>ERZ779894.70-NODE-70-length-112378-cov-9.546860_pt1 | contig 112378 bp, 134 predicted proteins | sample MGYA00511587_ERZ779894 | MGnify/ENA primary metagenome ERZ779894 (study PRJEB29588, sample SAMEA2160490) | human gut metagenome | biome: human gut; feature: human-associated habitat; material: faeces | place: Denmark | collected 2008/2010 ... | reverse complement strand
AGGGTCTTGATGTTGCAGACGAGGCTGTGTCTGGTCAGGTTGTTAGTGCCGTTGTCGAGACTGACGGTAAGATTGCTGTATCCCGTCGCGCACTTGTGGCCGATGATATCCCCACTTTGGCAATCGCTAAGGTGGAAGGGTTGCAGGATGCTCTGGACGGTAAGGCCGTGGAGTCTGACATCACTGACGCTATCGCTGCTCTTGATGTTGAAGACTCTGCTGTTGAGGGGCAGGTTGTTTCTGCTGTTGCGGAGACTGACGGTAAGATTACTGTCACCCGTCGTGCTCTGGTTGCAAACGATATCCCTGAGCTGGCACAGGACAAGATTACTGGTCTGACCACCGCTCTGGCTGGTAAGCAGGACAATATCACCTTTGAGACTGCCTATGACGCCTCCACGAATAAGGCCGCTACTATGACCGATGTGGATGCTGCTGAGACCGCTGCGAAAGCGTATACCGACACCGCCCTTACCTGGGGTAGTTTCTAATTTTATATTCCCATTGCACACGTGGGGCGAGGAGAACATCCTCGCCCTCAATTTATTTTGAAAATTATAGCAAACGACATTTTGGACAGTAAGATACGCAAATTGTCTGCCTGGAATTCAGGCGGCTTTTTGATATATCGGAATGGAGATAACTATGGCCTTATTTAAAATTTTGAAGGGAGAAAGCTCCAGAATCTCAACAGAGATTACGCCTTTTCATGAGGGCTATGCATATTTCACACCCGATGACGGCGGTCTTTATATTGACTCCAGCGATAACGGTGTAAATAAGCGAATTAGAGTCACATCGCCAGGCACAGGTGGAGCGGGAAGCACTGCTGTTTATAGCACGCTGCTTGCCAGCGGATGGGTAAACAACGAACAGACAATCTCCGTTGCCGGTTTGACGGAGAATACAAACGGTGTCATTGGAGTAACACACGATATTACAGATGAGCAATTGGAAGCCTGCGGCAATGCGGGGCTTTATGTATGCGGCCAGGGAAACGGTTATCTAACCATTGCTTTAAACGGCAATACACCCCCCTGCGATATTCCGGTTGTTGTCATTCTGCTCGGTTGATAAAGGGGGTAGCGTTTTATGAGTGAAACAACGAACTACCACCTGTACCTTACAGATGACAACACCACTCGGTTCCTTGATTGGCGAAATGCGATAAATGGAACCAGCGATTCTAATATGATTAAAATTGATACAGCGCTTTCAGGTAAGGCTGACAGCAGCCAATATCTCAATAAGACACTATCCGCAAACGGGTGGATTGCGTCAGGCTCTATTTTCGTACAGGATATTGAAATCGAAGGGTTGACAGCGGAACAAAACGGGATTATCGGCGTCTCGCACAATATCTCAGAGGAACAGCTTGAAGCCGTAAGAGGAGCGGGAATGTTTATTAAGCAACAGGCGTCGGGTGTCCTTACAATTGCGTTAGACGGAGAAGTACCTGTATGCGATATCCCTGTAGTCATCATTCTTTTGGGTTAAAGGAGGATTATTAAATGCCTATTATTTCTAATTTCCCAGGCGGAAGCGGTTCTGGGACGGGTGGAATTACCCTTGCACCGGTTGATGGGATTACCACCCTGGTTTCATCCGGCAAGGTTTATGTTAAATGGACCGACCCCAGCGACATTACTATTGACGATGCACCGCTTGCAACGTGGGCCGGCACCCTTCTGGTTCGAAAAGCTGGTTCAGCTCCGACAAGCCGTCGAGACGGAACGGTTGTACTGGATAGTAAAACTCGGAACCAATATTCTACGGAATATTTTTGCGACAGTGGTCTTTCAGATGAAACCACATATTATTATAAGTTTTTCCCGTATACTACTTCTAACGCTTATACAGACAGTGCAGAAGATGAATTTACAGCTACCCCTACAAAGCAGGTTTCAGGTATTGATAGCTGGAAAGTAACCTCTATTACCGCGTCAAACGAGGCTGGAAACGGGAAAATGACTGTGAAATGGACAGACCCCGCTGCCTCAATTGTTTCAGATGGCATTACGCTTGCAACATGGGCAAGTACAACTATCGTTGTAAAAGAGGGCGCATATGCAACCAGCAAGGATGACGAGAGCGCGGTTTATACATTAAAGGTCACCACACGAAACCAGTATTCCTCCACCCCGCTTACAATTACCGAATTGACGAACGGAACGACTTATTATATCAGCTTTTTCCCTGAAACGACTGACGGGGGTATCAACACTTCCGCAACCCAGAGGGCTACCGGTGTTGCCAACAGAATTACCATTGCCAATGTGCCTGCTCAAAGCGGGAAGCTAACCTATTCTGGTAATTCTCAGTCTCCAACGTGGAGCAACTACAATACCGCCTATATGACTATTGGCGGTACGACATCCGGTACCAATGCGGGCAGCTACAACGCTACCTTCACCCCCAAAACAGATTACCGTTGGAGCGACGGCGCGACAACCGCCAAGACGGTATCCTGGTCTATTGCCAAGGCCACCGGTACATTGACAGTTACGCCAAGTTCTATTGAACTGAACACGTCTAAGCTGTCTGCCACATTTACCATTGGCGGTAATCATGACGGCACGGTCAGCGTCGTATCAAACAACACGGGTATTGCCACCGTTTCCAGAAGTGGAAATACAGTTACGGTCACCCACGTAAATCAAACCACAGGTTCCACAACTGTTACCGTAAGCTGCACCGCAGGCGCAAACTATACTGCGCCGGCCAACAAGAATGTCACTGTCAATGCCAAGTTTGTCAGTTCGGTACTTAACGAAAACGAATGGTCTGTTATTAAGAGCGTCGCGGATGCTGGAAACGGCAGTAACTATTGGGCGGTTGGCGACAGAAAAGCCGTTGCGGTAAACGGCACTGTTGGCACTCAGGCTGTTAATGGAACCTATTATGTGTATATCATTGGGTTTAATCACAACAGTTCCCGAGAAGGAAACGGCATTACATTCGGCACATTCAAAACGGCGCTGAGCGGCGGGACAGATATCTGTCTGGTGGATGGACAGTACAATGACTACTCCACCAATGGCACCAAGTATTTCAATATGAACCACAGCTCCAACACCAACTCCGGTGGATGGAAAGGTTGTGACCTTCGTTATGACGTACTTGGAAGCACCAACACCAATAACGGCGATGCAACGGCGACAACCGCTACCTCCCCTGTTGCCGGAACGTTGATGGCCGCTCTTCCCAGCGACCTTCGTGCCGTAATGAAGCCAATGACCATCTACACCGACAACACGGGCGGCGGTAACAATACGGCGTCATATGTCACTGCGTCGGTGGATTACCTGCCGCTTCTGGCTGAATTTGAAATCTTCGGAACAAGAACCTATGCAAACTCTGCGGAGCAGAATTATCAGCAGCAATACGCTTATTACTCTGCTGGAAATTCGAAGGTGAAATACCGCCACAGCGCCACCGGTTCCACTGCTTTTTGGTGGGAGCGTTCCCCTATTTACTACGCCAGCTACTCCTTCTGCTTTGTGACCACGAACGGCACCGCCGGCACCAGCTACGCAAGGACTTCCTATGGGCTCGCCCCGGCTTTCAGAGTCTAATCCTGTATCCACATATTCAGCCCACGGAAGTGGGCGTGGTCAAACAATTTTAAAAAGCTTGTTAGCGACCCGTTACTTGGGTGTGGGGGTTGTACCTTTGTGGTTTCGGATGGGACCCTGACCCCCTCCCCATCTATATATTGTAGGCGCAAAGCCACTTGACAGCGTAGCTTCGAACGGGAGTTGTACCCTTGTGGTAGAAGGCGGATTTAATCCAATAGAATAAAAGAAAGAAAGGAGTCACTATGTCTGTTCTGAAAGCGCACCGGTCTGAAAGTAAGGCGGAATTTATCAACACTGCAAACCAGATTTATGTGCAAACCATCAACTTTTTGTCCAGGCTGTCATCCAGATACTCAAGGCTTATGGCTACACAGGTGGCGAATCTTGCAACCGAGGTATTAGACCATGCTGAAAAGGCAAATAACATCTATCCTTCGGATGCTACCAGAAAGGAACTTCGGAAAACACATCTGCTTGAAGCCAGGGCGTCCCTGATGGCGCTCGATGTTCATCTTGCGCATTGTTACGAGTTGATGATGACCAATCCTGCAGGATGCTTTACCACAGGGAGCGGAAAAGCCGTCAGTTCCGCAGACGCAAAAAGAAAATTGGAACATATGGCGCAGGAGCTTGGCGAGTTGATAGACCGCGAAAACGGTCTTTTGACCAACGTGCTTAAGAGCGACAAAGGAAGGTAGCGGCTTTGTTATCATTAGGTGTATCTCTGTAAACCTTGTCGCGGGGTTGTCCTTCGGACGCCCAGTGTTCCACTGCTAATTGGTGGGAGCGTTCCCCTAATTACAACAACAGCAACAACTTCTGCAATGTGAACACGAACGGCAACGCCAACAACAACAACGCAAGGAATTCCAATGGGCTCGCCCCGGATTTCGTAAGCCAGAAATGGTTTGGGTCAATCGCAGTAACCGAGTATACAGGTGAACTACGACCTTTACGAAAGGAGAGGTACTTCCTGTGACGAAAGTCCGAAACTGCCCTCTGATATTTAGGCACGAACGCCGCCGGGAAACCGAGCGTGCATGGCGGGGGATGTATCTTACCCCGTTTCATGTGCAAAAGTTAAGCAGGTTATACGATACACTACAAGAACCTGTACGGAGGGCGAATACTTTATTTTAATTATGAGCAGAAGAAAAGGCCGTTATGAAAGGCGTCAGCAAAAACGGGAAAACAACCGAATGAAGCGTAGCAGCGAGGTGGGCGGTCTGGAGAGCGTGTTTACCTACCACGACTTATATGCCGCTGGAAAACAATGCTGTAATGGAGTTAGATGGAAAAACAGCACGCAAAGGTTTGAGCATCATCTGTTTTCGGGGACAGCAAAGCGCAGAAGAATGCTGTTAGACGGAACATGGGAACCTTGCTCATATGTTCACTTTACAATTTCTGAGCGAGGAAAAACACGGCCGATTGATGCGCCGAGGATTCAAGACAGGCAGATTCATAAGGTATTTACGCAAAAAGTTCTGCTTCCGCTTTATCTGCCTAGTATGATATGGAATAACGGCGCCAGCTTACCTGGAAAAGGATTTGAATTTTCCAAACGGGAATTGAGGAAAGATTTGCGATACCATTTCAGAAGGTACGGCAGAGAAGGATATGTCATCTTGATTGATTTTCACCAGTTCTTTCCTTCCGTTTTCCATGAGATGGTGTTTAAAAGACATCGGCACCTTATTTTAAACGATGGGCTCTGTGAATTTGGAGACTGCATTGTGAATACAGTGCCGGGCGGAAAGGGATTGCCGCTTGGCGTAGAACCGAGCCAAGCAGAGATGATTGCTTTTCCGTCTTCACTGGACAACTATATCAAATGCCAGCTCTCCATTAAATGCGCAGGTCATTATATGGACGATTATTATATCATCGTGCCACCGGATAAAGACCCGAAAGAAATTTTGAGACTGATAACTGCAAAGGCAACCAGTCTTAGGTTAACCATCAGCGCGTCCAAGACAAAAATCATACCGCTTACAAAACCATTCAGATATTGCAAAGCAAAATATACGCTTACCGATACCGGAAAAGTGATTGTAAACGGAAACCGCGACAGCGTCAAACGGGCACGGAGAAAAATCAAAGCATTCTATCATAAAGTAAATTGCGGAGAAATGACTTATGAAGACCTGTGGACATCTGTAAACGGTATGCTGGCATACTTTGCGTGTTATAACGACCATGGCAGAATCCTACGGCTTCGTAGGCTGTTTTATGCAATCTTCGGATTCTCGCCAGAGAGGATAGAAAACTTTAGAGAAAGAGGAAATAAAGGTAATGAAATATGTTGTGCATAGAAGGTTTAAAGACAACGCAATTTGCGGCAGTATCAACTTGCCTGCAATGACCGAGTGCGAATGCGAAGATGGGCTTATCACATATAACAACACTGCTATCTGTTATGCTACAAGCGAAAATGCGCATCAGTTTTTTGCAGTCAACGAAGATGGTATGGGTATGGAACGCGGCAGGCTGACCCAAAGCATTCAAAAAGCTCTTGCAAAGCGTGATGGCAGCTATCAGGAGCGATGGGATAAAGTGTGGAAGGATTCAGTTTGTGAGGAATATAGGCGCAAAGATTACGAAGATTTCTGGCTTTGGGGTCACGATTTTTTTAATGCAGATATTGATGTGTTAAGGTATATCGCAAAGCTAGTTGGCGCAAAGGAGGCTAAGTAATGTATCGAATTATTAACGTAAATACCGGGGATGAAATCGGTGTTATGGATGCTGTGAACTACATAAAAGTTGGACAAAGCGGTGATTTTTCTCCCGCTATGGAGGAAGATGCCATCGGTGTGGCAGTTGACAGTATTCCCTACAACCTGTTTGGACATGATGAAATCGAAGATGCAGATACTGTAATTGTGTCCGAATTTGACGGAGGCTCCTATATCGCCGGACAGCAGCGTGTCATTGACGGGTTGATTATTACTATGCTGGAGGGTTAAAGGATGAAGAAAAAGCTGAACAATTTATATCAGTCCGGTGCGATTGATGCTGCCGGACTTTTAAACGCCGTAGCAAAGAGTTGGATTTCCGTTGAAGATATGATTGAAATTGTAGGCGAGGACAACGCCTTATCTGTTGTAATGGCCGCAAAATTAGCTGAGATTTCCAAGGTGTGTAATGCTGTGATTGTAGCTGGCGTTGACATTACGCTTGGCGATGAGACTGTGCATTTCAATCTGAGCATTGAAGACCAGTCTAATATCAATAATCTGTTCAGGGTTGTCGAACTTGGCGGTACAGAGTTCCCCTATCAGTCTGATGGCGGTGTCTGCCGGGTTTATTCTGCCAGCGAAATCGTACAAATCTATATTGCCGCTCAGACGCTTATTACCTCGCAGACTACTTATCACAACGAACTAAAACAGTATGTGCAAACCCTTGAAAGCGTAGAAGATATCTCTGCCATTCAATACGGCATGATATTGCCTGAGCCCTATCTTACCGAAATGAACGAGAAACTTGCCGTTGCCCAGCAGCAAATGGAAGCAATCGTAGCGAATATGTCGCAGCAGACCGCAGGAGCATAGTAGCCAATGTACCGTCATGTGCTAAAGGCCGTAGTTCTTGCAGTTATTGGCGGCCTGATTTACATACTGATTGAACTTTTGTGGCGTGGCCATACACATATTTCCATGTTTGTGTTGGGCGGCGCCTGCTTTGTAACGATAGGACTCATTAACGAATTGTTGCCGTGGAATATGGGAATTTTATGGCAATCCGTTATCGGCGCTGTAATTGTAACCCTGCTTGAATTCATCACAGGGATAATCGTGAATATTTGGCTTGGGTTGGGAGTCTGGGATTATTCCGGGCTCCCGCTCAACATTATGGGACAGATATGTCTGCCGTTTACGCTGGCATGGGGCGTACTTTCCTGCGTGGCCATTGTCTTGGACGATTACATCCGGTACTGGTTTTTCGGAGAAGAAAAGCCGCATTACACTTTTTTATAGGACATCGAAAAGGTATTTACATGGGCAAATTAAATCAATTCATCAATTTGTTGAAACAGGAAGCCGAGAATCACAGTATTTATGTGTGGGGAGCGCAGGGACAAGCATACCCCACTATCACAGAAAGCTGGATTCGCAAGGTGGAAACGAGTACAAAGAACGCAAACCGGGCGATAGCTTATTGGAAGAAGCAGTGTGCCGCAGGATATGAAAAGAAGCTGAAGGCGTTTGACTGTTCCGGACTTGGGATATGGATATTGCAGCAACTTGAGATTATCAAAAATGATATGAGCGCCGCCGGCCTCTACAGTAAATGCACAAAATTAAACAAGAGCGAGCTCCGCCGAGGCGATTGGGTTTTTATCCACAATGGGACGAAGATATCGCATATCGGGTACATCATAGACGATGACCTAAACACCATTGAGGCGTATGGACGCGATTTAGGGGTTGTAAAAAGGAAGCTTTCTCAGGGTGAATGGAACAGGTTTGGGCGTCCTCCCTACTTCAAGGAAGAAATTGAGTGCGATATGTCTCAAGTTCAAACGGTGGAAAAGCCATATATCCAGGTTCTTGGCAACAGTGTTAATGTGCGGGCTCTTCCTACGACAAATTCCAGTATAATTGGCGTTGCTCATAAAGGAGAGCGTTATTCGGCCGCAGACAATGGATGGCATTATATTCATTTTGGTGGCAAGGACGGCTGGATTTCCGGCAAAGACTCATTAACCAAAAGAGTTGATTAAATAAAAAATCCCGCGTATAGCCGACACTCCACGGCTATATTGCGGGACTTTATATTACTGTTTCGAAATGGGGTGGTTAATATGGGACAAAAAATCTGACCGAACGCGAGTTCCAGCGCCAGTTGGCAAAAATTAAAAAGGAAAATGTGCAGAAGGAGCGCAGCCTTATTTTAGAGCGGGAACGCAATAAATACGGGAGCGAAAAGATAGAAACCAGCAAACTGATAGCCATCTATCTGTTCGTACTGCTGAATGCCATTGTGATTTACGCCATGATAGCAATGTGGCAGTTTGCCGATTTTTCTTATCTTGGCGTTCTGATTTCCGATATTGCCGCGCAGGTTCTTATTTATGCGATTTATTGCATGAAGGCTTTCCATGCAAAGAGAGAGAGCGAAAGAATGAAGTTTGACCGCGAAAAACTTCGTGGTTCTCTGGGAGACATATTAGAGGCCGGGAGTGAAAGCGGCGAATACGTTCCGCTCACTACTGGGTCTGTTGACACATTCAGCAGCGATGACGCTGTCGGTTAATTTTCTTATGGGCTGGCATTCCAGCCCTATTTGTATATAAGGCGGGTGATACGAATGGCTCTGTACGGAGCGAATTCTGAAGAAAAAATTTGGAACTTTCTTTATTCCAAAGGTTTGAATGAATATAGCTGTGCCGGAATTATGGGCAATCTGTATGCTGAATCCGGCTTGAACCCATCTAACCTACAAAATACATACGAAAAAAAGCTTGGGTATACAGACGCCGCGTATGTTGCCGCAGTGGACAGCGGAGAATACTCGAACTTTGTAAGAGATTCCGCAGGCTTTGGTTTGGCTCAGTGGACATATTGGAGCCGCAAGCAGGGTCTATTGGAATACGCGAAATCCAAAGGTGAATCCATTGGCGATTTGGAGACACAGCTTGAATTTTTGTGGAAGGAATTAACCCAAAGTTATAAATCTCTGCTTACCACATTGAAAAAAGCTTCGTCTGTTAGAGAAGCGTCGGACGCTGTGCTGTTAAAATACGAAAAGCCGGCTAACCAAGGCACAAGCGTACAGGAAAAAAGGGCTTCTTACGGCCAAAAATATTATAACAAGTATGCCGGCAATAATAAGAAAGGAGGCGCGGCGGTTATGGATATTATTACAGCTTATGCGACAAAGAATGACTGTTATAAAAGCGCTACGCCAATGACGCCGAAAGGTATTGTTGTACATAGTACCGGTGCAAACAATCCAAATCTGAAACGATATGTGGATTGTGTGGAAGAATGCGGTGTAAATCAATATGGGAACCATTGGAACAACTCGTCCGCTCAGATGGGCAGGAAGGTATGCGTACACTCATTCATCGGTTACGACAAAAACAAAAAGGTCAGAGTGGCTAATATTCTGCCTTATAACTACGCCTGTTGGGGCGTTGGAAAAGGTAAAAATGGTAGTTTTAACTACAACCCTCAAGGCCACATTCAGTTTGAGATGTGCGAGGATGATTTAACAAACAAGGAGTATTGCAAACAGGTTTACGATGTTGCTGTAGAATACGCTGCTTATCTGTGCAAAAAATTCGGGTTTGACCCCATGGGTAAAAACGTTATTGTATCCCACAAAGAAGCGCACGCACTCGGGTATGGGTCTAATCATGGTGACCCGGATAACTGGTGGAAAAAGCACGGTTACACGATGGACAAGTTCCGCGCCGCAGTAAAAGCCAAGATGAAAGGCACGTCTGCTGGTGCAACTGCGGGTGGGAATACCACATCTTCTTCGTCCATCAAAGCTGGAGACCTCGTGAAGATTGCGGCAAATGCTACTTATTATTCTGGTAAAAGCATTCCGAGTTGGGTAAAGAATCAGAATTGGTATGTCGCGTCTATATCTGGAAATAGGGCTGTCATCGATAAGAATGAATCCGGCACTAATGCAATTAACAGCCCCATCCATACGAAATATCTGGCCGTTGTTGATACATCCGGAGGAAAATCAGAAGCGTCATCCAGTACAGGCAGTCAGGGTCGCTTTAAGGCAAGAATGACAGCGCCGGCTGCAAGCAACAAATATTGGGTTCATACCAGCAAAGGCGGGCTCAATGAGTGCATTATCATCAATAGTGCAACCGGTTCCTGCCTGCCCAACTGCGTTGGCTATGCGTGGGGCCGGTTTTATGAAATTACCGGCAAAAGGCCGTCCCTGAGTAAAGCAAATGCAGAAAACTGGTTTGGGTACACTACTGATGGATATGCCCGCAGTCAGACACCATCTGTTGGCGCAGTCATCTGTTGGCGCAAGGGCAAAGCGGGCGTATCGGCTGACGGGGCTGGCCATGTTGCGATTGTTGAAGAAGTAAAAAGCAATGGTGATATTGTTACATCTAACAGTGATTACGGCGGAACTCGTTTTTATACGAAGACAATCACCAAGGCTAGTGGATATTCTATTGGGAGCGCATATACTTTTCAAGGGTTTATCCTCCCACCTGGCGTAAACGCCCCGGAGGGAACAACGCCCGCTTCGTCCAATATCGACCCGTACAGAGTGAAGGTGACAGCCTCTGCTCTTAACTACCGCAAAGGTCCGGGAACAAACTATGCGATTGCGGGAGTGATTCGGGATAAAGGCGTTTATACAATCGTCGAGGAATCCGGTGGAACTGGTGCCAATAAATGGGGCAAATTAAAGTCTGGCGTTGGATGGATTTCGCTGGATTATGTAGAAAAAGTCTGAGATTAAACGCTCAGGCTCTTATTATTTGTTAAGGAGGGGTTTCCATGGAGTGGATAGACTTCGCGATTGCAATTCTTTCTGGGTTGTCTGCGGCTATTCCGTTAATTATCCAACTCGTAAAGTACGTAAAGCAATCTATCAAAGAAAGAAACTGGGCGCAGGTTCTTGATAAGGTCATTGTATTGATGGAAACAGCGGAAACAAAATTCAAGGAAGGGGCCGAAAGAAAAGAGTGGGTTCTTGCCATGTTGAAAGCGAGCGCAGACAGCATCAACTACGATATTAACTATGATGCTATCAGTGAAATGATTGACTCGTTATGCGATATGAGCAACGTTCTGAACGCGCCTGCGGAAAAAGCAGGTGAATAAGCTCAATGATTGATTACATAGAGTATTTATACCTGCCAACTAAAATTGCCATCGCCATTGTTGCCCTGTTTTTAATCATGCAGATTGTTGGGGAACTTCTGGAATTCAAAGGAAAAGTTGTTCCCGAATTTGTAAAGATACGTAAGCGCTTTGCGCGAAAAAGGCGCGAACGGGAAATAATGCAGGAAGTTCCTGTTTTGCTGGCTGAAGTAAAAAAGACCATAAGTGAGTTTAATGCTCATTATGGCGCTGATAATATCCGGATGCGCGACGAGTGGATAAAAGGAGTCAATAGCAAGCTTGAGCAAAACGACAAGTGGATTCAGGAATTGGACAAAAAGCTGGATAAGAACAATCAAGATACGCTCTCCTTGTTAATTGACAGCAAGCGTAATTCAATCATTAGCTTTGCTTCTCTTGTTATTGATGAAAATACCCCGGTAACAAGAGAGCAGTTTAATCGGATATTTAAGCTGTATGAGGAGTACGAAAGTATTATTAGTGCGAATGGCCTCACTAATGGCGAAGTAGATATAGCATTCCGGATTATTAAAGATTCATATGAAAACCATATGAGGAATCGCTCTTTTGTAGAAGATATTCGGGGCTATACATCAATTGAGTAATTAGAACAATCAGGAACTATCGGATATTTTGTGGATGTAAGTATCAAATAAAAAAAATAAAGGGTAGGCGCGGATAAATCTCCGTTCCTACCCTATTTTTTTACGCCTGTGCTTTTATAACAATGCTTTTATCCGCAAAGCACTCTTATAAGCGCACACAAATTGTTATGTATTACCCCGGTTTTATAGACTTCCGGAGCATAAAAAGATATTGTATGTTGATTGTATAGCTTTAGCAAAACAATCAGACTACCATATCATATTTTCCAAGCAATTTGAACATTTCCCTGTCCTACTTTGATTGATTCTATTAGCGTATCTACGACTGTTAATTTATCTTCAATACTAATCTCTTCCCATTTATTCATATACCCACTTATTACGCCGATGTTCTTTCTATCATACATTTCGGCAGATAGTTGGGCAATTTTTTCTTTTAGCTCCTTTTTCTCCTCGTCAAGAATTTCAACGCGCTTATTGATATATTCCATAGTTGCCTCATTTGCAGATATAATTTTATCTATGAGTGAGGCGATTTCTTTATCTATTTCTTCTGCACGTAGTTTTAGTTTTGTAAGTTCGATTGGGTCACCCTGTTTCTCCTGATATGAAAGCTCGTTGAACTCCCCAAGTTTTCTTAGCATTTCGTCAAATACAATATCTTCGACTTCATCTGCCTGAATGGCGCCAACTCCATCGCAGGACGCTGAGATATATTTACTGTTACAGATATAGTACCTTGCATCTCCACTTCGTTTTCTTGGGTAAGTCTTCAATGAGAGCGCACGGCCGCATTTGATACATTTAATTTTTCCAGCAAGCCACGTGTTTTTCGCTTTGACCGGTTTTGCAATCTGCCGTACATTCAGGCATTTTCTTCTGCACTGAATCCAGGTATCAGAATCAATAATTCCTTCATGCGGCGCTAACACGAGAACCTGTCCGTTTAGGCATATAGATTTACGCTTTTCCGCTTTGCTCCCTGTATACAGATAAGCGCCGTTTGTACCAATAAATTGGGAAACATCATTTACTATTTCTGTTCCCTGTCCGCGAAAGAACTCAAACAGCGCGGCATCCGCCTTTGCGTAGACAGGGTTTGTTACGATATCCCTTATTCTCATACGGCTAAAATTTTTACCAATCTGATTTTTGATTTTGTTCTGGCTGAGATATTTCATAATATCAGAAAAAGATGTTTGAGGTGCAGAATACAGTTGATAGATGAGACGTACAATCCTGATTTGTTCCGGCACAGGTTTGTACATGCATGTTTTAATTCCATCAATTACGATGTTTTCCAATTCAAATCCATACGGAATCCTGCCGCCCATAAAGAATCCTTTTCGGCTTCTGGAACGATAGGCATCAACAACACGCTGCTGGATGGTCTCGCGCTCCAACTGGGCAAATACCATAACAATCATCAACATGGCTTTTCCGATAGGAGTAGACGTGTCAAATCTTTCTGTGATAGAAACAAACTCCACCCCGTATTTTTGAAGTTCGCTGATAACATTTGCAAAATCGAGAACAGACCGGCTGATTCTATCAAGCCGGTACACAATAATTCTTCTCACCCCTCCACTGCGAACAGTTGCCATCATTTCCTGAAAGTCTGGTCGTTCTGTGTTTTTACCGCTATATCCTTTATCTCTGAACACCTTATGCGGGTATCCACCTACCTCTCTAAGGCAAAGTTCAATTTGACTTTCAATTGAAATACTGTCCTCTTTGTCTACCGACTGTCTTGCGTAAATCAAATCCTCCAATGTATTTACCTTCTCCCATCTTGTTTTGGATTGGATGTGTATTTGCTAAAGACGGCATACAACGCTTTTTCAATTTCGTTTTTTCGTTCCTGTCTGTCGTCTTTATGTATGTCGGGAGTGAGGTTGATAATGGTATAGACATCTCCGTAATACACGGCATTAAATTTTTCCTGCTCATATTTTGTTGCTATAAAAATCACCTCTCTTACTAAAAAAGGGACTGGCTTTTACACCAGTCCCATGTAGTGGTAATTATTGCTTCTTATCCGTAGAACCCATGCCGCCGTTTCTGACGGTGCTTACATCGTCAGAATATGTGATGCCATAAGGAATAAAGATAGCTTGCATAAATCCGTCTCCGGACTTAACATTCAAAAGCTTTCCCTCATTGCTGTCGTTAGTAACCTTTGCAAAGATGTGCCCCTCGTTGTCAGAATAGTAATAGTCGCTGTCAATTACACCCACCGTGTTATTCAGTTGCAGGCGGTATTTAAATCCAAGTCCACTTCGGGGAATGCATCCGAGCCACCAGCCCTCGTCTACCTTTACTCGGATTCCTGTGGGAATCTTAATGGTCTGTCCGGGCGAAAGCGAGAAATCGAAAGGCGCTTTGAAATCGTAGCCGGCGCTTCCGCTTGTAGCCCTTGTTGGCAACTGGATTTTATCGTATATCGTCCTGACAACAGACCCCTCTGCACCAAACTCTTCTTTTATAGATGTATAGAACTGCTCAAAGCTGACTTTTTCAAATTCTCCAACTCTATTCACTTCAGTTCCTCCTTAATCAACAATTGGTTCATCTGTACTTTTAACTGTAGAAGGCGGCGAAGGATATGTATAATATGAAGACGTGTAGTTATTATCATCGTCTTCAGTCGTTTCTGTGATGGTTTCGCGCACCAACTTTCCCACATCGTCATATTCACGGGTGGTCTCTTTAATGATTCTCTTAATCATATTTTTTTCTCCTTTATGTAAAGTCCGCAATGGCACATTCCGCTTTTCTGTTCGCGGAATTCCTTGCACATGCACTTGGTATCTTCATTCCTGATAATACTGCAAGGGCAATAACCTCCATATTCCTTGAGCTTTCGCTTAACTTCCGCTGTATATGCAGCATTCGGATTTACTATGATTGCCACTTCCATCATCTTTTGTTTTCCTCAATATAAATACTGATAATAGTGATGGACTGCAAAATGCCAAGTATATGACAGCAAATATATGAGAATAAATTTGCTTGTTTTGTTATGAATGCAATCGCAATATTAGCCACGAGAAAGCCGGCAATCATCCCTTGGCATATAAGCGGGATGATATCTTTTTTATTTTTCATGCTAATTCCCCTTTCTTAGGTCATCCAGAAAATCTGCGATTGCGTCGTATTCGTTATCTGTTAAATCCTCCATGAAGATATTATCGTTTTTTCGAATATATCCGCATTGCTTTAAAAACACATTTAACTGTGTGCCGATTGTATCAACTTCGGTTTCTCCAAGGTCACGAAACACTTCCAACTTAGATGTCTGAGAGAAGTGGTTCCCGAATTCATCGTCAAGGGTGAACCCGATGGTGAGTTTGTTGTCTTCCATATGAAACCTCCTAACTGATAAGCAGCGCATATTGATTGTGTGATGCCAGGTTTACGCCAAGCACTTCATCAAGATGTCCCGTTTCTCCTGGCCTGTACCGCCCAAACTTGATGATGATATTCTTAAACTCAGAAAGCCGTTTAACTTCCATCTCTACTTCTTCCTTCGTATAGCCGGTATAGATTACAACATCATCGTCACAAGCAAACTCGTTTCGAAGCACCCAAATTAGCCTATAGACTTCTTCTGCTTGTTCAAAGGGTTCCAGACCGCCAATCACAATCGCGCTTGTCAATGGATTGGCTAGATACCTCATACAGACCTCTTTGTCTGGGATAACAATGGGGGCGCAGGTGCGCCACCCATCGTTTTGACATACAGACAATGGAATACCGGCCTCTATACAGCATTTTCCATTGCACGAGATTGTGCCTATAAACAAGGAGGGCTTTTTGTAATTGACGAAATCTTCGTCAACGATTGTTTTTACCCTCATTCCTTCATTGCCTCCGCATAAGAATACCACTGGCGAGTATTAAATTCCCGGAACCGTTCCTTGGAATAAGCCCTTGACGGAACAAGGTAGCCGACAATCCTCTGGTATGTATCGTAGATGTCTCCGCCGCATACCGGACAGTGGTCTGTCCCTACAAACCCGTGGTGATTCGCACACTCATTTATTCTCGTATTGAACGCAAAGTAGATAACGCCGGACTGGGCGATTTTGTTGAGCATATCCCACGCCATGTCGGTGTTTGGAAAATTCGATTCAAGGTTGATGTGGGCAATGCTTCCGCCGGAACACTTCTCGTCAAGAATAGAACAGAGTCGAAGTTTTTCCTGAATAGTGCATTTTGCGGAAAGGGGAATCCACTGGTTTGAGTAAATGAATTTATCCTTGAGGTCATAAATTACATTGTCCTTCTGGCAGAGGATAACCGCTGCCCGCTCGGCAGGAACGCTTTCGATGTTAAACGAATAATCGTTTGTAAAGTTATCCTTTACTTCGTTGAGCACCTCGAAGATTTTGCAAGCAAAGGCGACCCCTTCATCGGTATAGCTGACAAAGCCAAATTCGTCCGTCTTGGTATATCCAAACGCCTCGATAACTTCGTACAGTCCCAAAATACCCATCGTGCAATACTGTTTATCCATTTCTACTGCGCCATCCTGATAATTGGGCAAAAGACCTTTTTCAATGTTCCGGCTGATAATATGACGAACAACATCCAGTGTTTTGCAGCAAAGGAGCGCACGCTTTTTAAGCAAGGCCAGGTACTTTTTCTCATCGCACTCGGTTTCCAGGGCAATGCGCATCAGATTGATGGTGTTTACCTTGACTGAGCCGATAGAGAGGGCCGTACCGCCAATAGAATTGATAAAAGCGCTTAGCTTAGACGTATCGGACAGGAGCCTGCAGCAGTTAGAGAGCGTATTGACATCGCCGCTTACAAAGAAGTTGCTGTCATTCCAGGTGGTGTTATGGTCGCTGCACCAACGGGCAAACGGTTCATCAACAAACTTTCCGTCACGATACAGCAGGCTATAAGTTAATACAGGGAAGGTAAACATATTCTCGCTACGAATCTGTGATACTACTTCCATAAACGTTTTCTGGTGCTCAATCAACTCTTCCATCTGGTCAATTACATAGGAACCGTCCGGATACTGCACGCCGCCAAACAGGGCTTCAATATAGTTGTGGTCGAAAATTGATACGTTGACGAATGCGGTTTGGTCGATGCGCATAAACGGCTGATTGAGACGATAGATAAACTTTTGGAAACACTGTTTGATATAATACTCGGGGTCTTTGATGATATAGCCTGTCTCGCAGTCTTTCTTCCAAAAGTAATACGTCCAGATGAGCACGTTTGGAATACCTACCGCCCCGGAACTACGGTTACTCATATAGCTGATATACTCGATAACGTCATCCATAAAAGTGGTCAGGTGTTTGGGCGCTTGGTTATTGTAGTTCTTTAAGAAAAACAACCCTTCCGTGGCGAGACGAGTTAAATCATATGCGTAACAATACGGCAGATAGGTAGAGGTGGACGCATCATGCAGATAGAATCCACCATTGTACTCGGTTTCAAGCCATTCCTTTGCCGTCCGAAGATTGTATTTTTTCTTCATCTCATAGAAGATTTTATTAAAGGCGAACAGCTTATCGTGTGATTTTCCCTTTTCATTCAAGAGACTGCGGATATCTTTATTGGACGCATTCGCATTGGCGTCAATCGTAACATCGGCCACCTTTTTATCAACGAAGGCGTCGATAAAGTCCGAAAAGTTCAACTGTGTTTCGTGAAATCCGTTAAGATATTCAAAATCTTCTCCGTACTGTTCGTTCAAAGCCGCCATAGCCTTTTCGAAGTCCCTGTTCATTTTTAGTGGAATATTCACTGTTTAGCTCCCTCCCCTGTTTGATAGTGGTTGACCCACTCGTTTGCCCGGCAAAAATCGTACAGTTCTCCATCTATCGAGAGGACAGGCACCTGCATAATTCCAAGCGCCAACATATCGTCCACGAAATCACATACAGAATACGGGATGTTTTTACTATCCAGCTTCTGTTTTAAGATTTTGCATTTGGGGCATCCTGTAGAATATAAAATAATGCTCAACCAGCTCTCACCTCCTTTATTCTGGATATGATGGCATACGCCTCATTCCAATTTTTGACACGGAACATTCCATTCTTCTCTGCAGGGTAATCACGGTTATGCGGCGCGTCCATCAGTATCTTGGCGTATTCCCCATCAACTAGGTTATGTACTCCGTCATCAATCAACACATCGCCCTTAATCATCTGTTTTCTGCTTGTGACAATCACGTTATCCCACGAAAGAAATGGAAAGTACCGAAACAGAACGGCATCCATTTTGGACGGGATTGTCTTATAGAACGACGCGGTCACAATAAAAATCTCATGGCCATCGTTCATCAGCTTTTTGAGCGTTTCTGGCGCACCGTCTATTGGTCTTACATGGCTCCAGAAATCATCTTCCGATATGGGCGACATGACCTGCTGTTTAGTTAAATTTGGGAAAGCTTTTGCCATGTCCCAATGTTTAATATCTTCCGTCTGTACGGTTGTGCCATATCGCCCGTTGAGATAAGAAACCCAAGCGGCAAGTAGATTTTCTATTGTGTCGTCCATGTCGATTAAAATAGTCAAAGTATCCACAATCCCCGCCTTTCTTTTTCAGTCTAGCAAATCGGCCATTTCGGCAGTTTCGCTTCGTTCGGTCTTTAACAGCTTCACAAATCCAAATCTTGGGTGACCCTTCAGCTTATCTACTGCCGTCATCAGGCCGTTATTCGAACGGAAAACCTCTCCGTCCACCTGTTTATAGTCGCCGTTTATCCATAGGGATGAGCCGTCGCCTACGCGCCCCAAAAGAAGCTGCACATGTTCTTTGGTGAGGTTCTCCGCCTCAGAACACATAATAATTGCGTTCCGTATATCGCGGCCACGGATAAAGCCAAGATGCACGATTTCCACCTTCCCTTGGACAATCATCAATTCAAGGCTCTCTACCCCTCCCAGATGGTCGGCCAAAGGCATCGCAAACGGCATAAGCTTGTCCTTGTATTCTCCGGGGAGATATCCGATTGGCTTTGAATTTTTCACCTCAACGTTATTTCTTACCCACAACAACCTTTCGTATTTTCCCCTTTCTATCAAATCAATTGCTGCTGAAGCCATAAGGTAATCCTTTCCGGTGCCGAATTTTCCGGTAAGAACCTTTACCGTAATATCGTTGTTGTAGAGAAGGTCGAGTGCAAGCTGCTGTTGCAAATTTCTCGGTTTGATTTTCCCTACAAACCGGCTGTTAATCTGTTTAAATGGAACCTTGACAAACTCGCTCCCGCTCCACCGGTACTGGTCAACGTCTTCTCCAAATCTGTTCTGGATGAGAAGGTACTCGTTTATCAAGCAATCAAAGTTTCCAAATGCTTCGGAGTTTTCGTAAAAGGCGGCTATTTCTTCATCGGACATAACCGCCTGTCGAAAGCCGAAATATTCACTCATACAAGCACCTCAGATAATTTCATCGATATCGCAATCCTGTCCGATGATATAATCGACAAATCCTTTTTCTTTTGCTTCATCGCTAAACATATACCATTCAACCCGAAGCTTTTTATCATACTCTTCTGCGGTAAGTTTACTGTGTGAGAGGATATATTGCTTTACACGTTCCTCAATTTTGCAATTGAACTCCATTTGGTCTTGCGCTTTGGAACCGGAATTAAAAATAAAATTTGAACCATCGTGCAAAAGGAACTTGGAATGCCCCATTGCATACCGTCGATGTCCGGCGAGGCCGATTAAAAACCCCATGGAATATTGGTATCCCATGTTGATGGTATATACCGGAGTTTTGCTGTTTAGGATAACGTCAATCAATTCAAATCCAGAATCAACCTCTCCGCCGTTGGAAGCGATATAGAGAAGGATTGGCTTCCTCTCGGCAATATCAATCTCATAATCCTCGCGGTTATACTGCAAAATGTTTTTTACAATATCCGCTACACTGAGTTGAGAAACGTCTTCGCTTAAGAAGAGCTTGCGCTGCTTGAGGTCTTTGAGGTAAAACAACTCTCCGACAAGGCCCCCTTCGATAAGCGCATTTTCGATATCGATTTCGATATCGTAGTAACCGCCCGGTTTACTCTTCATATGGCATCCTCCTTATTGTAAAAAATGCGTTAGCCCACCATGGTTATTTCGTCCAGAGTCAGCTGATGAAATCCATTGGTCTGCACAATCCAATCTAAGACTGTTTTGCGTAAATCCATCAATGAGCCGCTGTTATCTATGTAATAATCCGGTATGACTTTATCCAATGCCGTTTCGGATGGATGAGCTTGCTGTTCCGTAGACAGTTTGCTTTGAAACCCAGGTCTTACAACACGGATATGAATTGTTTTGATACCTGAGTTTTTTAGGGAGTCAATTTCATTGGGGAATCTGCAGTCCGGTATCAAAACGTAGTCCCACTCGTCCGGAAAAAAATCCAACATCTGTGTGATGAACTCTACCCAGAAGCCAGGGCGTCTGGTGCGGATGACATCTGTCCCAACATATTGCAGAAGATGCCTGCCAGCACTATCTTTTTTGCCGTCCCATCCAAAGAAAGAACGGCAGATGTGTTTAAGCAGGTCTGCATAATGGACAATCAGGATTTTATATCCATCTGCCTCAAGCTGAGATTTCAGGATGCCGGCAGTTGTGTCTTTTCCGTGCTGTGCTTTCCCTGATATCAAAATCACCTGCATATGGTACCTCCTTGCGTTGCTTTGTAAATATGTCCGGAAAATCGTTGAAAATTATCGATAGCTTCCCGGACAGTCAGAGGTTTATCGGGTGGGCGCCACTGATGTTCTCCGCCATAATAAAACTCACGCACGAGACACTTTGCCATAATAACCGGTTCGTCGATATCCTCAACATGATGTTCGCAGATAATTGCCATAGCCAGCTTTCCGGCCGCTGTAAAATCATCTATCATCCGCTGTATGGCGAGACGCTGCCCAATTGGCACCCTCGATTTTCCATGTTTTGCTTCAATCAGTATGTATTGTGAATTGCGGTATTCGATAAGGCCGTCTATATCTGTCGGGTATATCCCGCCGTCAAGTTCCAAGCCTTTAAAATCGATGAGTTGCCGCATTCTGGATGGATTTTTAATCTTGCTTTTCACAAATCCTCCTTCTCTGCGGGGTAAGGTTTGTTTACGCATTACGTCTTGGCGTCATACCGCAGGTATGTTTTTCTTTGCAAAATCCTGTATACTTGCACTTTGGAATAAAATAACTATCGACCAGATACACCCATTCGGCTGAGTATTCTTTGAGTGCGGCGCACAAGTCGGAGAATAACTCTCTGTATTCGTGATAAGCCCGTGCGCACATCCTTTGGTGCGACATATCAATGAGGTTTCGAAGATTGTGCTTGCATACGATTTTAGTCGTCATACCAAGAGGGAGGCCAAGCGCAGAATCCTCTCGGGGGATGCCCATTGCGTCCAACTTTTTTAGCGCATTTGCAATGTCTGTCATTATACCGTCATAAACTTTTAGAGCGTCGATATTCCCGGAAATACTTGGCGGTGTGACGTAGCTGAACCCGTGTTCGTAATCAATGTATCTGGTGCTTGCCTGCAAGCGGGTAGGGGCGCCTCCGACGTGAGTGTACCACTCCCTAATAACTCTTGCGGAATAACCATCAAGAATCATATAAACATCGGGGAACTCAAAGGTTCGCCCGTGCTCACTTTCCAGACAGTTTAAGCCGCGTCTGTAGTTTTTCGCTTGGTCTTCGATGTTTGCGCCCCAACAGATACCAGCCTCCATTCCGATAAGAGATATTGGAGTTTTGGTTGTAAATTCCTGTATCAATACGCTGCCCATATTATCCCCCCATCTGCATGACAGAGTGTTTTTTAAAGCTGTTAAGGAAATCATCCATTAACTTTGTATCACCAGGATTGAGGTCTTGTTCGCGCGATTTCTTTTTGCGCTCCCTGCATTCACTGCGCATATCCAAGGATATTTCTCTTGTAAAATTAACAGACGTTCCGGCAGTCGTCGTTTCTACGGCAACAGTCGGAGCCGTATACTGATACATAGTCATTGGGTAAGCCGTATTGAGCACCTCTGTAATTCGTTCGATATCTTCTTGTGTAAAAGTTGCGTTTATAGTCGTTGCCAAATTATTCATAGCGATTGCCGTAGATGCGGCTGTTTCGGCCATATCTGAAACTGTTTCTGCAAGCGACAGGCCGCCTATATTGACATACGTGTCTCCGTCGCTAATATAAAGCCCGCCATTTGTGATATCATAGTGGATATCGCCCGTGTGATTAACAAAATCAAAGCTGACGGAGAGCCCCATATCAATGAACTGGGCCGGATTATCATTTGTCATTTGATACAGACGGTTTTCATTTTCCTCTGAAACGACAATGATATCACCAGGACAATAGATATCTGTGTTATATGTCATACCAACCATTGCGGGGGCAATCATATTCTCAACATTCCCGCCGTACCTGTCGTTCGATTCGTTGATAATCCCGATACGCATACCGTAATATTCGCCATAAGTATTTGGCTCTGCATTCATAATGCTGAGCGGTTCATTCTGTTCATAACGGCGAATGTCGTTATAAACACCTATGGACATTACCAGTACAGTCTCTCTTCCGTACATCTCTAGCCGCTCAGCGCTGCTTAATACCCGTTCCATTGTGGCTTCGTATTCTGTTCTGGTCACTCCTGCTCGCCCTCCTCGATAATAGGAAACACCTTGCATTCCTCTACGGCTTCATCGAAACAATCGCAGCAAAGCTGATAATTAACACTGTCACCGTCATAGATACTTCCGTATCCGATTTTTGTATGTATGATAAAGTTCTGCTGCAGGTCGAATACATCTAACTCCTTCCCGCATCGGTTGCAAACTTTTTTATTTGGCACTTTCTTTCACCTCGCTTGTGTATCAAATTCACGTTTGATAAACTCTTTCAACTCGTTTTCTGTCAGTGTGTGGGTGCTTACGATAAGAGTTTCGCCATTGCACCGGTTTGGGCAAGCTGTACATTCACATCTGTTCAAGCTGCTTGTCTCATTTATTCGAAATGGACAGGAACGATTAAAGCAGTCATACATAACATGCCTCTCTTTCAATTCGATTTTGTCCAATCTAAAACACTTTTCTGTAGGCCGTCAGAGTGAAATATCGCTTTTCCTCAGTGTAGCTTTGACAGTAGATGATATCCCCCTCTTTGATTGGGTCTTTATCATATAGCTTGTTGAATATGGTAAACCTGCTCTCCTTTCCGCTGCCGATGGATTTTGTAAACACGCTATACCCAAACTGTTTTCCATCCGACTTCCTGAAAAGCGGTTTCACATCGGTCACATATAATTTTCGCCGGTCTTCCTCTTTTCCAGATACATATCCGATGTACCCCATCACGTCATAAAAGTTGCGCACTTTTAGGATGTCGCTCAAATCTTCCATGCCGATTCCCTTGATAACCGTCTCGGATTCCCTGAGAATAGACATCACGTCAAGCAACGTATAACTCTTTGCAATCCCGCCTGATTTTGTAACGCCTACGGCATATTTTTTGACGATATCCTCCAATGGAGAGCCGTCTACCAAAGATTTTTTAATCTGCTTAGCCTGTCCTTTTTTGAATGTGTTGGCAAACAGGTCTGATATGCGTAGCAGTTCCCGCTGGTTTCCAAACTCGGAGAAAAAATCTAGCTTAATGAGGATTTCAAGCTGTCTGGAATTGATGCTGGTCTTTGTATCCAAATCGCTGAGGACGTCAATGAAGTATTCATACTTTTTGGAATTGGCAAGGTCGTACAATTCATCCGCAAGGGCGGCGCTCATATATTTGATAGAGGTAAGACCCTTTGCGATAATCTTCTTTTCCCGGTCGAAGAAATAACGTCCTTTGGAAAGACCCCATTTCGGGAGCGTAACCTTGATGCCGACCTTTGAAGCGTAGGACGTAATATCCGCTGTCTTTTCCATATTGTCGCCAAAGATATTGAGAGCGGCTGTCAGGAATTCAAGAGGATGGTAATAGCGCAGATAACCGCACACATATCCGATAGCCGAGTAAGCGTCGGAGTGGTTCCAGGAGAATCCGTAGGCGGACGCATCCAGAATAATTTGAAGGAATGGTTTAATGACTTCAGCGCACCGCTCCTCGTTCATATCGTATTTGGAGGATGTGTAGCGGATAAACCGTTCTTCTATCTCCGGCAGGAGCGTTTCTGTCCCTTTTTTCTTTGCAATGGCACGTCGCACGTTATCCGATTCCGCCTGCGAATATCCGCAAAACTTAACAAGGAACTGCATAATGGTTTCCTGCATGGCGATTCTTCCGGCCTCCGGCGCCAGAAATTCGTTGAGCGCATCGAATCCATTATCGTAAAACTCGCCGCCCGCTACGCTGTCGCGGAAACTTGCGCAGGCAGGCCGCAAAAGGCCGTTGCCAAACGACATCCATTTCAGCATGGAGAAGTTGGGGATTTTAGACCTTGCGATTGCAAGGGTACTGTCCGACATAAATCGTTTCATGTACTGCTGTGCGCTGCCAGACTCCCACTGGAAGATAAGCGTCGTATCATCACGAATGCTCCTCCATACATCCATATCCTCCATGTCGGTATTGTCAGGCGTGAGACGCTCAATACCAAGCATTTTGCAGGTGTCGTTGATAACGCCGATGTTGTCGAGCCCGAGAATATCAAGTTTGACATACATAAGGTCATCCAGCTCTTTCATGTTAATCATGGACACTGGATAATCCGATGTCGAAACGCTGCAGAGCCCTACCGCTTGGTCTATGGGAAGGTCGCTGATAAGGACGCCGCTGGGATGTGTGCCGATGGAAACGATGGTTCCGTTTACGATGTCCACATATCGGAAGACTTCCGGGTACTTCTTCCGAATAGAATCTTCGTGAAGCTCCACTTCTTTGCAAATGTGGTTTGCAATTTGGATGTAGTTTACATCGGCCCTGTCCTTATAGAGAGCACGACACACATCACGGATAGCTCCCTTCATGGCGATGGTGTTAAAGGTGATAATCTCGGCTGACCGGATGTTGGGCAGGTTCATTTTGTCCCGCAATAAAAACTGCTTGACTGTCTCCCTGTCTTTGCCGGAATAATCCGTGTCGATATCGGCATTTGTGACACGGGAGGGATTCATGAATCGGAAAAAGTTAAGCCCAAAACGGAGGCTGTCCATTTGCGTGACCCCTAACAGGTAAGCAATCATGCTGCCGGAAACAGAACCTCTGCCATACCCGCACTGAATTCCGTTTTCACGCTCCCATTCGCGCAGATATGTCTGTAGGAGCATAAAGTCAATAGACTTTGTTGCTTTGTATACTTCAAATTCTTCATCAATAGCGGCTGTAAGTTCCTCTTTTGTGTGATATTTGTTTGCATATGGATGAGAATCAAGCGCCTCTTTAACTTTTTGACGGAATGTTTCTTCTGGATGTTTGTAGATATGCGGGTATTTCGTTCCTCTGTCCAGGTCGAAACTCTCCACCATATCTGCCATGCGGTTTGTATTTTCGATAGCCTCCATATAAACGCTTTCCGGAAGAGAATGCTGCGCTTGATAGGAAGATACAAGCTCGTCATAGGTTTTGAATCGCAAGTCCCACCGTTCTTCTCCTTCAAACAAGATGTTTTTGGAAGCCTGAAGGATTAACCTTCCCTTTTCATGTTCCGCATTCAAAACGTGCGTATCAGTTCCCGCAATGAGCGGGATGCCTGTTTCCTGTCCTATGGCGTAGAGTTTTCTGTTATATTCCACCTGCCTGTCATCCATATGATGGCCAATTTCCAGAAAGCATCGGTGCTTGTTTTCCCGCAAGAATTTCAGGAACTGTCCTTGGACAGCGTCATCCCCTTTTCCAAGCACGCCTCCGATGCAGGCCGTTGTGATGATGATATTGTCTGAGGTTTTGAACAACTCCCCAAAGGAAATGCGTGGAGCGTAATAAAAGTGGTTATCCTTTCGGTTAAAACTTTGAGAAATCAGGCCGTTCAATTCCAGAAATCCCTCATAATTTCTGGCTATGAGGACGCAGTGGTAATTATCCCTTACTTTTTCAGCTAGGTTTGCCGTTAGGTAAGCCTCAACGGCGTGGATATACTTCATTCCCGCATCCTCTATGGCTGTTTTCTTATGCCACCACTCGAAAACCGAGCCGTGCTCCGAAAATCCAAGGGACTTCATCCCGCATTTCTTGGCAAGTTCTATGTATTCGTGGTACTTTGTCGTGCTGTCAATGTTTGTGACTCCATTGCTCAAGTCGCTGTGCAAATGGTAGACGGTATATTGTCTTTCTAACGCCATGTCAACCTCCCTTCGTAAAGCTTGTTCCATACCTGTACGCCTTTATCCACCGGCGCATCCTTCTCATCCAGAAGATTTAGGCCGTCCCAGATATACTCCACCTTTACAAACTGCTTAAGGCGGCGGATATTGTAGTCGTTTCGGACTGTAACATCTTTATCCAAAGCGAAAACGACACGGCAGCCAAGTTTTGCCAGGATTTTCATCTGGTTTGGATTCAAATGAGAGGTAAGAATGGCGCCTGTGTTCTGAATCCCCCACGTATATGCCAACAAAACCGATTTGCAGCCCTCAAACAGGATAATTTCATGCTTTTTCCTGATAGATTCCATATTTTCCGAAAGGCCGTATATTGTATTAAGCTCTCCCCACTGCATGAAATAGGTATATTTACGCAACTTTTTCTCTTTCCAGTGCTCGTCAAGAGTTCTGCCGCTGATATTGATGATTTTTCCCTCAATATTTCGTATCGGGTACACCAACCTGTTGGAAAAGCTGTCGTATCGCACCTGAAATCTTGAAAGTGCCTCGTCCGAAATACCCTCATTTTTCCATACCGCCAATTTATCTGGGCGTTTTTCGTATCGTTCCATATAATCGTCCGGAAGGATAATGGATTTTGCTTTTTTAGCGCTTTTTTTGGGCGGCGCGAATTTTTTTGCAACTTCTGACGCGGCGATTTTCCGATGCGGCGTGACGGCACCGTTAAAACCAGCGTAGTTTTTTAGCTTGGCAATAGCATCGGCGTACCCGAGCTTGTCGTAGTACCGGATGAATGTCAAAACATTCCCTCCTACACCGGATGAAAAGTCGTAGAAGGTATTGGTTTCTTTCCGAACGGAGAAGGACGGCGTGTTTTCTTCTTTTAGCGGGGACAGCGCCCAGTATTCTCCGTTTTTTTCGGTAAACTCCGTGTACTGTGAAATATATTCCAGGATGTCCACCGACTCAATCAGTTCAGACAATTCCACACCGCACCTCTCCTTTCTTTTGGTTATTTAATTATGTTCATATGCTAAAATGGAGTCTGCTGGATATGCTGTTTGGCCTGTTCATATAGAATGTGGTTGCCGTCGAACAGCAAGTCGATATACTCTCCTTGCGCCATCTGCATTCCGTTCCTGTTTACGGTGACTCTCAGCTTTTTATTGCCGCATTCCGCACCGTCTGCCTCGATTTCCTCCGGCGTCTTATCGGAAATCATTGCTATAGTTGAAGCGTTTCTGGCAATCTTGGCGCTGTCGGCCAGTTTGCCGGTAACGGTTGCCTGCGCAGCTCCAATTCCCGCAATATTCATATCTCCGCATATCTGGTTCTTAACCATATCCACAAAACGTCCAAGTTCCTGGTAGCTGTCAAAAGCATCCCCCTCGCCCTTGCCCTTGAAATAATCCACAATTAAAACGTCAAGCCCCTGGGTGTGGTTAACCTTTTTAACAGCCGTGTAAATGCTGTGCTGGTCGAAAGTTGGGATGTAAAGATGGGTGAATTTCCTGGTTTTCATCCATTCCTTTGCCTCAAGGATTCGCTTTTCCTCCTCATCATTGTATGCTCCGCAGGTGATGCGCTTATACTCGATGCCGGAAAGGTGGGATAGGATTCTGGCTGTAAAAAGCCGCGTATTTAACTCGCTGTCCAGGTATAAAACGGCATAATCCTTTTTTAGAAGGTCTACCGCGCAGTTGAGCAGCATCATGCTTTTCCCTTGCTTCTGTTCCGCGCCAAAGATAAAAAGTTCTCCCCGCTCAATGGTGGCATAATCGTTGAGGGCAGGAAATTTGAATGGGATTCCAGCATAACCCTTATCCTGCCGGCCTTTGATTTCATCCCAACAATCATCAATAACATCCTTATATGGCGGAACCTCAGTCGCGTTTGAAAACTCCATCATAACGTCATCCAGAGCGCGGTAAATTTCCTGTTCCACTTCCTTTACCGACTCGTTGAAACACATAGCTTCGCATTTTTTTAGGATTTGCAGGGTGTCTCTTCGAAAAGCGGCGTCCATCACATTGTCTACGCAAAGCTTGTAGTCTTCAAGGGTATGTCTGGCGAGGTTTTCACTGTTTTCAATAAAGTCATGAAGCTGGTCAATTGTCAATTCGTTTGCGAATGGCGCCGTACCTTCTTTGGAACGGAGGGACTCGATAATGCTATAGGCGTCCACCCGTTCGATTCCTCTTTGGGCTAGGTTGCAGATAGCTGCATATATGTATCTGTTTTCCTTATTGAAAAAGTGATTGGGTAGCAGGTTTTCGGAGTAAAGCGAAAACTCCGGATGATAGACAAGCGTTGCCAGAATACCGGCTTCGCTCTCTATTCTGGTAATATCTTCCGCTCTCAATCTCATCACCTCTTTTTCTGTGACAGCGCATAGTATTCGCAGTAATCCTGCATTTCACAAAGATGCCTGCACTTAAAATATTCCATATTCGGTCTGAAATCTGTTTCTTCTGCAATTTCATCCACCTTGCGGACAAGCCATTCTTTAGATTGCTTATAGGCCTCTTTTGAAAAAGGCTCTTCGATAAAAAGCGGGGAGCGGAAACAGTTAAAGCAAAGCGCGGATGGATGCCTCCCATATTCCTGTTCGACCGATATGGAGTAGAGGTAGAGCTGAACCAGGTAAGAATCCAGTTCTTCGTCCGTTTTTGTAGGCGTTGACCGTTTCGTTCTTGGTTTCAGATTCCTGGACTTATTATCGACAACAAAAATATCTCCATTCTGCTCTCCAAGAAAATCGATATATCCCAGAAACGGTATACCCTCCAGATGAAACTCCACCTTTTTCTCTATCGCCAATGGACGGTATGGAAATGGGTGGATGTTTTTGAGGTACTGAAAACCGCTGGTAAAATAGTTCGAGAAAATTTTTTTGTTTGGCGCATGGCCTGCTACACGTTTCTTAAACTCGCTTAAATATGTATCGCAGAGTTCGCCCGAAGTCTTCCCTTCGGTGTAATATGCCTCAATGAGTTTGTGCATAAAGGTGCCATAGCTTGCAAAAAACAAGTCTTTCCCTTTAAGCCTTCGTATGTAGCGCAAATACCACCGATACGGGCAATCCTCGAAGGACTTGATTCTGGAATAACTCCAGGTCATATCGCGGATGACTGGTTCATAGTTGATATCTCCCATAAACCGCCTCCGTTAAAACGGAAGCCTGTCTTCGTCCAATTCGCCCTCGTCTACAACCGGCTGTGGGTCTGTGCTTTCCTGTACAGAGTCTCCATCGGCAGGTTCGAAAGAGAAAAGCTTGTAATTTGTATAGGTCACCTTTTTCTCCGAATCGTATCGGGTCGAGACGTCGCAGTCCCCAAGTTTGATTCTGGCGCCCTCTTTCAGCTTCAGCGCATTTGTTGCGGCTGCTGTACCAATACAGAGAACGAAACCGGAAAAATCCTGTTCATAGGAACCGCTTTGCTTATTTTTGCGGCTGACGGAAATGCGCAGCTTTGTGCTGGTATCCGACATGGGAGTTACCTCCCAAACCTTTGCGTATGCTCCTGTGCGAAATCCCATTTTCTTCACCCCTGAATTTTGAATGTAGTTTTGAAATCAGAGAGCAGTTTAGATGCAAGAACTGACTCTGTGATTGCGAAATAATTGCCGCCCTTTACATATTTGGATACGAACTTCTTGACTTCGTCGGCTTTGCCTGGATTCTCCGAGAGAAAGGATTTGATTACCTCGTCTACACTGCCAATGATTTGCTCGGCAATCATCTTGTCTTCCGCAAGTTCGGCGGCACGCTGCTTACCTCGGAAATTATCCGGGTCAGAATCCGGCGTTGCCACATTGAAATATTTGAGCATAAAATACCGGCTGGAATAGGTGAGCCCAGAACCAAACGCCTGTGAAGCATCGCCCTGCTGCCCGACCAGGGCCCATCCGACAGGCACACGCTCTTCCGGATTTTCGTTGTTAACCCACGACCAGACCATATCCGCGCTTACGAGGATTTCATTGTTGATTTCCTCATAAATCTCGCCTTTTGTCGTTGATTTCGTCTTTTTATATGTATAGGGTTCGACTTTTGTGGTGCCTCCGACAATGGATGGAATGAGTGAGATGCCATACTTGTCCATGAAAACCGAGATTTTTGACAGGATTTCATCTTCACTTACATACTTATACCCATAGCCGGATTTGTTTTTCTGGATGACCTCCACCTGCTTGCGAATTTTTGCAAGCTTCTGATAAATGTTTAAATTTTCTTCTGCCATATCAACCCTCCAATAAATAAGTGGCTTTCATATCCGCAATGTGTAAAAGGAGCGCGAGCGGACATCGTTCAAATATTTTCCCGATGAAATAATCCCCTCCTTTGACGGAAACATCGAAACCTCCCATATGCGCCCGGATGGCATAGATTTCCTCCGCGCTGAGTTTGAGGAAGCTTTGAAGGATGATGACAGATTTTTCGCCGTGCCCGCACGGGAATTTTTCATCAATCTCAAAAATTTCCTTTGCAACCCATTGGCCGTTCTCTTTTACATTCCGCTTCCCCTTTTTGTAAAAATTTACTTTGCAGACGTCATGGAGCAGCGAAACGATGGCGGCTGTTTCTTCTGAATATGTATCAGACATGTTGGAAAGCTTTATTTCCTCCATCAGGCAATCGTAAACATTGAGAGAATGCTGCAAAAGCCCGCCGGGATAGCTTCCATGATACCTTGTAGAAGCTGGAGCATCGAAAAAATCAGAGGAAATAAGCCATGAAAACAGTTCGTCTGCTCCTTCCCGCGTAATATACTGCTTATACAAAGACAGAAACCGCTCCTTTAATTCTTCCAAATTACCATCCCTTCTTTTTTGTTTGTTATTTTATTATGTTGATATGCGGAAAAGAAAAGCCGCATTTGGCTTCTCTATACCAGCGAGTTCCCCTTTACCAGTTTTTTATCTTTCCCCTTGGAAGAGGGTATATCTTCTCCGCGTTTTGTACAGCGCTTGTCTTTGTCTCCTTGCCATATGTCCAAATCAAAAGGGACAATGCGATTTCCCGATTGTCGCGAAGCTGTGCTTCTTCCGCATAGCTTTTCCCGTACATGCTTCCTGTAGAATCCCGAAACGGGAGACGCTTTTTACCGATATCCTCTACGCCATAGGTTCTAACATTTAAAAGAGAAAAACCGGCATAGCAAATAGTTCCAGTTTTTTGGTGAAGCTTTTTCCACAACATTGTGGGATTATCACGCTTAAACCGTTCTATACGCTGCCAGATTTCATCGTATTTATCAGGGTCTTCGATGTCCTTGCGGAGCTTTTCTTCCAGTGCGGAGTCCGTATTTTCCAGGATATAGGCCTGGATGAGTTCGCTTCTTGTTTTATCCACAGACTGTTCGCCGATAGATGCGATATTCTCTTTGGCGAGCCAGGCGCCGCCTGCAAAAATTCCGAATAAATCTCCTACCCCAAAACCCATTGCTTCTCCTCCTATCAGATGGAAAACGCCAATTTCCAGCGCTGATAATCCTCCATGTAATCCCGTTCGATTCTATTTTGCTTGTGCTCTATCTTAACCCTTCCGGTCAGGGAGTATGTTTTCCCCTCCATTGCATGGACGGCGGCCTCAGAAAAATCAATCGGGATGCCGGCACGCTCCCTCTCATAGACCCTGTAAAACAGGCCGGACATACGGACGCGGTAAAAGCTGAGCTGCATGTCTGTTTTTCCTTCTTTTATCGCTTTAATATTCCGTTTAGACAATGTTGTGCGCATGGTAAAAGTCTTTGTCGTGGCCTTGATGCCGCGCATAATGGTATCTCCTGAAAGCCGGTCACGGCGGATTGGTTTTTTGTAGTTCGCATTCTTGTATAGAAAGCTTCCCAGGGAAACGGCGTTTCGAAAAGCCGGAAGCGCTTCCCGATAAATCGGTACGCGGGTGTCTTTATAACGGATGACCATTTCCTTAAAATCTACATCCTCTGTTTTTATGCTGATAGTGTCCTCCTCGTCAATTCCGCCATAGGCCATCCAAAAATAGCAGCGATACAGGTTATCCATGGTTTCTTCGCTTTCGGGGTCAAACAGTGTGTCGAGGTATTTTTGCAGATGAAGGGGGCTGGATACCATCTGACGCCGGATTTTATCGAGCCCCACCGTTTCGATATGAAGCATCCCGTCGCAGGCGCCGGGAACCTTCATAGCCATACACCACTTAACATATTCTTTCAGAATGATAAGCGTCATCCATTTGCTTTTGGCACGAATCCCGACCGCTTCATCTACAGCTGTCTGCAGGGCCTCCGCGCTTTGTGTGCAAAGGTCTGCCTGCCAGACCTCCTCATATTTCTCGAAAGCGTTGAAAATAACCGTTGCTACGTTAGCTGTATTGATACTGTTGGTGTAGTCCTTTATAAACCTGACCTTAAGCTCTTCATTGTACATGGGTAGACCCTCCTACGTGATATGTAGAGCTATGCCGGAATCGCGGCATTGAGAGTGGAAGCCTTTTTCCATACGGCAAGCAGTGCGTCTGTATCCAGGTAGGATATGGCTGAGGTTGCCAGTAAATTTGCAATGGCGACCTGCTTCATGTAGTCGTCAGACAGAGTAGTGATATACCGCCCGATTCTGCTTTTGGACATACGCTCAGGGTTTTCGCAGAGAATCATGCTGTCCTTTTGCAGACCGCTGTTGGCGGCGTTCACCACCACATGGGTGGGCTGCCCTGATTTTTTGATAGAACTGGTGAGGGGGAGTGCAATGATGTTGGGACTGTGAACGTTTCCGATATTATTTTGAAACACAAGACCGGGGCGCCAACCGGTTTGTTCGCTGGCATCGCCGGCAAACCGCATCAGGTAGACATCGCCAATCCGTGGGGTTCTTTCTTTGTTCTGGGGATTCAAACTGCCATTACTCCTTCAATACAATTATGTTGATATCTGAAGTATAGCAGAAATAACCTGAAATGTCAACCTAATAAAATAAAAAACTTTTTCTTTTTCTTATGCGACAACCAACCGATATGTAATGGAGTCCTCTGGAACGGCGGAACTTCCGCAAAATAAAGTAAAAATCGTGCCAAGCACCGTCGTTTCCGTATCGATTTCAACGAATCTGACCCTGTCAAAAGACAGAGTGTTTGCCCCGGATTGAAGGCAAATCAGGTTTGGATTTTCGTATATCAACATAATTGGAAAAGATAAATTGACCTTACATGGGTCGGACACCCGATGCCAAACCTGGTTTTCAGTGGAGAACTGGATGTTTGCCGGTTTATTTGCGGCACAATACTTTTTTAGTTCTTCCATGGTCACTCGTTTTTTCATCCTGCAGTAAACCTCCGTTTGATTTATAGGTGAAATCGTGGTATACTACAGTTGGGCGTGTAGCGAGTGGTGTCGTCTACATTCCCCACCTGTAGCAATATGGGTGCGCGAAACCAGGCGGAGTGGTTGCCGCCTAGTTAGTGCGCTGTTTCATGCGGTTGTGTTCCAGCGCACGCTCTGACTGGTAGCCCGTCAGAAATGGCGGGCTATCTTTTTTCTCATTGACAGAAAATATAGTTTCTGCTATTATATCAAGCAGAAACAGTAGTTGCTCTATAATGCTACCACAAATACTTTGAGCTGTCAACCTGAAGACAGTAGTTTAATTAAAATGGAGGATACCTATGGAATTTGGCCAGAGAATAAAGAACCTGCGTCTGCAATCCAGTATGACACAAAAAGACCTGGCAGGCAAGGTCGGTGTTTCTGTTATGGCCGTGCGCAACTGGGAAAGCGGTGCAAAAAAGCCTAATATGGACGCGCTGCTGAGTATGGCAAAAGTTTTTTGTGTATCGCTGGATACGCTTTTAGGGGTTCCCAGTGTGGAGAACCCTTATAAAACACTGGTTTTATCAGCAGATGAACGGCATCTGCTGAATCGGTACCGAAAGCTGGACAAGTATGGCAAAAGGGCTGTGTCCACCGTATGTGCGATGGAACTTGAGCGCGTAGAGGATGCAGAAAAAGAAAAGGTTTCCGTCAAGACCATTATCGAACTAAAAAACTCCGCCAAAAGCGAACGGTTTATTCCAAGATATTCTACGCCGGCTGCGGCCGGTACTTCCGTTCCGCTTGACGGGGACGATTTTGAGATGATGTTGGTTGACGATTCCGTTCCCCTGCGTGCGGACTATGCCGTGAATATCCAGGGGGACAGCATGTACCCCTACATCAAAGATGGAGATATGGTATACGTACAAAAGGACGCCGAACTATCTATTGGAGACGTTGGAATTTGGTGCGTTGACGGCGCCATGTACTGCAAGCAATACTATCTGGATGAGGAACGGAACCTGCTGCTGGTTTCTGCAAACCCAAGACTGAAGAACACCAATGTTTTTGTGCCAGCGGATGGGAATAATACGGTTAAATTCTGCGGCAAAGTTTTGCTTGGACGCAAAATCAATCTTCCAGATTACCTGTTTGACAATTAAAAAGAAGCGGGGTTCTTCCCGCTTCTTATGCTATCGCAGATTCGATATTCCCCTTTGCCTCGTCTATCCTTTCGAGGGCGTCGTTTAGGTGTTCGATGACATCCTCCATATGTTCAAAGCGCTCTGTGTTTTGAAGATTCTCCGGGTAGTTATCGACGCAGTCCTGTTCTTTATCGCAGACTATTTCCACAATAGACGCTGCGCCGGACAGCATCTTTAGGGCGTCTTTCAGGCGCCCTCTTCTGTTATTGTCCATTAAACACCTCCTCTTGCGGCGTTAATGCGTGAATAAATAGATGATGTAAATCAAGGTGAGTATGGCAAAAGCCGTTGGTAAATAATAGTGTAGCGCCATATATCCAGCGTCTGAGCGTTTTGCCTTCTCTTGCCGTTCCTCGAATTCCTCAAGTTCTTGACCGGTCATATCGGAAATATGGACGCGCCTGCATTTCAGCGCTTCCTGCACAAGTTTTTGATACTTGGCAGCGTCTGGTATATATAGCGTCTCGGAGTTTTCCTCACGGCAGGCACGCTCTAAAGAGGATTTTTTTATCCTCTCATTTTGGGATGTTTTTTCTACAGGAACAACGCTGCCATCGGTTGGCATTTCCTCCCGAAAGTTTTCTTTTCCAAGCGCAGCTTTTGTCATTGCTGCACTGGCAATAAAGCGAACCGCATTCTCGTTTTGCGGGTCGAACTCATAACCTGTATCGTAAACCGCAGCATCGTGCCCCTCTCCTTCGGCTGAAGCCAGATACTGAACGAGAGACTTTACCCCCATCCATCTCCAATCAATGGCGCCCATAGGTATCCCTCCTACTCAATCGACTTTGTCAATCCGTGAAAGGTGAATGTCATACGAACGCGCCCGTTTGCAAGCGGATATACTTCCACATTGGAGGAAAATTCTACAGCTCTGGAGAGCCATTTGGGCTCATAAAACTCTAAGCTCTCACCTTCTACCGTAACGCTCCCCATAGTTTTAAACGGTTCATAGAGCTTATAATTTACCGAAATATCCTCATCATCCCGCGTCATATATAAAAGGCAGGCATAGACGAATTGAAGCTGGCGAAGACGCAGGTCATTTAAAAAGGTGACTTTTCTGTCATCGTTTTCTACGCTCTCCTTCAGCATACCAATAATCGTATCCAGTTCCTTTTCCACATCAACACTGGATGTAAACTTCAAATCAATTTTGTTGTCCATAATAACCACTCTCCCTTTTTATTTTAGCATAATGAAACACAGAATAAAAGGGAGGCTACGCAAGAATGCAAATAATTTCCACCTCCCCGGCGGATTCCCTGCCGAGAACATGGAGCAGGGAGTTAGAGATGGCCGCAATGTCAATTTTGCCGCTGAATGACAAGCACACCTTTTTCATGGACATCTCCATAGGCTCTGAAGTTTTTGCGTATGAAACCTGCGTCACCTTGTCTTCTGAAGCAGGCGCCATATTTAAATCCTCAGACGTTGCCTTTTCCTCTGCCTGTGCAGATACAGATTCCGGCGCAGTCCATTCGCCATTCAAAAACTTTCCCCAGTCTTCCTTTTGCTGTATGTTCATTGACTTCCCAACGGGGAAAGAGACATCCAAACCTTTAGCCGTGATATATCGGCGAACGGTCAGAGGCTGGACGTCAAACATGGCTGCGAGACTGGTAGCATTGGCGCCAAAAACATCCATCAGATGGCGGACGTACTGTTCCTGTGTCGCTTTCCCAAGTTGCTTAAAGACATCCCATGCGACCGGGCGGTTTAAGTTGATGCTCAAAATTACTCCACACCTTTCTTTCCATTCCTTTTGCGTCATATGGTCGGTTGACAGCGGGCATTTTTTGCTTTTGCTGCCGCACTTTCGGTATTTTGCCTGCCTTGCCAGACGTTTCTTTTGGAGGCAATCGTATTCAAAGTCATTCATTGGCTTTGACCCTCCCTTAATTTCTCGGGAACTTTGTATCTTTCCTCCAGGTCAACAGGAGAACGGGATTTCCCGAGTTTTACAAACTTTTCATTTTTCCATTCATACAAAAAGTAGTAGTCTCGATTGCCGGCCTTTGTCGTTACAATAAACTTAAGGGCGCCGTCGGTGCCGCAGTAGCGAACCCAAACGGTTTCCCCTTTTGGGAATGGCATCTTGTTCATATGAGATGCGCCGCCTCGTGTAGGAGGGTTTTTCGGTCATTTGGGAGAGCGCCGGAAATAACCGCCTCCAAAATTGTATTTAAAATTGCCCCCACCATGGGACCCTGCGAGATACCAAGCCGCATAACATCGTATCCGTCAATGGCTAAGTCTTTCATAGAGAAACATTGTTTTTCTTCCAGCACGTTTTTAGCAACTTCGCGAAGCGCCGCGCACTTTCGAATCCTTTCCCCTTGCGTTCCCTCTGCATGGGCTTTTATATCAGCCATACGCACATCAAGCAGACGGGAAAACTGGCATTCCCCGATTTTGCCAAGCCATTTGCGAACCGATTTTTGTACCGGTTCAATAACTGAATCGTGGTAAAGCACCAACTCAACGGCTTCGCTTTTTGTTTTGTTGTCCAGGCGAAGACGATTCAGCGCTGCTTCAGCCATGTCGCGGCTAAAGAGCCCGTGCCCGTAAAAGTGCCCTCCGTTTTTGTCTTCCGTGTAACAGGATGGCTTCCCAACATCGTGCAGGAGCAGCGCAAGTTTAATCGTGACATCATCGCCGGTATAATTTGCAACTGCGTGGGCGATGTGCTCATAAACCGTATACTGATGGTAACGGTTGTTTTGCTCAAACCCAATGCATGGCCCCAATTCCGGGATGATGATAGAAAATACATCGCTATACTTTAACAGGATGTTCAGAACATCCTTGCCGCACAACAGTTTACAAAGTTCTGCGCTGATTCTTTCTGCGGCGATATGAGAGAGCAGCCTTTTGCTCCTATGTATAGCGTCTGCTGTATTTTCTTCGATTGTAAAGCCGTAGACAGAGGCAAACCGCAGCGCACGCAGAATTCTTAAAGCGTCCTCCTGAAACCTGTCGTTTGCCCCGCCCACGCAAGAGACAATTTTTCTCCGTAAATCATTTCGTCCGCCGAACGGGTCGAGCAATTTATTGCCGTCAAAAGCCATTGCATTGATTGTAAAATCCCGACGCGCCAAATCGTCTTCGATATCTTTGACAAAAGACACGTTATCCGGTCTCCGATAATCGGAATAGACTCCGTCTGTTCTGAAGGTAGTCACCTCATACTGACCGTCGTTCATAACTATGGTTATGGTTCCGTGCTTTAGTCCGGTTTCTATAACGCGATAGCGCCCGCCGGTGAAAATTTCTTTAACCTGTTCCGGTGTTGCTGCCGTACAGATATCCCAATCATGTGGGCAAAGGCCGAGCAAGCTATCTCTCACGCAGCCGCCGACAATATAGGAGTCAAACCCGTTTGAGTGGAGCAGCGACAGAATAGAGGACGCCCCATTTGGCATATTGATTTTACACATCCAGCGCCCTCCTGTTTACATCCATTACAAATTCCTCGACTCGTTTGGTATCGGGGGAATCTGGCATAGACGTGTTTTCTTTTGCGTAGTCCAGCCGCTTTTCCAACGTATTTACCATATCAAAAAACTCTTTCCTGTAAGTTCCATCGTCATTTTGATAAGCGCCGGAGCGAATGCTCATAAGCAGGTCGTGTTCTTTTTCCCGATAGGTGACAATCTCTTCTTTTTCAAGGATATCCAGGCACATCAGGTATAACCGAATGAGATGCATCGCGTGTTTATTTAAGTGGGCGTCGTCCTTTTTTCTATTTCTTCGGCCGAGTTTTTCATAGGTAGTAACAACATTGGACAGGTCATTCATCAAGCTGTTGAATGAGCGGACGGGGTAGCTCTCCAGATGGATATCGGCAAAAATCTCTCTGTCCAAACCATCGCGCAAGCTATCTCTTGTGTAGAGGGAGATGCTCCTACCCAAAGAAATATGCCGTTCCTCAAACGATTTAAGAGCGCCTTGCATCGATTTCAAAATATGTTCTTCCTGATGTGCCTGCGGCAGCCTGTCTCTCGCAAGGGCGTTTTCAAGCCTGCGAAGCTGTTGGTTGGCATAACCGCCAAAGGAATTGACGGCCCGCCTGGACAGGAAGAGTTTGCGGTTTTCAATCAATGAACTCCCAATGTCTGTAAGCAGGGGGTAATGCTCCTTTTTGCATCCAAGCATCTCAATGGTGTTGGGATTGCAGTTCAAAAGCAGGTTTACCAGTTTGTTAAAGCTATAGATAACCGTATCCGTGGCGGAGTCGGTTACCTGCTCAAAATTGGAAAACCCAAGCAACTCTGATTTACTGTTGAGAGCGCAGCCGCGTATGTCCAAATCGGAAGTATCTGTATTTGTCCCGTATGCGTGGCTTCCGCCGACAGACAGGAATATGAGTTTATTCCCCAGATGCCTGTTCTCCCTGAGAAAAGCGTACCGTTCACCAAAAACCGCCTCATGAATTTGTTGGATTGTCATTTTTTCACCGCCTGTCTGTGGATAAATGGGGTCTGATATAATGCAGACAGCCCCGTTTCACTGTTTTTCATGTTACCATCTTTCATCTTTTTTTACTTATTATATTTTTTGCCAGGTACAGGATTAGACTCTGAAAGCCGGGGCGAGCCCAAAGGAAAGCCCTGCGGAGTTGTTGAAGGCGTTGCCGCTGCCGTTCGTGCTCACATAGCAGAAGGTGGTGCTGTTGTTGTAATTAGGGGAACGCTCCCACCAACGAGCAGTGGAACCGGTGGCGCTGTGGCGGGTGTGGCCGGTTTCTTCTTTTCTTCAATCCTTATTTGTACATTAAATCATGTACGGCGATATTGAACGTTTTTTCGAACCAGTGCCAGATATCCTCTCTATGCGTTCCGGCAGGGAAACCCCGCCATGAAATTTCAATGCGCTCGGTTTCCGGATTCATGGGTATGTCGCCCAGTTCTGACCACAATTCCTCGGCTGTCTTTCCATTGAATGTTTTGGTAGGGGAATTCCCTTCCATATATGTGACTGCAGAGTCGAAGAAGCGGTCAAAATTCTCCGGTTCCCCGTTTAGATGCCACCCCAAAATCTGGAGGTCTGTTCCGTATAAATCGTGCCAATACTCGTAAAACTTCTTATAATCCGGTTCTATATGGCCATTCATTTCGTTTTTACACCTCTTTTTCGATGATAAAATGGCGCTGTAATAGTCATACTCATCTCTTAATTCAGAATGTTTTTGAAAATCTTTCAGCGTATCAAAAATCTCCCTAACGATATCCTCCTCAGGAACGTTGGCCAGGTATTCATCCGGGTTAAGTTCTTCTGCTGTTAAGCCGCCAAAGTAAAACCAAAGGTCGCCAATTTTGCAAACCGTTCCGTGTTCCATATTCGGGTCAACTACAAAAGAAATCACGTGCTTTCGCATTCCATTTCGGATGGTGTCTTTTGTTATCATAGCATTCTCCCTTTTTGTGCGGTGGTTGATTATCCAATGTTTACATACCACCATCCAGTGAATCGGTCTTCTTCATTATTGCGTTTATCTTCTTTCGGGTTATAGAAACCGATATTGACAATAATTTCTTCGCCCTGAGCGCCGTATAACTGCTCTAAAAGGTCGGCCAGCGTATTGGCCGCGCTTTCTGTTTTGCAAAGCAGTTCGTCGCCTGCGCTCCAAATATCTCCATCGGAATAATCCCGAAGCCTGTCTGAGATTTCATAAAACCAATTTATCTTTAGTTCGGTTCGCAACTTGACCTACCCTCCATTCAGTAAAACAATCCACGCGGTTATCGCCCTGTTTCCCCGTGGCCAACAGCTTCATGCTGCCCTTGTCCGGTCACGCAGCAGAGTCGCTTCGACAGGCACCAGACTATTCTCCCTCTGCCCGGATACCGATTTCACCTTGAATCGGACGGGCCTGACCAGTGTTGTTTTTTTAACGGTTCGCCACAAGCCGTCAGACGCAGCTCCCGAAAAAGATAGAGTACCGTCTATCGTGATTCATAATCTAAAATCTGCCTGCATTCCGGGCAAAACTCATAGTATGGGTTTTGATAATACCCGTCATCACATTCGCCTCCAAGGTCTGCCCTACAGTTTGGGCAACGGTTTGGACACCAACTTTCCCGAATAGGCTTTACCGGAATACACTTTTTCATTTCGTTGATTGCAAACTCCAGTTCTTGGCGGACCGGCTCCCACTGGCGGGTATGCAGCATGGCGCTCAAAACCTTGATTGATTCTTGCGCCATGGTTATGCTGTCATTTTTAACCATTTTATTGCTCTCCATATAAAAGTTCTGTTTTATTCATATCCTTCCTCAAACCCAGCACCATACTCGTAATCATACTCGCAGCGCCAATGGGTTCCGTCTGGCTCGTCCATATCGACAACATATGGAGTGCCAGGTTCAAAGCGGAAGTGATACCCTTTATATTCAAAACTAAACGGCTCGTACTCATACCAGTCCACTTTATCTTCATCGCAGAACTCTATCTTCTGTATGCCGTCATCTGTGGCCTCATATATCTCTGGAAGTCCTTGTTTGTGGCAGACAACCCGGATATTACCGTCTCCACATATGCCGTGGTGAATGTGTTCCAACCAACTCAACTCTCTGCCGTCGTCTTTTGCTTTCAAAAGGCTGACAAAGATGCGAGCTCCGCTTGGGATATTGTTGATATCATCTCCGAAAATCTCTTGGCTGGATGCAAAAGCAGGAGCATCCTCTTTGTCCGTGCGCCGTTTTCCGTTCTGATAAACGAACGCTCCGTAATCGCTGTATGCCATCCATGGAACCTCCATTCCAAACAATCTTTTATTTCTGAGTTATCTTGAGCAATTTGAGCAGCGACTCGAAGTCAGAATAGCAGTGCGGGTTTACCGGGCGGCCATTCCATGCTGCAAAGAATACACGGGCATCATTGGCCGGCACGAAATTACAATCTCCGTTCCAATCGTCCAAGATGTCTTGAATGTATTTTGCAGTAATCATATAGATTTCGCCATCGGCATTTTCCGTGACAATCGCTGTCCCATTCCCGCAAAAATTTACCGCTACGTTTTCACTCATAAATCCACCTCATCAAATTATATTTTCACGTCAAATTGGCGCCGCAATGATAACAAAAATGTATCTCTTCCACTGGAATAAAATCCATCCTATCGTCAGTGGGGAACAGCGTACCGCATACCGGGCAGGCGTCTTGGAATTCTTCGATTTTAAATCCTTTATGACAATATCCGGTTGTGTCGGAGAGATAATCTGATACTTCGTCAACATCCGTAATTTCTGGCGGAATTTCCATTTCTTTTGGAAGCCATTTTCAATACCGACTGCCTTCATGCAGTAAACCATCCTTTCATCACAAATGTTCAGCGGGTACATGTGCAGGTAATTATGAGAAGCTTTTTTCTATAAGACGGCCTTCAAGCCGAACTCTTAGTACATACTTTTAGCCATTCAGCATCTTTAAAAACTCTTCATCATCGAAGAAAAAGCCTTCGCTTAAATCATCATACTCGTCTGTGGGAGCAACATCTGTTTTATCCAGAAGAAAATCCTTCCACTTTTGGGATGCGACAAGGATAATCGCGTTGTTGCTCCAATAAACATCTGCATTCTGTATTTTGTACAGAGGACAGAATTTTTGCTTGTCTATCTTGTCAAACTCGCTTGCCGTTATAACGTATCCTTGACTTATCGGTTTCCCCATTTTGCCGTCCTCCAGATTGCAAAAGGTAAAAGGCGCATGGATACGCACACACTGTGCCATAGTAACCACACGCCCGCCCTGCTTTTTATTCGAAGTGCAAATCAACGCCGAATTTCTCTTTAAAAAATGCAGCTGCAAAGTCCATATTTGCGTCAATCTGCTGGTAATAATTTTTGTCCGTCTCATATCCAAAGTAGAGAACCAGGAGCAAAACCGCTAAAAGGTCTCCGTCGATTTCCTTCTTCTTCATTTTGTTTGTGACCCGCACCAGACCTCCCAGAAGCCTGTTCCAGGACGCCATCATTTCCTCCGACTCTTTTATCCGAAAGTAAGAAATCCATTCGTTGAGCGTCCATGTTTTCCCTGGCTTTATACTGTTAGGGCACGTTAACGGATTCAAAAAGTAGTGGAACGACCGGTCGTTCCCGTCAAAATACCTGCCCAACGGGAACAATGCGCACGCTGCCGGTTTACTTCGATGTGCGGTACAGCGTCCGTTTCTAAGCAGCCGGCAGCTGCCGTCAAGCCGCTCTTTTAATATAAAAACAGGCACGTGAGAGTCGGCGCCTATATAAACCTCTGCGTTTTGCAGAAGCATATCCTCGACAGATATGCCAAGTTCAGCAGACATTCTAAAGGTATCTGCTCCTGTTAGTAGGATAGGTGTTTGCCTGTTCCGGCAGCAATCTCCACACATCGAACATTCAAAACTGAATGTGTCGTCTGGGTGCAATTCCCGTTTTTGAAACTCTAAAAAGTCTTTTTCTATAAAACTCATACTATCGCGCTCCTTTTGTAGGATTCCCCGTGCCGGATGGAACGGGGGTATGTATGAGTGGGTTATAGCAGCAACTCTGGATACCTTGCCACGCACAAGTCCCTTTGCGGCGCAAACTCCCGAAACAGTTCGACCTCTTTGGACAGGCGGGCTCTTACCGCATCTTCTTTTGAAGCATATCGGCCAAGATGCAGCCTTTTGTTGTTGTAGGTAATATTGGCGACCCATTTACGCCTGCGTTTATCAAAAAACACCCCGGTGACTCCCGAGGTGTTGGTAGAGTAACGGCTGCGGTTTCTGTCGTTTTCGCTGCTGTTGCACAGTCGAAGATTTCCTTTTCGGTTGTCCGCCCTGTTTTTGTTAATATGGTCTACAATTTGCTGAGAGGTAGCCTTCATTACAATTCTGTGAAACCGGACGAAACGCCTGACGCCGGAAAAATAGTAACAGCTTACAAGATATCCGTCCTTATCTCGGTACCAGTTTCTGCTCTCTATAAGCGGCAGGTCTTCTGCGTCAAATAAAAACTCAGACGAACCAAGATGAAGAACGCCGTATGTACCGCGCATTTCAACCTTCCGGCTTACTGTTCTTCCGCCTCTGAATACCATACGCACCTTACTCCTTCTTTGGATAATAAGCCTCTGATAATCGGCGTTTCTGACGCAAGTATATGTGCCGCCAGGCTTAGGCGGCTTGCAAGGCAGCAGATGGCGTCCGTATCTTTAAAGATACAACGACAGCATTCGTCGAATTGAGGGGTTGTATTTTCTTGCAAAATATCACCTCAGCATATGTCGAATTTCTCTTGCATCCATGCGAAAGTCGGCCCTCTCTTTCTTATCCTGCAACCTCTTCATTTCATTATCAATTTGTTCATCTGCAATGGCTGAAGTCATATCTTGAAACTGCCGCATATAATATTCAAATTCAGTCTGGAATTCATCTTGTGTGATTTCTATGGCTTCCTGTTCGGAATTGCATCCATCTTCCCATATGCCTGAGAAAATGGTATCCATATGAAACGGTACGATGTCCTCTTCGTCATCGTAACCGAGAACAAGGGCAGGGTATTGGTAGCGATTAAAAACAGGTAAGCCGGTTACTTCATACTTCTCCTGCGGCACATCAACTATCTTCGTGTAGCGTCCTCCCACAATAAAACACCGGCCTACATTCTGTTTAGCCTGCTTCTTAAATCGGACGACCTCCTCTTTAAGAAGTTCCTTCCTTAAATTCTGAAGCCGCTCAATCTCATTTTCAATTTCCGCAAGCGTCATCTTTATCAACCGGCCTTTCCAATTCTTTTGATGCAAACCGCCGCAACGATGAGATACATGCTGCCACTGTCTGCGCCGCAGCTTTTATCTCATCGGCTGTGTTGTACTTTGAAAAAGAAAAACGCAGGGAACTGCGCGATTCCTCTTTTGTTAACCCCATTGCCGTGAGCACATGGCTTGGCTCCGCTTCATGGCTGCGGCAGGCTGAACCGGCGGAGACAAAAATATCCTTTGAATCCAACATCAGCAGCAGGGTTTCCCCATCTACGCCGTCGATTCTAAGATTTAAAATTTTGCCGGGATGGATTGGGGAAAGCCCATTTACATGGATATATTCGCTACTACACCCAAGGCTTTTCAGTTCATCGCACAAAAGCATATAGAACCGTTGTTTGAGAGATGAAATCCAAATCATGTCCTCCCTCATATTCTGGCGGGTCATCTCGCAGGCTTTGCCTAAGCCAACGATGCCGCAAACGTTTTCCGTGCCGCCCCGAAGACCATGTTCCTGTTCTGCGCCGCCACAAATAAGCGGTGTAAGTTCCAAATTCCTTACATACATAGCTCCAACCCCTTTGGGGCCATGAAGTTTGTGGGCGGAAATGGTGGCAAAATCGGCGCCCATCTTATCCACATCAATTGGATATTGGCCGGCGCCTTGTACGCAGTCGGTATGAAAAGGAATAGAATACTTTTTTAGAATTCCGCCGATAGTCTCGACATCGTTGATAGCCCCAACTTCATTGTTGACGAACATCACCGAAACAAGGCCGGTGCTTGGTGTAATTGCTTTCTCAATGTCCTTAGGATGGATTTTCCCTTCGGCATCCGGTTTCACATAAGTGATATAAAACCCGTCTTTGATAAGCGACTGTGCCGCCTTCAGGACGGAATCATGTTCGATGGCGGAAACGACGATGTGCGTTTTACCGCTGTCCAAGAGTTTGCGACGGAGCCCTTTAAACACGGTGTTGTTCCCTTCGCTTCCGCCAGAGGTAAAAAGGATGTGCTCCGGCTGACATCCAAATAAAAAAGCCGTTTGTTCCCTCGCTTTTTGGATGGCCGTATTTGACTCTCGGCCTAACCGGTATAAAGAACCGGCGTTGCCGTATCCATCCGTGAGGTAAGGCATCATTGCTTCCAGAACCTCCGGCGCAATACGGGTGGTCGCCGCGTTGTCCAGGTAAATACTCGTTTGAATCATCCTTCCTTTGCGATAATAGATGCATTACTACGCGCCATCAAGAGCAGGGAAAGATGTTCTGCATCAATGATTTTGGACGGCGCATTTTTTTAAACAAAATCAGTCTTCCCACGGGACTTCTTTGACGTCAATTCCGGTATATCCCTGAGAAGCCAGGGACATGCCGAGCCTTACGGCGTTCAGATAATCATCGGCATCAAAAAGGTCGCGGCCAATGCAGGCGTCCTCCGGGCACTCGGAAAGATTATGGACGCCGAATCGAACCTCCGGCGCCTCATCGGACCAAACCTGCTGAGCGCGTGTTTCCCATGTGTTGCTATCGCTGCTTAAAAATACCGTCAGTTCCTTTTCCATCTTTCTTTTCCTCCAGATTTGCCGCAAGGATTTCATCCAGTGTTCGCGGCTGATAGTTGATGTATGGCATCATGGCCCCTACGTTAAACATCCGGCACTCGCGGCCGTAGAGTTCCTGCATCAAAAACTTATCGTGTTCCATCATGCAGAACTCAAACGAGTTATGCACATGGCCGTACAGGTGAAACCACCCGTAAAAGTGGTTTTTAAAACAGGGAATTGGGTAGTGGCAGAGAACGACCTTTCTGCCGCTGTCATCCACCTCCAGGTACTCTGTGACCTTGGCAAACTGTTTTATAAATCTGCCATCGTTGCACCTGTCGTGATTGCCTTTGATTAAAAATTTCTGGCCATTTAAAGACTTTAAGACTGGAATAGCCTCTTCCATTTTGCACCAGAACATATCGCCAAGCACATAAACAATATCCCCAGGCAAGACCACATCGTTCCACCTTTTTATCAGCGCCGCGTTCATTTCATCGATGGATTTGAACGGCCTGTTATCAAAAGACAGGATGTTATTGTGCCCGTAGTGCCAATCGGAGATATAAAATTTTCTGCTTCCGGAAGCTTTTTCGTTTTCCAAAATATCACCTCAACCCTTTCATATAAACTCTTTAGAACGGAAAATAAGAGTTGGGGTCCGCGTCCCATATCAGCTTTTTGACAGCTTCGGAAAATTCCTGCTCATCAAGCGACTGGATATCAGCCTGCTTGAGATACTGTATCAGTTCGTGGACGGCGGTTGTTATCGCGGCCTCCATAATGGCGTTTATCCGTTCAAATTCTGAATCGTGATATTTCACTTTTCCCTTCAGCATCTGGACGGATTCATCTAACCTCTGCCTTGCGGTGAAAAACTGGTCTTCCAAATATTTGAGCCTGGCTTCCAAAATTTCCATTTCAGCAAGACCGGCCATATTATCAACTCCTATCAAACGCAATCATTTTTTCTATGATGTTGCATAATGTTTCCAAGTCTTTTTTGCGCTCTCTTATTTGCGGTGGGGTCATATCCTCGTATACCGACCACGCCGCCCATTGCGAAATGTCACGCCGGATATCCGAGATAAACTTTCTGGCTATATCCGAAAGCGAAATCTCTTCTGTTTTCAGCGAATATCCATCGTCTGTTTCCGTAATAATATGCGTCTGGGAATGGTCGAACACAATCAAATATTCCCATCCTTCGGCATCAAACTTTGCTGCTACCGGATTGCCGGTTCGAAGAGCCTCTTCAACTCCCTCCAAAAGAAGAAAAGGTACATCATCCACACAACTGCACCGGTCAGACCATTCTCCGATGATTATCCGGCTCCAACCGGCTATTGGCGTACTTAGCATCAACATATGTTAATTGTAACTTCCTTTCCTTCCGTGCGTTCGAAGGTGGGCATATCTGCAATGAAATCCTGAACCGCGCATAGAGCATCATCATATCCTGCCCAATAAGGACCGCGCCCAAGCGACCCAATCCATTCTATAATCTGTTTATCAATAACATCAGCATCCACAAGTCTCATTCCAGCCCATCCTTCTAATAACTTTCCGCCCACTCACGGGTAATTACTACGATTTATCCTCTTTTAATTTAGCCTCACAGTATTTACAGTAAGCTGCTAATGGGTCAATCTTATCGAGGCGGTTGCAAACGCTGCACACTCCGCTTCCGTTACTTACCATTGTCCAATGCCCCTGCTCCTGAACAGGGGCACGGAGAGCGGAGAGGGCGGCAGCGATAGCGTTTATCGTAGTACCGGTGTGAAACTTTCCCCAGTATGACGATTCCTCCTCGCGCATTTTTTCGAAACGCTTTAATAACTGTTCAAAATAATCAATGGCTTCTTCCCTTGTCATGCGCTCATTTCCTCCCAAATAAAAAACTATTTAATGTTCGTTAAATACCACCTGCTCCCCAGGTTTCAACGTCCAGCACCCGGCATCTGTTACTGCGCAGTCGGTGCAGTTCCCGGTGCATTCCTTTGCGGACGCGGCTGCCGTTGTACTGCCGTCGCGGTATCTGACATGCGCTTCTGGCAAAGAAAATGGATTGACCATGGGGAGGCGGACCCATGCGCTGAAGATAATATGTAAATTTTCCGGGAGGATACCGCCTGACAACAGATATGTGTTTACAATCTCATACTTTTTGGTGAAGCAGAGAATTTGGCAGTGTGTGTTCCGGCTTGCAATATCGACCATATGCGCAAAATATTCTTCATCAGGTATGTCGCCGGAAACGTGAAAGCGGAAGTATCGTGACAGCATGATTGCCGCCTCGACCTCCCGCCAGTAAATATCCGGAGTTTCCTTTAAAATCTTTAGGTTGTTTTGGTAGGCTTCCCTTACGGTTCTTCGCCGTTTTTCCATGCGCTTTGCGTAACACTTCTGATTGCATTCACAAACGATACAGGTAACTCCCGACGGCAGCGATACGCTTTGAATGGCTCCCATTTTTTCGTTGCCTCTGCTGATACTGAGATTCAAATCATAACCTCCGTTCTGTCTCTGCTCAGAGTCATTTTGCACTGCGGGACGCGGCGCAAACCTCATTTCTGATGCGGGAAAGGATGGCATCCGCTTCAAGCTTTGTCAGAATGCCAAACCAGTCGGAGAAAAAGAATGCCTCCAGACTGGATTTTAGTTTGGTATTATTTTCTTTTAGGGCTGTTCTATAATCGTCGGCTGCCACGCTAACAATAGCGTTTGCCAGATTTATGTATGGGTCATAGCATCCTTCGCTTGTCCATAAGCGCTGCAAGCTGATGGACGGAGACCGCATCTGGTGAATGGGCATTTCTCCCTTTTTCATAACGCTAATCCCCCTCTGCAAGAAGAAAATCCGGGTTGATTACCTTGAAGCTGATATTGCTCTTCATATTTCTCATGACAACCCCCTCACGCTTTTGTCCAGCCCGAACGACGGAGTTTCCCTTGGCGTATTCTACAAGTTCCTGAATAGTTGGCGGGAGCGTCTTATCAAGGTCCACAATGGGCACTGTTTTTAGTCCGAGCGGCGCGACGAACGCGGCAATCTCCTCTGTAGAATATTTGCGGTCTGGATAAATCAGATTAAACACAAATAACTCATAACCGCTGATATGATATTTGTTACCCTGAATTCCATCCCCGCAGATTTCCCCCTGCAAAACAACGGTGTCATAGTCGCCGATGAGCTTTTTCAGCACGTTTTCCATGTCATATTTTCGCGCAACTGTCCAATAAGAACTGTTATCCGGCGTGGCTAAGTAGATGTTGCGGCTGCACACGCCAAATTCGAATTTGCGTCGGGAGAAGCGGCGCAGGTAATAAGTCGCGGACTGACCGTCCATTTTTTCGGTAACGGAAAACGGGGTTCCCCGCTTGCTTTCCGTCTCAAAGAGTGTCACCATATTCTGGATTCTGGTTTCATCTGTTTTTACAATCCAGTCAGGGAAGCCGCCCCTGCGTTTTGGTTTCGCAAAGAACTTACGATACCACTTAAAGCGCATCATAAACTTTGCGAAGGGGTTCTGAGGTTGCTTTGGCTGCCTGGTAAGGAGTTGTGCTTCCTGCTGTGCCTGCGGGTCATACTTGGTAATACCAAGGATATCGGTGACGTCTTCGCCAAGGTCATATCGCCACCCGTCTTTCAGAATGGAAAGCGGAAGAACAAGCCCCTGAGAAACCTGGCCGCGAAGCTTGATAGTTCTAACGCGGAATTTTCGGTCTCGCAGAAATTCAAACTCGGGACGCTCTGGAACCACCGAATCGACTTCAATATAGATGATTCGTTCTCCTTCCCGAAATTCGCCCTTCCGCACCACACACTCCCATCCGTCCACCTGGGCAACCTCAATTTTGTCCGCGCCGGGGATTGGACGAAGAGAGGTAATTTCTCTAATTGTTGCTAATTTACGCAAAAAAGGCCCTCCTTTGCAGATGCTGATGTTGTTTTCTTTTTTATGCCGTTACTGTATCGGCTTCTATCAGATTTGAATCAACAAGGTAGTTGCTGTCTACACTTCCGAGGTTCAGACTTCGGTATGCTTCATCTATCTCTTCGCTGGTAATTCCTATATAATCCAGGGTTTGGGCGGCGGAAGAGTGTCCGAACATCTTTTGCAAAAGTAAAAGTTTTCGCGGGTCATTGCCGGACATAACCATCTGGTGATAAGCGAATGTTTTTCGAAGTGAGTGGGTGGACATTCTGTTGCCAAGGCCAAGGTCTTTGGCGATTCCCTTCAAAATCCGGTCAACAGATTTGGAACTGAGGGGTTCATTCCGGTTGCTTCCGTGATTGCTCTCGCTGCGGAAAAGGTAATCGCTGAGGTACACGTTTGGGGTATTCTCAAGATACAGGGTCACCGCCTCGATAACAGCCTTATTGATTGTGATATAGCGGTTGCGCTTGTGTTTGCGTGTGTTCTTGGTTTTCTTTTCCAAGATGGCAAAACGGTCGCGGAAGGTAAAATCTTCGTTGATGAGGTGGCAGAACCGCAGGGAACGCAAGTCGCTAACCCGAAGGCCGAAGTTAATACCGACAATAAAAAGCATATTGTCCCGGAATCTTTTTCGTTCGATTAAAAACCTTGAAACACGGATGATGTCATCCATACTCTTAATGGGTTCCGCCGCGTGTTCGCCGGCAAGTTCGTATTCTGTCTTTTCTGCGGCAGGCGAGATGAGGCCGGCCTTTAATTTGCGCCCGTTTTGACGGACACTGTTTACATTGATAACAGGGTTTCTCTGCTTTGTAAAATCCAGTTCGATTATCTTTGCCATGCCCAAATTCACCTCGCCCTTTCGTTATTTTTTAGAGCCTGTTTTCAGGGTTCAATGCTGACAGTTTTGTTCGAAAAAAGAAGTTCATTTCTCATTCTCCTGTTCTAAAACTCTTGGTACATACATGCGCGTTTCCATCCGCTCCTCAACCTTTCTGGTCTTTCCAAGCACTTCGCGCATCAGGTTTAAAAGGGTTTTCCCTTTTTCGCTCTCTAAAAACTGGACAAGCGGTTCAAGAATCTCTGCGGTGTCTTTATGCTCCCGCCTTGCCTGACGGCATTTGGCAAGCTGCGTTGCAACCTTGGCGCGTTCTTTGTAGCCGATAGGGTCCAGTTCCAGTTTGTGGAGGTAATCTTGGGTGAGCCTGTCCATGCGGTTTACCTGCTCATAATTCCAGATATAGTCTGCTTTCGCGCGCTCCATCAGGCGGCAAAAGCTGCTGATGCATTCGGAAAACTGCGGCTTACTCCGTTTGGACTTGCCCATTTGGATACCCCCCCTTGCGTCTTAATAATCTATCTCTTCCGTAACCTGGTGGTCGTCCCTGTCAGACCACTGAAAAGCGCCGTCCGGGAAGTCTTCCGTGATAAGGACAGCTTCCTCTTCTGTTTCGGCTTCAACTTCTGTCCACCCATATTTGACGCACATAATCCTGTACTTAGCCATAACTCACCGATTCCTTATCTTCACGCAAAGAAAGGAACACCGGAAATTGCAGGCTTTCTGCTCCGGTGTTCTTGTCAGCTGAAATCTCTTTATACTTTACCTCGCAGAGAACGCCTATAAGCTCATCTCTCCGCTCCCAATACTGAATGCGCTGGTCGTCGGAAAAACCGCTGCCGACTCGTACCTCGTTGCCCTTATAGCCCAGGACGAACGCACCAAGGGCGCCTGCCAACCTTCCCGAGCCTTCCTCGCACGAGAGGATTGGCAAGTCCATTGTGTAGAACCGTTTGACTTTTAAAATCCCATTGTGTCGCTTGCGCTTATACGGGACATCAAGGTTGACCATCAGCCCCTCTTTATCTTCTCGTACCATCTGGTCTAGCAGTTCCGGAATTTTGGATTGGTCGGTTCCGCTGTAAAGGACGGGGAGAATCCGGACTGGGCTATCTTCACGAAGCGTCATCTTAATCGCTTCAAGACCTGGCCTGCGGGTTCTATATCCGCACTTGCTTTCTCCGTTTTCAAACTCAACTGTTGGAATAATATCAAAAACTGTATAGCAAATCGCCGTTTTATCAACGGCGTCCGAGTTAATAATCCCAGCAGCAACTCGGAACGCTTCATTGTCGCTGAGATTTCCTTTGTCGAGCAATGTCAGTTCTCCGTCCAGAACGATGGCGTTCGTAACGTCCCAGGACAGTTCGTTTGTAATGTGTTCAAGGCCAGTGTATGGGGCGCCGCTCCGCGCGTAGAGATGCCCCTTGTAATATGTTGCACGCACGCCGTTTAGCTTTTGTGTTACGGAAAACCATGTACCGTTGGGGATTGGATATTTTTCAATAGGGTATGCCTGCTGTACCTCCCACTCGGGAATCAGGTTTGGAATAACCTTATTGACGGTCTTGGCAGTAACGCCCAGGCGAAGGGTTTTGGCAAGGAGTTTTATGTAAAATTCGGATTCCTCTGCGTCTGGAACAGATTGGACAAAAGCGCACACCTGATAGGTTGACACATCATCCAGCGCTTTACGCTTTGAGAGTGTTTCGCAGATGGTGAAAATATCGCACATTGTGAGGGTGATACCGGCGTGAACACCGGCTGGGCGGCGAAGCGTCTGCTCCGATACTTTATAGGTTAAAAACGGATTGAGCGCGTAGTAAAGAAGCCGGCAAAAATCCTCATTATCCTGATTGTCCCGGATAATGCTCTGTTTTTTAAGTGTACTGCTTTCATTTTGAAGGCGGAGAATTTGCGAAATTGCCTCTTTCAGCACTGCCTACTGCACCTCCAGTTCTGTAATTTCCCATCCATAAATAGTAGCGTACCGTTCGTTGTCAGTTCCGCCCGTGCTGCCGAGGTGGACTTCGCGTGTATTTTCCCAGGTCATATCCTCCTCCCAAAAATCCGATTCGAAGTAGGTTTTTACCTTCTCTACATCTGATATCATGTCATAATATGCGGACGACTCCCGTTTATAAGCGCCCATGATATCGTTCCCTTCGTTACTCGGCGTATCCCAATGCCGGTGCAGGACATACACCTTCATATTAAATCCCTCCCATCCCAGATATCATTAAAAGCTTCTCTTGCTTTGTCGATAAAAAAATAAAAGGGCGGAGGAAATAGCTTCCATCCGCCCTTGACTACCCGTCCGCACATCGAGCCTAATATTGGCTGGCGCGATGTGTGCATTTTGTGACATTTTTGGCGAGCTAACTTGGCGAAAAAAACTCTTTTTTTCGCTCAAGTTACGATGACAAAAATGAAGGAGACAAACCTTTTCTTCCGCCTTAGGCGGGAAGATGCCATATCTTAACAGGAAAATCTATGTAGGTATGGCCGATTTACACGGGCAATCTATATTAAAAGGCGCATCCGCGCTCTTTTAACCAAATCAGTGCAACACTTTGGGATAGTGCGCCTGGACATAGTTTCGGAAAGCGTCGTTGCTCTCCTGCTCCATGCGTAAATTTTCCTGCTGCATAGTCACAAACGAAGCGCTGCACATTCCCATCAGGTCTCCGACTGAAAAATCCTCTGCCGGCGCAGGTTCTTCACCATCATCTTCCGGTTCGTCAGACAGGGTTTCTTCACAATCATCATAACCGACGTCATCTTCGTCATCCCAGTAACCTCCGTTATCCATCCACTCCAGGACATCGTCCTTATATGAATTGAAATCATTGTCATCGAGGCCTTCCCAATCGAAGGAACTGTTTCGATAGTAGAAATTGTAACCAGAAGGGATATCTCTTAACAAATCGCGCAGTTCATACCACTGGTAATCGTCTGAATATTCTCGGATTGCATCGTTGATTTCCTCGTCCATATCTTCATCTCCATAGACATCAGAACAAATCTCGCAATCTTCATCGTTGCAAAAATCTTTGAGCTCCCACCAGTCATTCACGTTATCAATAAAATACTGTCTGGTCATATAAACACGCTCCTTCTTATATTCGATTTGCTGTTTTACTATTTCCTGTTTATCTTGCTATGAGTTTGGGTTTGTTGTGGTAGCAGGTGTGAAATCCGCTAAATGCCATTTCATAATAAAAAGCGGTTTTGGGCCGGTTTGATATACCGCTGGCGGGATTGAACCGCCTTCACCGCGAGCATCATCCTGTAAATGCTTAAACGGTATATTGCTACGGCTATGACAGAAAGGAGACCGCTGCGGGAGCCGGCATTTGCCGGCCAACCACTCCCGCTGGAGCTGGCGGCAGGATTCGAACCCGCGACAACCGGAGTACAAAACCGGAGCTCTGCCAACTGAGCTACGCCAGCGCGTTGAAGTCAGGGACAGGGGTAATAGCAAAAAACATTTGGGAACGTTCTTCTTACCAATTCTGTTTCCCCAAAGTCCGGAACGTAGGAACAGATAGCGCAATAAGTAAGCGGGTCGTGCGCCGAAAAGAGTTGTGGAACTTCATTTTCAATATATTGCTTAATAGACATGGTATAATGGATTGAGTTAGGGGGAGAGAAACGGCGCATTTTTACTACATCAACACCGATATACTGTCTGTGTCCGGCAAAGAGATAGCTTTGGGCGGCCAGATAACACCCAAAGTCGATGACAATTTTATTTTGAGGGATAAGCTCGCTTAGGCTTTTATAAATATTGATAAAACCCAAAAACTGGGGTTCAAGTTCGCACCTGTCCTGTGACATAACGAGCGCATATTCATCTGGCGGAATGCGAGCTGTGAGCTCTTTTAAAATACGGTAATACCGTGCATCATCCCAATACTTCATTGCGTCTCCCTCCGTGTTTGATTTTATCAAAAGATTTAGATAGGTTGGTACTCCATTCTGGAATTGAACCAGAAACCTCCCGCTTATAAGGCGGGTGCTCTGACCGATTGAGCTAATGGAGCAAATGGAGCAGTTCCCGCTTAAATTTTCACGCAAATCCACTGGCCAGGAGTTTTCATCTCACGATGGATTTACAAGTTTTCAGCGGGCATTGTCGTTCTCTGTGAGGAATCCTGCTCTCACGCTCACATCAGGCGGTCGCTATCCGCCATCTGGCAGGGATGGAAGGGCTCGAACCTTCATATGACGGTTTTGGAGACCGCTGTGTTTCATTACACCACATCCCTATCCAATTGGAATAATCCTGTTGTATAAGGCAAAAAACTGTTCGCTTACCTGCTTGTCTATGTGATAATGTCCGAAATACCACCGCTTAAAGATAAGGTCCGAACGTACCCTGTCCAAAAAACTGACCAGCGGGTCATTTTCGTACCATGGTTCGAGCATTGTTTGGACGGAACGCGGCGCACAATGGGTAAGGACATAATCAACCTTCCATCCAACCTTGTCCAAAGAATTGATGGCTGACGCCATTTCAAACGAAGAGGGCATTTCTTCCTTCCACCAGGAGATATGTTCTTTTCTGTGGTGCCTGTCGTGAGAGGCTGCTCCGCCCATGACAAAAAACGTCTTTCCTTCAATGGTAAAAACCTGGCCTCTCAAAAGATGATAGATGTCCGGCGCAATCTTCTGGACTGTACCGCCAAACATTGCAACTTCTGGAAATGATTTCAGATAGTCAAAATTTTCGTGATTTCCATCCAGCCATAGAGTTGTGAAGGGTTTTTGGGACAACCAATTTCTCCAATACATTTCCTCGTTGGAGCCATCCCAAACAAGTCCAAAATCGCCAAGGATAATGAGGTAATCGTTTTTGCCTAACTGTTTTTGCTGAGGGAACCGTTTTGTGGATAACTTTCCAATATCCAGATTGGCATGGATATCTCCGGTTACATATATCATTGAAAGTAATTCCTTTCTACATCCGCAATCTACATAGGGTATTTCCTGGTTAACCTGACGCGATGCGAGCTGGGATGCCGGTGGTTTGTTTCTTCTGTTAGTGGGAGATTTCGGCCTGCCTGTTGTGGGACAGTGGTTTTATGTCTTGTCCTCTTTCAGCAGGTTGTATTTCGAGTTTCTAGGTTGGAAGAGTGGGCCCTGAAGGCGCCTTTTCTTTTCCGGCGTGCCTGTTCCCTTTCCCAGCGAGATGATACTTCGGCCTTTGGCCAAAGCACGCCGCATTTGCGGCGTTATGCATTGCGGATGCTTTAAAGTTTTATCCTGTAATCTTAATAGGTTATTTCCTGGTGCTGGAGGCGATAAGCTCAACTGAAGCGTTTCTGTGAGCTTGTTGTGCGACAATGTGATTTCTGTCTTTTACAGCTCGTGATGACATGTTCGCATCTGCGGACTCCGGAAACGTTGTTGCGGGCAGCGCCTCCGTGGGGCAATCGTGCATCCCCACATCGTGTTACTTACGCCATCGGCAATAAGCGCCGCCATAGACGGCTATGCATTACAGGAATTTCTGTTTATTGATTATCTCATATCGTTTTTCATAAACCTGATGACATTGACCTCCATTTTTTCATTGATGTGATTTACAATGGCGTCAATCCGCTCCGGTTCTACTGAATGGTAATAGCTGTATAACCCATGCATCACCTGAACGTCGCCTTTATCCCACTGCACTCCGTTTTTCTTATCGGTTATGTAGTTATACAGCATCGACTGAAATTGGCGCTTTTTCTTGTGGCCGACTGTGATTTCATTATCCTTGTTCAGCATAACGCCCAAATTCCAGTTTCGTCCAGAGGATGAACCGTATCTCGTTTTAGCCGCATTGATGGAAAACGGCGCATTAAAACTGACCAGCGTATCTACAATCAGCCTTTCAACTGCATGGATATCAAAATCAACTCTGGAAGAGATAGTAAAATCATCGGCATATCTTGTGTAGATAAACGACTGACGGTTATAGTTGCGAAAGGCATTGTAGAGCTTAAAGTCTATCGGAATCATCATGACGTTTGTGATGAGCGGAGAAATAGGAGTTCCCTGCGGAAGCCCTCCGTTTAAGAAGGCAAGTTCCAGCGCCTTTTCCAGTTCGGCTTTCCCTTCTGGGTCTTTTACCACCTCGCTGAACGGAAAAATCATAGAGAACATACGCATAACAAAATCCAGGTTTGTACTGCCGAAAAAGTCATGAAGGTCGAGTTTTCCAAACCATTTGCTTTCATTCTTCTGATGGCGCTTTACAGCATCGACGGCGCAGCGTTTTTTGATATAGGCGAACGCTGATGTATGATAGAGAACGTGAAAATCCTCCTCAAAAAGGGTTTTTAATCTGCGCAAAGCGTCCATCAACTCCGGGTTTGGCGCATTGATTTGGCGCAACCCTCCTGAATGTTTGGGAATATAAAATGTGTGGTAGAGAGAATTGCGTTCTGCCAGACGAAGTTCTTCGGTAGACTGGTTGTATCGAACCAGTTTTTGAACCAGGCTTTCTACATTTATTTTCTTTGTAAAATGCTCGCTGGCGTTTTCAAATTCATACGTCCTGGTGTTTGTCATGTTCGGGTTGACAACGGTCGGACTCTGAATATTTTGAAACAGAAACTCTTCCAACGTCATCTGGTGATAGATGGGAGATTGTTTTACCGTAATATATACCAATTTGCTCCCTCCTTTTTGTGTTTCTTAGAACTGTAACCTACATTGGTGCGTTCTGGGAGTCGCAGGAGTGGTCTCCTTTTGTTTCTATAATGAGAGGTGGGTTTTTCTTTAAACAGTTCGGGATGTTTGCGAGGGGTTCGAGTTGGATAACAGTTTTGTTTCCCCTCGTGTTTGGATTTCGTTTCCGGTGTTGCTTTTTTTTTTTTGAGCCGAGTGGTGCGTGCCTTATTGCTTCTGAGTGTTCTTTACTGAAGTAAGAGCTTGTTCTGCCGTCCTCCCCGGTCGGTGCTTTGCTGGTCAATTTGATGCTTCAGCCTTTGGCGTGAAGCTCCCCTGAAAAGAGGAAATACGTTACAGTTCATATTGTAAAAGTGTCTTTATTTAATTCCTAAAAAGTTCATCAATTCATCTTCGGTAAAAATGTTCTGTTTCACCTGATAAGGCTGAATCCGATAAATGCCGTCATCGGCAAGGATGGCCGGCGTATCGCCTTTGAGACGGCATACAGGTCTGACACCCGAAGATTCCGCAGGATTCTTGATATCTACAGAGCCGCTTCTGGAGATAATAGACGCATACCCTTCTCTGCTGCCATTGTCTGGGTTGATATAATCTGCAAGCCAAAAATCCACATAAGAGTTATTACTCAGTCTGGTGTGCCCCTATTCAGATTCATATCTTCCGATGCCTTGGGGCGAATTCCTTTACGGCGAAAAAGTTTAAAGCAACGAGGGCCGAGGATTTCTTCTGCAATAGGGAGCCGAATCAGTGATGTGACTGTCTCGCCGCCGATTGTGATACTGTCGGGCAAAATACTTTCGATTTCATAATCTTCGAAATGGTACAGAAAACCATAATGGTTTTCATATTCTTCCCATCGGTTTGTATTCCTCACACTTGGCGGCGCGTCTGTTTGGTGCGCCGGCCGATACCACTGTTCGCCATCGCTGTTCAACAGGCATAACAAATTGGATAATTTATATTGACAGTTCCCGATATACCGTATTCTGATATTTTCGTTTTGCGGTTCTTTTGCGTCGAAACAAATATAATCAATGGCGTCTTCTGTAATCATGCGGCCGTCTTCATCTGCCTTCAGCCATATGACAGGCCGTGGATTCTCATTTTTTACACCATATCGGCCAAACATGAAACGGCTTCCAACCTTTATGCTGTGAACCGTCATATTCACGGCCTACACCTCCTTCCCGTTGATATTAAAACGCATCCAGCATAAATCCAAATGCATCAGCAAGAATCAATTTTTTAATGGGCTTTCCGTTCCAGAAGTTCATGAAGTTTGCCACCCCGTAAGCGCAGATAATACGGACAGTTGGGCACACCGAAAGGGTTACGTTGCAGGCGGATACCGGCGTTTCCTCTTTTGCCTCGTCGTGGGAAAAGTTCATTGAGTTGAGAAAATCCTTTTTCATTTTGTAATCTGACCAATCCGCAGCATAGTGCTGTGCATCTTCCAGTCGCGTCCTGAAGTCGAACATTGCTTTTATATAGGGGTTATCCATGTGCTTTTCGACAATTTCCCTGCGAAGGTCGATGTTATCGACGCAAAGAAACACGAAACCGGAAAGCTGCTGTCCCTTCCATCCGTTTGGCTGAAGCTTTACATCGTCCTTGATGTCCGGATTGATTTCACAGAGAATATCAAGAAGCGCTTCCACCTTGGCATGGCCAACATCCTTTTGCCGGAACATCTGATTTGCCAGATTGTGGGATTCCACTACATCAAAATCCCAAAGGGTAAACTTTGTTACGCCGCTTCTTGTAAGATTCTCTGCCACAGTAGAACCGACTGACCCGCAGCCGATGATGTGAATGCGGCCGTCGTTCTTTTCGGGCTGGAAAAACTCATAACTTTTAGACAAATCCATACTTACCTACCTCCCAAATATCCGGAATAAGGCCATCCCTCATACTCATCGTCATCAAAAAGCGTACCCTGCCGGTAATTATCGGCACCTGCCCACCCTGCGCCGATTCTGGTTTTCGTCTTTTCTTTTTTTCCGCTCTTGACCTCATCCTTTTTGTCGCCGGATTGCTGAGACGCCAATGGATTATAGGGCCCGCTGGAAGATTTGGGCTGTTGATAACCGCCATATCCGGAGTAGCCATAGCTTCCGCTATAACCTGAAGGAGTATAGGATTTGGTCTTTACCATTTCTTTTGCTGATTTTAAGAAAGCGTCAAGGTCTTCGCTTCCGCCTAAGATTTTTACGGTAACATCCTTATCTTCAAACAGAATGTTTTTCTTAAGGTCATAGACCTTATTGGTGCTGACAAACGATTTGTTCCAAATCATAAAAATGTAGAAATCCTCGTCGCCAAGCATGTTGAGAATTTCCTCCTGGTGATTCAGGTCAACGCTGGACGGATTGGGAGCCATGTTGACATGCGAATGTCCCTGCATATGGATGTTGTTGAACCGGTCATCCTCCACATTATCCATAATCCATTTGGCATACTCTTCCGTATCCATCTCAACGGACGCGCCGGAAACCGTCTGAGGATATACCAGGATGTCAGAGATGACATAATCATCGCATTCCTCATTTTCCACCCTGCTGGCTACGCCGTGCCACGCGATTTCCTTGTCAAACTCCTTAATCAACATGACCATCTTTGCCCAGGCTTCCGGCGTAAAATACACCGTTGCTTTTTTGTTTTCACAGGTGAATGTCTTGGTGAAACTGAGTTTGCCATCGGCAAGCTTTGTCAGGCTAAGCGCCTTTTCAAAATCCCTCCTGCACTCTTCGAGATACTGCTCTGTCATCTTAATGGGTTTGCTCATTTTACGCTTCCTCCTGTTCCTGCTCATTTACACCCGCCTCCTGCGCTTCAAGCCAACGGATTGCGTCCGCTGGTTTGACGACGGAGCCGTCCGGAAGTTCGATACAGCGGTTGTTATAACTGCCAGAACCCCACATGGTCCGCATAAACTCGTGCATCACCGTGCTGTCCCCCCAGTTAAGGCTCTTGCAGGAGGCAACACATTGTTCCAACGCGCCGATGTAATTCCGGGTCTTTAAAAGCTGATTGATTGCCGATTGGTAATTTCCCATGCAGTTGTACCGGTCAATATGGGGATTCGGCATATATTCCGAAAATTCATAGGAGAAATTGTGCCCGCCCATCGTGCTTACATTGCCATTTAAATCAAACCGGTAGGCGGCGCACACCTTAACTTTCAGACGCGGTTCTTCCTCAACAAAGATTTCCCACATCAGCTTTTTCATTCCCTCCGGCGTGATTCCGCGATACGGTTCTCTGCCATTTAAGTAAACAAAGCTTCTGGAGTTGTTGATGGTTCTCTCCGCCATTTCGCTGTCAAAATAGGAGAGGTAATCTTTTACGCAAAAATACATATCACGCTCGGTGACATTTTCAAGTACAAGCCGGTTGTTGCAAAGGAAATACTCCATAATTTCAGAATCCTCTCCACCCTCGGCAATCTTACGTTCGAGGCCAAGCAACCGGATACAGGTTTCGTTCCGCTTGTTTAAAATAGAACCGATTTGAAGGTTAAGGCGGTCGATGTCGTTATCGCATCTCTGAATTTCAAGACGGACTTTTTCACACTCAAGCTGCTCATACCGAGTTTCAAACCCCTTTAAAAGCTGGCGGATTCTGGAGGTTCTGAAATCATATTTTTCTGCGATTTTAGCGAGACACGTTTCATATTTTGCAGAAGAAGACTCGCGAAGAGAGTACAGTAGTTCCATCTCAAGGTCGGATACGCCGTCTTTGGGGTCGAAATACCACGGCAGGAAAGCCAGAATAGAAACCTGCAAGTAGTGCAGTTTCTTGTTGTCAAGATTATCGACAAACACAATGACGCTTTTCAGTTCCGGATTGATGTAACAATCGGCGTAAAAAGACTTTCGATAAAATTCCCTCACCTTTTCAAGCCTGTAATACCCAGGAAAACATGCGGTGAATTTGTGCTCAATCAACTTAAGGTTTGCAAGGTTGTGCTCCTGATTGTTGGTAAAACTGTGAATCATTATCTGACCGGAGGATGACAGGGAATGGTCTGAACAAATGGCGGATACTGCCCGTTCCGCAGAGACGCTGCTAATGGTGCCGTTGTCATAATTGGAACTCCCGAAGCTGAGATGGATGGCCTCACCGTCTTTGATACGAGGTGCAACTAATGCACGAAGCGTAGCAAGGAAGGAGTTATCGTTGCCAAACCGATTGCCGGTGATATTATAGAAAAAGCTATCCGCAGCGTCGGTTGTCAGCGGCGTTGACCCGATGCTTGTTTTAAACATAGAAACACCTCTCTTTTATATATGCTGGTGGGGAATGCCGGATTTGAACCGGCACGGTCTATTGACCAGCAGATTTTAAGTCTGCTGCGTCTGCCTGTTCCGCCAATTCCCCGTGAAAAAGGCCGCCATCAAAGGCGGCCTTTGTAGCATAACGGGATATAGCATTTAGGCGTTATCGGCCTTAACCACGTTCAGCAGGAAGCACTTCTCGGTAATGCCGAAGCTGGCGAAAGTCTTGTCGAGGTCGCCGGGATTCAGGGAGGAACCGTCGAGATGCATCACGCCGCGAGTGTAATCAATGCCGTTCGCCTCAAGGCAGTTGCGCAGAGTGGTATTTTCATCGATGATAACGGACTCACGCTTCACATTGTTTCCAACTGTCACTTTAATCATTGCAAAATCTCCTTTATTTCATAAAATTTTAAAATTGGGATTAAAAAAGGGGGCAGCGAAAGCTGCCCCGACCATTCTTACTGAGCGACAGTGATATTGCTCAGTACCTCGGCTTTCTGAGCCGCAATCTCTTCCAGGACGGGGGGAAGCTGCTCTTCGAGCTTGTTCAGATTGATGATGGCGCCGCCGATGCAGTCGGCCACCCACTCGCGGACATCGCCAGTCACGCCGTCGGTAACCATGGTGATGGTTGCGAACTTGCCATCATCGTGGGAAGTGCGGCCAAAAGAAGCGCCCACCTTATTGATGTTGCCTGCCCCATCGGTGGTTCCGATGGCGAAAACAGGCTCCTTGCCATCCTCGCCACCCATAAGAACCAGCGCCTTGGGGCGGTACTTCTCAATGGTCTGAATGTCCTCCAGTTTCAGTGCGGAAGTGATAACGATTGCGTCCCCTGCGATTACGATTTTTGCCATGTGATATGTACTCCTTTGTTACAAAATGTACCCCTATCGGTTTTGCCTTATGGCGTATCCACTCACACCGCGAGGAGGTTGGGGCCGTTGTGAGCAAAAGAATACCCGCCGAAAGAACGACGGATGTGATTTATCGCCGCCACTTCCGTAGCGGCGATTCTATGGAGTCTGCGATTAGAAACAGAAAGCCGGGGCGAGCCCATAGGAATTCCTCGCGCTGCTGCCGCTGGCGTTGCCGTTCGTGGTCACAAAGCAGAAGGAGTGGCTGCTGTAGTAAAGAGGGGAACGCAACATCGTATATTCATCTGAGCCACCCCGCTTCTTGCCCCACGGGACATCCTCCTGACGGTACCATTCGTACCAGCTTCCTTCCCCAGGCGCCGAGTAGATATTCCGGCCAAACGTTTCCTTCTCAGACTTTATCCAAAACCTGTCCTCAGTTTCGATAAGCAGGTTGGAGCCATCGTATGTATCGGCTGTCAGCTTGATAACGGGAACCGCCAGCTCTATAATTTCATCTGGCATCAGATTGTAGACATCTCCATCCAAATCATTCATCAGGCGTCGAATATAGGAACGCTCCCAAGAACCCTCATTAGTATCGCTTCTGTTCCACGGATATCTGGATGGCATACAGTCAATCATTTCCCATGTGATTGGGGCGGCAATTCCTGCCCTGGTTTTGTCATGATTAAAACCAATGATACGAAACTGGACAGGCGTTCCATCTTTAAGCATGTCATTTTTATAATCGCCGACTTTGAACATGGCTTTGGCCATGCTCCCACATCCTTTTAAAGAACGCCAGGGGAAACTATCCAAACATTCCGGCATATTATCATACACCTCCCGTTGTTTACGCATTTTCCTACGTCGATTTTTAAGTGGCGGCGAGGGTGGGATTTGAACCCACGGGCGGAGAACCGCCGGCGGTTTTCAGGACCGCTGCATTAAACCATCTCTGCCACCTCGCCATAAACTGGTCCGCCCTTCTCATTCGTGAGAGAGGCTGTCAGCCAGTTCCTCTTCTTCCGGTTCATTATATGGATATTCAACATAAACCTCTTTTCCATTCTCGTCCACCATAAGAGTTGGACGATAAACTGGAAAACCGTGTTGAGCGGCAATGTATTGCAGCGTATGGTCAAGAATATCCTCAACAACATCAAGCCCATAAGTATCGACGATGTCAGAACCATCGCATCCGTCCTGAATAGCGGTCAGAATAAAATCTCCCATTGCTACAATCAACTCGTCATCACGCTCAAAGATAATATCATCTATTTCCTGTGGCGCTAACTCTTTGCCACTTTCGCTGTCGTCCTCCAGTTCGCTCTGGATATGCTTACTGCCAGAAGAAACAACAATGGGGAAGAGATAGTTTGCATAGCATCTTTGCGCTGTGTCGGTGCAATCCCTCTGATTGATTGCGCCTTCCTCATATTCAGAATCAGAATTTCCCTTACAAACAGAAAACAACGGATATCCATCGTCTTCGGTGAGGTACACCGCATATTCCGTATCAGGATTTTCTGCAATAACGACCATCTCTTCCGAAAGGCGGTATCTGTTTTTCTGGAAAAAAGACCAGACTTCGTCTGCGGGAACGTGGATTGTAACACTCATCAATGAATCCTCCTGCTCATTCTAGTATAAAAAGGTCGATAAATTCCAGGCGTGCCCGAGTTCGTAGCCCAAGCCGTACTTTTGTAGGATTCTTCGAAATTCACCTTCAACGCGGTTATAATATCCTATGGGGACATAGCAGTTGACCAATTCATAAAAGGGACCCTCAAAACTCATGCATAGGATGTTTTCTCCGACATACTTGAAAAAATCCTTTGGGTCTATGTTTTCCAGAACATAGTTTGTATCGGGGTCATTGTATGCATAATGGCCTTTTCCATCGTCAGTGCTCAACGCCTTTCCATTGTAGTAAATCCTTACATCGCACCACATCACATGTCGGATAAGAAAATCCTTAATTTCGTATGCAAGCTTTTCAATTTGCGCAGGACTCGGCTTTTTCATCATACAATCACCCCTTTAAAATTTATCCGAACGTTTCCTCCATATAGGACAGAACTTTATTCGCGTATGACCTGCGGCCTGTGCCGCCGGTATTGTAAACCGACAGCGCATCTTCGACCGAATACTTATCCAAAAGTTCGGAAAGCAGGTCGCAGCCGACACGGAAATTGGAAAGCGGGTCGGATAAATCGGTTACCCCAAGTTTTTCCATTCTATCCTGATGCCATTTGGGCTGTATCTGCATATATCCGATGCTGTTGCCGCCGTCCCCATTGACATTTTGATAACGTGATTCGTGCCAAATGACCGAAAGCACCAACTCATACGGACATCCGCTTTCTTCACAAGCCTGCCATACTAATTCCTGCAATTCTGGTTCTAAGGGAATGTTTTCGTACAAATATTCCGGCGTATCCTCTACGGGTTCAATTTTTTCTAGCTGCTGATATGTAGAGGCGCTGCGAACCTCCAACGTTGGGGCGGGAATTTGCGGCGAAACTTGTGCGGCTGCAAAATGTGGCTCCGATGATTTAGCATGGATTATTAAGCTGATGAAAAATACGGACACAAACAGCAAAAGCGTTCCAACCGCTGTAAAGCGGCGCTTTCTTGCTCTTTTCTGCGTCAAATGATGGTGCATTGGAAATACCTCCCGTAATATTGGAAGAATACAACGGCGATGGTTAGATTTTAAGAACCAAGGCAGCCTAAAACCCTTTGCACTCGGCTGCATGGCGCCTCCCAAGATACTTCTTAGTTGTGCTGCCAGAAACACAAAACTGTATCCGCACCATCTGGCTGATGCGGTAAGGCGCCGTTCCCTACTATGAAAAATGGGAGAAGCTGGACTTGAACCAGCATGAAGTGCGCTTTCCTTCGGGGTGTTGTTCCCCTGCGTCTAACCATTCCGCCATTCTCCCAAAAGTTTGGGCCGGCAAAAACCGGCCCTTTATATCATCAACTCCGCTACCGCCCAGCCAAGTGGTGTCCCCTGCGGTAACATATTCACCCGACAAACCATCCATCCTGGTTTTTATAAAGCCTTGCTGTTTATGATTTATGCTTTGGTCTTTGTTCGATAAAGAACTTTGAACATTGAGCCTTCAGCGTTATACCTTTAAGCGTTGAGGGTTACAGCAAAATGCGCCGGTTATCATCTTTTCCGGCGCAACTTTATAATTTTCAATTTGCCATTCATATATTGGCAAATCTGTATTATAAAACTCTTTTGCACCCTATTGCAAAAAGTTCTTCATAATATAGCTTAACAGGCTATTGCACCATTCTTTTTATCTTTACTTATCTGTATAGTGCGAAAACAGAGAAGGAATATGATGTAGGGTTTTCGGACGGCAGCGGAGTTGTTTCCGTTTAATACTCGATGGTAATTTCAGTCAACGCATTGGAAACCGACAGAGCGGAATCCACCTCGACCATAAAGCCGTTGATTTTTTCATCCAAAGCCTCCATCTCCGATTTGACGTCGATGGGGTCAATAATTTCAAAGGTCTGAGCGGCGATAAAATCTGCGCGAACCTTTTTGACCTCTTCGGAGGCGTTTTTCATATCTGTATTCCCGTAGAGGGATTTAATGTATTCATCGGCCCGGTGTTCAAGATATTCGCCGTTGTTATTGTCTGCCTCGCGGCGAGAAGCCCTGCTGTCCTTCTCCAATTTGTTAAGCAGAGTGCGCATCAGGGGGATGCCATTGTTTTTCATTTCGATTGCTTCGGCCACCGTATAATCAGAACCGGCAATCATCACATGGGTAGATGCGTTTGAGAGAACGACTGCCCGCTTCAGCGCGTCGCGGCGTTTGATAAGGTCAGAGATGCGCTGGTAACCGGACTTGATTTCATCGCAATAATCGGAAATGTTCTGTCCGCCTACCTTAGCATTGGAATGCTTATTGGCAAAACAGAAAACGCTCTCGCTGATATTCTTTGTGATGCGCGATTCAAGCGTTTTCAGTTCGCAAAGCGCCTTATGGATAGTCATCTTTTCCGTTGTCATAAACTTACTCCTTTAACTTTAAAAATTGTGGATTATCTGGGAGCGCCAACAGCCTCTTTCAAGGCTTTTCCCGCCTTAAATGACGGAGATTTTCTGGCCGGTATCTGGACCGGTGTATTAGCCCTGGGATTCCTGCCGACTCGCGGCGCACGGTTCTTCACCTCGAATGTTCCAAATCCTGTGACCTGAACCCTGTCTCCATTTGACAGCGCTTCTGTGATGATTTGGAATACCGCTTCCAGCGCGGCTTCCGCATCCTTTCGCATAAACCCTGTTTTTCGCACCATGGCATTAACCATATCTTCTCTGTTCATAGCGCCCTCCTATCTGATTCTGCGTAAAGTTCGACAGTGGAACCGCAAAGCTCGCACTCCCAATCCGAATCGGCGCGGCCGGATTCCAGGATGACAAAATTCCCGGAAATCCAGAAAACAGCGCCGCACTTGCATACGCCATATACGTCAACAACATCCTTCATATTGTGCCAGCTCCATTTCTGCCTCCCGCAAGGTGTCGGCGGAAAACTGAAAAACACCGTCAAGGAAAACCTCGATATGGCCTTTTACCTGCCTGAATTCATACATAATTTCAGTCCTCCCACTCCCTATCCAGGACAAAATCATAACGCTCGATGATATCGTCGATATAATTGCTTTTTGGGTTATAAACCATATAGGAAAGCATAACCGTTCCTTCCGCGATGGGGAGATAGATATTGCGGTAGCCAATATAATATCCGCAGTCTTCCGGCAGATTTAAAATCATGCCGTCGCCAGCCTCTTTATCTGTAACAAGGCCAATGCATCGTTCCACAACTGTGGTTCCCTTCCTATTTTCCAAAATATCGACCGTAAGTTCGGAGCAGTCGTAGAGTTCGACGTTTTGCCATCCAGCCGCATCCAGCAGGTTGAGAAAGCTCTTTTCAATTTCCTCAAAACTGTTGATTTCCCTGTCGCTGCCGTTAATTTCGACGGTAATCGTATTCCTTTGGGGCACACATCCGCAAAAAGGCAGGAGAAAACATCCGGCCAATACCAAAGCAATCCATTTTTTCATTGTAACCCTCCTGCTTATTGATAGAATGGGAGGAAGTTTTACCTCGATAAATCCAGGCCATGACCCCCGGCAAATTATCTTTGCTCCAACCTTCCAAAGGATGCACTTTAAAAATCGTATCCCACGCAGCGGCAGCATTTCCTCCGCTTGACCACAAAAAACCAGGCCCCTGCTCTGAACACTCTCGCAGTCAGCCGCGCCCCATAAAAGCTTTCAGATTTTGGATGCCTCCTCACTTACCATCACGATTATGGGGTCTAAGCGTTAGGCAGTATAAAGCACCGCCCTGCGGAATCGTACCGCACCAGGAACATATCAAACATGATACGAATCCATTGAACCTCGCTTAAGGGTAAAGCATTTTTGCCCAATCGCCAGATAAACGCCGCCAAAACCATAGCGGCGATATTCTATCAGGCCAAAAAATCGAAATCGCTTAACCATTGGAGAGAATTAAATCGAAAAGTGCGCTGTCAACAAAAGCCTTACCTTTGCTTAGGTCGGTTTGAGGCGTGAACAACCGCATCACCGCCTCTTTTTTGATGACCGCATATCTGCCGGTTGGATAAACGCCCGGCTGCATCTGTACTTTTGTTGTGGGGTTCGGAGCATGGGTGGCTTCTATCATAGTAAAACCAAGGGACATTTTTTCGCGGCACTTATCGCACGGTTCGTAATCAAGAACTGCGTGCATAGGCGCTTCAAAATCCTCACCTTTTCTCGCGTCCCCAATGCGGCCCATCAGAGCGATTTCATTTTTCTCCTCTCCGCACCAGAAACAAATCGGAATAGTTGGGTTTAAACCGTGCTTAGGGGACAATGGAATGTCCATAAAACACCTCCTGCCAATATTGCCGCACCAGATATTGCGCCGCCTCTGCCTAAAAAATCTCGTTCTTTTTATGGGATAAACCCTGGATATGTGCAGATTTTTGGCGAAAGCTGCGCGGATAACTGGACGGCTTTTTTTAGGGCTTTTAGACAATCAGAATGCTTTTGCTGAAAAGCAATGCAAGCCCCATGGGAAGAATAAGCAAAACTGCGGTGCAATCGCGTTCTTCCACGGTGGTTCCTTTGGAAGCCATCCAGATAATTGCGGCACTTATAAGGATTAGACAGAAACCCATTATTTTTTGCTGGATAAACTTCCGACGATGGTTTTGTGCTGTCCTATCAACCGCAAAACCCTTCTGGCGATGATTCATGAGAAACCTCCCAACTTATGTATTTTTCACTCTGCGTTTTTACGGGCTTGTGACCGTTTGCCGGAAACCCGGCAAGCCGCATTACAAAAGCCGCAGGTAGAAAATCTCTGCGGCTTATGGAGTAAGGAGGCATACATGGATTGTATGAAAGGGAGCGAATGAAGAAAATCAAATACAGGCAATTGCAGTGTGACCGCTGCCCCACTGGACTAAAACCTTCGAACATTCCGAATTACCAACAATTGTGACGCCGTCGCTGCAACGTGCAACGTGCTTCCCATCTTCTCTGGAAAACTTTACTTTGGCGCCGGTGCGCTTTACAATATCGCTTACTCGCTTGCAAAAAGCATTATATGACATTCAAAACACCTCGCTTTGGATAAATTCGGGATATCCGCAGACGGTGGCGGAAAAACCACCGTTTCGCCGTCCTTACGGCTCATCAGTGCGGCTGAACCTGGCTTTAGTTATCCTTCTTGCTTTTGTAATCCAGTTCGTAAGACTTACCCGTCACAATACGATGGCAAACCTCAGCAAGATAATTGCGGAAATACCTGTGATTGGCGCAGGTAACCGTCAACGCACGGCGATTCTTTTTCGAGTAAACCGACATTAGGAAATTGACATCATGGGAGGTCGCCTTATATTTCTCGCCCAACATTGCGGTGATAACCGCCTGCAAAGTCTTGAGCAAATTAGTTTTGCTTGTGGGGTTCTTGCCCATATCAAACTGCCGGGCAATCTCGCTCATGGCGTAACTGTCATGGACAGCCTTCGGGCTAAGCCCCAGGTCAACGGCCTTCTGCGCGGTGAGTAAAAAGTTCATCTTCTGCGCGATATGCAGCCAATTCTCGTCGGCCCCGATTTTCCCGCAATACTTGTGCAGTTTGAGCAGGTCAATCTGCCGTTCTTTATCGACAATAGACCGAACGGGAACCTTGTCATCCCCCTTTTGCTCATCCTTTACCCCGATAGTCACATAGGACAACGTCTTAACGGCGGTAATCATGGGATTTTCCGAATTTTTGCAATCCTCGAAGCACATATCCCGGACAACTGCGGTGTATTCGTTGATTTTTTCAGTGGCAGAAACCTCTGCCTTATGTGCATCCTCAAATTTTCCGTTCTGGATTGCATCATTGTAATCCTTAACAAGTGCTTCAGCTTCAGAGCGCAACTGCGCCAGTTTGGCAACGTTTTCTTCTCTGGTCATTATGAAATGCTCCTTTCCTGTACTTTGGGCGATAATGTTTATCACTCAAGAAAGCCGCCGGAAACACATCCCCGGCGGCTCTATCAATGATAAACTCTAGGGTACGGTGCTGGCTCTGCACTCAGCATAAGGGAATTATCTAACCCCAAATGCTGTTGCAGTATCGAACAGCACGCGCATCATTCCTAATGCTCGCGCCCTCTGAGCAGTTTTCTTTTTGCAAAAAATCCGCAATACTTAACCAAATCCGGCTTTGGTACCTATATGCCCTTGTTTTCGGCTCCTCGGAGCACAAACACCCTAGGGTGGAAAACGCGGACGATACTACTTACCATCATCGGTTTTTCTTGCTTACCCATCCGTTACGCAAGCCGCGCTTAGGTTCATAGGGACAAACCTCCGGGGATTTTCACAATCTCGAACCTGCGGCCTAACTCCGCAGCACCGGCGACGGCTGAATTTATCAGCAAACACTTGATAACAAAGCCTTCAAGGTAGGCCGTTCTGCCAATTCTTGAAAGTGGCGGACATCTCCGCTTGTATTCCTATGGCAGAAACCCCACTCTGCATTTCTCATACGGGCTTGTGACCGTCAATGGCTGCATTAAGGCGCAAGGGTACAACCCCCGCCGAAAACTGGCGGCGCGGCGTGTGTGGGGCGCGGCGGGGTTGTTTGTCCAAAAAGAAAAGGCGGGGTTTCCCCCGCCTTTTCTTTTGCTATGCGTTTTTATTCTGCGTCCGGTCTAAATCCGATTTTTTCGGCCTTTGCCTGCACTTTTTTCATGGCGTTTTGCACGGCTTGAAAAGTTACGCCTAAATAAGTTGCTATTTGTTTGTACCCCTTGCCCTGCATACGCAAGCGCACAATCTGTGCTTGCCTGTCTGTCAATTCCAGCTTTTCAATTATGGTTTCATAGTCCGCGACGCTTTGCCGGTCCGTTGTGTAAAGGCCGTCGGCGTTGTATCCGCCTAAATCGGCGTACTTTTGCAACCTAAAATAAATTGTGTCCAGTCCGTCGGCGGTCAATTCCTCCAGATAGCTATATCCGTTCCGGGGGTCTGTCGCTATGGCGCGGCTGTTTTGAATGGCGCGGCGCACTTCTCTGTAAACCTCTTGAATTGGGGTTGTTTCATCGTCCCTATATGCGGCGCTGTCATCCAAACGAATATACACGCGACGGGACAGGCGGCGGGTTGTATACTTGCTATCAAGCCAATTTTCCCCGCTTGCGTGTTCGGCGGCTTGTTCCAAAATGGCAAGGGCGGCTGTCTGTACAAGGTCTATTCCGTCCGTCACTTGTTCGGCGGCAAGTTTTACAAGCGCGGCGGCGGCTTCCCTGTCCGCTGTTTCTGTGATTCTGTCCCCGTCCGCGTTATAGGTTGTACGGGTTGCAACGTCCGCACAATAGCGGGTTTGTTCCAGCGTCCGCAAGTCGTGACCTATGCCGCGCTTCAATTCTATCATTGCGGGATTGTATCCGCTGTCTGATACGGTTTCACGGGTTGCGGCGGTTTTGCGTTGCGGGTCTATGCACTTGTTTACGACACTATAGGCAATGGCGGTTGCCAGGTCGTAAAGCGGCGTTGTGTAGTCGTTGCCGCTTGCGTGGGCTTGTTCAAAGGTTCTTTTCAGTGTTTCAAAGGTGGTTGTGCTTTCGGTCTTTGCGTTCGTGGTGGTTTGGTCTTTGCGGTTTGGGTTTGTCTTTGCTTTCGTGGTTGCGGTTGTGGCTTTCGCTGTTGCGGTTGCGTTCTTTGCCATAGTCTTTCTTTTCCTTTCCGTCGTGTGGTGTTGGTGTTGCGGCTTGTGGTTTGTGGTTGTGGTGTTTGGGAAGCCGTTTCACCTGTCCGACAACAACACTATAGCACAATGGGCGGCGAATGTCAACACTAATTTTTTGTTTGCAGTCTACCACAAGGGTACAACCCCCCTTGCAAGCGTTGCGGCGGTATGTGTCCAGTATGGGCGGGGTGGTCTATGTCACATTTTCGCACAATGCGACATTGGGCGGGGTGGTTATGGTTTTTTGGGGGTCTATGTTGCGGAATAACAGTTGTAGTCGGTTCATCTATCTGACAGCATAATTTTCCCAATCACAGCTCGAAAAATGCCTATTTCATGGTATTTATCCAGCATCCTAATACTGGTTAAGCCTTTTGCGAAGAAGAAGTGGTTTCAACAGATTCTTATCCAAAAGAGAAAAAGGCTTAACTATGAACCTTTGTTTTTGGACTTAGAATTTTCAGATATTTTTGTTGCTTGTTATTTTATTAGGTTGACATGGCGCGATTTTTCTGTTATAATATCAACATAGATTAACGCTAATAAATAACTTGCATCCAACTAAAATTGAACCTTGAAAACTTCATATTCTAATCTTTGAAAACGGGTTTCAGGACACACTATGTGTCCTAGCTCTTGAAAAAACGCATTGTCTCACAACGGATTTGACGATTAGCCTTATAAAAGAAATAAAGCAAATTTAAAACCATGTAAAATGCTAAGGAGCGAGAGCGTAGTGTGAACGGAGCGCAAGCGAATTCGAACCAGACAAAAAACGTGTGTCTTGGGTTTATTATGCTCAAGTGAGCAAATACGAAAAAAGGGTGTGATTTCCTTATTGGACTTGACGAATAGAAGGAATTGGGTGATGGAATGGTTATGAAGCCTATTACAGTTGTTGACGCGCGTATGGGACGCGGGAAGTCCTCTGCGGCTATACGATACATGAATGCCCATAAGGGAACCAAGCGGTTTCTATACATAACTCCTTACCTTAACGAGGTGGACAGAATTTGTGAGCGATGTGATTTCGACCAGTCAGAAAGCGATTATCAGAGTAAGTCTGCGGAGTTAAAAGTACATATGCGCAACGGGAATAATATTGCGGCCACACACTCCCTCTTTTACCTTATGGATAAAGAGGCTCTGCAACTCGTTAAGGATAAGCACTACTCCCTTATTATTGACGAAAGCATCCGTGTGATTGAGCGGCTGAATGTTACGGAAAAGGATTTCGGGCTTATTGTTACGCAGCTTGCCGATGAGGGCGACGGCGGAATGCTCCAATGGAAAGACGACAGCTACACGGGGCGGTTTTACGACTACAAGGAGATGGCAGACGTCGGCTCCTTATACAAAATCGACAGCGCACTCTTAAATATCCTAAACCCGCTGATGCTAAAGGCATTCGACGAGGTGTTTATGCTAACCTATCTTTTTGATGGACAATATCAAAAAGCATACCTTGAGTATTTCGAGTTCCCGTACCGTATCGTTGGAGTGGAAAAGGATGGTTGCGGTTATTACTTTTCAGACGCTCCCGACTCCCCGCCGGCTACAGACTATCGCGATTTAATCCACATTGTAGAGGATGACGAAATGAACCATACCGGAAACGGAAAGTATGCGTTGTCCAAGAATTGGTTTTCCAGGCGCGGGTATAACCATGCGGATATACGTTCTCTCAGAAACAATATGAAGAAATTTTTTCAAGGGGTGGCCGGAGGTAGTTCTTCCACTAGGATGTGGACGTCCTTTAAGGATGACATGGTTAAACTGATAGATGTTAAGACGGGGCGATTTCGAAATAATTTCCTGCAGGTGAGTGCCCGCGCTACGAATGAATTTCGAAACAGGACAGATATCGCCTATATGGTGAATCGGTTTGCTGACCCGAACTTGGTAAAGTTTTTTGCTACAAAGAGAATCAACTTAGACACCGACACATTCGCGTTGGCTGAGATGCTCCAATGGATTTGGAGAAGCGCTATACGCGAGGACAAACCTATAAACCTATACATACCTAGCAAAAGAATGCGGGAGCTTTTAATTGGCTGGATAAACACAATGAACCAAGGAGGAACAATGATTGGGTAAGCAAGAACGTTGGCATGAGGGAGTCGATTCCAGTTTGCTTCATAGGTGGCGGATGGAACTATACGAATACTACTTAACACAATATAGTGATGATATGGACGAGACAAATTCATACAGTATCTTGGATAAATACATAGAAGAAAGGCGATTGGATTTTTACTCCGAATGGTTTTCATACACAATTGAAGATTACGAATGAATTTTTCTTTTGCCTTTATCAACATAATAAAATAACATACGCACGGAGGTGGGTATTCTGCCGAAGCAGTTAGCGTGCCAGAAATACATATATAAGATTCATAGCAACCGCCTGAGGAAAGCGAAGTGGAAGTTGGCTCTTCCCATTGCGGAGGCGCGGCGCAATGATGAAGTAATATCGTTGGCAGACAGTCAAGTTTTACGGTGGTTGGACGAATTAAACGGAATAGATGACGCCGAAGAAAAAGCGCGTGAAATAAAGTCTGAAATCAGGCGGCTCAGAAGAGAACCGAATAGCGTAAAAAATAAGAGAAGAATAAGGGGTCTTTATGAGCAGCTGGACGAAATTCAGTTCAAACCGGACTATTTGTGCGTCATTATCGATAAGGAAAAAGATTATAGGCGTGCCTGCCGTGGCTTTAGTATCAATGGCATCGGGTATCAGCGGCTCCTTGGTACAAACGGTGGAGTGAAAAATGAAACCATTGTTTTCATCAGCAATCGTCACGCTGAAGAAATTAAGAGACGCATAAACAACGGGCGGAATCCAGACAAAGAACTTGTACCCGCAAAGCTGGAAGCATATAAGGCTCTCACCTGCAGTGCGTCTATTCCTGTTTCCATGCCAAACGGAATCCTTGTGGTAAATGATTGTGAGACAGAATTTTTATCTGACATTATCTATCTGAACGACGAGGAAGACGGCGAGCCTGTGATGGAGGAGAGAAAACAGGTTCCAATCCGGCTGACCGAATCGGATGGATATGGAATCATGCTCCCGTCCCTTGCCAGAAGGTGGAGCGATGAACTGGGTCTTGATTACGTTGTCAGCGGCGTAAACACACGGTTCTCATGGGAAAAGGGTATGGTGTTCACCTTCGACTTTTTGGACTTTGCCGAAAAGGTTGCCGGTTCTTATCTAGTAAGAGACGCTTGGGGAAACGATGTGGATGTCAGGAACGCAGAGATTATCCTTACAACTTCTATGGTCAAATTGTGGGACAGCTACTGTAGCTGTGAGGATTACGTAAAGAACTGCCTTAACAACAAATATACCTTTGGTGTTGCCAAGGTCTGCCCAAAGGAACTTGAAACAGAAAGAAGCCTGAACTACCAATTTATCCAGAGCTATGATTTCAGTGATGAAGATATCGAAAGGCTGATACGCCCAACGATGGATGAGATAAGCGACGTATTGTACGCCGATGTGGCAAAGACTGTTTTATTCTTGAAGGGTGCCGGGCTAAATGACGATAAAGTATGTAAATTAGACAATGACTACATAAAAGCGCTCATGATTGAACCCCGGATGCTTGATGACCCATACGTACAAAGCGCTGTATATCAGATGATTAAAAATCGCATCAATGAAGCAAAGGTTGGTGTTATCAAGGTTCATGGGAACTACTCCATTGTGTGCGGAGACCCATACGCACTTTGCCAGAGCATATTTGGGCTTAAAGTAACTGGGTTATTGAAAGCTGGAGAAATCTACAACAAATATTGGAGAGAGTGTGGAGTAGACAATCTGATTTGTTTCCGAGCGCCAATGACATGCCATAACAATATACGGTTGGTTCATCCATGCAAAAGTGGCAAAGCGGATTACTGGTACCAGCATATGACAACTTGCACGCTGTTTAATGCATGGGATACAGCAGCCCATGCTCTTAACGGAATGGATAAAGATGGAGACTTAGTAATGCTCACGGATAATCCGGTGTTGGTTGACAATTTTAAACCGCTTCCAGCGTTGATGTGCGTGCAAAGGAAGGCGGGGAAAAAGATTGTAACCGAAGAGGATTTCATCCAGTCAAACATTGACAGCTTTGGAGATGATATCGGAAAGACCACAAATTGGATTACATCCATGTTTGATGTGCAGGCGCAGTTCGAAAAAAGCAGCCCCGAGTACCTTGAGTTGGATTACAGAATAAAATGCGGACAGCTTTTTCAGCAGAATGCAATCGATAAAGCGAAAGGCATTATTGCGAAGCCGATGCCGAAGGAATGGCACGACCGGCACAGCGCAAATGTGATTGAGGACATCGGGAAAAGACGGTTCTACCAGCGAATTGTTGCAGACAAGAAGCCATACTTCATGCGGCTTATCTACCCCTCTCTGATGAAGCAATACAATACATACATAAAGAATACCAATAAATGCGCTATGCGGGAATTTCAAATGACAGTCGATGAACTTCTGTCTCTGCCCAGGGAAAATTTAAGCGACAGGCAAAAGGATTTTATCCGATATTATAAAAGCCGTATGCCCGTCGGAAACAACAATTGCGTTATGAACCGTATTTGCAGAAGATTTGAAAAGGAGTTCGATGGATATCTTGGAAGGCATAATGCAGAAACGGCTTTTGACTATGCGTTGATGAAGAGCGGCGCTGAATACAGCCGTGCTCAATACAATGCCATTCTGAAGCTCTACGAGGGATATAACAAGCGGCTGCGCAGTTACGCTGTATTTGCCAACTATGAGCGGGTAGATGAGTATGACTCATTCTCCAAAATGTTGGAGATGAAAAGCGAGTTTATTCAGGAGTGCGCCAAGGCGTGTCCCAACCGCTCTGTACTATGTGATATCGTACTGGACATCTGTTACACTCGGAGTTCAACCAAGCGATTTGCATGGGAAGTATGCGGGGATGAAATAATCCATAACCTGCTTATGAAAAATGGAGGCGTTATCTCCTACCCCGCCCTTGATACGTCAGGGGATATTGTCTATGGCGGGAATCGATTTTCGATGAAATATACACGGCTGGAGGATGAAGTATGGGAATCGTTCTGAATGAATATGAGTGGGCAGAAAAGATGATATCTGCCCACGATATGGGTAAGAAGCCATTTGAAACACTGTCCAGGGTGGCAAAATACTATTACGAAAATAAGTATAGCAAAAATGAAGTGCGCAGACTTTTGGACAACTTCCTGATGCAGTGTGACCCCAACGCTTCTCTGGTACACTGGTCTGAACTCCTGGACAGAATTGCCAAGAATGTCGGAAAATATCCCTTGGTTCAAGTGGATGGAGTCCGTGTTTCTGCCAGTGAACTTGAGAGAATAGGCGCTCTTGCGGGAAAACAAATCCGGCGTTTGGCATTTACGCTTCTTTGTGTGTCTAAGTATTGGGATGCTGTGTCAGAGTCCAACAATCACTGGGTAAACACTTCCGACAAAGAGATTATACAGATGGCAAATATCAACACATCTATCAAGCGCCAGAGTTTGATGTTTGCCGAATTGAAAGAAGCCGGTATGATTCGGTTTTCCAAGAAAATCGACAACATCAATGTTCAAGTCATATTTGGAGAGGACGATGGTGATACGGCGATGGTAATACAGGACTTTCGAAATGTTGGATACCAATACCTTATGTTTTGCGGCGAACCGTACTTTGAGTGCTGCAACTGCGGAATCGTCACAAAGATACAGAACCCATCGAGAGGGCGGAGGCAAAAATATTGCCCAAACTGTGCGGTTGAACTTCAAACAAAGCAGATTGTGGATTCTGTTATGCGCCGACGAGCTGCAAAGAAAAATAAATCTGTTTAAAAAAATGACAACCATAAACCGCTTGTGTCACAACGTTTTTTGGCACATTTGATGGGGTGTAATAATGAAGGAAAAATATAAAATTTTTCTTTTATTTCGGAGCGTCGTTTCTATAGAGAAAGGCGTTTTAAGCTTATAAAAATTAGAGTTTAAGAAAAAGAGGATGATTAATTCGTGATTGCTATTACCTTTGACGAGAAGAAGGCTATTTGTGCAAAGTACCCCAATGCACTGATTGTGCGAACAATGAAGCACGATTCAAAGCGCCACCATTACTATATGGTTGAGGCGGGTGCGCCTATGCGTTATCTGAGTTCGCTTCGGGGCATAGAACATACAAAAAATAAACGGAAGGAAGTGTAGTCCATTACCAGTCCAGCAAGCTACAGAGAGATGCGTGACATCGTGATGGGAAAGCTGGTTGACCGCACCATTGACGATGATTACGAGGAACTGAGTGAGCGACTGTTTGGTGAGGGCAACTGCTTTAATTCCAGCGAAGTACGCAAAAGAATGTATGGGATGAAGGCAATCATAGAGGCAATCGAGCGTGATGGTGAAGCAGCAATTCAGTCGGAAGACAAACTATCTATGTTGGATAGCAAACGCATTGAACTGCAGATAGAACGGCAGAAATTCTTTGACCAGCGAAATGCATTCAATAAACTTCTTCGTGAACGCTCCAGGCAGGAGGAACTCAACGAAATCTTAGCGGAGGCTATTCAGTCCGGCAGCCTGCCACGACTCAATTATTCCCGCGTTGAAGTTGAGCCATCTGACAACGACCTACTGGTCAGTCTGAACGACATACATTATGGAGCCAATGTACAGAATTATTGGAATACATATAATTCCGATATATGCCGCGAAATGATGTGCAGATATCTCGACAGGATAATCTCTATTGGAGAAACCCATAGTAGTGAGAATTGTATTGTATGGGCCAATGGAGATGAAATAAGTGGGAACATTCACCAGTCGATTGCAGTAACTAACAAGGAGAATGTAATCGAACAGATTAAGGGTGTATCGGAACTGATTGCAGAATTTCTTGCGGAGTTAAGCAGGCATTTTAGAAACGTCACGTTTGTAAGCGTTGCAGGCAACCACAGCCGTATCGAGCAGAATAAGGACAAGGCGCTTGTAAGCGAAAGGCTTGATGACCTTGTAGAATGGTATTTAGGAGCCCGTTTGCAAAACTTCGAAAATATCACCATCGGTGGTGGAGAGAAGATTGACAACACAATGTATCTTGTTGATATTCGGGGCAAGACTTACTGTGGCGTTCATGGAGACTTTGATGGCAGTACCAGCAAAGTACAGTCGCTGCAGACAATGGCCGGAAGGCCTTTATACGCCGTATTGACAGGTCACCTCCATCACAACAAAATGGATGAGGTACAGGGTGTAAAAACTGTAATGGCCGGTAGTTTTCTTGGTATGGATGATTACTGTGTACAAAAAAGGATTTATGGTAAGGCAGAGCAAATGATCTGTGTTTGCGATAATTCCGGCATCCGATGCTCCTATGATATTCCATTAAAATAAATGTATTTGTGGGCCGCTCCTGTTGGAGCGGCCCTTTATATATGGCGCCGTAGTCAAGTGGCCAAGACACCGTCCTTTCACGGCGGCATCGATGGGTTCAAATCCCTCCGGCGTCACCATAATGGGTAGATAGTATAGCGGCAAATACACCAGACTGTAAATCTGGCGCTTTCAGCTTCGTTGGTTCGAGTCCAACTCTACCCACCATATCACGGGCGGTGTTAACTTGGTAATCCGCCACAAGTTGCTGGGCGGGTGGACTGGAATTCCCCCCAGCACGCCAAAATGTATAAAAGGAGTTGTGAGGTGGCTGTAATGCCAAGAAAAACAAAGCAAAATGACATCACAAGCCCCGAGCTTTTGAGTCAGGTAAATCCAGCAAATATGCGACTTAAGCAGGATTTCATATCATATTTACAATCTATCCAAAGAAGTCCGAGGACGATTGCCGGTTATGAGAATGACCTGGATATTTTTTGGGTCTGGAATTTGCAGCACAACGACAATAAGTTTTTCCCAAAGGTATCCAAGCGGGATTTTGCGGCATATCAGCATTGGCTTATTAACGAGAATAAGAATTCGCCGGCACGTGTTCGCAGGTTAAAGTCTGCGATTTCTTCCATGAGTAACTTTATTGAAAACATCTGCGACGATGACCCTGAGTTTGAGGGATTCCGTTCTACAGTGAGGAAGATTGAAAATCCTGCTATGCAACAGGTACGGAAAAAGACTATTTGGGATGACAATATGTTGGATGAATTATTGGAGTCCCTATCGTCTGCTGGACAGCATAAAAAAGCATGTGCTCTTGCATTGGCAATGTGCAGCGGCCGCAGAAAGTCGGAACTGTGCAGGTTTAGGGTAGATGATTTTAAAGATGATAATCTTGTGTGCGGAGGGGCTTTGTATAAAACAAGCGAACCTATACAAACAAAGGGGTTCGGTCTGGGAAAATATATTTATTGCTATACCCTAGCTAAGAAGTTCAAGCCTTTCTTAGATGCCTGGCTACAGCAACGTGAACAGCTTGGGATTTCCAGCCAATGGCTTTTCCCTTCTCCGCATGACGAGACGAAACAAATAAGCGATACGACTTTGAATAGTTGGGCAAATACATTCAGCCGAATAACAGGTGAAGATTTTTATTGGCATAGTCTCCGACATTACTTTACAACACATCTTGCGAAGCTGGGGATGCCAGACAATATTATCCAGGATATTGTTGGTTGGGATAGCGCAGACATGGTGCGTGTTTATAAGGATATCAGTGCCGAAGAACAGATATCCCAATACTTTGATGAGAATGGAGATATAAAAGCAGATGCGTCTCGGTCTTTGGCTGATTTGTAAGTAAAGGGTGGTGTAAAGGATGGATATTAAAAGGAAAGAACTGATTGAACAACTTATTGATAAGCACAAATATACTAAAAAAGCGGCGACCAGCGTTATCGATGATTTTATCGATATCATCCTAGATAACTTGGAAGCCGGTAATACCGTGTCTCTTAGAAATTTTGGGTGCTTTGATATTTTAGAAAGAAAACAAAGAAGCTGCCCAAACCCGCAGACGGGAGAGCGCGTTACCGTACCTGCACATTGGATTCCCAGGTTCTATCCGGGAAACGGAATGAGATTAGCTGTAAAGAAATGGGAGGATAATGTGCGAAGGGGGTTAGCATGACATGGCTGATTCCCCCAGAAGAAAAAAACTCGAAAAGACATTAGATGATACGCGCACTGTCAGCACTCAAAAATTCTACTGTTCCAGATGTGGTACGGCGTTCAGCCGGCAAAAAGGATATTTTCCGGTCAGCCACAGTCCTATGTACCGTGGGTTAGGATATTTGCCTATATGTAACGAATGCATTGATGAAATATACGACCAGTACCGTTCTTCCCTCGCAAATGACAGGGAGGCAATGAGGCGGATGTGCATGAAGCTTGACTTGTACTGGAATGACGCGATTTACGATATGGTGGAAAAATCAGCTGGCGTCCACTCCAGGGTCAGAAATTATATTGGAAAAACAAATATCATACGGTATATCGACAAAACGTTTGATGACACACTTTTAGAAGAAAGTCAGGTAAAACAGTTAAATAAGCCTGACGCTTTTCAGTTTACCCAGGATGAGTACAGCGCAACCGATACAGACGATGTAGTTATAGAAGTTGAGAAGTCTGTTATCGATTTCTGGGGTTCAGGATTCTCTCCTGACTTCTATGTAGAACTGGAAAAGAGATACAAGGATTGGACGGGTGGAGAAAATATAATTGACCCGACAGAGCGCTCCCTGTATAAACAAATCTGCATTTTAGAGGCGACAATCAATAGGGATAGCGCTCAAGGACGTGCCATCGACAAAAATGTAAATGCGCTAAATACCCTTCTCGGCAGTATGAATTTAAAACCTGCGCAGAAGAAGGATGATATTGACTCCTCTACAGAAAGCACGCCGTTTGGAGTTTGGATAAAAAGATGGGAAAATACCAAACCAATTCCAGAACCTGACCCCGAATTTCAGGATGTGGATGGAATCGTTCGGTATATATCAATTTGGTTTTTGGGACACCTTTGTAAAATGTTGGGAATTCGAAACACCTATTGTAAACTGTATGAAGACGAAATTGCCAAAATGAGAATTGAGCGTCCGCAGTACGAAGATGAAGATGACGAGACTGTATTTAACGATATCTTCAGCTCTGACGGTAAGGCCGGTGATTCATGATGTCTCGGCATGAACGCATTTTGTCTGGTGTTTCTGTGTGGTGTTCTTATTATCGTTCCAACCCTCATCGGTTTGCAAAAGACTATCTACATTTAGACCTTCATTTATTCCAAAAAATTTTGTTGGTCATGATGAACATTTCCATTACATTCGTATTCATTGCAAGCCGTGGACTTGGAAAAACATTTTTGTCCGCAGTATTTTGTTGCATTCGCTGCATACTTTACCCAGGTACAAAAATATGCATTGCATCCGGAACACGCGGACAAAGCATCAATGTGCTTGAGAAAATACAAACAGAACTTCGGCCAAACTCGCCGGAGTTATGTAACGAAATAGATGATAAACAGACCAAGATAAATGCGACAAATGCGCAGATTGTTTTTAAAAACGGGTCGTTTATCAAAGTGGTCACAGCCAGTGATAATGCGCGTGGTAATCGTGCCAACATTCTTCTAATAGATGAATACCGAATGGTGTCCAAAGATATTATTGATACCATTCTCCGAAAGTTTTTAACTAACCCGAGACTCCCTGGATATCTGAACAATCCAGAATACAAACATCTGGCAGAGCGTAATAAAACGCTGTACCTCTCTTCGGCATATTTTAAAGACCATTGGTCGTACACCAAAGCAGAAGATAACTGTAGATTTATGCTGGATGACAGGCGAAAGGATTTTGTCTGCGGGTTCCCATACCAATTGGCAATTTGTGAAGGGTTGTTGTTTGCGGAGGATGTCGCAGACCAAATGGCCGAGTCTGACTTTAGTGAGGTCAAATGGTCTATGGAGATGGACGCTTTGTGGTTCGGAGATACCGAAGGTTCATTCTACGATTTTAATTCTATTTCTAAAAACAGAAGAATTAAATATCCGATGTTGCCGAACAAAACTGCAAGCTTGTTGGGGAACAATCAAAAAGTCAAAATTCCACCAAAGCAAGCTGGTGAAAAGAGAATACTTTCGGCGGATATTGCGCTTATGTCCAGTAAAAAGCACAACAACGACGCAACCGCTATCTTCCTAAACCAAATGCTCCCTACAAAAACCGGAAGGTACACAAGCAACATTGTTTACAGCGATACGTTTGAGGGGCTTCACACAGAAGACCAGGCGTTAGTAATACGGAAGATGTATGATGAATTTGCGTGTGACTATATTGTTCTGGACTGCACTGGGTTGGGGTTAGGGGTTTACGACGCACTTGTAAGAGATATGACTGACCCGGATACTGGGGAGATTTACCCGGCACTTTCATGCTATAACAATCCTGAAATGGCAGACCGATGCACAGTTAAAGGGGCCGACAAAGTCATATGGGCAATTAAGGGTAACTCTTCGCTGAACTCAGAATGCGCCGTTCTTTTGAGAGAAGGATTTAGAAGCGGTAAAATCCGTCTTCTCGTGACAGAATACGACGCAGAGACATTGCTCTCTGAAATTAGGGGGTATGGCTCTTTGAGCCCGGCAGAAAAAACTCAGCTGCAATTACCATATATTTATACAACGCTTTTAATCGATGAGCTTGTTAAGTTGCAGCATGATGAATCGGGTGGCAGGGTTCGGATTTATGAAAAAGCAGGTATGCGGAAAGACCGATATTCCAGCTTGAGTTATAATTATTACGTTGCCACACAGATTGAAAGCAAGCTGAATAGACGACGTGAGGTTTCGTATTCGGTAAGTCCGTTTATCTTTAAACCTCCAAAAATCAAATAGGAAGGTGGTGAAACAAGATGGGCACAGACAATATAACAAATACGGGAAATACGGTGATTTCAGAAAAACGAGCGCCGCGCACCGATATGGACGGAATGATTGGTATCACACAGCGTTTTGCGTTGTTGAACCGGTTGATTACCAGGGACATGAACAACAATACAAATACGCCGACATTCTCACTTTATTCAAAAGATAATATCACAGAATATCTGAAGAATCCATATACCTACCAGCAGCAACTCCGCAGGGCCGTTACATACATTTATGGTGCAAGCCCGCATTTTCGCAGGCTCATACAATATTTCACCGGTCTTTCGGATTTAGCCTATGTCGTCTCCCCGTATCGTATTGACCCAAAAACAGCAAATGCAAAATCAGTAAACAGGAATTACCGCAGAGTGCTGAATCTTATGTCGGCAATGAGCGTTAAAACGCAATTTCCTAAAATCCTTACCGTCTGTTTAAGAGAAGACACTTACTATGGCACGATGTGGGTTACAAATGACAACATTACGATTCAGCAGTTGCCGGCAGATTATTGCGCGATTTCCTCCATTGAAGGCAATGTCTTAAACGTTACTTTTGATTTTTCTTATTTCGACTCGCACTCTCAATATCTGGATTATTATCCACAAGAGTTCCAGACTAAGTATAAGACATACCAAAACAATAGGCGCCAGCGCTGGCAAGAACTTGACTCCCCCACTTCATTTGCCATAAAGTGCAACAATGATATTCTGGATTACCCAATGCCCCCATTTGCTGGGATTCTCCGAGAGGTATACGACCTAGAAGATTATAAGCAGCTTAAGCTTACAAAAACTGCCCTTGAGAATTATGCAATGCTTGTAATGACCATTGGTCTTAATGAAAATGGAGATTGGCAGATAGACCTCGATAAGGCAAAGGAGTTTTGGAGAAATCTCGACAGCGTGTTGCCAGAAGAAATCGGTTCTGTGCTGACTCCCATGCCTATCAATAAAATAAGCTTTGAACGCACCCATACCGGTGACACCGACACAATCGCCGATGCGGAACAAAATTTGTTCAGTGCCGCAGGTGTGTCATCCTTGCTCTTTAATAACGACAAGGCTTCTGCAAACGCGCTTATTTTATCAATAAAAGCCGACCAGGCAATTACGTTTGGGATTGTAAAAAGTATTGAAGATGCTGTTAATCGATTCGTCCAATATCAGTCTTACGGGAAAAACTTTAAGGTGACGTTCTTAGACTGTAGCCCATTTAACCGCAAAGAACTTGGAGATATGTATCTGAAAGCATGTCAATACGGTGTGCCAATGGTCTCCTACTATTGTGCGTCTCAGGGGCTCGGTCAGGCGGAAATGGATTGTATGAACTTTTTGGAGAACGATATTTTGGATATTAAAAATACATTTATCCCACTTCAAAGTTCAAACACTCAAAGTTCTGCTGAGAGTAAGGGCGCTACAGACGAAGGCGGTGCTCCAATTAAGGATACCGATGACCTAAGTGAGAGCGGAGAACAGAACAGGGAGGATGCGTAATGGCTAACTTTATCTACGTATTCGGCGAAGAGGCATATCAAAAGCTGATGTGTTTACAGTATCAGCTTATAAAGGCAGACACAGAGAACCACTTATATATATTTCTGAACACGGATAATCAGCTTTTCACCGAAAACGATTTTAAATATGTTCTCTCGGACACATTAACATTTTGAACGCCCGCCAACTCTTTTGCGCGGGCCTTATTATTTCCGAAAGGCGGTGAGGTTTGCGCATGGACGGGCGGAATATGAGTATCGTGTTTGCGTCCGGAATCAGTTCTCTGACTGATTTCAACTCTTCTTTTGACAGAGGGGTATTACGAGTTTGTTACACTGGTAAAAACAGAAACAACAGCTTCATCAGCAAGGAAACATTTGAGCTATGTATGCCAAGCATCTATAATTGTCCTATTGTATGCAGGTATGATAGAGAAACAGATACCATCGGCGCTCATGATATGGAACTCATAACCGGTAAAAACGGCGAGATGTACATTGTGAATATCACACAGCCGGTTGGTGTAATCCCAGAGAGTGCAAAATATTGGTGGGAAGAGATACAGGATGATTCCGGTGTTCACGAATATCTGTGTGTAGATGCTCTTATTTGGAAACGGCAGGAAGCTTATAAAAAGATTAAAGAGGATGGAATCACAGAGGAATCGATGGAGATTTCCGTTAAAGAAGGCGCTATGATTGACGGTGTATATGTCATCAGCCGATTTGAGTTTACAGCCTTCTGTTTACTTGGTACAGCAAAGCCATGTTACGAATCTGCTTCTCTTGAGATGTTCTCATGTGACCAGTTTAAATACCAACTTGCTGAAATGATGCAGGAATTTAAAGAATCTATTGCAATGGAACAACCCTCTAAAGAGGTTGTCATACATCCACAAAATTATTCGATGGAAGGAGGAGAAGAGGTATTGGAACAGAAAGAAGCGCTGCTTGCAGAGTATGGGATTCAAATTGAAAGTCTCGACTTTTCTATTGATGATTTTACTGTCGATGAGCTTAGGGAAAAGTTTGAGGCAATGAAATCTGTGCCGTCTGCACAGAAGGCTACCCTGTCGAAGTCTCCTGAGAGTTTCGCGCTTGAAAGTCAGTTCCGTGAGGAGCTGTATAGCGCTCTTGATACTGAAAAGGTTGAAATGTGCTGGGGGATGGATTCCAGGTATTGGCTCTGGGATTACGACAAAGATTTGTCCGAGGTATATGCTACTGATATTACAGATTGGAATCTTTATGGCTTCCCTTATTCTATGGATGGCGACCGGGTTATTATCGATTTCTCGTCTAAGAAAAGGATGAAAATTGCACTTGTCCCATTCGACGAAGGTAGCCAGGCCGACCCTATTCCCGCTATGTTCTCCAAGGTGATTGAAAAGTATAGCGCGAATGACGCGAAGTGGGCAGAGAAGTACCAGACCGCCTCCGACACGATTTTATCTATGGAGAACGAGCTTGGCGCATTGCGCCAGTTTAAGACAGATACCGAAAATGCCATTGCCAAGGGCAAGCGGGAAGAAGTCTTCGCTCAGTTCGAAGATTTAGTCGGTGTCGAAGCTTTTGAAAATCTGCGTGAGCATGGCGAAGAGTATGATTTAGATGACTTAGAAGAAAAATGCTATGCTATTCGCGGAAGAAACGGTACGGTTGCAAAGTTTGCCTATGAGCCTAAAATGCCTAAACTCGCGATTGAAAAGACAAATGCTGCATCCGAACCTTATGGCGGAGTATTTGCAGAATACGGTATTATTTCGCCAAATTATCATAATTAAATAACCAACAAGGAGGAATCGATTTATGGCTTATACAGTTATTCGTACCGACCTGATGAGCGGTACTGCACAGCCTGCCGACCTTGTTTCTCTGCGCTTCTACGATGGCGAAGATGAGCAGGCTGCTGTTGAAAATGGCGTTATCGTCAAGCTTCAGGGCTATGAGGACGGTGAGCGTGAAGTTATGAAGGCTATTGCCGCTTCTGCCGGTGATGACCTGAATGACTGCGCGATTGTCGCTGGTGTCGAGGTTATGTATGACGAACGCAAGAAGAATTTAGATGAGTTTATTAACGAAGCGGGTTCTATCACCCGTGGTTATATCCCCCGCAGCCGCAATATGTTTTCCGTCACCAAAGAAGGATTTGTCGGCGGGACTGTACCCTCTGCGGTTGGCGCTGAAGTTGGCATTGGTGAGGGTGGCAAGATTGATTCTGCCGGGACGGGTCTTGGTACTTGTGTTGCCATCGAAACTGCTGGTCGCTACACCTATTATACCATTAAGATTGGTAAGACAGAATCGGCAGCGAACGCCTCTGTTGGCGGCTAATTATTGATGAAGGGAGATTAAAGCTATGGCTGAAATGAAAGACATCATTAAGGTTGCTGTCGATGCTTACCATGGCAATGTTGAGCAGTATTCTGTTGGCCAGTCAATGGAGCTTCTGCGTAAGGCTCTGATTGAAGCTAACGGTGGCAGCACTACTTTAAACTATAAGAATATCCGCGACGGTAAGTGCAATGGCCTCTTTACTTTGATTGAGGAGGTTTTAAGTCGAACCGTTGTTGAGGGATTGCAAGGCGATGAGTATTTTAACGCCCTGGTTGATTTCAGAAATGTCGCTGAAGGCGACAAAAATCTCTTCCTTGTGGAGGACAGCAACCTGTTTATCGTGTCCGAGGCCGCAGATGGTACCCAGGGGATTCGCCGTCAGCGTCTGAGCGGGATGAGCGAGGTTTCTATCCCGACCTCGCTTAAGGTTGTCAAAATCTATGAGGAACTGAACCGTGTTCTGTCTGGCCGTGTGGACTTTAACGATTTTATTAACAAAGTTTCTGAATCTTTCCGGCAGAAGCTGTTAAATGATATTTATGCGCTGTGGAGTGGAGCCACTGCCAATGATTTTGGCGGTGTAACCTACTTCCCCACTGCAGGCGCTTATGATGAGGACGAGCTGCTTGACCTGATTGCTCATGTTGAGGCTGCAGCCGGTGGCAAGACCGCTACTATTATTGGCACCAAAAAGGCCATTCGCAACCTCACTCCTAGCATTCAGAGCGATGGTTTTAAGGATGACCTTTATAATCTGGGTTATGCAGGCAAATTCTTTGGCACTCCGGTAGTTGTTACCCCGCAGCGTCATAAGGTTGGTTCTACTGAGTTCACCCTTGATGACGATATGCTGACCATTATTGCTGGTGACGACAAGCCTATCAAATGTGTTTATGAAGGCAACCCCATTGTTTTGATGGGTGACCCCATGAGCAACGGCGACCTGACCCAGGAATATCTGTATGGCGAAAAGTATGGCCTTGGAATCGTGCTTGCTGGCGGCAACGCAGGTATTGGCCGGTATGAAATCGTCTAAGCAAGCTGTCGAATATGTTTGAAGCGGGGTTCACTATCGAACCCCGCTTTGTGTATGAAAGGGAGATATGTTATGGAAAACGAGGTTGTAAATAAAAGCAAGGGCCGGCGCAGTCCGGTCGAACAAAGCGCCGCTGATGAACCGGCAAAAGTTTCCGATACCAAGCTATTGGTTCCGAAGGAAATTGACCCGAACCAGTATGTGACAGTTCGGAATGGCTTTCAAGGCAGGCTTGTATATAAAAGCAAGCGAACAGGAGAAAGGTTTGTATGGGAAGCGTTTGGTTCAGAACAGGATATGGAGTTGAGCGAACTAAAAAACGCACGCAATTCAAACAAAAAATATTTCGTCAATAACTGGTTCATGTTCGATGAGGCATGGATTGTTGATTATCTGGGGCTTGGGCAATACTACAAGTTTGCAATTTCAATCCAGGATTTCGATAAGCTGTTTAATAAGCCCGCTGGTGAAATTGAAAAGGCCATTTCCAAACTTTCGGATGGTCAGAAGAAATCTGTCGCCTACAGGGCAAAACAGCTTATCCGCGAAGGCGGCATTGATTCGAACAAAACAATTTCTGTTTTGGAGAAATGCCTCGGTACTGACCTTGTTGAACGATAAAGGAGGGGCGTAGAAATATGAGCGTTCCTTACGATAAGTTTACCGGAGCCTTTCTGTCGAAAATCTCGGAGTATGAGTTTGTGAACCTGAGAGATTTTGAAAGGAACGGCATCGTTGACAGTTATATGAAGCGTGCGATAGCGGCCTTCAGAAGGATTTGCAAATATGACCTATCCACTACGGGCGATGATATTATACGGGAGTTCAATGTGGAAATAGACGACGGTGACTTGGATGAAATAGTTGACATTGTATCGGAAGGTATGCTGGCGCAGTGGCTGAAGCCATATACATATAAACAGGATAATCTGGAGAATGTGTTAAACACCAAAGATTTTACAACCTACTCCCCCTCCGAACTGCTTATGCGAATTAGTAATGCGTATGCTGCAGCTCAAAAGGATTTTACGAATATGATGAGGGAATATTCGTATAATCATGGGGATTTGACGGATTTGCATTTATGATGATTAACACGACAGCTGGCGTTCCTATGGACGCATCCGTTTTAAGGAACTACTTTAAAACCCTCATTAACCTTTTCTTTAAAATTCTTCCTATTTGGGAGAGCGGAGAAAGTTCCTTGACCGTTTATATGAAAAGTTTACAGGCTGAATTGCTTGGGTGCAAAGAACTCATTGAGGCCATTCATGAAGACGCCCAGTTTCTGTCTCTTATCTCGATACTTCAGTACCTTATTGATACCCCATCTTGTGATATCAGTATTGTAAAGAGAGAGGTATTTCGGGCTATTTCCATCTGTAATAAGCTAAAGGCAAGGTATGCTGCCCCTGAGCAGGGGGTGTTGGAATGAACCCTTGGGATGTTTACCATTCGCGTTTAAGTTCCCATGGAGATACCAAGCGAAATGCAGCCCAGCAAAGAGAAAAGCGTTTTTTAAACCTGAAACTCCCAACTAATCTGTCCTATCATAATGTATTGGTTGACGGTGTGGTCAGAAATTTCGCTATCATCAATTCAGACAACCTTGATACAAAAACTTTAATATCATTGCCTGGGGAGGACATCCCCCATGGAAGTATTGTAGACTGGATGGATTCTAAATGGATTGTCACAATGCGTGATGCCAACAATGAATTATATACCAGAGGAACAATGAGGCAATGTAATTATCTTTTGCGATGGGTTGCAGATGATAGGAAGATTATTGAGCGCTGGTGTATCGTGGAGGATGGCACAAAATATCTGACAGGCGAATATGGAGACAACGACTTCATCATTACACGCGGAGATTCCAGAATTTCGCTCACCATCCCAAGGGACGAGTATACGATTCGTCTCAATCGAGAAAACCGCTTTCTGATTGATGATTACGATTCTCCAAATGTTTTGGCCTACAGACTGACCAAACCATTTAAGTTGGGTGGCAGTTATAATGGCCAAGGCGTTCTTTATTATGTGCTACAGGAATGCAATACAGAGGACACAGATAATTTCGACCTCCATATCGCTAATTATTACGACTATTTTCCTCGCAGTAATGCAGACGCTCCTACGCATGATGACGCTGTTGAAACTAACCCCGCTGAGAATTGCGGAAAGAAGGTGTGGATATAAGTGCAGTTAGAAGAATTCTTTGATTATAAAAACAAGCTTGTTGAAGACCTTCTCACAAACCCATCCATTGTCCGTTTGCTAATTGACGATGAAACTGAAACGCAAACGCCTGAAAGCCTCGTGTATACCCAGGTTTTCCCATATGAATATGTACCGGATACTGTTGAACACGGGCAGACTTTTATTTGCTGCGATGTCGATATTCAACGTTCCATCAATAAAACATTCCTGTTACCTGTGCTGTATGTTTGGGTGTTTAGTCATAAGAGTAAGCTTCGTTTGCCCGAAGGTGGCGTTCGGGTAGATAAACTGGTATCTGAGATTGCAAAAACAATAAATGGAAGCAGGTATTATGGGCTCGGCGAGCTTGACTTGTATTCTTCCAAGAGGTTTGCGCCTATTGTAGATTATCAGGGTAAGGTGCTCACTTTCCAGGCAACCGATTTTAACAGGCAGTCGCCAACCGGCAAGCCAGTTCCCTCGAACAGGAAGGGCCGGTAATGGCAATAAGGAACCTGCTGTATAAGAAAGAAATTGCAATCAATGACTTTATAAAAGTACGCATACCAAGTGTTGGAGAAATCCTTGAACACGAAGATGAATATTACGGATTGGTATCGCTTCTTACAGCTATGCCCATTGATATGATGGTTCAATTGGACGATATAGGCGTTGATTTTACAACTATTAACGAGTATGAGTTATTTTTACTCCTGTTTTCATCACTGCACGACAGGGATACAAGTTTGATATTTGGGGAGTTGGATTTAAAACAGTTTCAGACTGCTGTCAATGAGCAAAATGGGACAATTGTGCTTATCAATCCAGACACGGGAGCCAAAATAGACCGGGCTATCCATGGGCAAATAGCAGGTATTTTGCGAAAAATCCATCACCTTGAAAGGAACAATCGCAAACCTGCTAACGGAGAGGCAAAGGAATACATGATTAAGCGGGCGCGGGATAAAATGCGCAGGAACAAAAGCCGCACCACAGATTCTCAGCTTGAAGAGCTGATTGTCGCTATGGTAAACACTGAACAATTTCACTATGGATTTGAGGGGACACTAGAACTTTCAATCTATCAGTTTAACGAAAGTGTGCGGCAGATAATCAAGAAAATCGACTATGACAATAAGATGTACGGCGTATATGCCGGAACAGTCAGTGCAAAAGACCTAAGCCAAGACGACCTGAATTGGCTAACTCACAAATAGGAGGACTGTCTATGAATATCAATGATATCACTATCACCAGTCTTGAAGTCATTACCGCGTTTGATATCGTGACTGGTAACTTTAAGTTCGCTTTGGATGAACTTCAGAATGCCACAATTGCCCAGACTCAGGAAAGAACCGACATTACCGGTAAGCAGGGGCGCAAACTGAACTCATTGAAGCGTAACAAGGCTGTTACAATTAGCGGTACAAACGGCCTGGTCTCCGGCGGTTTGCTGGAACTCCAGACTGGTGGCGAATTTGAAAACAAGGCTACCACTGTCATGTGGACCGACTATCTTACCGTGACCGAAAATGCGTCTACTACTTCTTACAAGGCTGTCGGTACAACTGGAAATGAAATTGAATCGGTGTACGTTAAGAACAGTGACGGTACCCTTGGCGAAGCTCTGACTCAGGATGCCTCTGTTGCTGCCGGTAAGTTTACATATGACCCGCTGACAAAGAAACTCGCTTTTAATGAAGGCGATATTGCCGACGGCACCGAAATTGTTGTTTACTACTTCCGTAAGATTCAGGCCGATGTGCTGGAAAACATGAGCGATAATTACTCCGGTAAATGCTCTCTTTATATTGACGCTTTTGCCGAGGATAAGTGCGCCAATGTTTTCCGTATCCAGTTCTACATCCCCAAGGCTGATTTTAACGGTGAGTTCAGTTTTGAGATGGGAGACAACCAGAGCGTTCACGCCTTCGAGGCGGAATCTCTCGCCGGCGCGTGCGGCATGAGCGGCGCTCTTTGGACGTATACCATCTTTGGCGCCAATGCCGAAGATGTTGAATAAGAAAATGTGGTGATGGCATGAACTCAGTTATCAAGAAATGCCGTGTATGCGGCAAGGAATATGAGGCGTGCCGAAGTGCAAACCGTGGCGATGCTGTATTTCGCTGGAAGGAGGTCGCCTGCTCTCCGGAGTGCGGGGCTATTTATCTCCAAAGGATAAACGAATCCCGCTCCCTCGTCTCTCCTACAAAGAGAGGAAAGGTAAAAAAGGAGAGCGAAGCGCCTGTGTTCATTGTTAGTGAATCGCAGCAAACGCTGACAAACGACACGCCGGAAGAACCAGAGATTGAATCTTGAAACAAATGAGGGAAGGTGGCAAATCCACCTTCCCCATTTTCTTTATTTGGAGAGAGAATGGATAGGACTAAATTTAATGTGGACAAAGACAAAGGAAAAAGAAGCTGGAATGGGGTTGTTTTTGATAGCCAGCTTGAAATGAGATATTACCGGGATGTTCTCCTTCCCCGTGTGGAAAGCGGCGAAGTTCTAAGGTATGAGCTGCAAAAGAAGTACATCCTTCAGGATGGGTTTGAGAGAAACGGAAAAAAGATATTGCCCATAACCTATGTCGCAGATTTTTATATTGAATATTCCGATGGGCATATCGAGGTCATTGATATCAAGGGTTGCCCTGATAATCTTGCCAAATTGAAACGAAAAATGTTTTGGTTCCGATATCCAGAGATAGACTACCAGTGGGTTTCATATATCAAAAAATTTGGTGGCTGGGGACTCTACGATGATTTTAACTGTCGAAGGAAAGCTGAGAAAAAAATTGCATGGAACAAAAAGGAGAGTGCGCATAATGGCCAAAACGATTAAGAGGGTATCTATTACTACTTTAGATAAAATTGCGAAAGAGACTTTTAATAACAACATTGAAACTTTTGAATGGTACGGTGCTGATATCGTAATTAAGCATTCGATTGGGTTATCCGACGTTCTTGAGTTCGTCAATAACGTAGTGGAAAGTTGTTTTGGAGAAAGTGGGAATTTCATTCCTGAAGTCATGGATTTTGCGATTAAGGGAAATATCCTTACGAAATATGCAAATTTGACTATGCCGGAAAATCTTGAGCATCGGTACGACCTTATTTATCAGACTGATATTGTGGACGAGGTGTGTAAACGTATTAACAGAGCGCAACTCCAAGAGGTTATCTCCTCTATCGGCAAAAAGATTGACTACCTGTGCAGTGTAAATGCATCTGTGGTACAGCAAAAACTGAACGAACTCGTTATTGCATTTGAGGGTATGCAGAAGCAGACGGCATCGCTATTTGACAACGTTTCTAATGAAGATATCGAAAAGTTGATTGGCGCGGTATCCGGCGGCAGTATTAGTGAAGAGAAAATTGTGGAAGCATATATGAAGCACAAAAATGATGGAGCTGATAAAAAGTGAGTGCCGTCAACCTGCAATCCATCACGAAAAAGCTTGAGGCTTACGCCCGAACCGCAAAGGGTAAAAAACTGATGGAGGAGCAAATTGGCAAATATGTTAAAGAGGGCATAAGGAAAACGGCCGCTGGCAGCAAGGTACTGACTGAGACGGATATGTATACAGCAGCCGCAAAAATGATTCAGGTCTTACAATCTACGGCACAGAGTTATTCCCTCCCCCATTCAGTTATGGAGCATTTCAGTAAGCTTGAGGCTTCAAAGATATATGAAATGCCGGACGGCTCCTCCGTAATCTATATTTATTTTGGGGGTGACCTCCACAGGGATTCCCTTTATTCAGACGGGTACGACGGGATTTCTAATATAGTTGCCCTTTTAAACAACGGATATCACGCAAAGGATTATGTATATGGATATTGGGATGGTCATTCGCCTAGGGGAGAATCACGATTCGATGGTAGAAGCATAAGTACATCTGCTTTTATCAGAAGCCGCAAAGACCGTGAAGGATTAAAATTTATTCAACAGGCCGTTTCCGATTTTAACGGGAATTATGGCCATGATTACAATGTGACTGCTGTTGCAGGGGACGAATACAAATAATTGACAAGATTTAGGCTTGGCTTTGCGCCAAGCCTTTTCTTTGTAAAAGGACGGTGAGAAAACAATGGCGAACGCAGATATCCAACTTTTGTTTGGTGTGCTTGGCGGAGGCTCCATCAGCGAAGGTAGTGGGCTTGAAATCAAAAGAGACCTTGATAAAATTCTCCAAGCCATTAACAGCAACCCGCTTAAGGTTAAGGTTGCGTTGGATACAGAGGCCGGTGGTCAACGGTCGTGGAGCAGCCAGTTACAGAGCAAGCTGAATTCTATCAGCACAAGTGGCAAATTTGCTGTTAAAATTTCCAAGCTTGACATCGGTGCCGGCGCCATTACTGACTTTAAAAAGCAGTTGAACGCCGTCATCAACACCCTTAATTTAGACAAGGGTACTACGATAACTATTGAATCCAAAGGGCTCAGCGGCGAAATTTCGTCAGAATTCAAGAAGATTAGCGACGCCTCATCAGATGCGGCAAGAAAGCTTGCAGAGTTTGAGGTGCAGATGGAGTCGTTAAACAGAAAAAAGTCTTCACTCCAGAAACTGCTTACCTCAGTAGATAAGAACAGCACCACCGCAGAGGAACGGTCACGTCTTGCTGAATTGATGGTTCAGTATGACCAGTGGGCAGTTAAAATTCGAACCATCCATGCTACCAAGATTGCCGTTTCCAGCGAAGCGCAGGCAGCATTATTGGCAGAGGGAGAGGCTATCAGAGACAATATTGTCGCTTTGCAGGAAAGCATCAATGCGGAGCGCACAGCGTCTCAAGCGGCAAATGCTTCAAACAAGGAGCGAATGGCTACACTCAATGAAGTCATTTCCGCGTACAGGAAGATAAACGACTATATCAACAAAAATCCGCGCATAGTCGGAACCAATGAACACACACAGCTCGTGTCGTTCAGAGATGAATTGGCCGATGTCATAGAAAAGAGCAAACAATTAGCCGATTCTTCTGACAATGCTGGAAACAGCGTATCCGCCATGTCGAAGGTAGACCTTCGGAATATGTTAAACAGCTTTTCCGAGATGGATATCCGACTTGGCGAAGCGGGCAAAAAAGGGAATACGTTTGTCGGTTTAATTGAATCCGCTTACAAAAAATTTGGCGGATGGATGTTGGTAACCAGGAGTTTGATGCTTGCAGTGAACGGCATCAGAGACATGGTCACAAACGTCATCGCGCTTGATGACGCGATGACCGAACTCCGAAAGGTTACTGATGAAACGGATGCTACATATCAAAAATTTCTTAATAATGCAATCACACGCTCTAAAGCGTTGGGAGCTACCCTTGTAGACACCGTTACCGCGTCAGCCGATTTTGCGCGGCTTGGATATTCTATAGAGGAAGCCTCTTCCCTTGCCGATGCCGCGTTGGTATATAAGAACGTTGGCGATGGTATCGAGGATATCAGCGAAGCCTCGGAGAGCATTATCTCCACCATGAAGGCGTTTGGTATAGAAGCAGCCAATGCTATGACCATTGTTGATAGGTTCAACGAGGTCGGCAATAATTTCGCTATTAGTTCGTCTGGTATTGGTGAAGCGCTGTTGCGCTCTGCTTCCGCTCTGGCTGCGGCGAATAATGACTTAAACGAAAGCATTGCATTAGTTACAGCTGCAAACAATGTTATTCAAGACCCGCAGAAGGTCGGTACTGCCCTCAAGACAGTTTCCATGTATCTCCGTGCGGCTAAGACGGAGGCTGAGGAGGCTGGCGAAAGCACTGAGGGTATGGCTTCCAGCGTATCCGAGCTTCGCGAAGAATTGTTGGCGCTTACCGGCGGCAAAGTAGATATTCAAATTGATGAAGATACTTTCAAGAGCACCTATCAGATTATGAAGGAACTGTCTGAGGTGTGGGGCGAACTCACGGATATTACCCAGGCAAATATCCTGGAGACAATAGGCGGCAAGAGAAACTCCAATGTTGTCACAGGCCTTCTCACGAATTTTGAAACAGCAGAACAGGTTTTAAAAACGGCCGCTGACTCTGCCGGCTCCGCCCTCGCGGAAAATGAAAAATATCTGGATTCTATCAGCGGAAAAATAGCTCAATTTGAATCTTCGTTCGAAGCTCTTTCGAGCAAACTAATAAATTCAGAACTGGTCAAAGGGATTGTCGATATCGGTACTGGGGTTGTAGAAACCCTAACATTCATTATTGATAAGCTTGGTACAATTCCCTCATTGATTGGCGCTATCACCGCTGCGCTTACCGTATATAAAAGCAGCGATAAACAGAGTTTTGGTCTGCTCGGTCTCGTAAACGGCAGTATTTCCTATGACCCAAGCGGAATACGAGGCACTCTTGGCGAATTTAACAAGCTGGTTGGTCAGTCCAGAGATGTACAAGATGAATTTATTTCCAAACTGAAAAGCAGCGATGCATCCCTTGCTAAATACCTGGAAACAGTCGGAGATGGCAACGCCACTCTTAAGGGATACAAAGCGTACTGTAAACAGGCGGGTTTGGAGACAAAAACGCTTGGCACAACGTCGAAGTTAGCTTCTGTTGGTGTAACGGTTCTAAATACTGCGCTAAACATGCTGATTTCGATGGGCATTGCCCTTGCAATACAGGGCATAATTACCGCCATTTCACATTTGGTCAATGCTACAGATGAGGCAATCGAAAGAACTAAAGAACTCAACGACGCCTATAATGAATTCAAGACAACGAACAGAGAAAATGTAGCAACTCTTGAATCCCTAAAGGATGAGTTTGAAGTTCTATCAAAAGGCGTTTCGCGTTATGGGGAAAATGTTGCGCTGAACGCCGACGAATATGAGCGATATAAAGAAATCGTCGAACAAATCGTTGGAATTTCGCCGTCTCTGTCCGAAGGGTACAGTATTGAGAACGGGTATCTTGCAGATAAAAATGGTCTGATTGAACGTGCCATCGAGCTTCAAGAGCAGCAGTATCAACAAGAGTTGCGTCAGATGACGACGATGGAAAACCTCAAAACAGGTATGGAGGGTTACATCGCCACATATAAAGACCTAATGTTCGGTGATAGCCTAACATCTGAAACCGACCTCAGCAACTCTATTTGGGAATTGTTCAGAGTTAATGAAAGAGATGTAACCTCGGAAATTGAAACAGGCTTTTTTGATGGTACTGGTAAAAATGGTTCAAGAGGCAGCGTCTATCTTTCGGAACAGATTTTAAAAGCGCTTAATGTGTCAGACATCGAATCCGTAATGGAGAAGTATGTAAATGACGCGGGGTACTATCAGTTCAGTCAGTTCCTGGATGATTACGCGGAATCCATTGCTCTAAACTATGAGAAAATTGCCGCCTCTATCAATTATTCTGAGATTGGATATAAGACGAAAACAGAATTTGATGAGGCAATTGGTATTTTAGGCGATGCCGCTACAGAATATCTGGGCGTTCAAGACCAGATGGCAGAAGCTAATGCCGGTATTGCGAATCAGCTGAAGCTTGTGGCGGAGGCAAATGAAAGCTATGCTAATTTAAGCGATAATGCCAGGAGCGTTGTTTCAAACTTCATCAATCAATTTGGCGTTGAAGACGTATATAAAGAGAACTTTTTTGGTAATTGGGTTCCGGATGAAGAATCTATCAACGCAGTCAGAGTAAAGATAACCAATTTTATTGAGTCCATTACACCCGAGGTTCAGGGCGCACTTGACGAGTTATTTGATATCAAAGGAACCTTTGATGCAGACGACCTGGATGTTGGCGAGTTTAAATCCAAAGTGGATGCAATACTCGCAGAATTGGAATCTCTTGGTTTTGACGATGAGAGTATAAAGTACCTTCGGTTATCCCTTGAGACAGATATGGTTGATGAACAGCTTAAGGCTGTGCGCGATGCTATAGGCGGTCTTGATGGCGAATATGATGATATCTTAAACAAAATGTCCAGCCAAGACCTTGTTCTTGCATACAAAATTGTTGCAGAAGAAGGCTCCATGACTGTCGATGAGCTATTAAGTGAAATGGAGCACCGTGTTACTTCCGCTCCGTATATTGCTGAATTGGCCGAACTGTCGCAGACAATCTCCGACTTAACCAATGCGTATTCTGCGCTTGAAGCGGCAGAAAAAGAAATGGCAGAAGGCCATGGTTTGTCAGAGAGCACTATTTCCAGCTTACTTGCAATAAACGAAGATTATCTCGATTATCTCTATGAAGAGAACGGTGTTATCAAGTTAAATTCTGAGGCTTGGAAAGAAAATGCCAACGCTAAGATACAAAGTGAAATGTCCCAAATTGAACGGGAAATTTCTTCTTTGGTAGAACAAAATCGTTTGTTGCAGGAGAGGAATGACCTGCTGCGCTCACAGCCAAGTTCTGACACTAACACATCAGAGATAGAGGCAAACACCGCAGCTATTGCGGAGAATACTCAGAAAATCCAAGATAACCAAGGTAAACTTGCCATATACAGCAGCTTGTACGGAAGCATAACAGGCGACTTGAGCGCATATACAAATGCACTCAACAATTTTGCCAATGTCGCTGCTACTATTGACTCCGTTGCAAGTTCGTATGCCAGCCTGGCCAATTTACAAAAGACCGTTGCAGACGGATTTACCTTGTCTTTGGATAAGATTCTTGAATACGCAAAGGTATATCCTGAGATACTGAACAGCGCTACAGCAACAGCTAATGGCGAACTTATGCTGAATGAAGCGGTTGTTAATTCCTTCATTGCAGGGAAAAAGGCCGAATTAGCCGCCCAGGTGGATGGGGAAATTGCCCAGCTTGAAGCCGATAAAGCAGTGCTTGAAGCAAAAAAGGAATTTGCTACGGCGCAGCTTGAATTGGCAAAGACCGTCGTTAATGGTGAAACGACGCTGACAAGAGAAGAGGCAATTTATAAACTCAATACGGGTAATGCTCTTGCAGAAGCCCTTGTCGCCATGGAAGTTGATAAGGTAACTGCGTATAAGCTGGCAACAGCCGCTATGGCTGAAAACGAGCAGGAATTCACACGTATTGCCATGGAATGCTTCAAAAACATGGATGAAGGCGCGGCCCAGGCTGCATATAACATGGCAACCGCTATGTATGAAAATGCCAAAAATTCATCTATGAGCATTGCTGATATAGCAAAGCAGGCACACCAGACTGCGCTGGCAATTCGTGCAATGGCTAATGGAGAAATAGATGGTGTTGAGACCTCTGTATTCGGGGGCGGAACTGGGGTATATGTCGGTTCCTACGATTATACTGCAGAAGATGGGAATTTTGTAGGGTCGGACTACCAATATCAGGCTAAGCAAATTTCTTTGGACGAATATATTTCTGACCTTGAGATGGATATTTCAGATTATGAAAACGCCATTTCGCAAATCAACGGTCAGATTGCTGCGCTCGAAGCTCTAAAAAATACGCCATTTGAGAGTTTTAAGAATCTTGTTGACAATGCGTCTAGTGTCGTCGGTGGCATAGACACAAGCTCTCCATCCTCCTCTTCTTCATCCTCTTCCTCGTCCTCATCATCTTCATCTGACAACGAAGACGTTGTTGACGAGGTTGAAGAAGCAGAAAAGATAGTTGAGGAATACATTGCGGCGATTGACCAGTATTATGAAGCTCTAAAACGCCTTGAGGCAGTTCAGGAGAAACGCCAATCGCTCGAAAAGAAGCTTGAGCATACCTCCGACCTGTCAGAGAAAATATTTCTATCAAGTGGGCTAGTCGATGTTTACCGTGAGGAGGCGGATGCAGAACGCAATCTAATGGCGGCGAAACAGGCAACGATTGCTGCAAATGTCGGCGCCCTTCGCGGTCTTGGATTCCAGGTCAGTTATGATAGCTCCACGAATGAGTTATACATTAAGAATTTGGAGCATCTGAATGAATTGACCGCAAAATCAGCGGGAAAGTATGATACGCTTCAGGAAGCTACAAATGCACTGCGAAAAGAGACCGAGGAACTCATCGATACGACAGAACAGCTTAACGAGGATAATATCGAATCGGCAAGTAATATCGAAGACCTCGGTTATCAGATTCTGGAAACCAAGAACAATATCATTGACTACATTGAGGAAATCTATAACGCTCAGGTTGAATCCTATCAGAAGATAATTGACCTGAGAAAAGAACTTATTGAGTCGGCTAAGGAAGAATATGACTACGAAGCTGATGTAGCAGAAAAGGTCAAGGAGATTGCGGAGCTGCAAGCGCGCATCGACCAGCTTGCGCTGGATGACAGTAGAAGCGCCCAGGCGGAGCGCAACTCTCTGATGCAGGAACTTGAGGAAAAACAACAGGAGCTTGCTGACACGCAAAAAGACCATGCGACCGACGCCCAGTTGGAATCCCTCGATAAGATGGCCGAGGATTATGCGGCGCAAAGGGAGGACGAAATTGAAACCCTCCGCAATACTGTCGATGCGTCAGAAGAACTTTGGAGTGCGTTTTATCAAACCATTCTGGGCCAAAATGTGACCATAGGCTCCTCAATTGATTCTGAAATCGCAGGGGCGTGGATTCGGGCTGCCGAAGCGGTAAATGCGTACAGCGCGTCCGTAAAAGGCATTACATCAGGCGGAACTATTGTAAGCACGGTTCCCAAGTATCACGATGGCGGCGTTGTTGACGATTCCAATTTGAGTAAAGACGAAGTGCTGGCTATCCTGCAAAAGGGCGAAGTGATTCTCAATGAAGGAAAACAACAGACGCTTTACCGGATTATTGATTTTCAATCAGAGTTATCCAAAAGGTTGGGCGCTGTTATTGGGTCTTTCTCAACACCAAGCGCTTCAACGGACTCCAGAGCCCTTTTGAGCAACGTTGCTCCGAGTTCTGTCATCTCCTCCCCTACTCAGATTTTTGAGCCGCACATTGAAGTTGAAATCAATCACAATGGGGAAATGAATAACGCAGATGCGAAGGGATACGGTGAGCAGATTGCCGATACGGCGATTGAAAAGCTCTATAGCGCATTTGAACGGCGTGGAATCAATAGCACACGGGGTTCCCGCCTGAAGCCTTAAGCTATACTTGTGGGAGGCGTTTATATCCCGGCGCCTCCCCCTCTTTATGAAATCCAGGAGGTTTTAATCAGAATATGGTAGTTGATTTTTCGAAATTAGACCTTCGAGAACAGCCGGTTTTAATACTCAAGAACACCACCGGCGTACCGATTGGTGTGCTGGGCTCGGCGATGAATATCACTGCCGATATCAAGTATGACGAAACCTCTGTTCTTGAATTTAATATTCCTGCCCAAACGGACGGTGAGACAACTCCGCACTATGACTCCGTTATAGGAATGAAAGTCGTGGAGCTGCAGGATATTGGACAGTTCATTTTGGTAAATCCAAAGGAAACGGATGACGGCGTAAAAAGGATAAAATCCTGTAAAGCCTATTCTTTGGAATATGAGTTTACATTTAAGAAGATATCTCTGGAAAGTTCCACTTATAATTTTTGGAATCCAGTCACACCAGCCAGCACGCTGGTGCAGATTATTTTAGAAATGATGCCGTCGTGGAGTGTCGGATATATAGACAGTTCTCTTGTGGGAAAGTATCGAACATTCGAAGTGTCGGATGAAAATTTATATAATTTCATAAAAGGCACCATCCAAACATCGTACAACTGTGTTTTTGAATTCGATACGTTTAACCGCCGAATCAATGTGAAGGCCGCGTCATCTGTCGTTCCGGAGAATCCTGTGTATATTTCAAGGGAAAATCTTGCAAAGGAAATTTCGGTCGAAGAGAACACAGAGAACATTGTAACGAGGCTGGATGTGAATGGTGCAGATGGAGTAAATATCCGTGATGTAAATCCGATGGGTACCAACCAGATAATCAATCTGGACTACTTTATGAATACAGACAACTTCGACCAGGCGCTGATAGACAAATATTACGAGTGGAAGAAGGTTTACCGGGACTACCAGCTCCCCTACTATAATCTGTCGGTAGAATACTCCCTGCAGATTATGCGTAAGGCAACAGAACAGGCCGCGTTGACCGAGCTTGAGGGAGAGCTTACTGTTCTTGAAAATGAACAGGCTGTCATCATTCAGAGCATCGCCAGAGATTTAGCATCGCAGAGTGAGCTTGACGATGTAAATAAAAGAATTGCAGATAAACAATCGGAAATCAAGGCGAAAAATGCGGAGATAGACAGCATCGACGCACAAGCGAAATCTATCTATGCAGAGTTATCCGAAATCAACAGGTTAACAAAGTTCCAAACATATTTTACTGAAGACGAATATTTGCGGCTCGACAGGTATCTCAAAGACGATGCAGTTTCAGAAAGCAGCTTTGTTGCACAGGAAACAGAATCCTACACCGATGAGGATACTGGAAACCGTGTGCAAAATAAGCCGATTTCGTTTAACGACGCAAGTATATCCTTTGTTACTAATTCTAGGAATAAGGAGATATATGACATTAAAGGTGGTCGAATTTCGGCAGATTTTATTGACGCCGAAGTTATCAGCGCTGCATTCGAGAGAGCGCAGGATAATAGCTTCGTACTCACGGCATATCTTGGCTCCGGCATGACTGGCGAAAGAAAATTTCCAAAGGGGTGCATTTCGCTCACGGGTTCTGCATCCTCTGTCACGGATGATTTAAAACCAGAGCCAGATGCGCCAGGTATGGAAACGGGTTCATCGCTTCAAATCTCCATCCAAGATGGGTATTTGTATTTCACTCTCAACACCAGCGAATATGAGAAACGGGCTGTCGCATGGGACTTGTTCGAATATGGCAATGAGATTTTGGAAAAGATTTCGCAGCCATCATATACTTTTAATGTAACAAGCGCTAATTTCCTATCTCTTGACGATTTTGTAAAATTCAAGAATACGCTGCGGCATGGCGAGAAAATTTACATCTCTGTAGGAGAGGATAAGACGCTTGCACCTATCTGCGTAGGACTTAGAATCAGTTTTGATTCCCCGAACGAGTTGTCTTTGGAATTCAGCGATACATACACCTCAAGCGACAGTTCATTTTTACTTGCAGACCTGTTGGAACAAAGCGTCTCCATGGGTAAAAATGTAGACCTTAGCAAATATAGCTACTCGGCATTTATGGACAGCGGCGCTGCAACAAAGGTCAAAGATTTTATGACAACTGCGTTGGATGTGTCGAAAAACGCAATTATGTCCTCAAAGGAACAGGCCATATCTTGGGGAGACTCCGGTATCCGGCTGCGGAAATGGGCAAGTGAAGCACATGACGAATATGAGCCAAAACAGGTTTGGCTCAACAACAACAGCATTCTTATGACCAGCAACAACTGGGCAACGGCGGAACTTGCCATCGGGAATTTCTATGATGAGAACCTTGGGGATTGTTGGGGAATAGTTGCCCCCAACATTGTAGGCACCCTTCTGGCTGGAAGCAATCTTGTTATTGAAAGCGCCAAACAGGATGGCGGCGTTTCTGTTTTCAAGGTGGATGCTGAGGGGTGCATCCTGCACAACAGCAACTTCAGCGTTACCAGCGAAACCACAAATACGCATATCCTGATTGACCCCGAACATGGCTTTATTATCGGCAAATACCCGCTTTTTAGTGTGAACACAAAAGCGAGTACGGTGATTGATGACAGCAAGAAGCTTTTTTATGCAGATACGGAAGGAAACCTTGTGTTAAAAGGAACTGTTTATGCCGAGAATGGTGAGTTCACAGGGAAAATAACGGCAACAAGCGGATATATCGGTCAGCCTTCGCAGGGTTGGTCGATTATAAGCGATGCCATTTATAACGGAAAGCCTTCTTTTTCAAGTTCTGCTGAGGGTATTTATATTGGTACGGACGGTATTTCTTTAGGTTCCGGAGGCAGGTATATTCGTGCGAATAGGAATGGGTACTTCTACGCTAATGAAGCAGTTATATCTGGAAATATTACAGCTAATAGCGGAGTTATCGGCGGATGTGAAATTCAAAATGGAACCTTGAAGGTTGGAAACGCGAATATTACTAATATCAATGCCAGCAAAATTACATCGGGTACAATGTCGGCAAATAGAATCAGCGGTGGTACGATTGATGCAAATGATGTAACTATAACTAACCTAAACGCGAGCAATATCACATCTGGTACAATCAACGGAAACCGTATTAACGTGACCAACCTGAGTGCAAGTAATATTACAGGTGGAACGCTGAACTGCAGCAACATCACAGTAAAGAACCTAAGGGCGGACAGTATTACTGTAGGTAAGCTTACGGCGAGCCAGATATCCGGGTTGCCTGCAAGTCAGATTACATCAGGGCAATTTGAAACTACAAGGATTCCGAATTTAAATTGTGATAAAATTACTGCTGGCGAATTTTCAACAAGCAGAATACCTAACTTGTCCTGCAGCAAAATCACATCAGGGACATTTGACCCCGTAAGAATTCCCAATCTATCTGCCAACAAAATTACAACCGGAACGCTTTCCGCGAACAGAATTAGCGGGGGAACGCTTTCTGGTTGCTCGATTAACATAGGCAATGGGATATTTTATGTCAACTCTAGCGGTTATGCTTCCCTTCGAATCCAGTCGTTCAGGGTTTATTCCAGCAGCTCGGTTGGTACGTTGGGTAGAGGATATCATACTGGGCAAACATTTGAAATGCATGTAGTTAGAAATGTAACTGCGGCGGTTATTGTTTCCAAAATTGTTCTTGTTTTCGTACAGGGCGTATGTTGTGGCTGGTATTCCGATTAACTTTTATGAATCAAAGGAGGGCTTATGAAAGCTGCTGAGTTTATTAAGGTTGTCCGTGACGACCTGCAAGAGTTATACGATATGCACATTCTTGCTGTTCAGACAAATGGCAAGAGTGGTTTTTTATGTTTGAAGCCCGATGGTCTTATCGCAAAAATGAATCAGACAGACCGCGAAATACTTGAGTATTACCTATCACAAGGGGCAGAAATTGAAGACGCCGAAGAATTTTTGCGGTCAAACCAATTATGATACAAAGGAGTGCCTATGAAGCAGGGAAGGGTTAATAAGGCTTATAACTCCTTGAGCAAGCTAGTGGAGTATAATCTTCCTCTAAAAAAAGCTCGCGGTGTTTATAAGCTAATGAAAGCTGTAGAAGATGCTTATCAGTTCGCTGTCAGTGAGGAAAGAAAATACCTTGCCGAATATAATGGGGTAATCAACGATAATACTATTACTTTTGAAACGCCAACTAATTGTGCGGCATTTCAAGATAAAGTTGCAGAACTAAACAATATGGATATAGATGTTGAAATTGAAACGGTAACACTAACGGAACAGGATATCGGTGAGCAGAAACTCACACCTATAGACATCTATAATCTGGAGGGTTTTGTTATTTTTGAATAAATTGGAGGTGAACTATGGCTTTTTGGGGCAATGAGTTTATTTTTGACGGCATCCCCTGCTCTGAATTTGGGCTTATGGTTTACCACTTTGGGTCAAACGGTCAAGATGACGTAAACTTTCAGAACGGCGATATTATAGAAGACCGGATACCCAGCCGGTATGACGCGCTTACCTATGGCCTTGTTCAAAATCAATCTTTAGAATATACGCTTGTATTCGGCGCCAATATGGAGTCATTAGATAAAAACTCCAGCTTGGACCGTTATGACGTTGAAGCGATTGCAGCGTGGCTTACGGGGCACAGTGTTCGAAAATGGTTGGTTATCTCGCAGACAGATATGGAGTCATTCCGATATAAATGCATGATATCTGAGCTTCGGCTGATAACCTATGGAGATATGCCGTGGGCGTTTTCGTGCAAGGTAAGCTGCGATTCTCCTTTCGCCTATACGATGCCTGAAGAGTTTACTTATTCGGTCAATGGAGAATCTCAGGTCAGACTGTTTAACAGGAGCAGCTATAACGGGTTTTACAGGCCCAAAATGGAAATCGCCGTATACAGCGACAGAAACTTGTCCATTCAAAATCTTTCGGATGGAAACCGCTTATTTCAGTTTTCGGAGTTGCCAGGAGGCAACTCCTTAATTATATATATGGACAACAAAAACCAGGTCATCACAAACAATATGGATTTAAACTTATACCCTTATTTCAATATGAAGTTCATGCGTCTTGTGAGGGGAGACAATATTTTGAAACTCACCGGGCGTGCAGAGATTAAATTCATTTGTGAGTTTCCTGTAAACATCGGAGGTTAGAAAATGATAAGCAATGTTTACAGCCTTCCTCAGATTGATTTTGTTGGTGGTTCCTCCGAGGGTTTGATTTTCCATGTATATTCCAGCAAAGAAAACCCAAAGCCATTTGGCTTAACGGGGTGTACCGCTAATTTTGCAATTGTGAATTACATAAACAAGAACGGCGTGCCAGTTGTGTCAAAGCCAATGACTGTTAGAATGAATGAGGCAGAAACTGACTACAACATCTTATTTGTAGATTTATTGCCCAGTGACACATTGGATTTATGTGGAAAATTCATTTACCAAATAACCATTAAGGATATCGACAATAATGCTGATATCCCACAGCAGGGGATTATTTATATCCATAACAATATCAATAAAGACTTTTTGCGAACATGATGTCTTATGCATCAAAGATTAAAGAAGCAGGAGGAATGTGTTTATGAATACAACCTATTTTCTGAACTGTGCGGCCGGGAATCTTTTTGGGACAAAGGTTAGCCCTGGCATCCCGGAATCGTATTACATTGGGCTTAGCACAACTGCTCCCAACATCAATGGAACAAACGTCAACGAGCCGTCTACCTCCGCTGGGTATTCCCGCGTTCAACTTACTACTTTAAGCGAGCCAGCATCGGGCGTTGTGACCAATACCCAGGCGATTAACTTCAATGAGAGCACGGCAAGCTGGGGAACTATTACACATTTTGTTATTTATGATTCGGATGTTGTAGGCAGTGGCAATCTTTTAATGTACGGCGTTCTCTCCACCCCCAGAACAGTTGAGACCGCCACCATTATGACCATTAAGGAGGGGTATCTGAGTCTGTCTGCGCAGAACCCGACCTAATAAGGAGCTGACCGCATATGGCCAAGGAATTTGATATTTATTTGAGGAAGCGCGTTCATGAATGCGACCTAATTGTGCTTTCCCTTCCCTTCCGCGATGGCCTGACGGTCACGAACCGTATGATTCTGGAAAGCTGTGTCAAATCCTATTTGCTTTATGAGTTCGCGGCGGTTCAGTCTGGCGTTGATATAGCTTCACATATTGATGAGATGCTTAAAATTTGTTATGAGATGCTGTCGTTTGGAACTCATATCGGTATCTCCGCAGAATTCCAGACACATTATTCTTTTTATCCAAACGAAAACATAATCGAATTGGGTTCTTCCGATATTCCCATGCTTGCCACAATGTTTACAGAGGCGGAGAGTGCCATGCTGATTGGCGCCTCTCCCCTCTTGGTGAGTATTGGGAAATACCTTGGCTACGGAAGTTCCGAAATGGATTTAGATGTGAATTTGCCAGACGTATTGAAACAAAGCGTGTTGACCCTAAAAAGCGAAATGGCTTTTTACGCAGACGTTTTAGGCACCAACGAAACCGATTTTATCTCTGTAACTGCCGACATTATACCATCAGCAAATATTGTAGACCTTTGTTACCGTGTTACAAGGGCCGGCAGTACAGCGATGGAAATTGCAGCGCTTGTCTTGGGAACAGAGATTCATTTTTCGTTCGGTCGTGCTTTTAGTGGAGTTGCCTTTGGGTCATCGGTTTATGGTTCGAAAGCACAGAAATTTGAGGTTATCGAAAATACACTTTCCATATTACATACGCTTACAGAGTCCATTATCCAGTATGTGGAACCTGGCGCTCATTTTATTAAATTTGGAGCGTCTGGAAGCGCCATCGTCAAGAGGCATAGATTACTGTCTGAAATAGATGCAAACGAACTTCAGGATTACGACAACATGACGTTGGACGAAGTTGACTTTGTGATTCTGACATAAGGAGGTGAAACGGATTGCTTTACATTAAACTGGATGAGGCTATGAGTCTTGTCATTACAGTCTATGAGCCGATATATCGCGGAGATAATCTAAATCAGAAAATCACTTATCTTATTCCGAAGAATGTCGGAGATATTGATATGCTTACAGCGACTGTATTTTTATGTTACATACGCGCGGATGGTGTGCCTGACATTATTACTTTGGAGAGAAATGAAGAGCCTTACAACGAGAGCTATTATTGTTACACCATTCCTGTTACCTGCAAAATGAGTAGGTACCCTGGTGAAATTTGCACATGGCTGCAAATCTTTTCTGGGAGCCCTTCCAATCCGAAAACAGCCAAGTCGGGAGAATGTATGCTGCAGGTTCAGGACTCCAAGAACATGGACGATTACCTTTGCGACCATCAGATGACTGCCCTGTATCAGTTACACACGGAGCTAAATAATGCCGTCGATAACGTCAACGCCATGGTAGATGAAGTCAATACGGAACTTGAGAAGAAAGCGGACAATATTATGTTCCATGCCGAAGATAATACCATTCAACTCTCTGCAAACGGCGAACCTATTGGAGATAGGATTACGATTCAGACAAGTACCGGTGCGGTTGTTGTTGACGCTGGCGTCTCTTCCGACAACGAATTGATTCTGGTATTCAGCGATGGCAGTACGAAGAATCTTGGAAATATAATCGGTAAGGACGGCGCGGTGTATGTGCCGCACATCTCCGAGAGAAAGATTCTGACGTTTACCATTGATGAAGAACCTACCGACGTACCAGACCCTGTTGACCTCAATCCAAACGACGAATGGTCTGGAATCGACGGGGGTGAAGTTGTGACCGATTACATCTGGGAGAATCTATAGCGCCATATAAACTCTTAGAGAGTGTTTATATACGAAACTTATGAAGGAGGGAAAATCGGATTGGCTAATGTCATTTTTAAGGTCGGCTCTAAAACGCTGTTTAATGCGCTGGAGCAGAAGGACATCAATACATTGTATTGGTTGACCGATACAAATGAAATCTACAAGGGTGATGCCCTGTTTGGTTCCGGCCGCGTTGCCACACAGACGGACGCCGGGCTGATGTCCCCCGAGGATAAGGCTAAACTCGACGGCCTTACCCCCGGAACCGTGGCGGGACTTACACCGGTTGACGCGACTATTATCATTGCTGACGGTGAGAATGGCGCGAAAACTATTGGCGTACAGGTATCGGCGGAAGAAAACAATGCCATCGAGATTAAAGCGGATGGGTTGTTTGTCAGCGACATAGAATCGACTGAGTATTCTATGAAGAAGCTGGATTCTGCTGCGGAAGGGTATTCTGCAAGCTATCAGCTTCAAAAGACTGTTGGAGAGGTAACCACATTGGTTGGGGACGTTATCAACATTCCCAAAGACCTGGTTTTGCAAAGCGGCAGTCTGAAGAGCGTCGAAGTTGCTGACCAGCCTTATACGGGCGCTTCTGTCGGTGACCCGTATATTGACCTTGTGCTAAACGACGCCGAGTCTTCCCATATCTATGTTCCTATGAAGGGCATTATTGATACCAGCAACTTTGTCGTTAAGCAAATTTCGACGGAGAACGGCAACGCCATTATCGAAAACGAACCTACTGGCGGCGGCGCGAAGTTCCACCATACGGACGGCACGGAGTCATTCATCGGCGTCAACGATGGCGGCGCAAACGGTATGGTTGCCCAGATTTATGCTGACAAGAACGTGGAAGGAAACTGGATTGGCTCACGTATCAACGTCTACCAGAAAGGCATCTTCTATCATAATGCTGAAGATAAGGCTTCTTCTGGTTATGTGGCCGACGACCCCAACCATGAAATCGCGACTGTCGGCGACATTCCCGATGTATCTGGAATGCAGGAAATCATTGACTCTATGCCCGATGAAATCCTCAGTGAGATTGTAAACGTGCAGCGTACTGAAACAACTAACACTGCTGAGATTCGTATTTTTACCAAACAGGAAGACGGAACCTATTCACCCAATGTCCAGCATGGCGTTCTTACCCTTATCCCTGCTGGTCAGGGACCGGACGGTGTGTCCGGAGCTGGTTTGATGACTTTGGCGGACAAGCAGAAGTTAGATGCCATTGATGAAGAAGTGATTTCCGGTCTGGCCGAGAGCCTTGTTTGGGGTTCTCTGTAAATTGAATCTTTGAGGAGGTAAACAATTTATGGCTAATATTGCTTTTAAGAAAGGTTTGCTTGCAAATCTTCCCTCTACTTACACCGAGGGTACTATCTACGTAACTACCGATGAACGTGCGATGTATCTGGATGTTGACAACTCTACCCGTATTCGTTTGGGTGACTTCCAGGAGTTTGCCAACCTGCCTGCTCTGCAGAGCAACACTAATCCCAGCACCACCGCGCTGTACTACATCACTGACCTGAACGTTCTGGCTAAGTGGAACGGTTCTGCTTATGTGCAGATTAACCTGGACACCGGTGCTACCTCTGTTGAGGTTGTCGGTTCTGGCAACGCTGTGACCGAGGCGTCTTATGATGCTGTATCTCGCAAGCTGACTCTGACTATGGGTGCTACCTACACCACCGCTGACGATGTGGACAGCGCAATCACTACCGCTGTAGGCAACCTCGGTGATAAGGAGCCCGACGTCCCCTACGCCAACGTGAAGGAATATGTGGACGAGAAGATTGCCGACGTTGTTGCTGGGTCTATTGAAGGTCTGGGCAACCTGGCTTCCAAGGATGAGGTCGCAGAATCTGACCTGGAGGCTACCCTGGCCACCAAAATTAACGGCAAGGCCGATGTGGGCACCGATGATGATGAAGCAACTGCCGACACCGTGAAGGGCGCAAAGAAGTATGCAGAGGCCGAGGCTGACGCTGCCGAAACTGCTGCCAAGGCGTATGCCGATGGTCTGGTCGGTGCTCTGGATGTTGCTGACAGCGCCGTCGCTACTCAGCTTGTGAGTGCTGTGTCCGAGGAAGATGGTAAGATTACTGTCACTCGCCGTGCTCTGGTGGCAGAGGACATTCCTGAAATTGCTCAGTCCAAGGTAACCGGTCTGACTGATGCTCTGGCTGGCAAGCAGGATTCTCTGGTGTTCAACACTGCTTATGATGGCTCTACCAACAAGGTTGCCACCATGACTGACGTGACCAATGCGGTTGCTGGCCTGTCTGGTGCTATGCATTATATTGGTGAGTCCACTACCGACCCCGCTACTGAAGTTACTGTTTCTGGTGTGGACGAGTTTGCCAAGGGCGATGTGGTAACCTACAACGCCAAGGAGTATGTCTACGATGGTGCTACCTGGCGTGAGCTGGGCGATGAGTCTTCCTTCGCCGTAAAGGGCAGCATCAAGGATGCTGATATCGCTGCTGACGCTGCGATTGCACAATCTAAGATTGCTGGCCTGGAAACTGCTCTCGCTGCAAAGGCCACTCCTGCTGACATCACCACTGCCATTGAGGGTCTTGATGTTGCAGACGAGGCTGTGTCTGGTCAGGTTGTTAGTGCCGTTGT
>ERZ779894.69-NODE-69-length-112435-cov-10.176268_pt1 | contig 112435 bp, 106 predicted proteins | sample MGYA00511587_ERZ779894 | MGnify/ENA primary metagenome ERZ779894 (study PRJEB29588, sample SAMEA2160490) | human gut metagenome | biome: human gut; feature: human-associated habitat; material: faeces | place: Denmark | collected 2008/2010 ... | reverse complement strand
CGGGGCGTAAAGCGCTACGTCAACCTGTTCTACCGCATCTACAACGGCAGGCGCAAGCATTCGACCCTTCCCATGAAGTTCTAAGGGAAGGCAGACCGCAAGAGAAATCGTGCGGTCATTTACATACAAAAACAACGCATAGGAATGGAGGTGCGAAACATGAACTCTGAAACCACTACCACGCTATCCCAGCGTGATGCTTACAAGCTAATGCTGAAAGAGTATCCGGATGTCATGGATATCGCTCAGATGTGCCAGATACTTGATGTCAGCACGAAAACGGGGTATCGACTGATACGAGAAGGCAAAATCTGCTGCATAAAAGTAGGTCGCGCCTACCGTATCCCCAAAGCACATCTTTTTACCTACTTATGCATCGGCTGTTGACTGCATGGAGAAATAAATCCGATTGGCGGCATCCTTTCCGCATCAGTTCGAATGATTTATACTGTTCTCAGGTCAACGGCAGGTGTTGCCCACAACAAGAGAGGAGGATATCTTATTATGGTGGCAGGACACCTTCGTGAGAAAAAGGGCTATTTTTATGCCGTACTAAACTACACAGACGCACACGGAAACCGCAAAACAAAGTGGATCGCAACAGGGCTTGCGGTCAAAGGCAACAAGAAACGCGCCGAGGCGTTCTTACAGGAGCAGCGGCGCAGTTTCCAGGAAGATGTGCCGATTACAGGAGACGTTCTTTTTGCAGACTTCATGGAACAATGGCTTACGGTAATAAAGAGTTCCGTGGCGGTGACAACTTTCGCCTCATACTCCAATATGGTCAAAAAAGTAATCGTGCCGTATTTCAGAGAACGGCAGATTGCATTGCAGGAGCTGTCGGCAAAACACATCCAGGATTTTTACCTGAAGGAACTGGAACGTGTGAGCGCGTCCTCGGTTATTCATTATCACGCAAACATCCACAAGGCGTTGAAGTATGCTGTCAAGCTCGACCTAATCTCCAGTAATCCTGCCGATAAGATCGAAAGACCAAAGAAGGAGCGTTTTATGGCAAACTTTTACGATGCCGATGAAGTGAACAGGCTTTTTGAAATCTCCAAAGGCACCAAACTTGAAATCCCCATTCTCTTTGGTGCTTTCTATGGGATGCGGCGCAGCGAGACCCTCGGTATGAAATGGGATGCCATCGACTTTGAGCGCGACACAATCACCATCCGGCATACGCTTACAACCGTTGCCCTTGATGGAAAGCGTATTACGGTCGCAGAAGATCGGACGAAAAATAAGTCCAGCATGAGAACGCTGCCACTGGTTCCTTTCGTAAAGGAACGGCTTCTGGAGCTTAAAGCAGAACAGGAGGAAAACCGGCGTTTATGCGGGCGATCCTATGTGAAAGATTACACGGGCTATGTGTGTATCAATGAAATCGGAGATATCATCAAGCCTAATTATGTTTCCTGCGGATTCCCGAAGCTTCTGGAGGAACACGGATTGCGCAGAGTGCGCTATCACGATTTGAGACATAGCTGCGCCTCGCTGCTTCTCGCCAACGGCGTTCCGATGAAGCAGATTCAAGAATGGCTCGGGCACAGCGACTTCTCAACTACGGCAAACATTTACGCACACCTTGAGTACAGTTCAAAAGTTATCTCCGCAGATGCAATGCTTGCTGGCTTAGGGATAGGAAACCGGGAATAAAAAAGAGAAGCCGGCAAAACCGGCTTCTCAGGTTGGCGGAGGGTTAGGGATTCGAACCCTAGGTGCCTTGCGGCACACGACTTTTCGAGAGTCGCACCTTCGACCACTCGGACAACCCTCCAAGTTGTATCTTCACCCAATCCGCTTTGGAAAATGGGGAGAACTGATGGGGAGAACTCAAAGATTTTTTCGTTTTCGAACCCTCGAAAACCTGCATAAATCAAGACTTTTTCGGGTGGAGCGTTCCACGAAGCGATTCCGATTTCGAGTCAGCCCCGTTATGACCTCTTCGATACCGCTCCGTGTTGATAAATGGTCATTATGACCATTTATCATTATACTATCGGGCGGCCAAATGAGCAAGAGTAAATTTATTCGTGTTCTGCTTCGCCAAATACTGCGCTTATGCTGCAGCCGTTCACCGCCGCGGCGTTGGTTGCCGATGTTTTTATGCACTGCATTGCGTCTGCGAAAAGTTCCACTGAGTTGCAGCCGTATTCGCCATTCAGCACAGCGTTTCCAGCAAGTATGTTCAGCTTCGCGCCCGCATTAAGCCCATTCACGGTTATGGTTAGCGCATCAAGCGGGTCGTTTTGGCGGCTTACTATGTATCCAAGCGCCGCTATGACATCCGCCGCGGCAAGTGCGGCGTCGTGCCCATCCTGCGGTGCGGAGCCATGCGCAGCCTTACCCGCTATCTTCATTGTAAACCGTCCGCGATACCTTGGCAGTCCCAATTGAGTATCGCCATCAAACGGCAGCAGCAACTCCGCGTCCTTATGCGGCTTGTCCATGCGCATAACGGGTACATACTCATGCTCACCGACCACACTTATGAACGTCCCGTTCGCCGTCTGCTCAAGATAATCAAACGCAAACTGGGCGTATTCCGCCGCACCAATGTGCAGTATGTCCTCATTTATTCTGAATTTTTCATTATGCACGGGATGCGTGCAGCCGCCTTTTCATCCCTGCACCCTAAAAATACGAACAGCGACGATGGTATTCTTTCCATAATATATGCAAAGTCCTCGCTCCCCATCGCCTCTGCTGTCGTTTGTAGCACATCCTCACCGAAAAGCTTCCGCGCCGCGTAGCGTGCAAGCGCATTGAGCGCAGTATCGCGGTTATTCACGGCGTAGCCTGAAAACGTATGCTCAAATTCCGCCGTGCAGCCGTATATCGCCGCTGCTGAATCGGCTATATGCTCTATCATCTCAAGCGCAAGCCTTTGGCTCCGTATGTCAAACGCGCGGAACGTGCCTTCCATGCTTACGCGCTCACATATCCTGCCGTCCACTCTTTCACTTTCGACTGTGCCTATGCTTATTACCAGCGGACTGTCCGGCTTATTCATGCGCGCCGCTATTGTCTGCACTTCCCTTATGACTGCCGCTGCCGCCGCAACAGCATCCCTGCCAAGCTGCGGCGTCATGCTATGTGCTCCGCGCCCGCGCACGGTTATGCGGAAATTGTCGCAGCTTGCCATAAGGTAACCGTCCATTATGGCCATGCGGCCTGATTCCACCGTGGGCCAAACATGCATGCCCATTGCCGCATCTATGCCGCCAAGGTAGCCGTTGTCCCAATAATAGTGACTTCCTACGAAGCATTCCTCTGCCGCCTGGAACAGCAGCTTCACCGTGCCGCGAAGCTCGTCCTTGTGCTCGCTCAGCAGCTTTGCCGCGCCAAGCAGCATCGCCGTATGGCAATCGTGCCCGCAGGCATGCATAACGCCATCGTTCTCGCTTTCGAATTCAACCCCGCTGCATTCTTTTATCGGCAGCGCGTCTATATCCGCCCGCAGCAGCACGGTCTTTCCCCCGTTCCTGCCGCGTATGGTGCCTATGCAGCCCGTATAGTCGTCAAAGCGTTGCACATCTATGCCCATTTCCTCCAGCTTATCGGCTATATACGCCGTGGTCTTGCGTTCATTGAAGGATAGCTCCGGGTGCGCATGTATATGCCGCCTTATGTTTATTATGTATTCGTTTATCTCGCCCGCACGGTAGGCAAAGTTCATCGTTTCCCCGCTCCCTTTCAGGTTTTGTATATTTTATCATTGCTCCCGCCCCATGGCAACAGTGCATAATCGCTGCATAATGCCACACTTTTTACGTATAATTTCCGTGCCATTAGGGGTTCCATTTCCGATTGCAATGGTATATAATATACCATCATTAAAAGCTGCTAACGGGAGGACAGCAAGGCAACCTATGCGCACAAATATGCACAACTGCATACGTTATAGTGCCGATGCACTCAGGTGCATCTGTACACGGCCCTATGAAGGGGCTGGTTTTCGTCGGCTTTTTCAGGGGCCTGAAAACACCGCGGCGTTGCTGTGCTGTGCTTATGGCGTTGGTTTGCCTAAAATGGTTTAATCCTATTCGGCGGCATATTCATGCATAAAAATTAAACGGCAATTCGTGGGCGGTGTCACTTTATCAATATTGACTGCTGCCTTTTATTTGATTATAATGTCATAGGAAGCGGCTGTGGTGGAACGGCATACACAGCGGACTTAAAATCCGCCGGCGAAAGCTTGCGAGTTCAAATCTCGCCAGCCGCACCAGGTCGCAGAAAAGCAGCAGATATCTGCTGCTTTTTTGCGTATTTACAGCTTATTTGCAGCCGCAGCATCCATTATGTAAACTAATTTTTTAAGGAGATAAACACAATGTCAATCATATATACTTCAGCAGAACAGCTTATAGGCAATACCCCGCTTGTTGAGCTTACGCAAATAGAAAAGGAACTTGGCCTGAAGGCGAAGCTCATAGCCAAGCTGGAGCTTTTCAACCCCGCGGGCTCGGTAAAGGACCGTGTTGCACTGGCAATGATAAATGATGCGGAAAAGCGCGGCGTGCTGAACAAGGACTCCGTAATAATCGAACCCACCTCCGGCAATACGGGCATTGGCCTTGCCTCCGTTGCGGCAGCGCGCGGATATAAGCTGATAATCGTTATGCCGGACAGCATGAGCGTTGAACGCAGGCAGATAATGAAGGCCTACGGCGCCCAGCTTGTGCTCAGCCCCGGCGCAAAGGGTATGCCAGGCGCGATAGAGCTTGCCAATCAGCTTGCCTCCTCAACGCCGAACAGCTTCATAGCGGGCCAGTTCGTGAACCCCGCAAACGTTATGGCGCACTATACCACAACGGGGCCGGAGATTTATTCCGCGACCGACGGCAAGGTGGATATATTCGTGGCCGGCGTAGGCACGGGCGGCACAATAACCGGTACCGGTAAATATCTTAAAGAGCAGAACAGCAAAATAAAGGTCGTAGCCGTTGAGCCCGCCACCTCCCCCGTACTTTCAAAGGGCGTAAAGGGGCCGCACGGCATTCAGGGCATAGGCGCAGGCTTCGTGCCGGATATACTGGATACGGGCATATATGATGAAATAATACCCGTTAAGGATGAAGATGCCTTTACATACGGCCGCATGATGGGCAAAAAGGAAGGCGTGCTCGTTGGCATATCCTCCGGCGCTGCACTTGCGGCTGCGGTGGAGCTTGCAAAGCGCGAAGAAAACGCAGGCAAGCAAATAGTGGTGCTGATGCCGGATACCGGCGACAGATATCTTTCCACCAAGCTTTTTGCAGCGGACGAGAATTGATATGCAGCAGAGCGCAAGAACTTACGCAACGCTGAAAAGCGACATGGCGGAATTTATCGATCTTTCAAGGATAGTACTGTATCCGGAGGTTTTTTCTCTCAATCCCGATGAATTCCGCGAACAGGCCAGCATGTATCGCATGCGGGCGCTGCTTATGGACATACTCAGCAGCATATACGGCGGCAGTGCGGAATGCGAAAAGGCTGCCGACGGGCTGTTTGCAAAGCTTGGCGACATAAGGGCTACGCTTGAAACGGATATACAGGCCGCGTATGAGGGCGATCCAGCCGCAAAAAGCCGTGAGGAAATAATGCTGGCCTATCCCGCGTTTGAGGCCATAAGCACGTTCCGCGTAGCGCATGAACTATACATGCTGGGCGTGCCGCTGCTGCCGCGCATGATGACGGAGCATGCCCATTCGCTCACCGGAATAGATATTCACCCCGGCGCAACGATAGGCCGCTATTTCTTCATAGACCACGGCACGGGCGTGGTAATAGGCGAAACCACCGTTATAGGCGAGCATGTTAAGCTTTATCAGGGCGTAACTCTGGGCGCAAGAAGCTTTGAGGTTGGGCGCGACGGCGCATTGGTAAAGGGCAATAAGCGCCATCCGAACATAGGCAACAACGTTGTTATATACGCCGGCGCAACAATACTGGGCGGGGGCGTTTATATTGGCGACAACTGCGTGATAGGCGGCAACGTATGGCTCACGCAGTCCGTTGAGGCCGGCAAGACCGTTGTGGCCGCCCATGCGGAGATCACCACAAGGTAAAAAGAATAAACCCGTATATTGCAAAAGCGCATGTTACCGAACATGCGCTTTTTTGCACCCATTATTACCGCAATGCATATGCTGTAACAAAGGGGCGCGGCGCGCCCTAAAACCCATCAAGGAGGAACAGAACAGTGTTATGTAACCAATGCGCCGGCTGCGCCTTAGCCGTGACCACCGCCGCGGCCGATACGGCCGAATGCAGCGGCGGCGTTATAGCCGCGGGAACGGTATGCACCAGCGAGATTTGCGGCACGTTTGACGCGCAGGCCGAATCCGGCCTTGCACGCATCAGTTTTCCCATTCAGCAATACAGCGAAGGCTTCTGCCCGTGCGAAGCTTTTGAGCAGGGGACGATGTTCCCCGAGCTTGTGCAGTGAAAGGAGGAACAGGAATGGATACCGCCCAGACCAACCTTTTTTACCGTATCAGTCAATATCGCTTTATGTGCGTAGAGCTTAATCTTTATCTTGACACGCATCCGCATGACGAAAACGCCCGCGCGGATTATCAATGCTATGCGCGCAGACTGCTCCAGCTTATTGAGCAATACGAAAGCGAATACGGCCCGCTGCTCAATTTCGGCCAGTCCCCAACGGAAGTGGGCTGCTATGTAATGTCCCAATGGCCCTGGGAATAAGGAGGAAAGAATATGTGGATATATACAAAACAGCTTGAATACCCCGTAAACATAACCAATCCTGACCCGCGCATGGCAAAGCTGCTGATGGCGCTGTATGGTGGGCCGGACAGCGAGCTTGCCTCCGGACTGAGATACCTTACCCAGCGCTTCACCATGCCGGACGACCGCTGCCGTGCCACGCTTAACGACATAGGCACAGAGGAATTGGCCCATTGGGAAATGCTCGGCACCATGATTTATCAGTGCATGCGCGGCGCAAGCTATGCCCAAATAGACGAAGCCGGCATGGCCGGTTATTACACCATGCATAGCCGCGGCGTTTTCCCCGCCGACCCCAACGGCGTGCCTTTCACAACGGCATACATCGCCTGCACCGGCGACCCGGTAGCGGATTTGCATGAGGATCTTGCGTCGGAGCAGAAAGCCCGCGCCACTTACGAGCACCTTATGACCCTTACCGATGACAAGAGCATTCTTGACCCGCTCAATTTCCTTCGTGAGCGCGAAATAGTGCATTATCAGCGCTTTGGCGAGTGCCTTGAGATAGTTCAGGGCATACAGTCCGGCTCCAAGCGTCGCGTTTTCAGCGCATCAATGCGCAGCGGCCGCTAAGCTTTAATTGACATACCATTCCGCACGCTGTATAATACTATTCAGATAGTTATGCGCGGAGGTACATATGAAGCATATCAAAACCATAAAGACCCGTAATCTTTGCGAAAGCGCCAAGAATGGCGGCTGCGGCGAATGCCAGACTTCTTGCCAGTCTGCCTGCAAGACCAGCTGCGGCATTGCCAATCAGGCCTGCGAAAATAAGGAAACCAAATAATTCCGGGTATAGGAAACTAACTGTGCCGCCCAATCACGGGCGGCATTTTTAGCACGAAGGAGAGTATATGATCCATCAATATAAGCTTGGCGGTTACAATATAGTGCTTGATGTGTGCTCCGGCGCGGTTCATGCGGTGGACGATGTGGCATACGATATGATTGCTGCATTTGAATCGGCGGACAGGGCGGGCGTCATATCCGCCATAGCCGAAAAACACCCCAACGAAACCGCCGAGGACATTGCCGAATGTTATGACCAAATAGCCGAATTGAAGGCCGCAGGCGAGCTTTTTGCCCCGGATACGTTTGAGCCCATGGCAGGCGCACTGAAGGCCAAAACGGCTGGCGTTATAAAGGCACTGTGCCTGCACGTTGCGCATACATGCAACCTTAACTGCTCCTATTGCTTTGCAAGTCAGGGTAAATATCATGGCGAACGGGCCATAATGAGCTACGAGGTCGGCAAGCGCGCACTTGACTTCCTTGTTGAAAACTCCGGCACGCGGCACAATCTTGAAGTGGACTTCTTCGGCGGTGAGCCGCTGATGAATTTCGATGTTGTGAAGCAGCTTGTAGCCTATGCGCGCAGCATAGAAAAGGAAAAAAACAAAAACTTCCGCTTCACGCTTACCACGAACGGCGTGCTTATTGACGACGATGTTATAGATTTTGCCAATAAGGAAATGAGCAACGTTGTATTGAGCCTTGACGGGCGCAAGGAGATACACGACCGCTTCCGCGTGGACTATGCCGGCAACGGCAGCTGGGAAAAGATAGTGCCGAAGTTCCAGCGGCTGGTCAACGCCCGCGGAAGAAAAGGCTATTACATGCGCGGCACGTTTACCCACGCCAACCCCGATTTTCTTGAAGATATACGCACCATGCTTGACCTTGGGTTCACGGAGCTTAGCATGGAGCCCGTTGTTACCGCGCCCAACGACCCTTCCGCCCTTACCGAAGCGGACAGGCGCATAGTCATGGAGCAATACGAAAAGCTGGCCGAGCTTATGCTCAAGCGCGACGCCGAGGGCAAGCCCTTCACATTCTATCATTACATGATAGACCTTAAAGGCGGGCCGTGCATATACAAGCGCATATCCGGCTGCGGCTCCGGAACGGAATACATGGCCGTTACGCCGTGGGGCGATCTTTACCCCTGCCACCAGTTCGTGGGTGATGAAAAGTTCAGACTGGGCGACATTTGGCACGGCGTAAGCAATACCGCAATACAGAACGAATTTGCATCCTGCAACGTATATGCCCGCGAAGAATGCCGCGACTGCTGGGCAAGGCTTTACTGCTCCGGCGGATGCGCCGCAAACGCATACCACGCCACGGGTTCGGTACGCGGAGTATACAAGGAAGGCTGCGAGCTTTTCAAAAAGCGCATGGAGTGCGCCATTATGGTTGCCGCCGCACGCGAGCTCGGTAGCGAAGAATGAGCACACCCATATGCGACTTTGTAAATAAATACATTGCGTCCTCCCCCGTGCGCATGCACATGCCGGGGCATAAGGGCAAAGCCATGCTGGGCTTTGAGCCATATGACCTTACGGAGATAGACGGCGCGGATGATCTGATGGCCCCAGACGGCATAATTGCCCAAAGCGAGGCCGAAGCAAGCCGTCTTTTCGGCGCACGCACGTTTTATTCCTGCGGCGGGTCAACGCTTTGCATACAGGTGATGCTGCACCTTATCAGCCTATATGCAGCGCAATGCGGCAAGAAGCCCGTTGTATTAGCCGGACGCAACGCGCACAAGGCATTCGTAAACGCATGCGCGCTGCTTGATATAGGCATAGAATGGATATATCCTGACGATGAGCAGAGCTACATTGCCTGTAACATAACCGCGCAGCAAATATCCGAAAGGCTTGCGGGGCAGCACGGGCGCATCACAGCCGTGTATATAACAAGTCCCGATTACCTTGGCAACATGCAGGACATAGCCGCCATAGCCCGCGCCTGCCACGAAAGCGGCGCGCTGCTCTCAGTAGACAACGCGCACGGGGCATATCTTAAATTCATGCCCACACCGGCGCACCCTATGGACCTTGGCGCAGACATATGCTGCGACTCCGCGCATAAAACGCTCGGCGTCATAACAGGCGGAGCGTATCTGCACATTTCCGTTTCCGCCCCTGCCGTGCTTGCGGAGCGCGCAAAAGCAAGCTTTTCCGTTTTCGGTACAAGCAGCCCATCTTATCTTATACTGCAATCGCTCGACGCCGCCAACGGCACAACGGAAGCCTTCCGCAACGAGCTGCGCGCGTTTTTGTCGGCAGCAGATGCGCTGAAGGCAAAGCTTGCCGCGCATGGGTTCGAACTCGCCGGAGGCGAAGCGCTGAAGCTTACGCTAAAGCCCAAATCGTTCGGATACAGCGGGCAGGATATAGCCGCGACGCTTGAAGCAGCGAATATATATCCGGAGTTTTATGATCCGGACTACATTGTGCTTATGCTTTCGCCACAGCACAGCGAACGCGAGCTTGACGCGCTGTGCGATACTCTCTGCTCTTTACCGCGCCGCGCATCTATAGTCTCCGCTCCGCCGCGTATGCCTCGCCCAGAGCGGGCGATATCCCCACGCGAAGCTTTGCTTGCCGTTGCGGAGAAAGTGCCGCTGCCGCGCTGTTTAGGGCGCATATCGGCGGCATCCGCAATAGGCTGCCCACCAGCGATACCGATCGTTATAATGGGTGAGCGAATAAATTCCGCGGCAATAGCCTGCCTTGAGTATTACGGAATAGAAAGCTGCATGGTGGTAAAATAAAATATGCCCTTCGCATTCACATTCGAATTGCGAAGGGCTTTTTTTGCACTGGTTTGCAAACATAAAAATCAGGCAGCCTTGCGGCTGCCCGATAAAAATGCTTAGTTTTTAATGGCTTACTCCTCGTCCTTCTTCTCGGCGTTGGCCATGGCCGCGGCAAAGAGGCCGGCAAGGGAAGTAGTGGACTGCTCCACGGGGGGCAGATCGTATGCATCCTCGTCGCGGCGGGGACGCTCACGGCGCTCGCTGCGCTCGGGCCTGTCGCCCTGCTGCTGACGGCGCTCGCTGCTATTGCGGCGATTCTCGCGCTCCTGCTGGCGCTGCGCATCCTGCTGCGCGCGCTGCTGGGCACGCTCGGCGGCCACGCGCTCACGCTCGGCCTTTTCCTTGGCTATCTCCTCAGCTATCTCGGGGTTCTCCTCAATGAGGGCCTCGCGACGGCTCAGGCTTATGCGCTTAGCTTCGGTGTTAACATCCAGAACCTTGCAGCGGACAACATCGCCCACATGCAGTTCGTCCTCAACGTTGGCAACGCGCTTTACGCCAAGCTGAGAAATGTGGATAAGTCCATCGATAGTGGGCTCAAGCGCTACGAACGCGCCAAAGGGCACTATGCGAACGACTTTGCCTTCCACTATGGAGCCAACGGGATAACGCTGATCCGCAGTGACCCAAGGCTTGGGCTGAAGCTGCTTATAGCCCAGAGATACGCGCTGCTTTTCAACGTTAACATCCCTGATAAGAACTTCAACTTCCTGACCAACGCTGAGAACCTCGCTGGGCTTCTTCACGCGGCTCCAGGAAACGTCGGTAATGTGGATAAGTCCGTCAATACCGCCGCCAATGTCAACAAACGCGCCGAAATCGGTCAGCCTGCGAACAACGCCCTTTACCTTGGAGCCAACTTCCAGCTCCGCCCAGCGCTGCTTGCGGGCCTGCTCGGCTTCTTCCATCATAACGGCCTTGTGGGACGCTACGATGCGCTTACGGCTCTTGTCTACCTCGATAACCTTAAGGGTTATGGGCTTGCCGACCATGTCCTCTATCTTCTCAACGTACTTGGTGGAAAGCTGAGAAGCGGGAACGAACGCGCGCACGCCTTCGATGGTGGCGATGAGGCCGCCCTTAACAACTTCCTTACCTACGCCTTCGAACACCTTTTCGGAAATGTGCTCGTCCTGGGTAAGAGTATCCCACATCTTCTTGCTCTCTACGTTCTTGTGAGAAAGCAGTACGTTGCCTTCGCCGTCGTTGACCTTTATGACCTCTACCTCGATAGGATCACCAATCTTGACTACATCGGCAGGATTCACGTCCGCATCAGAGGAGAACTCGTTGCGGGGAATGAACCCATCGGATTTGTAGCCAATGTTCACACAAACCTCGCCGTCCACTATCTGCACGACGGAACCGGTCAAAATCTGGCCGTTGCGGATACGCACGAGGGTCTTTTCAAAGGCCGCGGCGAAATCGGTGTCGCCATCGCCCTTATCCTCGGCGGGTTCTTCCGCTTTGGGTTCTTCGGTCTGTTCGGCATTGCACGCGCAGGCGCACTCTGCCTCGTTCTTGCAGTCACACTCCGCTACAATGGGCTCTTCAACGGCAGCGGCAGCTCCCGTTTCGACTCCATCGTTTTCTACGGGGTTTCCAGCCATCGTCTTTTCCATTTCGCTCATCCTGGTAATAACCTCCCTAATTTTCCAATCCGGCGCAGAAGCGCCTGACACAATCCCTATTATATCATTATGAGCGATTTTTTCAAGAGAAAGTTCGCTTTCTTTTGATACATAATGTACATGTTTACAGTATTTTTTGCAAACGGAGGCAAGTTTGGCCGTATTGGAGCTGGTTTTGTCGCCTATGACGAGCATTTGTGAACATTTTTTGCTCAGCTCCTCCGCCTCTTTTTGCCGCGCCGCGGTGGTCGGGCAAAGCGTTTTTTCTATCACCGCATCTAAAAAATGCTCCCGTACCGCTTCCGCCACCTTTTCAAAGCCTTCCACCTCCGCCGTGGTCTGCGAAACAAGGCATACTTTAAGTTCAGCGTCAAGCACGGCTATATCCTCCGCTGTATGCACGAATATGCCGCGGTCCTCGCAGCAGCCGTTTATGCCTATGCATTCGGGGTGATCGTCTTTACCGTATATAAGTATTGTTCTGCCTGCTGAATACTGTTCGCTCACTATTGAATGAATCTTTTCAACAAAGGGGCACGTGGCATTCTTCACGTTGAGCGAGCGCGCCGCGCAATCCTTTATCACCTTCGGCGGCACCCCGTGAGAACGGATAAGCACCGTTTCGCCCGTAGGAACTTCTTCTATGCTGTTCACGGTTACCGCGCCCAGCGCTTCAAGCCGCCGTATTACGGATGCATTATGTATCAATTCGCCGAGTATATACAGCGAGCCCCGCTCCTTCAATATGCCCTCCGCCATGTCTATCGCGCGCCTTACGCCGAAGCAGAAGCCTATGCTTTGCGCCTGTATCAGTTGCAATATATCTCCTCCATCTCCGTACCGAGCGCAGCCACGGCATCCGCCAATTCGTCCGTAACAACGTCTATAAGCGTGCTCTTCTGCGCGTTGGCCGCAATTTCGCTCACATCTATGGCCTTGCCGACCATTATGACCGGCCTCAGCCTGCGCTGCGAATCGGGGTGAATATATATAGGTATTACCGGCGCGCCCGAGCGTATTGCAAAGAACGCCGTGCCTTTTTCAAATTCGTCCAGCGAATCGCTCACTTCGCGCTTGCCTTCGGGGAAAAGGCCGAATATCTTGCCATCATTAAGCACCTTCAGCGCATTTTTTAGCGACATAAGGTCAACGTTTTTCCTGTTCACAGGGAATGCCCCCAGCGAGCGGAAGAATATGTTGCCTATCTTTGATTCAAATATTTCCTTCTTTGCCATGAAATGCACCATTCTGGGCGTGCATATGGCAATTATAACCGGGTCCCACATGGAGCGGTGGTTGCAGATGAATATAGCCTTGCCCTTAACGCGCAAATTCTGCTTGCCGTAAACTATGGGGCGCAGTATCAAAAGCAGCAGCGGCCCCAGCAGAATTTTCAGCAGCATATACAGCATCAGTCTTTTCCTCCCGCTTCATTATAATACACGGCCTTTACCCGGTCCGTCACGGTCTTGACCGCCTGCTCTATTGTCATATCGGTCGTATCCACAAGTATTGCATCGCTCACCCTTGTAAGCGGAGCGAACTCACGATGGCTGTCCGTATAGTCCCGCGCTTCTATCTCCGCTTTAAGCTGCTCAAGCGTTTTGCCTTCGTCCCTGCCGCTTGCCTCAAGCTCCTTAAGCCTTCTTGCGGCGCGCTCATCGCTGGATGCGGTAATATAAAATTTGCACGGCGAAGCGGGTATAACGCACGAGCCTATGTCCCGCCCTTCCATAACAAGATCGGTATTTTGGGCTATCCTCTGCTGCTCTCGCACCAGCATCTGCCTCACTTCAAGTATAACGCCTATGTCGGATGCACCTTTGGACACCTGCTGCGTCCTTATAAGGCCGGACACGTCCTCCCCGTCAAGCAGCGTCCTCTGCGCGCCGCCATCGTTTTCAACGCTTATGTGCGTATCCTTCAGCATGGGCCGCACGCGCTCAGCGTCGTTTGGGTTAATTCCCAGCCTTATCGCCTTCAGCGCCACCGCGCGGTACATTGCGCCCGTATCAAGGTAAAGTATCCCCAGCTCCTTTGCCGCGGCCTTGGCAACGGTGCTTTTGCCCGCGCCGGCCGGCCCGTCTATGGCCACGTTTATATGCGTCATATTATGCTCCTTCCCGCAAGCACGCCCGTTGAGCAGGCTATTTGAATATTGAATCCGCCCGTATATGCGTCCACGTCTATAACTTCGCCTGCAAAGTACAGCCCGCTCACAAGCTTTGATTCCATTGTGGATGGGTCTATTTCCTTCACGTTTATGCCGCCGCGCGTAATTATTGCCTGATCTATCGGCATGGCGGCCTTAACCGTTATCGGTACGCATTTTATAAGCGCGGCAAACGCATGCCGCTGCTCCCGCGTTACGGAGTTGGTTTCCGTATCCGCAGCTATGCCCGAAAGCTGTACCATGACCGGTATCATCCTGCGCGGAAAAAGCCCGTCCAGCGCATTCTGGAAGCTTTTGCGGCTGTTCTGCTGAAAATCACGCACAAGGCGGCGGTCAAGCTCATCTATATCAAGCCCGGGCTTTAGGTCTATCGTCAGCCGCGCGCCTGCGGGATCGTCCGCAATGCGGCTTGATGCGCTCAGCACCAGCGGGCCGGACACGCCGAAATGTGTGAACAGCATTTCGCCAAGTTCGCTGTAAACAAGCTTTTTCTTTTTGTTATATGCGTTGAGCGTAACGTTTTTGAGCGAAAGGCCCATCAGCTCCTTGGACCATTCCTCCTCCGTTTCAAGCGAGATGAGGCTGGGCAATATCGGCGTTACGCTGTGGCCGAAGGCCTTGGCGAATGCATAGCCGTCTCCCGTGGAGCCGGTGGACGTGTAGCTTGCGCCGCCCGTTGCGAGCACCACCGCGTCGTAACGCTCCTTTTTCCCGCCAAGGTCTATAATAAAACCGGCTTCATCCTTTGTTATCGCCTTCACGCGGCTGTTCAGCCGAATGTCTACGCCTGCTTTTTTCACGCGGTTTGCCATTGCGCGTAGTATGTCGCTTGATTTATCGGACTGCGGGAATATCCTGCCGCCGCGTTCCACCTTCGTCGGCACGCCTTCCGCGTTTATCGCAGCAACAAGTTCATCGTTTGTAAAACCGTAAAGCGCGCTGTAAAGGAAGCGCGAATTGCGCGGTATGTTTTCAAAAAAATCCTTTATATCGGCGGAATTTGTCAAATTGCAGCGGCCCTTGCCCGTTATGAAAAGCTTTTTGCCCAGCTTTTCGTTGCGCTCATACAGCGTCACACTGTGGCCGTTATGCGCGGCTTCGCTTGCGCACATCATGCCCGCGGGACCGCCGCCTATTATTGCTACGCGGCTCATATAAGCCCCTTTCTCATCAAAAAGCCTCTCTCGTTCCAGGTTATAAGCTTGCTTTGTTCGCCCTTATGCAGTTCAATTTCGCATACGCCGCAGTTATCCACCTTCACTTGCCGCATATTCTCAAGCGGAATGCCAACCGCATCCGCCATCAGCAGCTTTATGGGCATGGTATGGCTTACTATCGCAACCGTTGCGTCCGCCGCATTTTCCTCCATAACGGCACCCACGGCGCGCTTTGCCCGGGCAAGTATAGAATATGCAGATTCGGCCCGCATCATGGCACTTTTCTCTTCGTCCAAGTGCCATGACCAGTCCACCCAAAATTCCGGAAATTCCTTTGAAAGCTCGCGCGAGGTTTTGCCCTCCCAAAGGCCAAAGTCAATTTCTATCATTTCACCAAGCAGCTTTACGCAAACGCCTTGCCTGTCCGCAATGGCCTTCGCGGTATCGTGCGCGCGCATAAGCGGGGATGCATACACCGCGTCTATTTTCCTGCCGCTCAGCCATTCGCCCACGGCTTCCGCCTGCGCCATTCCCCGCGCGTTCAGGGGAATATCCGTTCTGCCCTGCACGCGGCCTTCGCTGTTCCATTTCGTTTGCCCATGGCGTACCAATATTATTCTCATTCCCTGCCGCTCTCCTTGGTAACATAAACGCCGTGGCTGCCCCATATGCCTTCAAGCTGGCTTAGGGTATTGGATACCTGCTCCCTGCGTCTTAGGCTGCACGCCACAATTATCGCATTTATAAGGCTGAGCGGTGCAACAAGCGAATCCGCAAAGCCCGCCATATCGCTGCGGGCGATCAGCGCATGCTCCGCCTTTTCGGCTATGGGGGAAGATATGCTGTCGGTTATTGCGATTATGGTCGCGTCCTTTCCGCGGGCAAAATCCAGCGCGTCAATGGTGCGGTTTGAATAGCGCGGGAAGCTTATGCCTATGCAGACATCCTCGCTGCTTATGCGGAACAGGTCCTCATATATATTGCCCATCGCGCCGGACACCACCACCACGTTGTCCATAACAAAGCCAAGATAATACGCCAAAAACTGCGCAAGCGGCGCCGCGCTCATAAGACCGACTATGTATACCTTTTTAGCTTCGAGCAGCGCGTTTATTGCGGCATTGAAGGAGGCATTGTCTATTGAATCTATCGTTGCGCGGATATTGGACACATCTGACTTCAGCACGGATCTTAGCACATCGTTGGGCTGAAGGTCGCCTGTTAGCTGAATGCGCTGCACGCTGGTAAGCTTGTTCCTTATCAGCTCCTGCAACGATTTTTGCAGCTCAGGGTACCCGTCATACCCCAGCGCATACGCAAAGCGCACAACCGTGGATTCGCTCACGCCAACTATGCGCCCCATCTTAGAAGCGGTTATGAACGCCGCGCGGTCGTAGTTTTCCGTTATGTATGCCGCAAGCTGCTTCTGCCCCTTGCTCAGCGTTTTATAGTTTTTGTTCAGCCTTACAAGCAGGTCGCTGCCTTCGGTCTTTTCCGCATCCTTACGCATTTATTCGCGCCAGCCTTTCTTTAATAATGCAAGCATATTTTCGTCCGTAAAGCTCATTTGCAGCGGGGTTATTGAAACACAGCCCTTTTGCAGCCATCTGTCATCCACGTCGTCGTTTTCCCGACTCATGTACACTATGCCGCGGCGCGAATAGAACATTTCCTCTCCGTTTTCATTCGGCATCAAATCATATTCGGTGGGATACTTATGGAAACCGAGCGGTGTCAGCTTCACGCCCTTGCAATCCTCCCGTGCTCCGTCCGGCGCGTTTACATTCAGCAGCATCAGTTCATTATGTTCTTCCATCAGCTGCATGGCCTTTTCAAGACCGTATATACACATATCAAAATTTTCCGGTTCAAATGCATAGTTGGATACGGCAATGGCCTTTACGCCGTATATAGCCGCTTCCATGGCCGCGCCTACGGTGCCGGAATACAGCGTATCCGTGCCAAGGTTACTGCCGTGGTTTATGCCGGACACAACAAGATCCGGCCATTCACCCATAAGCTGCATGCCAAGCTTTGCGCAGTCCGCAGGCGTGCCGCTTAATGCATACGCCGTAACATCCTCAAGCCCTTCAAGCGTTACGCGCTCCGCACTCAGCCCAAATTCGCTGCACGTGAAGGAATGGCTTGCGCCGCTGCGCTGCACGCTGGGCGCGGCAATGGTAACTTCGTGTTTTCCATGCAGGGCAACGGCCAGCGCGCGTATGCCCGCAGCGTATACCCCATCGTCGTTTGTTAAAAGAATCCTCATGATCTCGTCCTTTTCGCTTTCATTTCAATTTAATTCTTTCATATTTTATCAGAAATCGACCATTATAGCAACAAGAATGCGAAAATGATGCAGGAATTGCACCAATGCAATGCAACAAAAAAGAGCCGGACAAGGAACAATCCTCATCCGGCTCATTTGTTTCTTTTAAGCTATGCCCAAAAGCTTACCGCTAAAGGCAAATTAATACTTGCGCTTACGGGCAGCTTCGGCTTTCTTCTTGCGCTTTACGCTGGGCTTCTCATAATGCTCACGCCTACGGACCTCAGCGAGGACGCCAGAGCGCGCGCACTTACGTTTGAACCGTTTCAGGGCACTCTCCAGGGACTCGTTTTCGCCTACACGAATTTCCATTTCTTTATCCCTCCCCTCTGATGCAACATAGCGGTATTCCATATCAAAAACATGGGCTATATCCGCAAACAAAAATATTATAAGTGAACATCCGCCTAAAGTCAACCCAAATACGCTAATTTTCCTTCCGAACATAAATTATCCGCCCAAAGAGTGGCTCCTCAGGCGGATAAACTCATGCCTTTTCGGCCGAATATCAGTTGTTTTCGAGCTGCTTGCGGTATTCTGCCAATTCTTCCTGGTTAGCCATTATGAAGTGGCCCGGCTCGATCTCCGTCCAAACGGGCTTATCGGTTTCATAATGATGGCAGGAAGGATCGTATACTTCCAGCACCTTTTCGCGTTCGCTCTCGGGATCCGGCATAGGTATGGCGGAAAGCAGCGCGCGCGTATAAGGATGCAGCGGGTGTGCGAACAGCTTTTCGGTTTCGGAAAGCTCCACTATAACGCCCTTGTGTATAACGGCTATCCTGTCGCAGATAAAGCGCATAACGCTCAAATCGTGCGCTATGAACAGATAGGTCAGCCCGCGCTCCTTCTGCAGCTTGCTCATCAGGTTCAGCACCTGCGCACGGATGGATACGTCCAGCGCGCTTATAGGTTCGTCCGCAATTATGAATTCCGGCTCCATTATAAGGCTTCTGGCTATGCCGATACGCTGACGCTGACCGCCGGAGAACTCATGCGGGAAGCGGCTTGCAAACTCGGGCAGCAGACCAACGTCCGAAAGCGCCTTGCTGACGGCGGCTTCCCTTTCTTCCTTGGAAATATCGGGATGCACGTTTATCAGGCCTTCGCTCACGATGTAATCCACCTTGGCGCGCTCGTTAAGGCTGGCCATAGGATCCTGGAATATCATCTGTATCTTCTGGGTTACCTGCTTATCAAGCTGGCGGCTTATTTTGCCGCTTATGCGCTGACCCTTGAAGGTGACTTCACCGGCAGATATAGGGTTGATGCGGATTATGGCGCGGCCTATGGTGGTTTTACCGGAACCGGATTCGCCGACCAGGCCGAACGTTTCACCCTTGTAAATATCGAAGGTAACGCCCTTTACGGCAACGAACTTCTTTTTGCCCTTGCCGAAGGTAACTTCCATATCGCGCACCTGAAGCAGAGGTTCTTTATTCATATCAGCCATTGTTCTTTCCTCCGTTACTGCGCAAGTTTCTCATGTTCCTTATGTTCTTTATGCTTGCGGGCGGTTCCACATGCGGCGCGCGGGGATCCAGCAGCCAAGTGCGGGCCTTATGCGTGGGCGATACCTCGAAATAAGGCGGCCTGTGCTGGAAGTCTATCTTCAGCGCCTGCGGGTTACGCGCGGCAAACGCATCGCCGCGGATAGGATGGAACAGGTTCGGAGGGGTACCCTTTATGGAATACAGATCCTCGCCCTTAACGCCAAGCTGCGGCAGGGAGCTGAGCAGCGCCCAAGTATAAGGATGCTTGGGATCATAGAACACCTCGTCCGTGGTGCCTATTTCAACTATGTCGCCCGCGTACATAACGGCAATGCGATCCGCAACGTTTGCAACAACGCCAAGGTCATGCGTTATGTAAATGGTAGTCAGCTCATATTTGTCCTTAAGCTGCTTTATCAGGTTCAGTATCTGCGCCTGAATGGTAACGTCCAGCGCAGTAGTGGGCTCGTCGCAAATAAGTATGCGCGGGTTGCAGGCCATCGCTATGGCTATAACGACCCTTTGCCTCATGCCGCCGGAGAACTCGTGCGGATACTGCGCGTATCTGCGCTCTGGTTCGAGTATGCCAACGTCCGCCAGTATTTCTATGGCCTTCTGCTTGGCTTCCTCGCCATGCAGATTCTGGTGCAGTTTAAGCGCTTCGCCTATCTGCCAGCCGATGGTCTTAAGCGGGTTAAGGCTGGTCATCGGATCCTGCATTACCATTGCAACTTCCTTACCGCGTATGCCGAACCAATCCTGCTCGGTCTTCAGCTTTGCAAGGTCAATGGGATGTTCGGGGTCGCGACCGTAATAAAGTATTTCGCCGGAATCCACCCAACCGTTCTTGTCCAGAAGGCCAATGAAGTTTTTAGTGAATACGCTCTTACCGGAGCCGGACTCGCCGACTATGGCAAGGCTTTCGCCCTTATACAGGTCAAGGCTTATGCCGCGAATGGCATGCAGCACCTTGCCGCGCAGGCTGAATTTAACGTTGAGATCCTTTACGGAAAGGATTACCTCTTTGTTTTCCATTGTCAGCCCTCCTTAAACGTGATTCTTGGGATCGGCAGCGTCGCTGAACGCATTACCTACCAAGTAGAAGCACACGGTGATTATGGAAAGAATTACCGCGGGAATTATCAGCTGATACCTGAGGCTGGGCGCCATCATAAGGCTGCGGCCCTTGTTTACCAGGTTGCCCAGGGACGGTATGCTTATGGGCAGGCCAAGGCCGATATACGCCAGGAACACTTCCGAACCGATAGCACCGGGGATGGCAAGCGACATGCGCAGCATGACAACGGAAACCATCTGGGGCAGCAGGTTCTTCATGATAACGCGGCGGGTGGGTGTGCCAAGGCAGCGGGACGCCAAGTTAAAGTCGCGGTCGCGGATGATTATGACCTGGTTGCGGATAAAACGCGCAAGGCCTATCCAGCCGGTCAGGCTCATTGCGATTATTATCGTCTGCACGCTGGGCCTCATAACATAGGATGCAAGTATGAGGATTATGGTAGACGGTATGTTGTTTATAACGTTGTATATTTCGGTGAACAGGAAGTCCAGCTTGCGGACATAACCCCACAGCAGACCAACCAGTATGCCAACCACGGCCTCGATAGCCGCAACGACTATACCTATGAACAGACTGGTGCGCGTGCCGCTCCACATCCTGCTCCACAGATCCTGACCGATATCGTTCGTGCCGAACCAATACACTTCGTTAGGACGCTGATTGCTTATGAAACCGACCTGCGGGGTGATTTCGGTAGGATCGGTAACGCGGGCAACGCCCTTGTTCATGCCCTTATATTCGCCATTCTCGCTGGTTATTTCAAGCATCATCTGCTCGCTGTTAACGAACGCGTAGTACCAGCCCTCGTTACCTTCACCTTCAAGGGGAGTGAACTCAACTTCGCTCGCCTCGCTGCCGCGCATGATGCCGCTGGCCATTACCTTCGGCGTGCCCCATTTTTCGGGAACGTACAGGTAAGTAAGCACGCAGCCTTCGGGCACGTCGGCTATAAGCTCGCCGGAGGTCTGCTTGGAGGAAGAGGAGGTTACGCCCGTGGTCTCGGCGTCAACGGTTATCCAGCACGCCTGGAAATAGGTGGTCTTTTCGCCATCTTCACTGGTGACGTACATATAAGGCTTTTCGGCGCTTATCACGGCATAGTACCAGCCGGGATTCTCGCTGTCGGCAGTAGCTGCTATCTCTTCGGCAACGCCGCCCTTTTCCTGCACATAAAGCTTTATGTTGCCCCAGTCTTCGGGAGCCTGAACATAGGCAAGGGTGGTGTTCCTGCCGTCGGTTTCGGCGGCATAGTCGCCCTTGGTATACTTGATACCGCTCAGCTTAGCCTTGCCGTCCTCGTCAACTATTAGCCACACGGCCTTTTCGTCGAACTTGTTTACAAGGTTGGGATCAAACTGGTTGGGAAGCAGGGGCTGCAGGAAAGTGAACAGCACCAGCACCAGCATTATTACCAAATTGGTAACGGCAACCTTGTTTTTGAAGAACACCCTTATGGTGCTGCGCCAATATGAATAGTTAGAATAGCCCGCGCGCTCGGCAGCAGTTTCATCATATTCGGCAAAGTCAAATTCCTCAGGAGTAAGCTTGGCTATCTCATCCGGGGTAAGGTCGTCCTTCTCGGTAAGAGGAGCATTGGTTTGGGCAATGCTGTCCTCAAGCTTTTTGCTTATTTTGTCCTTAGCAGAGTACTTGCTCATCGTGACCCCTCCTTCTTAGTGAAGCTGATACGCGGGTCAACAACAGCCATCAGCAGGTCGCCCAGCAGCAGGCCCAGTATGCTCATCACCGCGAATATCACGACCAGCGCAAGCACCATGTTGTTATCCTGCCTCTTTATAACGTCCACCAGCAATCCGCCCATGCCGGGTATGGAGTACAAAGACTCAACATATATTGAACCCGATATGGTCAAAAGTATTGAACCGGGGATCAGATTGACCATAGGCACCACGGAATTGCGGAAAACATGGCGGAACCATATGGTGCTGTTCGGCACGCCCTTTGCGCGGGCCAATTTGATGTAGTCCTTATTCGTTTCGTCCACCATGTAACGCCTGAGCCACATTGCGTAGCTGGATATGGAGGGCAGGGCCAGCGAAATTACCGGCAGAATAAGACTTGTCCATTCCGTTTCCTTATACAGCATGCTTACGCCGAACAGGTCGGAACCATAAAGCTGAATGAATATGAAGTACACGGCATTAGGCACGGCCTGTATAAACACTATATAGGCGTTGCCCAGCTTATCGGCAAAGCCGCCCTTGCTGCGGGCCATCAAAATGCCCAGCGCCATGCCCAGCGGCAGGCTTACGACCATTGATATAAGACCGACCTTCATGGATATGCCGATCTTACTGCTGATAATATCCGTTATTTTCGCATTGATACGGTAGCGGTAGGATATGCCAAGGTCGCCGCGAAGCGCATTGTATATAAACTTACCTACCTGCACATACAACGGGTCTTTCAATCCCATCTTGCGCAGACCGACTTCGATCTGCTGCGGGCTCATCTTTTCATAATTGCTGAAGTATCCTTCTTCAGGCATTGCGCGTACAAGGATGAACACGATAGTTATCAATATAACCAAAGTTATCAAAGCTCTTCCAAGTCGCTTTAATGAATATGCTAACACTGTTTAGTTTCTCCTTCAGGTCCCTTGCTGCGGTTTATTGCGCGGGACTTTGTTTGTATAGAAAGATTATAAAAGGTCTTGTGGGGCGCGCGAACCGGCCCCGTTTAGGAGAATAAGAAAGCGGCCCTGCCCCGCAGTATACAGAGCAGAGCCGCATTTTTCTGTTTTAGGAATCGTTTCCTGTGTTAGGAATTAGCCTTCCATGGCAGCGGTCCACTCGGCATACTGAGCATCGAACATATCCTGGCTCATAGCGGTCTTGTAGACGTGCTGTCCCTTATAACGGCTGGACGACTGGCCCATCATGGCGTACTGGCCTTCAAAGGCGTTGAGCTTGGTGGCCAGGTAGGAGCCGCCGGAGATGAAGCCGGGGACTACGATGGCGTGGTCGATATAGAAGCTTTCGGCCGCGGCAAACGCCTCGTAACGGGCATTCATATCGCCGGTCTCTTCACGGGCTGCGGCAACCAGTTCAAAGTACTGGTCGATGAGGGCAGCGGTTTCTTCGGTCTTGGTATACTGGTTGATGCCATCCTGCTCAAGGGTCTCGTTGCAGAAGAAGTTGTAGCTGTTCTTGTGATCGAACGGATCGGCCCAGGTTTCGGGATCCATGAAGTCGGCGCCCCAGTTCAGCTCCTGCAGGGCGTAGTTGCCGTTGCGGCGAGTCTCACCCAGGAAAGAGCCGCTTCCGGAGTACGGTACAACGATTATGTCTATGAAGTCTGCGCCAAGCAGGCCTTCAAGCTGCTGCTCCAGAACCACGGTGCAGTTTGCCCAGGTGGTGGAGGAGGTGTTGTAGTTTACGGGAACCTTGATGGGGAACTTGCAGCCGGCGGCTTCCAGCTCTGCCTTGGCAGCATCGCGGAACTGGACGGCAAGCTCGGGATCGAAGCTCTCACCCTCGGTATACTTGGCAAGTCCGCCGTAGAATACGTAGTCCTTACCATTGTTCACGGAGAAGCCCTTCGGGGTAACGGTGTTGATCTTATGGATGGAAGGATCATCGCCGGGGTACTTGGCAGCGAGGTAACCATCACGATCGATGCCATGGAACATGGCCTTGCGGAAGTTTTCGTTGTTGACGGCGATTACCCAATTCTCGGGCTCGTACTCGGCAGCGAACTTGGGTTCGAAGTTGAAACCGAAGAAGTAGGAATAGTCGCCTATAACGCGGGTGGTGGAAATCATCTGGCTCTTTTCGGGATCGCTCAGCCAATCGGCAACGATGTCGGAACCGATGTCAGCACCGTCAACCTCGCCGCGGAGGAAGAGTTCGGGTGCGAGTGTGGCAGCTTCGGCGTTGCAGGTCTGCTCGATGCGCTCAATGTAGATATGCTCGGCATCCCAGTTGTTCACGTTCTTGGTGTAGATGCGCTTTTCCTGGGGCTTGAACTCGGAAAGGAGGTAAGCGCCGTTGAACCACATGGAGTAATTGTCAAGGCCGTAGTTTTCGCCAAGCTCAGCAAGGAGGGAGGCGGGGGCGGGCCAATAGGTACCGAACTGCAGAGCGGTCAGGAAGTACGGGCGGGGCTTTACCATGTGGTAAACCAAGGTCAGGTCGTCAACGGCTTCCACGCCAAGCTCTTCGGGAGTGACAGCGGGGATCTCGGTCCAGGTGTCGTACTTTTCGGTTTCCTTGTTCCATTCAGAACCTTCGTAGATAATGCCGTTGGCGTCAACCACGAGGTCCTGCTCTTCGCCGACTTCAGTGCCCTGCTCTACGGGGCTGGCCAGCAGAGCGGCGGTGTAGTTGAGCAATTCCTCGGCATTGACGATCCAGCCGTCCATCAGGTAGCTGTTGGCGCAGTCCATGGCGGAATCGCAGACGTAACGGGCAGCGGCCACATAGTCGTTAGCGGTTACGGGGTCCTTCTGGTTGCCGTCCGCATCGTACCAATACTGGCCGGCGCGCAGATGGAAGGTCCAGGTAAGGCCATCTTCGCTTACTTCCCAGGATTCGGCGCCGCAGGGCAGTATGTTGCCGTAGGTGTCGTTCTCAACAAGGGAATCGATGGTGTTAGCGCCGACTACCAGTTCGTAAGTGGTAACACTTACCAGATAGTTCATGGTGGTCACTTCGCTGGAGTACAGCGAACGGTACACCTGCTCGTCAGCAAACTCACGGCCATCGGGGCCGATGTTGGATTCCGGTTCGGGCTCAACGGGAGCCTCGGTGGGCTGAGTGCTTTCGGTAGGCTGCTGGGTTTCGGTTCCGCCGGGCTGATCAGTATTGGCAGGGGTAGTGCCCTGGCAGCCGGCGAAGCACGCTGCTATCATCATGACAGCAAGCAGCATAGCAAGCGTTTTCTTCATTGTGTTCTCTCCTTTTATTTTTAATCGCCTGCGGCTAAATGCGCAGGAAACTTAAAAATCAATTTAATCGCGTTCCCATTAGTTTTCCGTATATCCTTTATAAGACATAACGTATTATATAATACACAAATATATTTATCAACTACAAATTTCTGTATACTGTATCAATTCGCTCATGTATACCCAAATTCATGTATACCGTGAATTTGCAAAATACATACATTCTTATATGAAGAAACCTCCAATTATTATATCATGCCGCGCCGTTTTATTGCATCCATTACCATTTTTGCAATGTCGTCTATGCTTTTCAGCCTGCCCTCTTCCATACAATATATTATATCTGCATCTTCCATGTCCGTTGCAATTTCAATATATTTTTCCATCGCGCGCTGCTGTATGCCATGGTCGGCTTCGTATACATCCTTGCCTTCGCCAACGTATCCGCGGTAGCCTTTTTTGGTAACGTTCTCCTCCGCCGCCTTGGGCAGGATGGAAAAAACTATGTTAAGATCGGGCTTCGGCAGGCCAAAGTGGCCGTATTCCAGATCCATCACCCAATTCACAATGTCCGGCTTGCCCAAATCGATATCGCGTACGCTTTGATACACGGCGTTGGACAATACAAATCTATTTATAATAAGGAAGTCAGTCTCTCCGTCGCGGTAGTCCTTAAAGCTTTCCCATCTGTCCAGCGCGAACCACAGCGCCATGCTTTTGCCGTCTATCTCATCCGCGCGCACTCCGTCCGCTCCGCTCAGCAGCCTGCCTACCTGCGCGCCGAAATATGTGTCATACATCGGGTAGTCGCGCCCGGCTACGGTATAGCCAAGCTTTTGCAGGTTTTCTTTAAGCGCGCGCACCTGCACACCCTTTCCTCCGCCGTCTATGCCTTCTATTGCGATTATCTTTGTTTTGCGCATATGCCGTCTCCCCCGCGTTTTTTGCCTTTGTATTCTATCACATTTGTTCTTTTTAGGAAAGTGGCCTTGACATTGCACCTTAGTCAAATGATACAAATACATCGTCGGCACCATTCAGCGCAAAATAATATTATTTATTTCGCAATAAGGTGTTGACACGCTATATTATACGCTGTATAATATCATCGTCGAAAGGAGGTACGCGACATGGTGTTTCAATTAGGATCGGCGCTGCTGGATGCATGCGTGCTGGCGGTGCTCGATAGTCAGGATGCATATGGCTACGTGCTTACGCAAAGCGTAAAGCAAGTTATGGATATATCTGAGTCCACGCTCTATCCCGTGCTCAGAAGGCTGCAAAAGGATGGGCTGCTTTCAACATATGATCAGCCCTTCTCCGGAAGGCTCAGGCGCTATTACGCGCTTACGGACGCAGGACGCGATAAGCTGAACGAATACAGGGCCGAATGGAAGGCATACACGTTAAGGGTAAATTCACTGTTATACGGAGGGAACAACGATGACGTATTATAATGAAACCGCTCAGCGCGGCGGCATAAGCCCCGCCACCGAAAGGCGCAGCATAATAGCAAAGGAAGGCTGCCGCGAGGAAGTTATTAAGGAGTTCCATAGGGAGCTTAACGAGCTGCGCACCAGCATAGCGCGCATTATATAAGGAGGATACCGCAATGACCAAGAACGAATACCTTGCAAGGCTTAAAAGCTGCCTTGAATGCATAGACGCGAGCGAGCGCGAAGCCGCCGTGCAGTTCTATACCGAATATTTTGAAGATGCCGGCGAAGAAAACGCCGAAAAGGTAATGGCGGAGCTCGGCTCGCCCGAAAAGCTTGCGCGGGACATAATCAAGCAAAGCGTGGGCAGCGCACCCACCTCCCCCGCCGCCGAAACAGCGGCCTGCGGCGAAGCATTCACCGGCATACATGCCGAGACCGTGAGCGCAAAGCTTATACTGCTGCGCGGCAATGAATACCGCGTTGACCTTGATTACCCCGAAGGGCTTAAGAAGCCCGCCGTATCCATACGCGACGGCGTGCTCAGAATAGAAGAAAAGCCCGTACCCAAGCATTTCACCGGCATATTTGACGGCAGCTTCTGGAGCGGCGCCTTCGGCGGCCGCAATGCCTGGCGCCAGTCCGTGATAGCCATAACCGTGCCGGACGTCCGGTTCGATGAATTCTCGCTCTCAACCGTGAACGGCACGATAGATATTACCAAGTGCGCATTTGGCGATGCAGCCGCCCTGCCCACGCTGCGCCTGTCCTCGCTCAAGTGCGAAGCCGTGAACGGCACAATAAACGTTGAAAGCATCGCGGCGGGCAATATACATCTTGAAAACGTGAACGGCTCCACCAACGCAACCAACTGCACCGCCACCGCAGGCTGCCATTGCGAAACCGTAAACGGCTCCGTAAAGCTTACGGGCAGCATACGCGGCAAGGTACACCTTGAAAGCGTCAACGGCTCCGTAGGGTTCAATACGACCGAAAAGCTGGAGCAATTCAACTGCGAATTTGATACCATGGCCGGCTCCGTATATATAAACGGCGAAAAGCAGAGCCGCAAGCACACAACCGTTATGAGCAACGTGGCTGAAAGCAGCCTGAAGGCCGAAACCATGAACGGCTCCATCCGTGCCAATTTCGCCGTATAACGCGGCTTTTCCCCTGCCGAGCCGACGGCATTCCTCCGGTTCGGCCGTTATGATGTTAAAAAAGGAGTGATATACGCCAATGGAAAAGAAGCCCACGCTATGGACAAAGAATTTTACTATACTATCGTTAGGCACGGTCGTCAGCACGCTTGGCAACGCCGTGTCCGGCTTTGCAATAAGTCTGCTGGTGCTGGATTACACCGGCTCCACTTTGCTTTACGCCATATTTAGTGTAATGTACAATCTGCCCAAGGTCATTATGCCATTCCTTGCCGGGCCGTATCTTGACCGGTTTTCCCGCGCAAAGACCATATATACGCTGGACTTCATATCGGCCGCGCTGTATCTTATCATATTCGCCATACTGAAGCTGAATCTGTTTAACTATGTAACGCTGCTGATACTCTGCCTCATAATCGGCTCGGTAGACAGCATATATCAGGTAGCTTACGACAGCCTCTACCCCATGCTCATAACCCCGGGCTTCGCCACCAAGGCGTATTCGGTATCCAGCATGATATTCCCGCTGGCGTCGGTTATGGTGCTTGCGGCGGCGTGGTGCTATGAGCATACGGGGCTTGAGATACTGTTTTTGTTCAATTCGGTAACGTTCCTTATAGCCGCCTCCTTCGAAACGCAGATAAAGGTGGATGAATCGCAGATGCAGAACGTTGGTGAGCAATACAACCTGAAAAAATACGTATCCGACTTTAAGGACGGCATACGCTATATGCGCGGCGAAGCGGGGCTTATGGCAATAGCGGCGTATTTCACGGTTATGTCGTTTTCGGATAGCGCAAGCAACACGCTCCTGCTGCCGTTTTTTAAGAATACCGAAGGCTTGGGCGTTGAAAAATACATATTTGTCATGGGCTTTGCCGTATTGGGCCGCGTGCTTGGCGGGTTAAGGCTCTATAAGCATAAATTCGACCCGAAAAAGAAATTCGCCATTGCGCTTATGGTGTATTTTGCCATAAATATACTTGCAGGTTCTCTGCTTTATGCGCCGCTGTACGTAATGTTTGCAATGATGCTTATAACCGGGCTTCTCGGCGTTACAAGCTATAATATACGCATATCCTCCACCCAAAGCTACGTCCCCAACGAAATGCGCGGCCGCTTCACGGGCGCGTTCCAAATGCTTACCACGATAGGCAACATGGCGGGCGCGCTTGTTGCCGGGGCGCTGGCCGAGTTTTTGCCGATACGCGAGCTTAACGCAGGCTTCTACGCAATAGCCGTAGTCGCCGTGTTCCTAACCGTGTACAGGAAGCGCAGCGAGGTTAAAAAGATATACTGCGTGGATATATAAGGCGCATCAGCCCCCGTGCCTTTGCCGCGCCAAGCAAAATAACGGTTGACAATTCCGCCTTATGTTCTTATACTTAATGGCAAAGTTGGTTTTGCGATATAAGGAGAACGAACCGATGATTAAGACTATCGCTTTTGCATACTATTATTACTTTACTATGACTGCATAGTAGGGGTAATTTGTGTGCAAAGGATAAGCTCTTTTTGAAGGGACACGCTCAAGCGGCACAGGTTACACCGGTGCCGCTTTTTTATTGCAGAGCTGCAAACGAATACGAAATAAATTTTTTGGAGGATATATACCATGATTGTTGTACTTAAGCACGGTGCGGACAAGGAAAAGCAGGATCAGCTCATCGATTGGCTGAAGGGTCAGGGACTGGGCATACACATTTCCGAAGGCCAGTTCCAAACGGTTCTTGGCCTGATAGGCGACACGGGCCGCATAGACATGGACCTTATAGCCAGCCTTGGCATAGTGGATTCCGTAAAGCGCGTGACCGAGCCGTTCAAGTGCTGCAACAGGAAGTTCCATCCGGACGACATGGTCGTAAACGTTGGCGACGTTAAGGTCGGCGGCGGCAACTTCTGCATGATAGCGGGCCCCTGCTCCGTTGAAAACGAGGAGCAGATACTTGCCGTTGCCCGCGCGGTAAAGGCCAGCGGCGCGAATATGCTGCGCGGCGGCGCGTTCAAGCCGCGTACCTCTCCCTATGACTTCCAGGGGCTTAAGGCCACGGGCATAGAGCTTTTGAAGCTGGCCCGTAAGGAGACCGGACTTCCCATAGTTACGGAAATAATGAGCGTTAACCACCTGCCGCTGTTCGAGGACGTTGATTTGATACAGGTCGGCGCAAGGAATATGCAGAACTTTGAACTGCTCAAGGAGCTCGGCAAGCTGGACAAGCCCATTCTGCTCAAGCGCGGCCTTGCAAACACGCTTAAAGAGCTGCTGATGAGCGCGGAATACATAATGGCCGGCGGCAACGAGCGCATTATACTTTGCGAACGCGGTATACGCACATTCGATGATTACACCCGAAACACCCTTGACCTTGCGGCGGTGCCCATGCTCAAGGAGCTTACGCACCTGCCCATAATAGTTGACCCCAGCCACGCCACCGGCATAGCAAGGCTTGTGCCGCCCATGGCGCTTGCGGCGGCGGCCTGCGGAGCGGACGGGCTGATAATAGAGGTGCATAACGACCCCATGAAGGCATTGTGCGACGGCGCGCAGTCCCTGCGTCCCGAACAATACGACGAGCTTGCCAAGAAGGTGCGGCGCGTGAGGGAGGTCGTAAACGAATGACGGCGGGAATAGTCGGCCTTGGGCTTATAGGCGGCTCCTTGGCCAAGGCATACCATGAGGCGGGCGAAGCCGTGCTCGCCTTCGATACGGACAGGAGCATACTCGATTTTGCAATGATAAGCGGCGCAGTGGACGGCGTGCTTGATGAGGAGAGCATAAAGCGCTGCGACATAGTGCTTATCGCCGTATACCCCGCGGCGTGCATAGAATACTTCACGCGCATGGCGGATTATATAAGTAAGGACACCGTTGTGCTGGACTGCTGCGGCACTAAGCGCACCGTGTGCGAAGGGTGCTTCCCCGTGGCAAAGGCGCGCGGCATAGCGTTTGCAGGCGGCCACCCGATGGCGGGCACGCATAATTCCGGCTTCAAATATGCCCGCGCGAATCTGTTCCACGGCGCGCCGATGGTCATTGTCCCAATGGACTTTGATAACATTGCGCTGCTGAGCAGAATAGAAAAGCTGCTTGCCCCGGCGGGCTTCGGCTCGTTTTCCGTCACCACCGCCGCCGAGCACGACCGCATGATCGCCTTCACGTCCCAGCTGGCGCACGTTGCTTCCAACGCATATATAAAAAGCCCTACAGCTAAGCTGCACAAGGGCTTTTCCGCCGGAAGCTACAAGGATATGACCCGCGTGGCCTGGTTGAACCCCACAATGTGGGCGGAGCTTTTCATGGAAAACAGGGATTATTTGCTTAATGAGCTGGACGCATACATAGCATCCCTTAACGAATACAAGACCGCCCTTGAGCAGGGCGACACAGCCGCGCTTACAAAGCTGCTTGACGACGGGCGCAGGCTGAAGGAGGAGGTTGACGGCAGATGAAGTGCATTCGCGTTAACGCATCGCGCCAATACAACGTTGAAATTCAGCACGGCGCGCTTGCAATAGCGGGCGAAGAAACGCTCAAGGCGACCCATACCATAGGCAAGGCCCTGATAGTATCGGACGAAAACGTGTTCCCTCTTTACGGCGAAACCGTTGCAGAGTCTCTCAAAGTGACGGGTTATGGCGTGCATACATTTGTGTTCAAGGGCGGTGAGGACACAAAAAGCATAAAAACATACGAGGCTATCATAGCCGCGCTCAGCGAAAACCGCTTCACCCGCAGCGATGTGCTTGTTGCCCTTGGCGGCGGCATAGTGGGCGACGTGGGCGGCTTTGCCGCGGCAACGTACCAGCGGGGCATAAAGCTGGTGCAGCTGCCCACAACGCTGCTTGCGGACGTTGATTCATCAGTCGGCGGCAAAACGGCGGTAAATCTGCCAACGGGCAAAAACCAGCTTGGCTGCTTCTATCAGCCGTCGCTTGTGCTGTGCGATACGGATGCGCTCAGCACCCTGCCGGAAGCGGAATACAAAAACGGCTGCGGCGAAATAATCAAATACGCCGTGCTTGCGGGCGGGGAGCTTTTCAGCATGATAGAAAACGCGGACATACGCACGCAGTATGCGGACGTTATAGCCCGCTGCGTTACCATAAAGCGGGACATCGTGGGCGAAGATGAATTCGATACGGGCCGCCGCAGGCTGCTCAACCTTGGGCATACCTTCGGCCATGCGATTGAAAAATGCAGCGGCTACTCCATCCCCCACGGCGCCGCGGTTGGCATCGGCCTTTCTATGATCGCCCGCTCGGCGCATAAGCGCGGATACTGCGCATCAGACGTGCCGGAAAAGGTTGAAAAGCTGCTTGCCAAATACGGCATGAGCGATGCTGCGGACTTCACCGCGCAGGAGCTTTACAACGCCGCCCTTTCGGACAAAAAGATTGCCGGCGGCAGCGTAAGCCTTGTTATACCCGAAAAAATAGGCTGCTGCCATGTGCTCACGGTATCGTGCGGCGATATGCTTGGCTGGCTGAAGGATGGTGGCGCGCGATGACACGCACCGTTAAGCGCGGCACGCGCACGGGCAGCGTGGACATAATATCGTCCAAGTCATATGCACACAGGCTTATAATACTGGCCTCGCTTGCAAAAAGCGCAAGCAACATAGAGTGCCGCGGCACATCAAAGGATATTGAAGCCACAATAAGCTGCATGAACGCCCTTGGCGCTAACATAGCGCGCACGGGCGACACGATACACATTGAGCCGATAACCGCCGCGCCCGAAGGCGTATGCGAGCTGCATTGCGGCGAATCCGGCTCCACGCTGCGCTTCCTTCTGCCGATAGTTGGGGCGCTTGGGGCGGAAGCGATATTTATAATGGAGGGGAGGCTTGGCGAAAGGCCGCTTGCCCCGCTTGACGCCGTACTCGGCGCGCACGGCATGGCAATACAAAAGCAGGGTGCACGGCTCTGCTGCAAGGGGCGGCTTGTCCCCGGCGAATACGCGATAGACGGCGGGGTATCGAGCCAATATATATCTGGCCTTCTTATGGCGCTGCCCAAGCTTGATACGGACAGCACGCTTACCGTAACAGGCCGGTTTGAATCGGGCGCATATGTTGACATAACGCTTGATACGCTGAAAACCGCCCATGCCGCCATTGCATACGGCGAGGACAGGCGGCATTACGCCATACGCGGCGGCTGCGGATACAATATGCCCGCACTCTGCCGCGCGGAGGGGGACTGGTCAAACGCGGCGTTCTTCCTTTGCATGGGTGCGCTGAGCCGCGGCGGCATAACCGTGAACGGGCTTAACGCGGCCTCCTGCCAGGGGGACAAGCAAATAACCGCAATACTGCGCCAAATGGGCGCGGACGTGCGCACGGAGGGCGAAAGCGTTGCCGTAAGGCGCAATAAGCTTATGCCGGCAACGGTGGACGCTTCCCCCATACCCGACCTTATCCCGACCATATGCGCGCTTGCAGCGGCGGCGAAGGGAGACACGCGCATAGTAAACGCGGCGCGGCTGCGGCTGAAGGAATCGGATAGGCTGAAAAGCACGGCAAACATGCTCACCTCGCTCGGCGTTGGCGTTACGGAGCTTGCGGACGGGCTTATTGTACACGGCACGGGCCGCATAGCGGGCGGAACGGTGCAAAGCTTTAACGACCACAGGATAGCCATGGCGGCGGCTGTGGCGGCATGCGCAGCCGAAGGCGATGTGAGCATAGAGGGCAGCGAATGCGTGAGCAAATCATACCCCGCGTTTTTCACTGCGCTCGATACGCTCAATACGGAAGGAGAAAACGCATGAGCAGCATTTACGGCGAAAACATACACATATCCATATTCGGCCAATCCCACAGCGCGGCAATTGGCGTTGCGATTGACGGCATACCGGCGGGCCTTGCCATAGATACGGATGCGCTTAACGCCTTCATGCGCCGCCGCGCACCGGGACAGAACGAATATTCAACCGCAAGGCGCGAAGCGGACGAGCCGGAGTTCCTTTCCGGCATTGCGGACGGGCATACCTGCGGCGCGCCGATAGCGGCAATAATACGCAATACGGATACGCGCAGCCGCGATTACGACCCCTTCCGCTTCACCCCGCGGCCGGGGCATGCGGATTACACGGCGGATATAAAATACCGCGGCTTTGAGGACCGCGCGGGCGGCGGGCATTTTTCCGGCAGGCTTACGGCGCCGCTTTGCATAGCGGGCGGAATATGCATACAGCTTTTGCAGCAGCAGGGCATAAGCATAATGAGCCGCATAGCGTCCATAGGGAGCGTACATGACGCGGGCGAGCTTATTGAGCCGACGGCGGATAAGCCTTTTCCCACCGTGAGCGATGCGGCGGGAGAGGCCATGCGGCGGGAAATAGCCGCGGCAAAGGCGGAGGGCGACAGCGTTGGCGGCACGATAGAATGCCGCATAACGGGGCTTGAAGCCGGGCTTGGCGGGCCGCTTTTCGGCGGGATGGAGGGACGCATTGCCAAGGCCGTTTTCGCCGTGCCCGCGATAAAGGGAATTGAGTTCGGCGCGGGCTTTGCGGCGGCAGAAATGCGCGGGAGCGAGAATAATGATCCGTTCCTGATGGAAAACGGGCGCGTTATAACAAAAACGAACAACTGCGGCGGCATACTTGGCGGGATAACAAACGCCATGCCGCTCACGTTCCGCGTTGCGGTGAAGCCAACGCCCTCCATAGCGCGGGAGCAGATTACGCTGAACACAAAAACGCGGCAGGCCGAGCCGCTCGTAATAGGCGGCAGGCACGATCCCTGCATAGTGCCGCGGGCGGTGCCGTGCATTGAGGCGGCGGCGGCAATAGCCGTATACGATGCGCTGCTGGACAGGCGCAAGGAGCAGATTTAGCGAAAGGATGTGACTATACCCATGGAGCTTTCCGATTACAGGGAAAAGATAGATTCAATAGATAAAGAGCTTGTGAAGCTTTTTGCCAAGCGCATGGACACGGCGGCGGAAATTGCCCGATACAAAAAGGAACACGGCATGAAGGTGCTCGATTCCGCGCGGGAACGCGCAAAGCTGAACGATATTGCAAGCATGGTGCCGGAGGAACTGAGCGAATACGCGATTTCGCTTTATTCGCTCATATTCGAGCTTAGCCGCAGCCGCCAGAACCGCATAATAGGCGCAAGCACTCCCCTTACGGAGGAGATTGCAAGGGCCGTTAAGGATACCCCTCCCCTGTTTCCCCAGCGCGCGGCGGTAGCGTGCCAGGGCGTGGAGGGCGCATATTCCCAAATGGCATGCGACAGGCTGTTCAAGCGGGCAAACGTGCTTTATTTTTCAACGTTTGAGGCCGTGTTCTCCGCAATAGAGAAGGGCCTGTGCCAATACGGCGTTATACCCGTTGAAAACAGCACGGCGGGCAGCGTGAACGCGGTATACGACCTGATGATGAAGCACGATTTCAAGATTGTGCGCAGCGTACGCCTGAAGGTTGACCACAATTTGCTGGTTAACCACGGCACGAAGCTTGAGGACATAAAGGAGATATATTCGCATGAGCAGGCCATAAGCCAATGCAGCGAGTTCCTTGCAACGCTCAAGGGCGTTAAGATTATCCCCTGCGAAAACACGGCCGCCGCGGCAAAAAAGGTTGCCGAATCCGGGCGCGGCGATGTTGCCGCCCTTTCAAGCAGGGCATGCATTGAGCTTTACGGGCTTGACTGCCTTAAATACAGCGTGCAGAACATGGGGAACAATTATACCCGCTTCATATGCATATCAAAGCAGCTTGAAATTTACCCCGGCGCGGACCGCACAAGCCTTATGATGGTGCTGCCGCACAAGCCAGGCTCGCTTTACATGGTACTGAGCCGCTTCTATGCGCAGGGCATAAACCTGAACAAGCTGGAGAGTAGGCCGCTTCCCGAGCGCAACTTTGAATTCATGTTCTATTTTGATATTGAAACGCCCGTATACTCGCCGGAGTTCATGCAGCTTATGGGCGAGCTTTCAAGCGGCTGCGAAAGGTTTGCTTACCTTGGCAGCTACAGCGAAACCATATGAGGTAAAGCCTATGCGGTGCGGATTGCTGGGCGAAAAGCTGGGCCACAGCTATTCAAAGGCCATACACGAACGCCTTGGCGGATACAGCTACGAGCTTATCGAATGCCCAAGGGCGGAGCTTGACGCATTCATGAAGGGCGGCTCTTTTGACGCAATAAACGTTACCATTCCCTATAAAAAGGCGGTTATACCCTACTGCGCAGCCCTTTCGCCCATTGCGGAAAGGATAGGCAGCGTGAACGCAGTCATACGGCAGCGCGACGGCAGCCTTTACGGCGACAATACGGATGCATACGGCTTCATGAGCATGGTAAAAAAGAGCGGCGTTGACATTGCGGGCAGGAAGGCAATAGTGCTGGGCAGCGGCGGAGCATCGGCCACGATATGCGCCGTGCTCAATGAACTTAACGCAAAAAGCGTTGCGGTAATATCCCGAAGCGGGCAGGACAACTACGAAAACATACAAAAGCATGCGGACGCGGAGATAATTGTAAACACAACGCCCGTGGGCATGTATCCGAACACCGGCGTAAGCCCTGTTGACCTGAGCGTTTTCAATGGCTGCAAGGGTGTGCTGGACATAGTATACAACCCGCACCGCACGGCGCTTTTGATGCAGGCGGAAGCGCTTGGCATACCCTGCATGGGCGGGCTTAACATGCTTGTTGCGCAGGCAAAGCGCGCGGCGGAGCTTTTCACCGGCACAGCCATACCCGACAGCCGCACGGACGAAATAGAGCGCGAATTAAGCCTGAATATGCAAAACATTGTGCTTATAGGCATGCCGGGCTGCGGCAAGAGCACAATAGCCGCGGCGCTGGGCAAAAGGCTTAACCGCGCCGTGCGCGACAGCGACGAAGCGACAGAGGCTCAGGCGGGCATGAGCATACCCCAAATATTCGCCCTGCGCGGGGAGGATGCGTTCCGCAGAAGCGAAACCGAGGCCCTTTCAAAGCTCGGCAGGCAGAGCGGGCTTATAATCTCCACCGGCGGCGGCTGCGTTACGCGGCAGGAAAACTATCCCCTGCTGCACCGGAACGGCATTATAATATGGCTCACGCGCAGCATAGACGCGCTGCCCACAGACGGGCGGCCAATATCCCAAAGGAGCGACATGCATGCGCTCTACGCCGCGAGAAAGCCGCTGTACGAGCGTTTTTGCGACATTATGATAGACAACAACGGTTCTGTTGAAAGCACCGTAGAAAGCATTACGGAGGCACTGAAATGAAGCTGCTTATAATAAACGGGCCCAATCTTAACATGCTTGGCCTGCGGGAGCCGGACATTTACGGCAAAAGGACATACGCCGACTTAGTTGAATACATACAGGGCGTATGCCGCCAAACGGGCATAGAGGCCGAGGTTTTTCAGTCCAATCACGAGGGCGCGATAGTGGACAAGATTCAATCCGCCTACGGCACGGCGGACGGAATAGTTATAAACCCCGCCGCCTACACGCACACAAGCGTTGCCATACTCGATGCGCTGAAGGCCGTGAACCTCCCTGCGGTGGAGGTACATATATCCGACGTAAACAGCCGCGAGGCCTTCCGCCATGTTTCCTATGCCGGAATGGCCTGCATTGCCACATACGCGGGCTACGGCTTTGAAGGATATAAAATGGCGATAGAGAGGCTGGCAGGGGCGAAGTAACTGCGCCACCCTCCCCCCTGCACACTATCGTCACTTGCGTCACTATCGTCGAAACAGGCTAAATGTCTGACTTTTTTCTCCGACGCAGCTTCGACGATGAATTTCTGCGTCGAAGAACGAGGGTTGCGCAAGCAGTGAAATCCGTTCTTCATAAGGCTCCCCTTTACGGGAAGCTGTCGGCGTAGCCGACTGAGGGGTTGACGTAAACAACAGCAGCCTCGCTGCAACCCCTCCGGCTTTCGCTACGCGAAACCCACAACGCTGGTTGGAATATGGTCGTCTTGCTACGCTGCCGCTTGCAATACTCCCTATTCCGCCCGATTCTCCCCTCGCTGCATCGCCCACTGGGCGCGCTCGGCTCGAATCCCCTTTCAGGGCAGGCTAACTCCTTCCGTCTTTTGCTTCGCAAAACCCACCTCCCCCTTTACCCCTCCGCAAGCCGCCGCACGGCCTCCAAGGCCCTATCCACATCGTTTTCCGTATTGGCGAAGCCGAGCGAGAAGCGCACGGTGCCCTGCGGGAAGGTGGAAAGCGTTTTGTGCGCATTGGGGGCGCAATGCAGGCCGCAGCGGGTGAGTATGCCGAACTCGGTTTCAAGGCGGAAGGCGACCTCCGCATTGTCCTGACCGATGAAGTCGAGCGATATTACGCCAACGCGCCTATCAAGCTGCCGCGTGCCGCAAAGCCTTACGTTGGCTATGCCGCCAAGGCCGTCTATAAACCGCTTTGTCAGCGCCAGCTCATGCGCGCGCAGGGCATCAACGCCGCGGCCTTCAACGAAGCCGAGCGAGTATTCAAGCCCGTATATGCCCGCCATGTTGGGCGTGCCGGATTCAAACCTGTCCGGCAGATAATCGGGAAGCGTTTCCTTATCCGACGCGCTGCCCGTGCCGCCCGCGATAAGCGGATCGAGCGCATGCGCCATTCGGTCGCTCAAAAGCAGCAGCCCTATGCCCGCAGGGCCGAGCAGGCCCTTATGCCCGGGCACGGCAAGCGCGCTGAGATTGAATGCGCCAAAATCAACAGGGTAATGCCCGGCGGTCTGCGCCGCATCGAGCGCAAAGGGTATATTGTGCTTTTTGCACACTTTGCCCACGGCCTCAGCGTCCTGCACCGTGCCGCACACGTTTGACCCATGCGCCATTATGACAAGGCGCGTATTGGGGCGGATGAGCGGCTCAAGCGTATTCGGTATTATGCGGCCCTCGCCGTCGCAGGGTATCCTGCTGAATTCAACGCCATCAAGCTGCATAAGCGGGCGCATAACGGCGTTGTGCTCCATGCTGGATACTATGCAATGCTCGCCCGCGCGCAGCAGGCCCTTTATTATGAAATTAAGCCCCGCCGTTGCGCCGGGGGTGATAATGACGTGCGTAGCCTTTTCATTGAAGTTGAAAAACCGCTTCGCCCGTTCCCTGAGGCTGAGCGCAACCAGCCCCGCGTCCGCGGCCGATGCGTAAACGGAGCGGTTGATGGTTGCGCCGATATTGTCCATATAGTCCTTCATGCGCGCGCTCATGCCGGCGGGCTTTGGGAAGGAGGTTGCGGCATTATCAAGATAAACGGTATCCATTTTAAGCGTCTCCTTAATTCTGTGCTTAAAGCATAGCATACGACGGCGCAAATGTCACATTGATAAATGCGGTGGTCAACGCCAAAATGCCCGTATGGGCGGTTATCATCGCCAAAATAGATTTATTATATCGCTGTAAGGAGAAACATAATGCTTGAAATAAGCCTGAGGCAGCTTGAAACGTTTGTGGTAACGGCGGAGTGCGCCAGCTTTACAAGGGCGGCGGATAAGCTGCACCTGACCCAGTCCACCGTCAGCACGCATATACAAAGCCTGGAGCAGGAGCTGGACAGCCAGCTTATACTGCGCGGCGCGCGCAGAAAGCTGGAGCTTACCGAAACGGGCAGGCGGGTATATGCCGCCGCCAAGGAGATACTCAACCGGTGCGAGGCGCTTGAAAGCATGCGCGAAAGCAGCGACGCGGCAACGCTGAGCATAGCCACGTCCACCGTGCCGGCGCAGCAGCTTTTGCCCAAGCTTATGTCCGGCTTCCTTAAAAAGAACAACGCCGCCCGCTTTGCGCTAAGGCGCGGGGACAGCGACGCCGTGCGCACTATGCTTGAAAAGGGCGAGGTGCGCATAGGCCTTATGGGCGCGCAGCCCGACCCGCGGCGCTTTATAAGCTATCCCGTGGCGCAGGACATGCTGGTTATGATAAGCGAAAACTCCCCCCGCTTCCGCACGCTCAAGCAGCAGGGCGCAACGGGGATACAGCTTATAAACGAGCCGATGATAGCGCGGGAGGAAAGCAGCGGCACGCAGCAATCGGTGGAGGCATACTTTACATCCTGCGGGGTGGATACGTCCGCGCTGAGAATAGTTGCCCGCATGGACAATCCGGAGGCCATAAAGGCCGGCGTTGCGCAGGGCATGGGCGTGAGCGTTATATCCTATCTTGCGGCGCAGGAGGAGGTAGTTTCCGGCAAGGTGCTCTCATTCGATCTGGACAGGAAGAAGGCCTTCCGCACCATATACATCGCCTGGCGTAAGGACACTGCGCTTACGGCCATAGAGCAGAAGTTCGTGAACTATGTGCGCATGGAAGCGCCGAAGATAGCGCAGTAGGGGAGCAGGCCAACTCCTTCCGTCTTTTGCTTCGCAAAATCCACCTCCCTCGGTGAGGGAGGCTTAATGTAAGAGCTTGTACACTGCACCCCCAAAAGGCTCCCTCTTAGAGGGAGCTGGAAATTCGCCGTAAGCGAATTTTCTGAGGGAGTTTCCCTTACCTTGCCTTATCCCCTATTATGCGGTCTATCTGCTCCTCTATGTGCAGCAGGGAGCCGCGGTCTATGAGATAATCAAATACTATCACCTGATTTTGGGCAGCCATGTATTCATCAAGCAGGCTGCCCGTTTGATTGGCGTCGAAAAGCGGGCTGTCCGGCGCGGCTATAACGGCGCGGAAACGGCGCATGAAGCGGCGCATGGCCTTGGGATCGGTATCAAAGCACACGGGCGGGGCCTTGCGGTGGGAGGTGAATATCTCCACCTGCTCGGCAATAAGGTTGGCAAATTTGTTGCTTTGGCACAGTATGCCTATTGTGCAATCGTGCGGCAGGGCGCAAAGGCTCACAACCGTTTTACGGCTTAACGATACGTCCGCCGCCATCAGCTTTTCGCGGTTGCGCGTAAGGCTTTTTGCAACGGTATCGTAATGGGTAACGGTAGTGAGCACCAAGTCATAATCGTTCATAAGCTCGTCCGCGTCGTCGTCCATAATTATGGTGTCCACAAAGAAGGAGGATACCACTATGCCCGGAATATAGCTTAGCTGCCGCTTGAATACGGAAAGCGATTCCGGATTGCAGTCTATTACCGCTATGCGGGCGTAGCTTTCGGGCGGCGCTTTTTTGGCAAGGGCAATATGCAGCAGCGTGCCAATTTCCTTGTGGCTCAGCCCCATCGCCGCCATGCGGTCGTATGTTTGCTCCATCAGCTCCGCGGCCTTCCTTCGCGCGTCAAGGTTTATTGTTTCGCGCTCGTTATAAACATAGCTGCCGCTGCCGTGTATCACCTCTATTATATTGTTGTCGCTCAGCTCCTTATAAGCCTTTTTCACCGTGCCGCGCGCTATGCACAGCGTTTCGGCCAAGTCCCGCTCGGTGGGCAGCCTGTCCCCGGGCTTTAATTCCCCGCTTTTTATCATGCGCGTAAGCTGCTCCACAAGCTGCTTATATATGGGCGTTTTCTGCGAAAAGTCTATCGTTATCATGTTCCCTCCCAAAGTGGTACATTATCCGCCGCGTGAACAGTACCAATCAACCCCGCCAAGGGCTCCGCTAAAAGAATTGGTACATTATTCGCCGCATAAATTGCTATATTTGTGCTTGTATCCTATAATTATAATATACCAATTTGTACGCAGCATTTCAACCGGAACATATATTTGAAAGGGGTGTTTTTATTATGATAAGCCTGAACGGGCGCGACCTTACCATAGAGCAGGTGATAAGGGTCACGCGGGGTTACGAGGAAGTAAAAATAGCGGAGGAAGCCAAAGCGCCTATGGATAAGGCCCGCGCCTACGTTGAAGAAAAGGTGGCGAGCGGCGCGGCGATATACGGCCTTACGACGGGCTTTGGCAAATTTCAGGACAAGTATATCTCGATTCACGATACGGCGACGCTGCAAAGGAACCTTATAGTGTCCCATGCCTGCGCAATGGGCGAACCGTTTGCCGAGGATATTACCCGCGGAATAATGCTTTTAAGATGCAACGCGCTCTGCCGCGGCAATTCCGGCATACGCAGGAGCACCGTTGAAACGCTTATAGCCATGCTAAACGCGCATGTGCATCCCGTTATACCGCAAAAGGGCAGCCTTGGCGCGAGCGGAGACCTTGCGCCCCTTGCGCACATGGTGCTGGTTATGATAGGCGAGGGCGAGGCCGTGTATAACGGCGAACGCATGAGCGGCGCGGAAGCAATGGCGCGGGCGGGCATACCAACGGTGGAGCTTGCCGCAAAGGAAGGCCTTGCGCTGATAAACGGCACGCAGGTTATGACAAGCACGGGACTGCATACGCTTTACGGCGCGATGCAGCTTGCAAAAACCGCCGATATTGCCGCCGCAATGACAACGGAGGCGCAGCTTGGCATAACCAAGGCGTTTGACGCGAAGGTGCATGAGCTGCGCGGCCACGGGGGGCAGATGGACTGCGCCGCGAACATAAGAAAGCTGACAGAGGGCAGCGGCCTTTGCGCCGCCGTGCAGCAGGGCAAGGTTCAGGACGCATACTCAGTCCGCTGCGTGCCGCAGATACACGGCGCGAGCCGCGACGCGATAGAATACGTCCGCGCGGCAGTTTCCCGGGAAATAAACGCCGTTACCGATAATCCCATAATATTCCCCGATGACGACGACGCCATATCCGGCGGCAATTTCCACGGCCAGCCCATGGCGCTCGCGTTCGATTTTCTCGGCATTGCGCTGAGCGAATACGCAAACGTATCGGAAAGAAGGCTTGAGCGCATGGTCAATCCGCAGCTTTCAAACGGCCTGCCCGCCTTCCTTACCAAAAACGGCGGCCTCAATTCCGGCTTTATGATAGCGCAGTATTCGGCCGCCAGCATGGTTAGCGAAAACAAGGTTTACGCGCACCCCGCAAGCGTTGATTCAATTCCCTCAAGCGCCAATCAGGAGGACCATGTAAGCATGGGAACCACCGCCGCGCGCAAGGCGGGCATGATACTGGACAACGCGGAAAAGGTTATAGCCATTGAGCTGTTCGCCGCGTTTCAGGCGCTGCACATAAGGGGCGAAGCAAAGCTTGCGCCGGCAACAAAGGCCGTTTGGGACGAAATGCGCAGGGCTGTTGAACCGATAGAGGACGACGTTGTGATGTATCCGCGGCTGAACGCGGTTGAAAAGCTGGTGCGCGGGGGCGACATTGTGCGCGCCGCCCAAAGCGTATGCGGCGAACTGAACTGATAAAAAACAGGAGGAAGTAAAATGGACAACACAGCAATAAAGGACGCAATGACCATAAAGCTGGACAATGTGCTGCCGGAATACCCCAAATTTGTTGAAGGCATACGCCGCGCGCCGGATAGGGGCTTCCGCCTTACAAAGGCGCAGGCCGAAACCGCGCTGAGGAACGCGCTGAGATACGTTCCGGAGGAGCTGCACGAAGCCCTTGCGCCGGAATTTATGGAGGAGCTCGTTACCCGCGGGCGCATTTACGCATACCGCTTCCGCCCGGAGGGACGCATCTACGGCAAGAGCATAGACGAATACAGGGGCAACTGCATAGAGGGCAGGGCGTTCCAGGTCATGATGGACAATAACCTTGATTTTGAAATAGCCCTTTATCCCTATGAGCTTGTAACATACGGCGAAACGGGCAGCGTTTGCCAGAATTGGCTCCAGTACAGGCTTATAAAGAAATACCTTGAGCAGCTTACCGAAAACCAAACGCTTGTTGTGGAATCCGGCCATCCGCTGGGGCTGTTTCCCTCCCGTCCGGAGGCGCCGCGCGTAATAATAACAAACGCGCTTATGGTGGGCATGTTCGATAACGCGCACGACTGGGAAGTGGCCGAGGAAATGGGCGTTGCCAATTACGGGCAGATGACCGCCGGCGGCTGGATGTACATAGGCCCGCAGGGCATAGTTCACGGCACGTTCAATACAATACTCGGCGCGGGGCGCAAATTTTTGGGCATTGCGGAAACGGACGATCTGCACGGGCATATGTTCGTATCCAGCGGCCTTGGCGGCATGAGCGGCGCGCAGCCCAAGGCGGCGAACATAGCAAACGCCGTGGGCGTATTTGCGGAGGTTGATTACAGCCGCATAAAGACAAGGCTTGACCAGGGCTGGGTGGATAAGGTAAGCGGAAGCCTTGACGAGGTGTTCGCATGGGCGAAGGCCGCGCTTGAAGCGCAGCAGGGGCTTTCCGTGGCGTATCACGGCAACATAGTGGATTTGCTTGAATACGCCGTGAAGAACAATATACACATTGACCTTCTGAGCGACCAAACCTCCTGCCACAACGCATACGAGGGCGGCTACTGCCCCGTTGCGCTTACGTTTGAGCAGCGCACGGAAATGCTGCATACGGACAGGGAAAGGTTCGTTGAGCTTGTGAACGAATCGCTGCACCGCCATTTCCACGCAATACAGGCGCTGTGCGCGCGCGGTACGTATTTCTTTGACTACGGCAACAGCTTCATGAAGGCCGTGTACGACAGCGGCGTTAAGGAGATATCCAAAAACGGCTACGACGAAAAGGACGGCTTCATATTCCCCTCCTACGTTGAGGATATAATGGGGCCGGAGCTTTTCGATTACGGCTACGGGCCCTTCCGCTGGGTATGCCTTTCCGGCAAGGGCGAGGATTTGGACAAAACCGACGCCGCGGCGATGAGCTGCATTGACCCCAACCGCCGCTTCCAGGATAGGGACAACTATATTTGGATACGCGACGCGAAGAAGAACAGGCTTGTTGTGGGCACGCAGGCAAGGATACTTTATCAGGATGAGCTTGGCAGGATGCGCATTGCGCTCAAGTTCAACGAAATGGTGAGAAACGGCGAAATAGGCCCCGTAATGCTGGGGCGCGACCATCACGACGTTTCCGGCACCGATTCCCCCTTCCGCGAAACCAGCAATATTAAGGACGGTTCAAACGTTATGGCGGATATGGCGGTGCAGTGCTTTGCGGGCAACGCCGCGCGCGGCATGAGCCTTTGCGCGCTGCATAACGGCGGCGGAGTTGGCATAGGCAAGGCCATAAACGGCGGCTTCGGACTGGTGCTGGACGGCAGCGAGAGGGTGGATGGCATAATACGCTCCGCCATGAGCTGGGACGTTATGGGCGGCGTTGCAAGGCGGAGCTGGGCGCGCAACGCGCACGGCATGGAAACGGCAATGGATTACAATGCCCGCCGCGCGAACGAAGGCCATATAACAATACCCTATATTGTAAACGACGGCATAATCGAAAAGGCCGTTGCCGATAAAATGAACAAATAAACCCGAAAGGACAGCAAAACAATGGAAAGAATAGTTGAATGCGTACCCAATATAAGCGAAGGCAGAAGGAAGGACGTTATAGAGGCCGTGGTGAACGAGGTCCGCTCCACGCCAAACGTAATGCTGCTTGATTATTCCAGCGACGAAAGCCACAACCGCTCCGTTATAACCTTCATGGGCGAACCGGCGGCCGTTGTTGACGCGGCGGTGAAGCTTGCCAAAAAGGCGGCGGAGCTTATTGACCTGACTAAGCACACGGGCGAGCATCCCCGCATGGGCGCGGTGGACGTTATTCCGCTTATCCCCATTCGCGGCATCACAAAGGAAGAAACCGTTGAGCTTTCCAAAAAGCTGGGCGAGCGCGTTTGCATTGAGGCGGACATTCCCGTTTTCCTTTATGAGGACAGCGCATCCGCACCCAACCGCACCAACCTTGCCGCAATACGCAAGGGCCAGTTTGAGGGCATGGCGGAAAAGGTGCAGCAGGACGAATGGGCGCCGGACTTCGGCGGCAGGCGCATCAACCCCACCGCGGGCGTGGTTGCGGTCGGCTGCCGTATGCCGCTTGTTGCGTTCAATATAAACCTTTCAACAAGCGACGTATCCGTTGCAAGCAAAATTGCGAAGATAATCCGCCGCTCCTCCGGCGGGCTGGACTGCGTTAAGGCGCTGGGCATAATGCTTGAGGATAGGAACATTGCCCAGGTTTCCATAAACATGACCGATTTCAGCCGCACCCCGCTTTACCGCGTGCTTGAGTTCGTGCGCTTTGAGGCGGCGCGTTACGGCGTGCAGGTTATAGGCACGGAGATAATCGGCCTTACGCCCATGCGCGCGCTGGTGGACTGCGCGGAATATTATCTGCAAATAGAAGGCTTCGATGCGGATAAACAGGTGCTTGAAAACTACATTCAGTAAAAAAGGAGCGACCATGCCTACACTTATTCATAACATAGGCACGCTGCAAACCCCTTTGGGCAGCTTCCCCCACGCGGGGGCTGCCCAGGGCGAAAACAGGAAATACCACAACGCCGCCGTGCTTTGCGATGGCGGCGTTATAAAGGCCGTGTACGAAAACGGCGCCCTGCCCGAGGTGAGCGCGGATACCCAAACCATAGACGCGCAGGGCCGCCTTGTTACGCCCGGACTTATAGACGCGCATACCCACCTTGTTTTCGGCGGCTGGCGGCAAAACGAGATTCCGCTGAAGCTTAAAGGCGCGGGGTATTTGGACATACTGCGCGCGGGCGGCGGCATACTTTCAACCGTGCGCGCAACAAGGGAGGCAAGCGGGGATGAGCTTTTTGAAAAGAGCCGCGCCTTCCTTGACGAGCTGATGGCGCAGGGCGTTACGACCGCTGAGCTGAAAAGCGGCTATGGGCTGGATAAGGAAACGGAGTTGAAGCAGCTTAGGGTCATAAAAAGACTGAATGAAGCCCATCCGATGGATGCTGTGGCTACGTACCTTGGCGCGCACGCCATACCCGAAGAATACATGGGGAAAAGCGGCGAATATATAGACTTTATAATAAGCGATATGCTGCCCGAAATAAAGCGCCAAGGCCTGGCGGAATTCTGCGACGTGTTCCTTGAAACGGGTGTGTTCGGCGTAGAAGAAAGCCGAAAGCTGCTCACCGCCGCGCGGGAGATGGGCTTTGGGCTGAAGATACATGCGGACGAGATAGACGAGCTTGGCGGCAGTCAGCTTGCGGGCGAGCTTGGCGCGGTGAGCGCGGAGCATCTTATCGCCACGGGCGAGCGGGGCATGGAGGCCTTAGCCCGCGGCGGGGTCATAGCGGCGCTTTTGCCCTGCACCTCGCTTTATCTGAACAAATCCTTTGCACGCGCACGGGATATGATAGCCCGCGGCATCCCCGTTGCCGTGGCCACGGATTTCAACCCCGGAAGCTGCCCTTCGCTGAACATTGGCCTTTGCATGACGATGGCGTATCTTAAATACCGCATGACGTCGGAGGAGATACTGTCCGCCGTTACGATAAACGCCGCCTGCGCCGTGAACCGCGGCGGGAGCATCGGCACTATTGAGCCGGGCAAGAAGGCGGATATGGTTATATGGAACGCGGAGGATATGGAGATGCTTTGCTACCGCATGGGCAGCAACCTTGCGGGCACGGTAATTAAGCATGGCGCGATAGTCAAAAATAATATATAATAATTCTGATAAGGCTTTGTGCCGAAGGAGAGAACATTTATGCTAAGCAAAATGAAGATTAACGATTATATAGACCTGCTTGCAAGCGACGCGCCCGCGCCCGGCGGCGGCAGCGCAAGCGCCCTTTGCGGCGCGCAGGGAGCGGGGCTGTGCGCAATGGTTGCGGCGCTGACGCTCGGCAAAAAGAAATACGAGGAGCATCAGGAGCTGTGCCGCGACGTTTACGAGCAGGCGCGGATGCTGTCCGAGCGCATGTGCGCGCTGATAGACGAGGATACGGAGGCGTTCAACCGCGTTTCCGCCGCGTTCAAGCTGCCGAAGGACACGGACGAGGATAAGGCCGCGCGCAAGACCGCCATTGCGGAAGCTACGCTGGGCGCGACAATGGTTCCGCTCGATACGCTGCACCGCGCGCACGACGGGCTGGAGCTTGCGAAGATGCTTATAGGCAAAAGCAACACGAACTGCGCAAGCGATATAGGCGTTGCGGCGCTGAACCTGGTAAGCTGCGCACGCGGCGCATGGCTGAACATACTTATTAACCTTGGCGGCATTGCGGACGCGGAAAAGGCGCGTGAGATACGCGCCAAGGGCGAAGGGATACTTGCCGAATGCGAAAGCATGGGCGGCGATATATATGCGGCCATATTGAAACAAACGGAGGAATAACATATGAGGGAGCTTCGCGGGGCGGAAGCGGCAAGCGCGATATGCACAGATGCAATGCGGCAGACAGCCGAGCTTATCGAGCGCGGCATAGCGCCGTGCCTTGGCGTTGTGCGCATAGGCTGTGATGCTGCCGACGCCGCATACGAGCGCGGGCTTATGAAGCGGTTCGCCGCCGCGGGCGCGGACGTGAAGCGGGTTTTACTTGATGGGGATTGTACTCAGGCGGAGGCGGAAAAGGCGATAAAAGCCCTTGCCGAATGCGACACGGTACACGGCATACTGCTCTTTATGCCATTGCCTAAGCACCTTGACGCGGACAGGCTGCGCACACTGATACCGGCCGAAAAGGACGCGGACGGCGCAAGCCCATTGAGCGCGGGGCTGCTGATGGGCGGGCGGGACTGCTTCGCCCCCTGCACGGCGGAGGCCGTGATAAGGCTTATTGAGCATTATAAAATAGCCATCGGCGGCAAAAACGTATGCATAATAGGCCGCAGCAATGTTGTGGGCAAGCCGCTTGGGCTGCTGCTGCTCGGCAAAAACGCGACGGTCACCGTTTGCCACACAGCGACGCGGAACCTTGCCGCGCATACGCTGAATGCGGACATTGTGATAGCAAGCGCGGGCTCGCCCGCCATGATTTCGGCGGACATGGTTGCGGAGCGGAGCATATTGATAGACGTTGGCATAAACACCGTGAACGGCAAGCTTTGCGGCGACATTGCCGCCGAGGCCTGCCAAAAGGCCGCGGCATATACCCCCGTGCCCGGCGGCGTGGGCGCGCTGACAACGGCGGTGCTGCTGATGCACACCGTGCAGGCGGCAATGCGGGCGCAAAAAGAATAAGGAGGACATTGACGTGAAAAGAACAACGGCAATATTCGCCCTGATACTTGCGGCGGCAATGCTGCTTGCGGGGTGCAAAAAAGAACCCTTGCCCAAGGTATATACGGTTTATTCATACGGCGCGCCGTATACCATAGATACGGAAGGCCGCACCATATCGGACGGAACGTACACCTACGGCTACGAATACGCCGCATCAGGCAGCAGAGTGAGCTTCACCTATCCCGACGGGAACGTATACAGCGCGGGCATACAGTCTGCGAACAGCAGCGGTGCCGGCGGCGTGAGCGCGGGATCGGTAAGCGCGGACTATGATTACAACAGCGGCTATACCGACCCGCTTTCCCTGTGCTATGCGCTCACCTCCCCGCGCGAGACGAAAAGAGCAGCTTCCTCCGGCAGCAATCATCCGTTTGTGGCGCTGCTGCTTTGCGGCGTTGGCATATTCAACCTTGCCGCGCCCAAGGCAAGCTGGTATCTTAGCTACGGCTGGCGCTTTAAGGACGCCGAGCCGAGCGACGCGGCAATAACCCTCAGCCGCATAGGCGGCGGTATTGCCGTAGTGATAGGCGTTATAATGCTGATAGCTTAAGGAGGTAAATCCACCATGAAACGGACAACGGCAATATTCGCCCTGATATTCGCGGCGATATTGCTTTTTGCGGGGTGCAAAGCCAGTCAGGTATACACCGTTTATTCAAAGGGCGTTACATACACTGTGGACAAGGCGGAGCAAACCATAACGGACGGCAGGGACACATATAAATACGAATGCGACCCATCCGACGGCGGCGGGTACACGGTGAAATTCATCTATCCCGACGGCAACGCCTATACCGTTGTCAGCCACGAATTACAGGAGGCGTTCGACCCCGGCTGCGGCTACGTTGACCCGCTTGAGCTTGACGATGTGTTCGTAAACAGAGAGTAAAAAACTACCCCGGCAGAGATTCCCGCCGGGGCTTTTTGTTTCGCTAATGGCAAAGCGATTGGTTATCAGTTGAGTTTGTTTTTCTTATTCTTGCGGTTCAGCAGCCGGCCTGCGAACATGAATGCCGCGAATACTATCAAATACCACACGTTCTCCATGCCGTGGCCTACTATGCAGGCATACACCATGAACAGGCTGCATATTATGCCAAGCGCGGGCAGTACGAAGCGACGGAATGCCTTTTCGTCCTTCTCCTTCTTCATCCAGGCTATGAAAATGGGGATATAGAGAAGGTATATGGTGATTATGGGCAGCTCCGAGGAATCGAACACGAACGGGCCGCTCCACGTTCCCGCAAGGCAGGCAAGATAGAAATACATGCCCCAGAAGCCGGTAATAAGCAGCGCGAATATGGAAGCGTTGTTAGGCATGTTGGTTTCGGGGTCAACCTGGGCAAACACCTCCGGACGGGGGCCTTCGCCGCGCACAGCCAGCGCGTACATGCCGCGCGTGCAGCCCAGCATAAGGCCGTTCATGGTGCCTATGCAGGAAATGGCTATGAACAGGTTAAGTATGTTGCCAAGCACGTTGCCGAATATGTTGGTGAAGGCGGTGGTTGCGCCGTCCGCCATAAGGGTTTCTACCGTTGCGCCGCCGGCAACGCCCACGTAGTACGCAATGTATACTGAAATTATGATTATGCCGCCTATCACGAGCGCCTTAGGCAGGTTGCGCTTGGCGTCCTTCAGTTCGGAATTTATGCTGGTTGCAATTATCCAGCCTTCGTACGCAAAGGCCGTTGCGCAAACGGCGCTGAGCAGCAGGGAGCTTGTGCTTGCATCGCCGGGGAGAAGATCCTTTGCCGCGGCAAAGTTGTTCACCAGCATGTGCGTGGGGCTGACAAGGCCGACTATTATGCCAACAACAGCCATGAGCCCGAGAGGTATAAGCTTTATCACGGTGGTGGAAGTCTGAATCTTGCCGGCAAGCTTGGGGGAGATTGCGTTCACGAAGTACGCGCAGCACATATAGAACATCATCAGCGCAATGCACTCCGGCCCTATCACGCAGCCGCCTTCGGCCGCGGGGATTATGAGCGGGAAATCGGGCCAGCAGGACGTGATGAAAACGAGGGTATAGCGCGCGCTGAGCCAGCTGAGAACGCTGGTGAGCGTGGGGTAATAAATGGTGCTCATGAACCAGCCCACATAGTAGCCGTACTTGCCGCCTACCGTGGCCTCGGCATAGTCAACTATGCCGTTCACCTTAATGTATTTCTGCGCCATCATGGCGAACGCCAGTATGCACACCAGCATTATTACGCCGCCGATTATCCACGCCAGTATGCCCAGCGGAAGGTCGCCGTCGGTCTTTTGCAATATGGTCTGCGCCTTAAAGAATACGCCCGAGCCTATAACGATGCCTACTACCATGCAGATAGCCGTAAATAGACCGTATTTTTTGCTCAGCTTCGACGTGGATTCCATGCCTGATACCTCCGATATTGAATAATAAAAAAATTATAAGTTGTCCGACAATAAGCTGCACATTTGACATCTTATCCGACAACTAATTATACAGATTATACATAGCGGATATGCCAATGTCAATATAAAGTTTACAATTCCGCCGCAATATTATATATTATATACTTCAACCGGTGAAGGAATATGTGCCGGGGCGCCTTTTGGGTACGGTACATGGCATTATACTGCACACAAAAAAGGAGCGCCCCCACGCTCCTTTCTTTAACTTTGTTATGCTTTTTAGCCCTTCACCGCGCCGGCTGCAACGCCCTTTATTATGTGCCTCTGGCAGGTGAGATAGAATATGATTATGGGCACAATGCTCAGCAGTATCAGCGCCATTGTAACGCCGAGATCCACCGCGCCGTAGCTGCCCTTTTGATACTGTATCAGTATGGGTATAGTCATGTACTTAGTGCGGTCAAGCACCAGGTACGGCAGCAGATAGTCGTTCCATATCCACATTATTTCAAGCACGCCAACGCTTATCAGCGTGGGCTTGAGCATGGGCAGCACCACCATGAAGAACGTGCGGAACGGGCCGCAGCCGTCTATGGCCGCCGCTTCTTCTATTTCCACCGGCAATGACTTTACGAACCCCGCAAACATGAATACCGCAAGCCCCGCGCCGAAGCCAAGGTAAATTATGGGTATTGTCCAAGGGGTGTTGAGGCCGACCGATTCAAGCGAGTGGCTCAGTAAGCTGTAATACGGTATATGCACGCTGTCCGCAGTTTTGGCAAGCGTGAACATGACCATCTGGAACGGCACAACCATCGAGAACACGCACATGAGATACACCAGCTTGCAGAAGCGGCTGTTCACGCGGGTTATGTACCACGCTGCCATGGACGTGCAGATGAGTATGAGCGCGGTTGAGAATATGGTTATAACAAGGCTGTAGCCTACCGCCTTAAAGAAGGGGTAGTTGCCGTAATTCATGCCCTTGATGTAGTTATCAAGCCCAACGTAGGATTCCTCCGTTGGCAGGGCAAACGTTTCCGTATTTATGTATGCGTTCGCCTTGAAGGAGTTGATAAGCACGGTAACTATCGGCAGAATGTATATTATGCTTATTACCGCGAACAGTATGGTAAGGAAGGTTTTGCTCTTTTTACTGTTTCTGAATACGGAGCTGTTCATTACTGCTGCACCTCCTTTTTGCGCGTTGCGTTAAGCTGAATAAGCCCAAGCGCGGCAACCAGCAGGAAGAATATTACCGCCTTCGCCTGACCCACGCCGCGGGAATTGGAGTTTTGATAGAATGTATTATATATGTTCAGCGCCAGCATTTCCGTGGTCTTTATCACGTTGCCGTCGGCAAGGAACTCAAAGGGCTGGCCGCCGTTGAGCGCCATGTTCTGGTCAAACAGCTTGAAGCCGTTCGTAAGGGAAAGGAACGTGCATATTGTTATGGAGGGCATAACGCAGGGGATAGTGACATGGAAAAGCGTCTGCCAGCCGTTTGCGCCGTCTATCTTTGCGGCCTCTATCAGCTCCTCCGGCACGCTTTGCAGCCCAGCGATGTATATTATCATCATGTAGCCTATCTGCTGCCAGCACATAAGTATTATCAAGCCCCAGAAGCCAAGCGTGCTGTCCAGCAGAATGCTTGTGCCGTAGCGGCTGAGTATGCCGTCGAATATCATGGACCAAATATAGCCCAGCACTATGCCGCCGATAAGATTGGGCATGAAGAACACGGTGCGGAATATGTTTGAACCTTTTATGCCGCGGGTAAGCGCATAGGCCACCGCGAAGGCAATAACGTTTATCAGTACAAGCGACACTATTGCGAACAGCGCCGTAAACCAAAACGAGTGCATAAAGGAGGAATCGCTCAATGCCTTTATATAGTTATCAAGGCCAACGAATTTTGCGTTGCTGGTGGTTTTGAAATTGCAGAAGGAAAGGTATATGCCCTTTATGAACGGGTATACGAATCCGATTGCAAACGCGGCCACGGTGGGCAGCAGAAACAGCGGAAACCATTTGCGTATGGTGCCGCTGAGCATATTGCCGTTCACGGCCAGACTGTGCCGCTTTTTCGGCTTTTTTTGTTCCATACAGACCTCCTTTATATTAAGCGAAATAAGGCGACCCGCCTTATTTTTGATTATACATAATTTTGTGCGCTTTTTCCAGTCCTCAGCCGAAGAAGTGAAATTTTCCTCCGGTTCAGGACTGGGCGGGCAAATGCCCGCCCAGAAAGAAGTTGATATGGATTAGATTACTGATTCTGATACTGTACGGCCCAGCCGTTGACGTAGGCGTTTACCAGATCGTCCCAGGAGCCGGTGCCTGCGGAGTACTGGGTCAGAGCGGCAACGATGCCGTCACGCCAGGTTTCCACGTTGGGGGTGTAAGTGAAGTCCCAAGTTACGGTGTAGTTGCCGGCGGCAGCGTAATCCGCAGCGGCCTTGCAGAACACGTTCTCGGGCTCGGCAGCGCTCTTGAACGGGCAGGGGCCGAACTCGTCAGCCATCATCTTGGTGCCGCTCTCGCTGGTTACTACCCAGTACATGAAGTCCAGAGTAGCCTGGATATCATCCTCGCTGGCCTTGCTGTTAACGGCCCAGCAGTTTTCGGTGCCGGAGCACAGGCCGGCCTTTTCTTCACCCTCTACACCGCAGTAGATGGGGATCATGGTCAGATCGTCCTTGTTCATGCCAAGGTCGTTTACCAGGGTGTTGTATTCCCAGGAACCGTTCTGGAAGAACACGGCCTTACCCTGAGCAAATTCAGCCTCGGAATCGCCGGCGGTCTTGCTGGGCAGATCGCTGGGCGCGCAGGTGCTGTTGTTGATGTAAAGATCCCAGATGTTCTTGAAGTTGTCAAGATACTTGCCGGTAACGGTGGCGGGCTGGGAGGTTACGTTGTCGTCACGGAACTCATAGAACAGGGGCAGGTTGGTCAGATGGCCGCTGAAGCGCCAAGAGGAGGAGCTGTCCAGACCTGCGCTGGAGAACGCGGAGAAGCCGAGTTCGTCCTTGCGGGCGGTGATGTCCTCAGCAACAGCCTTAAGAGTTTCAAAGTTGGTGATTTCGCTTACCTGATGGCCGGCCTTTTCAAGCAGGGCCTTGTTGACTATAAGGCCATAGGACTCATAGCAATAAGCGATGCAGTAAACTTCGCCGTTCTCGCCGAAAAGGTTGAAGTCGTCGGTGCTCATTTCCTTATAAACATCGGTGTCCTTCAGATCCAGGCAATAGTCGCCCCAAGTGGCAAGGCTTGCTTCGTTGCCGCACTGGAACAGGGTAGGCATGCTGCTCTTGTCCATTTCGGCGGTGAGGGTTTCCTCATAGGTGCCGCTGGCGGCGGTAACAACCTGCACGGGTACGCCGGTCAGCTCGGTATATTCCTTAGCCAGCGCCTGCCAGGCTGCATCAGCCTCGGGCTTGAAGTTGAGATAATACACGGAGCCCTTCGCCTCGGCGGGTTCGGTGGAGTCCACAGGAGCCGCGGTCGGCTCGGTGGTGGCGGGCACGGCGCTCGCGTCGGGAGCCTGAGTGGGCTTAACGTCGTTATTGCCGTTTGCCTGGCAACCCACCACGGAAAGCACCATGGTCAGCATCAATACGATAGCCAGAACCTTCTTCATTGTAGTTTCCTCCTAAAATAAATTTGTTCTTGTTTATGCTAAAGCGCGTTTTGCGCCTTATGCCGTGTTTAACTTATATGCTTTACGCTCGCGCCCTGTATCAGCTCCGTCTCAAGCTGAATGTGCTTCGGTGCGCAGTCCGTATCCATGCTTTCAAGCAGCAGCTCAACGCTCCTGTCCGCAAGCTCCTGCTGCGGCTGGCGCATGGTGGCAAGCGCGGGGTGATAATACTGCGCAAGCTCAATTCCATCGTATCCTATCACCGATACGTCCTCCGGCACCCTTTTGCCGGAATCCATAAGCGCCCTTGCCGCGCCTATGGCCATTGTGTCGGACATGGCGAATATCGCCGTATAGTCGGGGCCTGTGTACTCCTTTATCCTTTCATATGCGCAGGAGAAGGAGAACGGTGAAACAAGTACGCGGCTGCTTTCAAGCGTTTTGCCGTGCTCCTTAAAGCTGTCCAGCACGCCCAAATACCTTTGATGCGCCATGTTGCAGCCCTGCGTTTCGCCGCTGAGAATCACCATGTTCTCGTGCCCGCAGTCGAAAAGGTAATCAATCGCTTTCTTCGCGCCCTGCCTATCGTCCACGCTCACGCTTGATACGTTGGGCGCGTAGCCTTCCGCCGCGTTAACGGTTGAGTATACGCAGGGAATGGGCAGGCGGCTGAGCATTGCGCCGTTATCCGTATGGCATCCGCCCATGAATATTATCCCGCGCACCTTGCGCTCCGCGTATACGCGCAGTGCCGCCGCGGCTTCGTCATCGTTTTCGTCTATATAATGGGGCAAAAACCTGAGCCCTGCGGCCTCTATCCGCTTTTGCAGCAGTTCAAGTATGCCGGAGAAGAAAAGGTTGTTCCGCCCGCGCACTATTACCGCAACGCAGTCGGTTGAAAGCTGCTTCAGGTGCTTTGCGTTGCTGTTCGGCTCGTAGCCGTAACGCTCTATCACTTCCATAACGCGCCCGCGGGTATCCTCGTTCACGTCCGGCCGCTTGTTCAGTACGCGCGATACGGTGCTGACACCCACGCCTGAAAGCCGGGCTATCTCCTTTATCGTCATGCGCGCAACCATACCTTACATCTCTCTTCCGTGCTTACTGCTCTTCAACCAGTGGAACCGTACCCGGCAACGTTTCCGGTATCGTTTCCGGATTTAATTTTAGCAGTGGTTAAAATTATTGTCAATATATAATCGCATTATTTTTGGCAAAATTTTAGCGGGGGAGGGATTGTTTTTGTGTGAGTGCGGATAGTGGCTTTGCTGTTTAACTCAACCCCTCAGTCACGGCTTGCGCCGTGCCAGCTCCCAGTGCGGGGAGCCTTTTGGGTGCTACCACTATCCAAAAGCTGTCCCCGCGTGCGGGGAAAGTGTCGCGGCATAGCCGTGACGAAAGGGGAAAGGCTTAAAGATGCCAAGTGCCGCGAGATGTTCCCCCTCAGTCTGTTCACTGTCGTTCACATACAGCTCCCCCATAAATGGTGGCGCCTTTAGTGCGCTTTACAAACTCTCATATTAAGCCTCCCTCACCGAGGGAGGTGGCTTTTGCGAAGCAAAAGCCGGAGGGAGTTAGCCTGCCCTGAAAGGGGAGGTGGACATGAGCGTTAGCGAATGGACGGAGGGGTTGAAAAAGAAAGAGGCTTCACTTATTTACGTCAACCCCTCAGTCGGCTTCGCCGACAGCTCCCCGTAAAGGGGAGCCTTTTGGCGTTCCTTACAAACTCTTATACAGTCTTAGCGGGCTGCCAATGACGGCCCCTACAACGCATCTTATAAACTTTTGGCATAAACAAGGGGACGCTCTGCGTCCCCACATCTTCACAATCTCCCACGATCACCCGCCGATAGGCGGATTTCACATGGCGGAGCCATATTTCACATTGCGTAAGCAATATTTCACTGCGCATGGGCGCAATTTCACCGCGGGCGTAAGCCCGCTACTTTCCCGTTTGCGTGCGGTACATGTCCGCATATTTGCCGTTCAGGCGCATCAGCTCATCGTGCGTGCCCTGCTCGGCTATGCGGCCGTTTTCGATGAGTATTATCACGTCCGAATCGCGGACGGTGGAAAGCCGGTGCGCTATTATGAAGGACGTTCTGCCGCTGCAAAGCTTCAGCATGGCGCGGCGTATCTTTTGCTCCGTTACGGTATCGACCGAGCTTGTGGCCTCGTCCAGTATCAATATGGGCGCGTTTGTAAGCACCGCGCGCGCTATGGTCATAAGCTGCCTTTCACCCTGCGAAAGCTCCGCGCCGCCCTGCTCAAGCACGGTATCGTAGCCGTTCGGCAGGCGCTCTATGAACGCATCCGCGCCGCACATTTCTGCCGCCGCGCGAACGTCGTCCGTCGATGCGTCCGCATGGCCGTAGGCTATGTTGTCCTTTACCGATTGGGCGAACAGCGCCGTATCCTGAAGCACAACGCCGAACGCGCGCCGTAAATCATGCAGCCTGTAATCCCGTATGTCGTGCCCGTCAAGGAGTATTCTGCCGGAGGTAACGTCATAAAAGCGGGTGAGCAGGCTTATTATCGTTGTTTTGCCGGAACCCGTGGGGCCGGCTATCGCAACGCGCGTGCCCGTGGGAATTTTGAGGGAGATGCCGCTTAGCACCTGCTTGCCGGCGCCGTAGGCAAAGCATACGTTGTCGAACTCTATTTCGCCCTCTACGTGCTCAAGGGGCAGCGCGTCATCCGCATCCTTTGGCTCGCTTTGTTCGTCCAGCATTTCAAACATGCGCTCCGCGCCGGCAACGGCGGTTTGGAAGCTGTTATATATGTTTGCAACCTCCATAAACGGGCGCGTAAACTGGCGCACATACAGAAGAAAGCTTGTTATCATGCCTATATCCGTTATGCTGCCGCGAAGGTACATAAGCGCGCTGAAAACGGAAACGGAAAGATAGCAAAGGTTGTTTATAACGTTTGTAATGGGCATAAGGCAGCCGGAATACACCAGCGCCTTTATGGATACGGCGCAGAGCTTTTCGTTCTTCCGGTCAAAATCGGCCTGCGTCTGTTCCTCGCGGCAGAATGCCTTAACAACGCTCAGGCCGGATATGCTTTCCTCTATCTGCCCGTTAAGTATGCCAAGACCGCGCTGCCGTTCCTTAAAAAGCTTTTTTGTGCGCTTGGTTACCACCTTTGTAAGCAGCGTTATCAGCCCAACGCCCGCAAAGGCGATAAGCGTAAGCAGCGGGCTTGTGAGCATCATCATTACAAAAACGCCTATCACCGTGAAGCAATGCATAAGCAGCTGCGTAAGCGAATTGGATATGGTGGTGCTTATGTTGTCCACGTCGTTTGTAAGGCGGCTCATCAGCTCGCCATGCTGACGCATATCGAAAAAGCTGAGCGGCAGTTCGCGTATTTTATCGAACAAGGTCCGCCTTAGGTGATCTATTATGCGCGGGGAAACGGAAGCCATTATGTATTTTTCAAGGAACTTCATAAGCCAATCGAAAACATACATGGCTATGAGCGCGATAAGCGCGCCCGTAACCGCGCTGCCTTGGCTTATCTCCGTTACGGCGCGGCCGGTTATGAGCGGGGATATAACCGCCGCAATGCTGCTGAGTGCGGACAGCACCAATATAAGCCCCATGCCGCGGCTTTTTTTGCGCACAAGCTGCCAAAGGCGCATAAGCGTACCGCGCATATCCTTGGGCTTTACTACCACAAGGCCCTTGCTGGGGCGGGCGATGCCGCTCAGGTTGGACGGCGGCGGCGTTGCTCCGTTAGTTGCCATCGGCTTCACCCCCTATCTGAGAAGCGTATATTTCGCGGTAAAGCGGGCAAATGCGCATCAGCTCATCGTGCGTGCCAAGGCCGCGCATAAGCCCGTTTTCAAGGCAAAGTATCCTGTCCGCCTTCATAACGGTTGAAATCCGCTGGCTTATCAAAAGCACGCTCATGCCCCGCGCGGTTTCGCGTATTCCGCTTAATACGCGCGCTTCGGTATCGGCGTCAAGCGCGCTCGTGCAGTCGTCCAGTATAAGTATCCTGGGCGTGCGTATAAGCGCCCTTGCGAGCGAAAGCCGCTGCTTCTGCCCGCCGGAAAGGTTCACGCCGCCCTGACCCAATATTGAATCATAGCCGTTTGGCGTATTTTTTATGAACTCATCCGCGCGGGCCGTGCGGCAGGCGGAGTCAAGCTCGGCTTGTGTTGCGTCGCTTTTGCCCCAAAGGAGATTATCGCGTATGGTGCCGCTGAAAAGCAGCGCCTTCTGCGGCACAACGGCTACCGCCGCGCGCAGCGTATGCTCGTCCATGCTGTTCACATTGCAGTCGTCTATATATACCGCGCCCTCCGTAGCATCGTAAAAGCGGGGGATAAGGTTTATAAGCGTTGTTTTGCCCGCGCCCGTGGGGCCGATTATGCCGAGCGTTTCCCCTTCGCGCACGGTCAGGCTTATGCCGCTTAGTGAATCCTTTGCGCTTATGGCATAGGCAAAGGAAACGTTATCGAATTTTATGTTGCCGCGTATTTCGGGCGAAAGCGGGCTTTCCGCGCGCGGCTGGGCGGGCTTTTCGTAAAAAACCTCCTGTATGCGGGCGGAGGACGCCATTGCGCGCACGGCAACGTTTATAACGTTGGCAATTCTTGTAAGGGCGAAAAGCACCTGCGTCATATAATTTACCGATGCCATAAGCTTGCCGATCTCGCCGGCGTTCTGGCTGCGGGAAATATACAAAAGCACAACTATGCCCATGTTCACCGCCAAATTGATAAGCGGATTAAAAAGCGCGTTTGCATGCAGGGCGCTTGTGTTGGCGGCCGCAAGCTCCCCGCTTGCGGCGTTGAACTTCTTTTCCTCCGCTTCTTCGGCATTGAACGCCTTTACCACCCTTACGGATGAAAGGAACTCCCGCGCGGCGGCGTTGAGCGCATCCAGCTTTTTCTGCACCCTGCCGAAGCGCGGATAGCCGATTTTCACGTTGCCCAGTATAAGAAAACCCACGATTATAATTATGACTATCAGCACGGGCGCCTGCCGCGGCGTTTGCATTATTATCAGCACCACCGCGCCTATGCAGGTTATGGGCGCCTTGACCATCATGCGCATCATGCTGTTTATAAATTCCTGAATCTGCGTAACGTCGTTGGTTATGCGGGTTATTATGCCCGCTGGCTGCAAAACGTCTATATTTTCAAGGGAGAGCCGCTGCACGCTTCGGTACAGATCGCGCCTTAGCTCAAGCGCAACGGTTTGGCTGGTGCGCACGGAAAAATAGTTGCGCATAAGCGCGCCGGCCGCGCCAACGGCGGCAATGCAGAGCATTATAAGCCCGTAATGCAGAATTTGGTCAACGTCCGCGTTCTTTATGCCCCTATCCACAATATAGGACATAAACGTGGGCTGCAAAAGATCCGCCGCAGCTTCCAGCGTTAAAAACATTGTGGAGAGCAAAAATGAGATCCAATGGCGTTTTATATATTCGAATATCAGCTTCATGTTATGCGTTCGCCCTGCTTTTCTTGGGATAGCGGGCGGAATAGTCCGCCGTAAGCTTTTCAAGCAGCTTCAAAAGCTCCTCCTGCTCGGTTTCGTTAAGGTTGCTCATCAGCTCACGGCGCACCTTGTCCCGCTTGGCATAGGCTTCCTGCGCGGCGATGCGGCCTTCTTCCGTAAGCGATATGTTTATTGTGCGGCGGTCCTTATCGTTGGCGGTGCGCTGTATAAGCCCCGCCGCTTCAAGCTTTGCAAGCACCTCGCTTGCGGAGCCGGGCTGAATGTCCAGCCGCTCGGTAAGGACGGACTGGGTTATTACATCGCCGCTTTTCAGCAGCACCGTGAGCACGCGCCGCTGGCTGCCGCGCCCGTCGTAGGTATCCCTGAGCACGCGGCTTATTTTCCAGAAGTTGGAAACAAGCTTGCCCACGGTGTCCTTTTCATTATATGAATACATAAATGCGCTCCTTTGTATAATTGTTAGGTACCTTGACATTTTGCGCCCTTTGACGGAATTTGTCAAGGTACCTAAACAATATTCCCTGTTGTGCGGACGAGGCGCGGGCAATATAATAAAGGAAAGAAAATCTGCGGAGGATGCTATGCATATAGAGCAATTCGTTATGGCATATGAGGTGGAGCAGGATAGGCTCCGCGCGCTGGTGCCGCACGGGTTCAAATCGCTCAGGCCCGTGCTCAGGATAAACGCGGAAATACGCGGCGGCGCGCCATACGTTGAGTTCAACACGGCCGTGGAGGCGCAGGACGGCACACGCGGCTGGATAAACATAGGCGCATGGGTGGACGGCACATTCACACGGGAGGGCGAAACCGTTGCGTTTGAAACGGACATGCTGCGCATAAGCTTCACGGGAGTTGGCATACGGGGCGGCTGCCCCGCGGAAAAGGACAACGCCGGCTGCTATTATCCGCGCGCGCTTGATTATGTGCTGCGCCCTGCGGAAAAGATAGACTCTCCCAAGGAATTCTGCGACTGCACATTTAATTGGCTTACAAAGACCGGCACAAGCGGCCAAAGCACGGGCAAATCAGTACCCGTTTTTCCGACCGAGCCGCAGGTGCTTTACCCGCGGCAGATGTTCTCCGTGACCAATGCCGCCGCAATACCCTGTAAGCAGGTCGTGGGGGCATATAAGGTGGAGTTTGAGCGGGAGCAGCAATAACGCATTCATGAATAACGATACGGAATTATTGAAAAAACGCTTTGCGGAGCTTTCCCGCCGCGCGGACGGGCGCGGCTGCTTGCTGTACAGCGGGTTTCTTTCGCTGAACGAGCAATCCGCCCTTGCGTCCATAGCCCGCACGTTGCCCGCGCCGTATTCGCTTTACGGCGGGGCGGAGGGGTGCGAACGGCGCATGGCGCGCTTTGGCTACGCGGAGGGGGACGACACGGAAGGCTATCCGATAGACATAATAGAAATCGCGCCAAAGAGCGAGAAGTTCGCCTCCGACCTTACCCACCGCGACTTCCTGGGCGCGCTTATGCACACGGGCGTTGAGCGCGAAAAGATAGGCGACATAATAGTGCGCGGCAAGCATGCCTATGCATTTGTTGAAGCGTCGCTTGCGCCGTACTTTGCGGATACGCTTGAAACCGTGGGGCGGACGAGCGTTGTCTGCCGCGCGGGCGCGGTTGTGCCGGAAGGTGAGCTTTTCCGTGCGGAGGAGAGCATTGTGCGCGTATCAAGCCTTCGCCTTGATGCATTGATCGCGCAGGCGTTCCGCCTTTCCCGCGGCGACGCGGCGGAGCTTTTCACGGCGGAGCGCGTATTTGTGAACGGCGCGCTTGCAAAGGGCCCTTCCGCTGCGCCAAAAGAGGGGGACATAATCTCCGCCCGCGGATTCGGAAGGTTTATATTTTCCGCCATATCGGGCCAAAGCAAAAAGGGCAAGCTGGTGGTGGAGATAAAAAGGTATGTGTAAATTAAGCGTTTCGGAAGCCAAACAAATGCTGGCCGAAGCGGCGCGCATTGCGCTGACACATTCCTTCAACAACGGCAGCCTTGATGATTACATAGGCAATTATGATATTTCCGCCGAGAAACAGCAGAAACTTTCCGCGCTGCTGGCGGCAGCGGAATGCGACGATTACGATAGGCTGATACAGCTTTGCGACGCTATTGCCACGGCGGACGGTATTGTTGCGATAGAGGAGCGCATGAACGACGTTAAGCGGCGGTACGGCTTTTATCCCCAACGCAAATGGGATAAGAATATTGAGTTGAAACGGTATTTTGAAGATAAAATGAACTGCTGCATATATGATGCGGCGGGAACTGATATAGCGGAGAATTAAGGGAGGCACAGCGCATGGACACGAACGCATATGAAAGGCCGCTTATACTGGCGCCGGTCGGCGGGGCGGAGCAGCTAAAGGCAGCCCTGCGCACGGGCGCGGACGCGGTGTACCTTGGGGCGAAGGGCTTCAACGCGCGGCGCAACGCGGAAAACTTTGCCGAAACAAGCCTTGATGAAGCCATTGCGCAGTGCCACGAGCGCGGGGTGAAGGTGTTCGTTACGCTGAACACGCTCGTTACGGACGATGAGTTCGCGGCATTGACTGCTGAACTTGACGATATTGCCAAAGCGCAGGCGGACGCGGTAATTGTGCAGGACATGGGCGTTATGTCCCTTATCCGCGCGCGGTACCCCAAGCTGCCGCTTTATGCTTCCACGCAGACAACCGTGCATAATGCCGAAGGCGCGGTGCTGCTCGATAAGCTCGGGTTTAAGCAGGTGGTGCTTGCGCGGGAGCTTTCCGCGCGGGAGATACGCGCAATTCAGGCTGCGTCGCCCATACAGATTGAATGCTTTGTGCATGGGGCGCACTGCATGTGCATGAGCGGGGCGTGCTATCTTAGCGCAATGCTGGGCGGGCGCAGCGGCAACCGCGGCCTTTGCGCGCAGCCGTGCAGGCTTAATTTTAAGCTGGGGAAAAAGGAACGCGCGCTTTCGCTGAAGGATATGTGCCTTATAGGCCATATGGACGAGCTGATGCGAAACGGCATACACGCGCTGAAAATAGAGGGGCGCATGAAGCGGCCCGAATACGTAGCCGCTGCCGTTACCGCCTGCCGTCAGGCAGAAAACGGCGAAAAGCCGGATATAGAAACGCTGAAGGCCGTGTTTTCGCGAAGCGGCTTTACCGATGGATATTACACAGGCCGCCGCACGGCGGATATGTTCGGCGCACGCAGCAGGGAGGACGTTATGTCCGCCGCGGCGGTGCTGCCCAAGCTTGCCGCGCTTTATGCTTCCGAACCGCAGACCGTTCCGCTTTACGCAAGATTAAGCATACACATAGGGCAGGAAGCGGAGCTGTTCATGACGGACGGCACATTCAGCGCGAGCGTGCACGGCCCCGCGGCGGAGCGGGCCAAAACTCAGCCCGTTACCAAAGCATCCGCGCTGAAGGCGATAGGCCAAACCGGCGGCACGCCGTATTATATTGACCATGCCGAATTTGACATGGACGCTGACGCCATGCTGCCCGTATCCGCGCTAAAGGCCATGCGCCGCGAAGCGATAGCAGACATAGCCGCCCAGCGCACCGCAAGGGAACCATATAAAAACACGGGAGCGGTCCTGCCCGTGCCCTGCCCGCATACCGCAGCAGAAAGAATAGCACTGCGGCTGAGATTCGATAGCTTTGCGCAGCTGTTCGATCACCCCGATGCGGAGGCGATAATACTCGGCGTGGATGAAATAATTGCGCACGAGGAACTGATAGACCGCTTCGGCGAAAGGCTTTTTGCCGAGCTGCCCGCGCTCTGCTTCCCGGAGGACATGCCAAGGCTTAGGGAAAAGCTTATTCGGCTGCAAAATGCCGGCCTTCGCCACGTTACGGCGGATAATTTGGGCACGGTGCAGCTTGGGCTTGAGATGGGCTTTAGCGTGCATGGGGACAGCTCGCTGAACATACTCAACAGCCGCTCGCTTGCGCTTTTTGAATCGCTGGGCCTTGCGGACGCAACGGTTTCGTTTGAACTGAAAATGAACCTTATACGCAGGCTTGGCGGCAATATGCGCCGTGGCATAATAGGCTACGGCTATCTTGCGCTGATGAAAATGCGCGCCTGCCCCGCCAAAGGCGAAAACGGCTGCGGCGGCTGCACGGGCAAAAACGTGCTTATAGACGAAAAGAAGGAGCGTTTCACAATGCTTTGCCGCAATAAAAAGTATGCTGAGCTTCTCAACAGCGTGCCGCTTTACGTTGGGGATAAGCCGTACGGCGGCGTGGATTTCATAACGCTGCGCTTTACCACCGAACCGCGGGAGGAAGCCATGCGCATATGCGACATGTTCGTAAACGGGCAGGCGCCCGATTTCCGCAGGACCGGCGGGCTGTATTACAGGGAGCTTCTGTAAATTTATATGCTTACATTTGCGCGGCCGCTGCTATATAATGACATCGGTTAAATAACACTAACTTGATGCGGAGCGCACAATGCGCGCGGCAAAGGCGCGCTACCAAAGCATACTGGCAAATGTGAACGAATTTGACCGCGACGACAGATTCCTTGTGAATATACTCAGCGGCGCAATGCTTGCGGCGGTATATATTGGCCTTAGCAAAAAGCCGGACGTTGATACGCTTGGGCAATACTATGAAAAGGCTATGGACACAGCTCTGATGCGCTGCTTTCTTGCGCACAAAAATCATTATACCGCTAATGCACAGGCCAAGCTGAAGCAGAGCGCTGAAAGGAGCCGCACGCGCACGCCCAATCCGTATTCCTGGGTATTTGACTACACGCCAGGCCCCGACATAAACAGCTACACCGCAACGTTTTACACCTGCGGATTGTGCCATCTGCTCAAAAGCCTCGGCATAGCTGAGGGAGTTTCTACATCCTCAAATCCTTCCCCCTTAGCGTTATCGCCGCGTACTCGCGGGAGGCGAACAGGCGGGAGAATATGCGCTCGCCGTATTGGGTGAAAAGCTCGTTCTTTGTAAGGTTTGTGGCTATTACCGTGGCCTTGCCGGCAAACTGCCGCTCGTTTATGGCGGCAAAAAGCGTTTCTATGGTAACGCCCGGTATCATCGGCTCCGTGCCGAGATCGTCCAGCAGCAGCAGCTCCGCCCCCGTCAGCTCCGGCCCGGCCTCGTGCTGCCGTACCGCGCGCAGCGCCGCGTCTATCAAATTATATGCCGTGTATTTTTTCACGCTGCAGCCGCGCCGTATCGCCTCGCGCCCTATGCTGTCCATAAGGAAGGTTTTGCCAAGGCCCGTTTCGCCCATAAGCAGCAGCCCCTTCGCCCCGCCTATTTCAAGGTTTTCGGCATATTGGGCGCAGATCTCCGCCGCGCGGCGCGTGCGCTTTAATTGCTCGGGGTCTTTGAATATGTTTTCGTTAAAGCGGTCAAAGCCCGCGTTTTCGTTTATGCCGGAGGATGAATATTTCCGCCCCGCCAGCTTCAGCCGTGCGCACGGGCAAAGCTCCCCGTTTTCAAGGTAGCCCGTGTCGGAGCATTTTTCGCAGGCGTAGCGCGGCAAAAGATCGTCCATGCTCATGCCCCGCTCGCTCAGCATCCGCGCCCGCTCCGCGTAAAGCGCGGCAAGCTTTTCCGCCGTATCCCTTCTTACTTGGTCGCGGTTTTCGGCCTTTATCAGCTCCAGCCCCCTGTTGAAGGATACCTGCCTTATCTCCTCGTCAATCTGCCTCAGTCTCGGCATGGCGGTATATGCGGCGTGCTTGCGCTGCGCGGCCTCTGCCTCGGCGCGGGCGCGGCTTGTGTCGTATTGCTTTTTTATGTCCTGCGGCAGCATGTCCTTCTCCTTTTTCGGGATAGATATGCTTAATTATAATCCGCATTCGCCCGGCGGGCAAGGCCGTTTTATTCGGCCTCGCTCTCGTTCTGCGCCTTGGTCAGCATTCCCTTGAGCCGCTTTGGCACGGGCAGGCCCAGCTCCGCCGCGTTTTCCATTATGCTTATGGCCTCGTTCGCCGTGTAAAACAATATCACCGCCGCGCGTATGGCCTGATTCGCCGCGGGTATCACCCTGTCCGCAATGCCGGCAACGGCTACCAGCGCGAATATAAGCGCCTTTTTCATAAGCCCCTTGAAGCCAACGCTGCTGTTAAGCTTCCCGTTTACCGCCGCGCATATAACGCCCGTAACGTAGTCTATCGCTACAAGCGCTATCAGCGCCGTTATCAGCGCATCCCACGGCCCCCAAAGGTACGCCGCCGCACCGCCTATTGCCGCAGCCGCGCTTTTTATCCACATTGCTATTTTATCGCCCATTTCGTTCCTCATTTTTTCTTTCTCCTTTATGCATATTCTATATATTTTGCGCTCATGTATCCCGTGAGCAGCTTTCCCTTGCAGCATATCGCAATCCTGCGCCAGCCGTTTTGCTCCGGCAAAGCTATGAGCCTGTCTCCCCTGTGCGCGGTCGCAAGAATCGGGTATGTTCCGCCCGCGCCGCTGCGCACATATACGCTTTTGCCCGTGCAGCGGCCGTAGGAGGGCATGTCCGCGTCGGCAGTGCTTATACCCTGTTCGTTCAGCATTTCAAGCGATGCGAACCGGTTCCACCCGGCCGCGTCCAGCCTTTGCTTTATAACGCCGCTGTCCCTGCCCCGCGCGTCCACGGCGTATCCGCTGCCGATATATACGCCCACGTGGGTTATCTTTTCCCCGTTGTGGCGGAACACAAGATCGCCCGGTATAAGCCCTTCCTTCGCCTTTTCCTTGGCAATGGCATAAAGTCCCCGCGCGCTCAGGTCCCGCGTAGTGTAGCCCTTTATATCCCGTATGTAGGCCATTATAAGCCCGCTGCAATCATAGCACGTCACCTCGTTTGCGCCCTCCGTGAGCCTTTGCCTTATGCCGCTTATGGCGCGCCGCGCGTTTTCTTCGCCGTTCTCCCTTTGCCTTACCCAGCTTTCGAAATTATCGCTCACCTTTCTTTGGTTCATATATACCGTTCCGTCGCGCCGCACCTTATGCCCCTGCGCTCCCCAAACGTATGCGCTGCCCGTCTGCGCGCATATCCATGCGGTGAATTTCTCTCTGCGCGTCATGCTCATGCTCCTCCCTTCGCCGCCTCAAGCTCGGCAATAAGCGCCTCCGCTTGGGCCTTTATTGCATTGAATTCGTTCACGCGCGCCGTCTCCGCGCTCCTTCTGCCGCTTTCCGCCGTGCTTCGGCCGGCTTCGGCGTTGTTCCTGAGCGTTTCGCTGCTCACGCGCTGCTTTTCCGCCTGCTTGCGTATCGCCTCCGCGCTTGCCCTCTCTTTTTCCGCCGCGGCTATGGCCTCGTTTTGGCTCAGCATTGCTTCAAGCCTTGCCTGCATGGCCTGCGTTTCCTTTATCAGCGCCGTAAGCAGCGGATATTCCCTTGTGGCGGCAAGCGTATCGCCGTTCAATATGCCGCGCCTGCATTTGAAATTGAACTGCGCCGATGTTACAAGCGTTGTTAAATCGCTTCCGGAATACACCTGTATTTCGCTTTCCACCATTCCCGGCGCAACGGAGGACGCAAAAAGCTCTATGCTTATTTCGTTCATGCTCTGCCCGCCTATTGTCACGCCGCCGTTTTGCTCCGCGCTGTCCTGGCACACGGTTTCGCCGTTCGATTTTGAAAACAGCGCAAGCACCCTGCATCCGGTCAGGTCAACGGCCTTGCCGTCGTCGTTGAGCGTTATGCTCAGCGTGTTGCCCGTGTCCCCTTCCACCACGCTGAACTCCCTGTTTGAAATGCTCCTTGCAATGTCCAGCGTTACCTTAAAGCTCTTCGTCACCTTGCCCATCGCCATGTATCCCTCGCTTTATCATAACTTTTGTTGGATATGCTCTTCACGCCCGCGCTCCCCAGTATCGGGAAGGCGCTTCGCACGGTGCGGTAGCCGTCCTTGCCGAGCGCATCCTCAAGCTCCGTGCGCATCATTACCCATTCGCTCGCGCCGGAGTTATACAGCATTGATCTTTCCGGCGCGCTCAGCCCGCTTACGAAGCGCACATAGTCCAGCGTGGACATATTTTTGCTCGCCGTGCCGCTTTTGCCGCTTCTGCCGCCGCTGCCCTTAACGGCGCGCGCCGCGTTGTTCATATATGAATTGAACCATTGGGAGGCCAAATTCATCGCCGTGGTCTGCGCGTTGTATGCGTACTGCGCGTTCTGCAGCTGCGCCTGAAGGCTCATGGATTGATATTTTTCAAGCGCGGCGGCAATGCGCTCGGCAAGGGTCGCGGTATACTGCGCCTCCATAATTGAAATGTCGCTCTGCGTGTCGTCGTCCTCGCGCTCCTTCATGCTGGATACATAGGTCGATGCGCCCATGCCCCTGCTCACCGCGTCCGCGTCAAGCTCCGCCTTTGCGGTTTCGCCCGCGGCGCGGCGCTTTGATATTGCAAGATCAACGCCCGGCCTTAGGTAGCCCGATATATCCTCCTTCAATTCCGCCTTGCTCGGCACGCTTACCGATATGCTCGGCACGCTGAGCGCGCCCAAAATAGTGTCGTAATACTCCTGAAATTTGCTCATTGAGCTTGCGTTTGCATATCGTTCGTATGCGGCCTGCGTGTTCGGGCCCCATATGCCGTCCGCCTTTACGCCCAGCTTATTCTGCCATTCGCGCACGTCCGCGCGGCTGTTCACGCCGTCCGGCGTGGTGTATCCTTTCAGGTAATAGCTTGCCATGTTTGTTTTTCCTCCTTTGTCAGTTTCCGCTTTCAAGCGCCCTCAGCCGCGCCTCAAGCTCCTCTATCTTCTGCGTAAGTATTATAAAGTTCTGGTTTAAGCAGTTTTCGTTGGCCTTCATGTCGTCCTCGGCCGTGGGGCTTTCCTTTACGGCGCTTAATGCAATGGTGTACAGCGCCCGCATGTCCATCGCCATTTATTCCGTCCTCCTTCGCGTTTCAAATTCCAGCTCCATTCCGCTTTTAAGCGCGAACCGCCCGCCGGCTTCGTTATATATGCGCATGGAAAAGGTTCTCCCTTCGTTTTTCAGCGGCACTTCAAGCACCGTCCTTTCGTCCTTTGGCAAAAGGGTTCTGTACGCGGCGGCGTTTTGGCCTATGTGCATGTCTATAAGCGCGGCGCTGTCGCGCGCGTCGCTCCTGCCGCGAAGATACAGCCGCTTCATGCTCTTTATGCAGCCCTTGTCGTAAAGATCGCACACGGGCGTGTTCCAGTATGCGTTTATGTCCGCGCCGTCGTATGTTTCGCCTTCGTCCAGGCGGCAGATGCGGCGGTTCTCGTTGGCAATATAGAGCGTGCCGCCGCTTGAGCAGATATCGTATGCCTTAAAGCCGCGCCTTATCATATACGCGGCGCGCATAATGTCGTATTCCATTATGGCGTTGGCCTTATCCCCGCCTTCGTCAATTGTGAAATACAGCTTATCGCGGCATATGGCCCCGCGGCTGGCGGCGGTGGATGCGGACATGAGCGCGTTTTGTATGCGCCGCGCGTCGCCCATAAGCTGGGCGTTCACGCCGTTGAAAATGCACAGCCCGCCCTGCGTAAGAAAAAACAGGCTGCCAGCCCGCTTTACTATCGCGCTGTACACCGCCGTTTCCGTGCGGCCTTCAACTTCTTCAACGATAAAGTTGCCCGGCTTATCGCCCAGCAGACGGTATATGCTGTCCCGCTTGAATATGATAAGCTGGTTGCTCAGCGCGGAAAGGCCCACTATCGGGTCGCTCTTCATGCTGCCCACCTCCGTATGCCCGCCTTCAACATTCGGGCTCGCTTCAACGCTGCCCCAGTTTTCTATGCTCCTGCCCCCGCCGGGAAGCTGGGACCAATAAAGCCTGTTCGGGTTTTCCGGATCTCCCGCGGCAAAAAGGCGGCTTCTGTACATTGCCAAATATCCGGCCTTTTTGTCGGATACCCCTTCCGCGCTGCCGAAGGGCTTTGCCTCGTCCCCATCGAACTTTATAAGCTGCCTTTCGCCCGTGGCTATTATCAGATTATCCTTTGAATTTATCTGCGCCTGCGCAAAATCGAAGCGGTGCTTTTCAAGCGGGGCAGTGAAGGAATATATTTCCTGCCACGCGCCGTTTTTATATGCATATATGCTCTCCCCCGCCGCGGCTATGAACATTTCCCCGTCCGGCGTTGAAAATATGCGTATGGCGTGTATATCCCCCGTGCCGGGTATGGGCGCTTCAATATGCCTTACGCAGCCGCGGCACACGCTCAAATTTCCGCCCGCCGTGTCCATGTTGCAGGCGTCCGGACTCATTGCGCTTTTAAGCGCGTTTTCGTCGCGGGATTGGTCAATGCCTATGAACTCGTTTATTCTGTATATTGCCCTTGCCATGCCTTCACCACCTGTTCTTCAGCATATATGCATCCCTGCCGCCCATGTGCGGCCTAAGCTTCTGCTTGCCCGTTTCATAAAGCTGAAAATATATGTTGCCGCCGCGCTGCGTGTTCACTTCGCCCGACGCCCGCTCCCGCGCAACAACATAGGTCACTATAAGCTGCTGGCACGCTTCGTTCAGCTCCGGCTCGTCCGTGGCATTCGTGAGCATTCTTGGCATAAAGCGGTACGTTATCTCTGCCTCGCCGTCGTCCGCATTCACCCTTACAACGCCCGCGCTGCGTTCGTCCACGTAAAAATCCGCCTCGCGCCCGCATTGGCGTATGCTCATCACCCTTATGCATTCGCGCTCAAGCGCATTGCAGTCTATGCGGCCGTTTGCTATCGCCGCCTTCTCCGTGCGTATTGGGCGTATCGCAAGGGCAAGGTCCATTATGGCGTCGTTTGCAAAGCCGGTCAGCTTGTCCCGCCAGGTGTCCATGGTCTGCGCGTCGTGCCCGCGGCCTGTCTGTATAAGCGCGCTGACTATAATGTCGTTCAGCGTCATTTGTTATCCCTCCTTTACCCAAGCCTTTTGCCCATGCCGCGCCGGTATGCAAGGGTTTCGTTCCTGCTCTGTTCGCGCAGTATTTCGCTTTCCTCTATCAGCTCCGCCACGTTTTTGGGCACCTTCACCTTTATTCCGCGCTTAATCCTGTAAAACGTGCCGTTCACCCCGCCCTCCCAGGGATAGTCCTCTATCCCCGGGAAAAGCGGCAGCATTATCTCCGTCTGCTCCTGCGCGTCAATGCGCATTTTCTCCGCCGCGTTCATCCGCTTTTGCTCCTTTCTTCTTGCCTTAGGCGCTCGCGCCGTGCTCTATGCGCACTATCCAAAGCTCGTTCAGTATAACCGCCGCAAAGCCCGTCACCTTCGCGCCCACCGTTGCGCGCTGGTCGAGCGGATCGTCCGCGCCTGCGCTGCCGCGCGGCTTGACTATGCTTTCAAGCGCGCCGTTTTCAAGGTCTATAACCCCGTATGCGTCCCTGCCGAATATAACGCTCATGTGTACGTCCGCGGCCTTCTTGTTCGCGTCCAGCTTGCCGGCCTCGGTGGTGTATACTATCGAGTCCTTTGCAAGCGCGTTTGAAAGGCTTACCGTAAGGGTTATGCTCTTTGCCGCCTTATCAATGCTTTTCACGTTATACGTTGCACTGCCCACGGTCACCTTTTTCAGGCGCATTAGCATTTCCGCAGCCCTGTCGGTCATTTCGGCAACGGTGAAGGTGTCGCTTCCGGCTTCGTGGGAAACAAGCTTTGTCAGCATAGCCTGGCGTATGACCTTTGCCTCTGTCGATTCAACGAAAACAACGCCGAACAGCCTGCCTATTTCGCCGGAATATATGTTTTCCGCGCCGCTGTATTTGGAAACGTCCTGCCACAGGCTGTCGTTCTGAAGATCATATACTGCATCCGGAGAGCAGATGCAGATATAGTGCGGCCTGCGCCCGTCGTCCGCAAAGGGGCGCGCCTTGGCCTTTTTAAGCGTGCGCACGGCCTTGCGTATTTCGTTCACGGTAAGGGTATCGGTTGAATCAATCTGGTTCCTTGCGGCCTTGCCGCCAACGTACTGCACGTTTGTGCCGCCGCACACGGCGTCCCTCGTTACCCATTCCATAACGGTGCCTATCTGCTCGCCCAGCAGCTCCGCGCTGTCGCTCAATACCTTATCGTATGCGGTATCCTCCAGCATGTCGCTCACCTCCACATATGCGCCGTACTGCGCAAGGGTGGCCTCCACGCTGCTTTGGGAAAGGGACTGGCCTTCGGGCGTTTTGCCCTCCTCAAGCGCGCACATATTGTCGTCCACGTCAAAAAGATTCCATCTGCGGAATTCAACGTGCTTGCCGTTGTTCAGCGGCACGGTGCGCTTCTGGCCGTATTTGGTGAATACAAAGCGGGTCTTTGCGCCCTCAAGCAGCTGCCTGTCGTAATAGTCCTTGTTAAGGGCGGTTGTGTTAAGGGTTGAATTGGTGGTGTTCATAATCTGTTGTTCCTTTCTTTTTCGTCATTATTGTCTGTTTTTTGTTCACTGTCCGAACCTGCGCCGCTTGAAGCGGGCAAATTCCTCGCTGCTCATGGTTGAAAAGTCCGGCTCCGCGCTCACGGGTATAATCGTCCTCATGGGCGTGGGCAGCGCCTGGCGGGCCTTCAGCTTCTCTATCGCGTCGCGCTCGCCGTCGCTGCGGGCGTTCTTCGCGCCCTCCGCGGCCCATTCCGCCTCCTTTATCCTTATTGCAAGCTCCGCGGGCATTTGGCGCAGCATTTGCAGAAATTCGCCGTCCGCAAGGTAGCTTTCTATGCCCCTTGCAAGCCGGCCCTCCTTTTCCATGCGCTTGAGCGTTTCCGCCGCCCTTGCGCCCACAATTTCGCTGCTCTTGGGCGCGTATTCGCCGGTCAGCATGGCCTCCGCATCGTCGCTTGTCAGCGCGTAGCCCTGCGTAAGCCCGTCCATTATCTGGCAGCCGAGCCTGTACTCTATGCTGCCCTCATACGCTTCGCGCACCTTTTCGGCAAGGGATATTTCCTCCTTTCCTTCCGCTCCCTCGCCCGTGTTCACCTCAACGCCTTCGCTCATTAGCTGCCTGAGCGCCGCGTTCACCGCCTCCCGTCCGGCAGGCTGTTTTGTTTTTTCGTTCATGGTTTCTCCTTTCTCCCGTTTCGGGTATAAACGTTTTTGGGTACAAAAAAAGCGCCCGTTTCCGGAACGCTAATACCATCAGTTGACAAGGACACACAAGGTTTTAGGGGCCAAATAGCACGGCATAGCTGTGTCGTCCTCATTTGAAAGACCTCTAGTATTCCTGCATTCGTCCTCCTTGCTCTGCCATACTCTTTGGCTCCTAAAACTCAAAGACCCTAAAGGAATTGCTTTGAGGGCAATCCAAGGCCGAGGAGCGCAGTACTACTGGAGGTAATTCAAGCGACGAGAACGCAGGAGTGTCCCAAAGCAAACCTTTAGGGCTTGTGTGCTCTTATCAACTGATGGTAACATAAAAAAAGAACCGCCTTGGGGGCCGCCCCTTGACAATTCTTTCATCGTAAACATTATAACCCGCCCAAAAGCGCAGCGCAAGTGCAAAATTTAGGCAATTTTATCTTAAATTTGGGCAGAAAGAGTGCAATCCAATCCTTCTTTTTCTCAGCCGAACAGGCGTTTCTTTATCGGATTCAATGCAGCCAAAAGCGGCATGCCCACCGCGTAGCAGCTTATGGCCTCCCCCGCGCCTACATACAGCGCGCAGACCGGATAGCTTACACCTACCTGATAGCCGTAGCACAGCACCGCGCCCACAACAAGCGCGTTCATAACGACCGCCGGCAGCGGCGCAAGCCATTTGCTCATGCCCCTTTTGCCCATGTATGCCGTTATAAGCGCGGCAATAAGCGTTGCAAGGCTGCCGAACACAACATCGAACCACATTGCCCCGGTTAGCATATTAGCCGCCGCGCAGCCGACGAAAAGGCCAACGGCTATCTCCGGCGCGAAATACGGCAGCACGCACAGCCCTTCGGACAGCCTAAGCTGCATAAGCCCGCTGCTTATGGGCGCGATTGCAAGCGTGAACAATGCATAAAGGGCCGCGACCGCAGCCCCCCTCACAAGCTTTAACAGCCCCGCGCGGGAATTATTTGTTGGCAAGGTAGTCATTGAGCTGCTTGGTCAGTTTGTCCGCGTCTATGCCGTGCACCGCGCAGGCCTGCTCCAAATTTTCGCCGCTCGCCATTACGCAGCCAAGGCAATGCATGCCGCTTGAAAGCAGTATGTCCGCCAGCCCCGCGTCCGTGCGCAGTATCTGTTCGATTGTCATGGTCTTTTCGATCATTTTTGTTAATCCTCCGTTGTAATATTCTTCGCCCCTTACGGTGCGTTTCTTTTCGTGGCTATATTCTACCATATTGCTGGGATTATTTCAATAACGCCCCGCAATATGGCCCCAATTCAATATTTAGCGTGCCGTTTTCGCCCTCATACCGCCTGTCTGTAAGCGCATCGGTCATGCTGTTCGGCATTTTCACGCCGTCCGCGTCCGGCCCTTGGGTAAAATCGGCCGCGCTTAGGGCAATGCGCTTTGCCTCACCGCTCCGGTTTACTATGCTTACGGCTGTCTCGTCGCCGTAATAGCGGGCTATACTGAACACGTCCTTATCCTTCGCGGCGAATGCGCACTTGCCGTATCGTATCGCGCGGCTGTCCTTCCGCGCGGAGGCTATCGCCATAAAGCGGCCCTTTATTTCCGCATCCTCATTGCCCCAGGGATAAGTACGCCTGCTGAACGGGTCCGCCATGCCCTGCATGCCCGCCTCGTCCCCGTAATATATGCACGGTATGCCCGGGTGGGTAAGCTGAATCAGCTGCGCGAGCGTCATAAGCTTTTTCGCCGTATTAAGCCTGCTTTCCTCCGGCACGAAGTGCGCCTGCACCTCCCGCGATACGCTGCGCCTGTCCGGCGCGCCGGCAAGCACCGTAAGAAGCCTTACAGTATCGTGGCTTGAAAGCATGGTCAGGCAGGAATCATAAAAGGGCTTTGGATAATTCTGCCTAAGCGCAGTAAGCGCAAGGCACAATGCCTCGGCATCCTGCTTCCCCGTAAGGAAGGAAATTACCGCGTCCGCAAAAACGTAGTTCATAACCCCGTCAAGCTCCCGCCCGTCGGTATATTTTCGTCTCCCGCAGCCGCCCTGCTTGGTGCTTGCGTCCTCCCAAACCTCGCCTATAAGTATGCCGTCCTTCGCCCGCGCCTTCAGCTCCCGCCTCAGGAAGGCGATGAACTCATCCGGCAGCTCGTCCGCCACGTCCAGCCGCCAGCTTTCTATGCCAAGCTTTGCATAATGGTCTATCACCCCCGCGACGAACGCCATATAGCCGCGGTTGGTCTCGTTGACCTCGGGCAGGGACTTAAAGCCCCACCAGCAGCCGTATTTATCGGGAAAACGGCTGAACCCGTACCAATCATAGTATGCCGAGCCTTCGCCCTGATACGCGCCCAGCCCCGGATAATTCCCCCTGCGGTTGAAATACACGCTTTCGTCCCCCGTGTGGGAAAACACGCCGTCCAGCATAATGCCGATCCCCCGCGCCCTTGCCGCGCGGATGAGCTTTTTCAGCCCTTCCTCCCCGCCGAGCATATCGTCCGCGCGGTGATAATCGCCGGTGTTGTAGCGGTGGTTGGACTGCGCCTCGAACACGGGGTTCATATATATCAGCGTAACGCCAATGCTTTGCAGGTAGTCAAGCTTAGCCTCTATCCCTTCAAAGTCCCCGCCGTAAAAGTCGCACGGGTCGTAATCCTTCTGCCCGGGCAGCGGCGTCCAAAGCACCTCCTCGTTCCAGTCCCCATGCTTCACGGTTGTCCAGCCAAGCTCTTCCCGCCTGCCTGTGCGCGCAAGCCCGCCGCGGCCAATTCTGTTGAACCTGTCGGGGAAGATCTGATACGCCGTCGCGCCCTCCGCGGCCTTGGGCGTTTCAAATTCCCGCTCGTATACGGTTATCTGCCAGGAGTTCGGGTCGTGCGTGAATATTCGGCTGCCGCCGCAGCCATGCGGGGAATCGCTCCCCAGTATGTAGCCGCCCTCGTCAGTATCCAGCAGGAAATAATACCATTCAAGCCCGCTCGTGCCCGCGTAAAACGTGAAGCCGAAGCCCGCGTCCGTGCGCACGCCGTGCTCTATGCGCTCGCGCCCTTCCGTCCATATTCTGAGCTTTGCATTGCGCACGCCCCCGCCGCAGTCTATATTCAGCGTTATCCTTTCGCCCTCCGTTACCGCGCCGAAGGGGAACCTATACCGCAGCTGCCGCGAATCGTGCGCGGCGAATGATCTTCCTTCCATATTTATTCCTTTGAGTAGTCCAGCACTATCACCCTGTCGCTCCCCAGCGTATCGGCGCTCAGGTGCGCGGTGCTGCTGCGCATGTAATGCACCGGCCTGTCCTTTATCAGCTTTATGCACTCGCCAAGCTCGTTCAGCTCAAATTTAAGCGCGGGGGTTTTATAGTGCATCGGTATTACCACCTTCGGCTTCACGGCTTCAACTATTGTTTCCGCCTCTTCGCCGTCTATCGTATATACTCCGCCCACGGGTATGAGCATAACGTCTATTCTGCCCATGCGCGCCATTGTGGCTTCGTCCGGCACCTCGCCTATATCGCCCATGTGGGCTATGCGCATGCCGTCAAATTCAAATACGAAAACTATGTTATTGCCGCGCTTTTTGCCGCCGTCGTGGTCGTGATATGTGCTTATGCCGCTTATGCGCACGTCGCCCGCCCTGTATTCCCCGCTTTTGTCTATCCTTACGGGGTTGCCCAGCGCAAGCGCAGCATAATTATGGTCGTGATGGTCGTGGCTTATTGTCAATATGTCGCATTCCTGCGGCGCTATTTCGTAGCCCGTAGCCGCGTCGCACGGGTCGCAAAGTATGCGCGTTCCCTTGTCCGTAGTCATCAAAAAGCAGCTGTGTCCCAGCCATTGAATGGTCATTTCCCCCATCCTCCTTGTTTCTTATATCTCTTATTATAAACCTATTATCTTCCTGCCCGCGCTCATCAGCGCGCTGCCGGCCATGCCTATAAGCCCGCATTCGCGGCGTATGCTCTCCCGCTCCTTGGTCGGTATATCCTTGAGCATCTCACGAACGGCAAGCGCCGCTTCCTTCATGCGTGCCGCTGTACGTTTGGCATCCTGCGGATACGCCGTGACGCCCATAAGCAGCCACGCCGCACGCTTTATGCCGTCCGTATCACAAAGCCCCCTGTCCCCTTTGCGCGCAAGGGTCATAAGCTTCAGCTCGGCATAGCCTTCGTCCGTATCGCCATCCGGCTCACGCTCGCTCTGCTCTGCATCCGCCATGGCTTTTCGCAAAAGCGAAGCAAGCGTATTTGCGTCAAGCGCTACGGCTATGCTTTTCCCTGTTATCTCCGCCGTGCAGCCCACGGCTTCGCGGCAGCGCGCGGCAATATCATTTGCGTATGCTTCATCCGTGCAGGGGACTATAGCATGGCAGTTTTTTGCATAAACGGCTTTAGACCGCCCGGCGGGCAGTCCCGTAACGGCGCGGTCTAATGCGGCGGTAACTTGGACGTAAGCGTTGAACATGTGCGTTTCTCCCGCGGCAGTTTTCTATATTTTAACTGCCTTTCGCCCGTTGTCAATGCTTAGCGATAAAAGTCCCTCAATTTTTCGGTTTTTTTGCTTTTTGTGCCAAAATCAGGCTGTAAGCTGCCCGTTTTCGGTGTTTATAATAACGAATATCTGCTGCTCGGCTCCCGTTTGCGCGTCTATATAAACAATATATTCATCCTCCCCGCAGCGGCCCTTGAACTCGTAGCACAGCCGCTCCGTCTCAACGGTGATGGGAATAAGCGCAAGCTCTCTTGATTCTATTTCAAGATTAACGCTCACCTTCGCCTCCGCTTCCTCCGGGCTTACGGCGGGCGTGGGCATTTCCCTTTCCGTGTGGCTGAAAAGATAGTTCCGCGCGTCCGCGCCTATAACTTCATTCGTTTCAATGTCCACCCAAACCTTCACAAGGTCGTTGTAAAGTATTATGTCGTCCTTGGTCGCGGCAAAGTTTATCACCCCCGCGCCGGAATAATACTGCGCATATGTTGCGCGCATGTTGTCGAACCCCGCCTTGCCCAGCCATTCAAGCGCGGCCTGCTTCATGCGCTCCCGCGTGGCCTCGTCCGGCATTTGGTTTTCGCCGCCCGCCGCGCTGCCCATGAACCAAACTATCTTTCCCCCGCGCTTGGCTATGGATATTCCCGTTTCGCACCCCTGTTCATCGGTCGCGGTGAAGTCCCAGCTTGCTATGGTGCCTTCCGTCTCCCCCGCGTCCTCCATGCGGTCCGTTCCGGTCAGCTTTTCCGCGGTCGCCCGCGCCGTTTCCCTGTCAACTTCATCCGTGCCCAGTCCCTTTGCTTCGCGCTTTTCGCTGCTTTCGCTGAACGGCCCGTCGTAAATAAGGGTTGGGAATTTGTCTATATCGTCGCTCTGCTTAACGTCCTGAGCATATGCGCTTTCGTAATAGCCTTCGTTGGTCACGGCGGCGGTGGGTACGTCGCCTATGCTCAGGCGGTCGTTCAGCTCGCGGCTTATCCTTGCGCAGGAATCGTAAAGCGCGGTAAGCTGCTCCTCGTCCTCCGCGGTGCGCTCCTCATCATTGAGCGCCTTTTTGCTCAGCGCGCGGGCGTAATCCCCTATGCGCACAACAAAGCTGTTCAGCTCCGCCGTATCGATGTGGGACGACGGTATCTGGCTCATAAGGCTCACGCAGGAACCCGAAAGCCGCCATATATCGTCAAGCAGCAGCATATATTGCCCGCCGCTGCCTGCCACGCGCAGCTTGCCGAGCGCGGTCTGCATATTGCTCATGTCGTCGCACAGCTCCGTAAACGCGCGGCGATACATGTTTTCGCTGCTCTGCTTATAGCTTTCGGCAAGGGCCCTTTGCCCATCTCCCCACATGGCCGTTGCCGCAAGCGCTATCGCCAGCAGCACCGGCACGCCTATGCGCCCGACCGCGCGCCATATTCCGCCACCGCCGCCGCGCCGCTCGTGCATGGGCTCTGCCGGCTGTCCCTGCTCAAATTCGTCGGGCGGTATCTGTTCCATGTTATCCATCACTCCGTCCGATATTCCGCGCGGCCCTGCGCTGCTCCATACTCCGTTCAGCTCGTCCGCGCCTTCGCCCGTGCTTATGCGGTCTATTTCTTCCATGGCGTTCATGGCGTCTATGTCGCTCATTTCCTCGCGCCTTATCTTTTCGTCCATATGTCCCCTCCTTATTTGAAGAATGAATGGTTGCCTATCACCAAAAGCACCGGCTTGCTCAGCATCCATTGGTTGGTGGTCTTTGCGGGGTTATAGTAATATAGGCAGCCGTTTGTCGGGTCATATCCGTTCATGGCGTCCCGCGCAGCCTTTATCGCCGTTTCGTCCGGGGTAAGGTTTATCTGCCCGTCGTTCACAACGCTGAACGCCCCGCTTTGGTATATCACTCCGCTTACGCTGTTCGGAAACTGGCTGCTTTTCACCCTGTTCAGTACCACCGCCGCAACGGCCACCTGCCCCTTATACGGTTCGCCGCGCGCCTCGCCGTAAACCAGCCGCGCAAGCAGATATAAGTTGCCGTCCGTATTCGTGCCGCTTGAGCTTGACGAGCCAGATCCGTTAGATGTGCTCATCCCCAGCGCCTTCAGCGTTGCCGCGCCCACTATGCCGTCCGGCGTAAGGCCGTTTTTCTTTTGGAAGGCTATAACCGCCTTCTTCGTGCCCGCGCCGAACACGCCGTCTATGCTGCCCGTATAGTAGCCCCAGCGCTTCAGCTTGGTTTGCAGCGTTTTCACGTTCTCCCCGCTCGAGCCTACCCTCAGCGTTGCCGCTATGCTTTCGCCGCCTATGCATAGGCACAGCGCGAATATCATGGCAAGGCTCAGCCAAGCCTTCGCATTATTTTTTCCCATAGCTTTCCTCCGTCTATGCTTTTCAGCTTTTCTATTATCCAGCTTTTCATTTCAAGCCCTTTTATATCAATTTCCCCCTTTTCGCCCGCGTCTATGCATATTGCCGGAAACATTACGCACCACCAATTATGCCCTTTTCCTTCGCCTAAAATTATCCTCAGCGCCCTGTATTTTCCTTTGGGATAGAGTATGCCCGCGTATACCCTGTCCGGAAATTCAAATTCGCCTATAACAAGCTGCGCCCCGTATTCCATGCCGCATTTTTTCAGCGTATCCTCAGCCGTGCGAAGCACCTGCGCCCCGCTTTGCATAAGCATCGCTTCCGCCTCCGCCTCGCTTTCGCAGCCGCGCATTCCGCCCATAGCTTCAAGCACCGCGTCCCGCACGGCAAGCTTTGCGCGCTGATCCGCCGCGGAATCGCTGTTTGCCATAATGTGCAGCCTCAGTATCCCGCCCATAGCCTCCGCCTGCGCAGCCCCCGCCGCGCCCTGCATACTCAGCACCGCCGCCGCGCATGCCGCAGCGATAAGCCGTATTATCCTCCGCTTTGCTTTCATAATAAAAAATCCTCCCATCGTTATGATGAGAGGATTGCCGGAATCCCGTTATATTAAACGCTTTTTACATTTCAAACGGATCAGCAGTGAAGCTTTCGTCAAGGCTGGCTATAAACTGCGCCAAAAGCTCTATGCTTTCTTCCACGTCCGTAAGGCAGCCCACTTCGCTGGGGCTGTGCATATATCTGAGCGGGATGCTCAGCACCGCCATAGGTATGCCCTCCGCGCTCAGGTGCATTTTATCCGAATCCGTGCCGGTCACGCCGCCCGCAACTTCATACTGCACGGCTATGCCGGCCTTCTTTGCCGCGTCCTCCATCCTGCGCACGGTCGGTTCGTTGCTGCACGCGCTGCGCACAAGCACCGGCCCTTTGCCAAGGTCTATTTTACCAAAGCGCTCCACATCGGATCCTGGGTAGTCCGACGAATGTATAACATCCACGGCTATGGCAAGCGTGGGCTTGATGCGTGCCGCCGCAAAATAAGCGCCGCGCATTCCGGTTTCTTCGCCAACGGTGGCTGCCGCGTATACGCCCACCTTTGCGCCCAGCTCCTTCGCGCGCATAAGCGCCTGCATAACGGTGAACGCGCCCAGCTTATCGTCCAGCCCGCGGCCGGCTATGCAGTTGTTTTCCAGCATATCGTATGCATAAGTATACGTTACAAAATCGCCCGGCTTTATCCATTCTGCCGCCTGCTTATCCGTTGTAAAGCCGCAGTCTATATACATATCCTTCAGCGCCACATCCGTGCGCACGTTTCCATCCTTGAGCAATATGCCCATAACGCCCGTTATGCGCTTTTTACCCAGCACCGTCACGCGCTTGCCCTGCATAAGCTCCGGGCGTATAAAGCCGGCCTTATTAACGTGTATCATGCCGTTTTCGCTAATATACGTTACGCGGAAACCTATTTCGTCAATGTGCCCGCTCATCAGCACCTTTACGGCGCTTTCCTCGTTAATGTGGGCAATAACGTTACCCGTTTTGTCCGTATCCACGTTAAAGCCGGCTTCGCGCATATACGCCGCAACCTTTTTTTGCAGCGGTATTTCCCCGCCGCTTACGGATTCGGTATTGAGCATTGTGTATAAAAGATCGTAATTCATATCAAATTTCCTCCTCTGCATATTTTTTCAGCGCGACATGGAACTGCACCCCGTTTTCCACGTTCTCGGCCCAAATATCGCCGCCATGGAAAATGGCTATCTTTCGCGCAATGTACAGCCCCAGGCCAAAGCTGCCCTTTGGTCCTTTATAGAATTTGTCAAACAGCATCTCCATGGTTTTCTGCTCTATTGGCTTGCCGTCGTTTTCAAAAACTATTATGTAGTTCGCGCCGTCCTCTTTAAGGAATATCCTGATTTTTGTTTTAACGTAGCGTATGGCGTTTTCTATTATGTTGCAAAAAAGCGTCTCCAGCGCCTCCGCATTGCCGTTTATCATTATGCCCTGCGGCACATCCAGCTCTATGGCTGCGCCGTTGGTGCCGGCTTCAAAGCGTTTAACGCATTGTTCGCACAGCTTAGCTATGTCCACCGCCACAAACTCGTTCTTCTTGCCAAGCATGTGGTCAAACGAGGAAACGTAGAGCAGCTTTTTTATCCCCGCCTCAAGCACAACGCTTTCGTGCATAATTATGTCTATGGCTTCGTCGCCGTATATACCGTCCTGATACGCCGTGCAGCAGTTTTGTATTACCATTATCGGCGTTTTAAGCCCATGGGACACGCTTTGGTAAAACAGCTCCTCATCCTCGTTTATTTCGTTTACGTTGGTTTGAATGGCGGAAAGGGAGTTGATTATGCGGCCCACTTCATCCTTACGGTTGACCTGATATATCTTTTCCTTCCAGTTTTTGTTCCTTATCCGCCCCATATTCTTAGCCAGTTTTTCAAACGGCTCCGTTATGCGTGCGGTTATCGAGCGGGAAATGAAAAGATTGGCGATAAGCACCATTATAAACAGGCAAGCCATTTCGGCCCATTGTTCGCCCGTGAGCTGCTTTGCGGAAAAGACGCATACAGCCATATACAGTATTGCAGCCGCGCCCACAAGCGCCGAATAGATGGACAGCTTTACAAAAAGCTGATATGCAAGCGGCTTATCCTGCAGCCATACCCTTCCGGAAAAGCGGCTCACAGTCCCTCCTTATTCAGCCTGTAACCAAGGCCGTACACCGTATCCAGCAAAAGCTTGGGCAGCTTTCGCCTAAGCCTTCTTATCGTGTCGTCCACTACGCGATCCGTACCGAAATAATCATAGCCCCAAACCTTATTCAATATGTCCGTGCGGCTCAGTATTGCGCCCGGGTTTGCGGCAAAATACGCCAGCAGATCGTATTCCTTAACGGTAAGGCTTATGGGCTGCCCGTTTTCAAGCACGGTGTGCTTATCAAGCTCCATCTTATACGGCGGCAGCTCAATCGTTTCCGCATGGCGCGGCGCGGCCTTAAGCAGCTTGTTCACCTTTATAATCAGTTCCCTTACAAGGAACGGCTTGGGGATATAGTCGTCGCAGCCCAATTCAAGCCCAACCACGCGGTCTATATCCTGATTCCTTGCGGAGATAAATATTGTATAAACGTCCTTATCGCGGCTTTTGACCTCCTTAAAAATGCTGAAGCCGTCAAGATCGGGCAGCATAATGTCTATCACCCATAAATCGGTGGGCTTGCTTATGCCGGATAAGGCGTCCTCTCCCGTGGTATAGCTGCGCACATTATATCCTTCTTTTTCAAGGTATTTTGTAATTAAATTATTTAATGTTTTTTCGTCCTCAACAACGCTGATCCACATTACCGCCGGCTCCTTTCTTTTGCGCCAAGACAATTATCGAATAATTATATCACAAAAGGAAAGCTTGAATGCACGGTGTTTTTCTATAAAAAGCCAAATTGCCCCCGCACTTATGTGCGGGGGCGGCCCAAATCGGGAATATTGCCGTTATTTACCGATCATGGTGAAGTTCCGGAAGTCCCACATGCCTATCGGCGTTCTGCCGGGGCCGGTAACCCTGCTGTGGTCCACGACATAGGTCGCTACCGTATAGTACAGGGGGCATATTACCATATTGTTCATCAGCACGTCCTCGGCCTCCTTCAGGTAGCCGTCGCGCTCCGTGCCCAGGGTCTGGCTTGCCATTATAATGGCGTCGTCATAGGGCTTATTCTCGGGGTTGAGCGTGGTGTCATCGGGAACGCCTGCGTACTCCTTATATCTCCAACGGGAGTCGTTCATGCCGGTGGCGCTGAACAAGGAAAGCATCGTCATGGGGTCGTTGTAGTCCGCGCCCCAGTCGTATATGGTTATCGTAAAGTTGCCGGAGTTTATGGTGTTTGCATAGGTGGCAAACTCTTCAACCTTCAGCTTTACGTTTATGCCAAGGTTTTCCTTCCACATCTGCTGAAGAGCCTCAGCGATCTGGCTGTTGCTGCCCTTCTCGTAATACAGCAGTTCGATTTCGGGGAAGCCTTCGCCGTTGGGATAACCTGCGGCGGCAAGATATTCGCGCGCCTTATCAACCTCTGCGCCGTTGGGATTGATTTCATATTCGGTCATCACGTTGCCGAATTCATCCATTGCACGCATGCTTTCGCCGGTGGAAAGCTTAAACCCGGGCGCTACAAGCGCGGCTGCGGGTACGGCGCCGTTGCGCAGCACCTGATCGCACAGCAGCTTGCGGTCTATGGAAAGGCTAAGCGCCTTACGCACGTTGATGTCGTTTACAAGGTCGGCGTCCATGTTGTATGCAACGTAAACCAGACCAAGAGAAGGCTCGCTCGTGAAGTTGGGATCCTCTGCCAGCAGGCGGGATATCTCCTCACCGGGCAGCATATTGGTGATCTGAATCTCGCCCGCCTCATAGCCCTGCAGGGAGGTGGTGGCATCGGTTATGAACAGTCCCTTTATGCCGGCAAGCTTAACGTTGTCCTTGTTCCAGAAGTACTCGTTCTTCTTGAGCAGAACGTGGGAGCCTATTTTGTATTCGGCAAGATAGAACGGCCCGTTGGATATGAACTTGGCGGGATCCTTATCCCAGCCTTCGCCGGTGGAGGCAACATCCTCGCGGCAGGGCATATAGGTGTAGAAGGAGACAAGGTTAAGGAAGTACGCGGTGGGCTGGATAAGCTCTACCTGAAGGGTGTAATCGTCCAGCGCCTTTACGCAAACGTCGTCGCGGGAGCCGGTGCCGGAGAAGTATTCACGCGCACCCTTTATATAATCGTTTACAAGGAACGCATAGGTGGACGCAAGCTCGGGGGAGCAGGCGCGCTTCCATGCGTATTCAAAGTCATGGGCGGTAACGCTTTGGCCGTCGGACCACTTTGCATCCTTGCGCAGCTTGAAGGTGTAAACGGTGTTCTCCACGCCCTCTGCGTTCGCGCTTAATTCATAGCTTTCGGCGGTAGCCATCTCTATACCATTCACGGTGTCGCGCACGAGGCCGTCAAAAGTATTGAATACGATGTTGCCGCCCGCGCTGGAAGTATTTATCTGCGGGTCAAAGGATTTGGATTCAACGCCAATGTTCCAAACCAGATAGTCGCCCGAAACCTCGCCGTCAGCGGGGGTCACGGTGGTGTCACCGGGCTGTGCCGGGTCGTTAGTGTTGCCCGGATTGGTGTTCTCGGGGTTGTTCGGCTGCGTTGTGGGTGCGCACGCGGCAAGGCTTAGCAGCATTGCGGCAGCAACCATAAAGCAAACTAAACGTTTCATTTTGATTTTTCCTCCTTAGTTTTTTCGCTATTGCGTTAATAATTTCATCATTCGGCATTAACCAAATGGCACGCAACAAAATGATCATTGCCAACGGGCTTCAGTTCGGGCTCAGCTTGGGCGCACTGTTCGCAGGCGCGTGGGCAGCGCGTGCGGAAGCGGCAGCCGGAGGGCGGGTCGATGGGGCTTGGTATATCGCCCTGAAGCACTATCTGCTCCTTTGCCCTTGCCTTTTCGGGATCCGGTACGGGTACGGAGGAAAGCAGCGCCTCCGTATACGGGTGCAGGTGGTGGTTATATATTTCCTCGCTCGGTCCAAGTTCCATCAGCTTGCCAAGATACATAACGCCTATCCTGTCGCTTATGTGGCGCACCATGGAAAGATCGTGCGCTATGAAAAGATAGGTCAGCCCAAATTCGCGCTGAAGATCCTCCAGCATGTTCACAACCTGCGCCTGAATGGAAACGTCAAGCGCGCTTATCGGTTCATCGCACACTATGAATTCCGGATCTACCGCCAACGCCCTCGCTATGCCTATACGCTGACGCTGGCCGCCGCTGAACTCATGCGGATAACGGTTGGCATGTTCGCGCATCAGCCCAACGCGGTCCAGCAGCTCATACACCCGCTTGCTCTTTTCTTCCTTCGTTTTAAGGTCGGAATGAAGATCCAGAGCTTCGCGTATTATGTCCATAACCGTCATGCGCGCATTGAGCGATGCATAAGGGTCCTGGAATATCATTTGCATCTTTTTGCGGTATGGCAGCAGTTCCTTTTTGGTAAGGTGGCTTATGTCCTGCCCGTCAAAAATTATTCTGCCGTCGGTAGGCTCATAAAGCCGCGTTATCGTGCGGCCAACGGTGGTTTTACCGCAGCCCGATTCGCCTACCAGCCCCAGCGTTTCGTTGCGCATAATGTCAAAGGTTACGTGGTCAACGCTTTTGACTATCTGCTTCTTTTGGCCGAAAAGTCCCTGCGGCTTATAGAAATACTTTGTCAGGTTTTCAACTTGCAGCAGCTTATCACCTGCCATAGTTAACACCAGCCTTCCTCATCTCATAGTCGCTGTCCTTGGGCGCATCGGCATCAAGCATCCAGCACATTGTCCTGTGCTTATCTTCCGCAAAGTATGGCGGCTGCTCCCGGGTGCATACGTTCATGCAATATTTGCACCGTGTACTAAACGGGCAGCCTTTGGGCGGATTTATAAGGTCAGGCGGTGTGCCGTCTATTGGTATAAGCCTGCGCTTTTCCCCGCCGTCCACATGCGGTATGGAGCCAAGCAGCCCCATGGTGTACGGATGGCGCGGATGGTAGAATATTTCGTCCGCCGTGCCGTATTCCATTATCAGCCCGCCGTACATAACGGCAACCTTATCGCAAACCGTGGCAACCACGCCAAGGTCGTGCGTAATGAGCATTGTGGTCATGCCGAATTGCCTGTTCAGCTTTTTTATAAGGTTAAGTATCTGCGCCTGAATGGTAACGTCAAGCGCGGTGGTGGGTTCGTCGGCAATAAGCAGCTTCGGGTTGCAGGAAAGCGCAAGCGCAATCATAACGCGCTGCCTCATGCCGCCGCTAAACTCATGCGGGTAGCTGTCTATGCGCTTTTCCGCCGCGGGTATGCCAACGAGCTTCAGCATCTCTATCGCGCGTGCGCGGGCCTCCCGCCTGCTCATTTTTTCATGCTCCAGTATCATTTCCATGATCTGATTGCCTATGGTGTAAACCGGGTTAAGGCTGGTCATGGGGTCCTGGAATATCATGGCTATTTCCTTGCCGCGAACCCTGCGCATCTGGTTCTTGCTGTATGTCAGTATATCCTCGCCGTTCAGCAGTATTTCGCCGTCTACAACCCGGCCGGGATACTGAAGCAGGCCCATTATGGAAAGGCTGGTAACGCTTTTGCCGGAGCCGGATTCGCCGACTATGCCCAGCACCTCGCCTTCGTTCACGTCAAAGCTTATGCCGCGCACGGCCTTTACCTCGCCAACGTGGGTAAAGAACGACGTTTTAAGATTCCTTACAGATAGAAGTTTTCTTGCCATATCCGTATTCCTCACTTCCTGAGCCTCGGGTCAAGCGAATCCCTCAGCCCGTCGCTAAACAGGTTAAGCGCCAGAATGGTTACGCTCATAACCAGCGCCGGATAGAAAAGCTGATAAGGATTGGTATACAATCCCGGCAGCGCAGCGTTGGCAAGCGCGCCCCACGAAGCCTTGGGCTTGGACACGCCGAGTCCTATAAAGCTCAAAAACGCTTCCGTAAACATTGCGCTCGGAATCTGCATGGTTATTGAAACCATTATGGGCCCCATGGCGTTCGGTATAAGGTGGCGGGTAAGTATTTTGCGCGAGGGCACGCCAAGCAGCGTTGCCGCCAGCACAAATTCCTGCTCCCTCATGCTCAGCACTTGGGAGCGCACTATGCGCGCCATATCTACCCAGTACGTAAGTCCCATTGCGAGTATTATGGATTGAAGCCCCGGCCCCATCACCACCATGATCAGAATAACGTAAAGCATCATGGGGATCGAGCTTATGGTATCCACAATGCGCATCATTACGTTGTCCACGCTGCCGCCGCAGAAGCCCGCTATGCCGCCATACAGCACGCCGATTACGAAGTTGACTATCGCCGCAACAACGCCAACCAGCAAGGACATTCTTGCGCCGTATATAACGCGGATAAACATATCCCTGCCCAGCGAATCGCTGCCCCATATATAAGTTTTGTTTGAAACTGTCTTGAACGGCTTCATCGTTGCGCCGTCGTAGGTAACGGTGAATCGCTCTATCTTCTTGTCAAGTATCGTCCTTGCCTCGTCTATGGTGACATAGCCGCTTTCGGGCGGATTATCGCCAAAGTATTCGGCAAGGTAGTTAACGTCCGCAACGGCTATCCGCCCGCCTGAAGCGTTGGCGGCCTCCTGCTGAATGAATTCGGACTTGGCCTTAAAGTATACGCCGTAATCCACCACCAGCGGCTTGCCGTTTATTTCGTAAATATACATGCGGTTGGTCTTATCGTCCTTTACCATTTTGGAGGAGGCGATAAGGTTTCCCTTCTCATCGGTATCAATGCACTTGAACTCGTTGGTCAAATACACATACGTCCCGCCGCCAAGATCATAAAGCTCAAGCTGCGGCGGAATGTTGGCAAATTCAAGGTTCTGCTGATCATAGGAAAGCCGCCAGAACATGGGCACAAATATGGCCGACAGCACTATCACCACAATTATTATCAGCGACAGCACGGCGCTCTTGTTCTTTTTAAGCCTTTGCCAGCAGTCCTGCCAGTAGGTCAGGCTTGGGCGGGATATCTTTTCGGATTCAAGCGTACCGCGGTCAACGCTTTGCCAGCGCGTGTTGCTTTCCATTTTTTCTCCCTCCTGTTAATCCAGCTTTATTCTGGGGTCTACCAGAACGTATATAAAGTCCACTATCAGCACCGATATAATCAGCAATATTGCGAAGAACACCGTTATGCCCATTATCAGCGGATAGTCGCGGTTTATAATGCTGTTTGTAAACAAGCTTCCCACGCCCGGAATGCCGAACACCTTTTCAATAACGAACGATCCGGTAACTATGCTTGCAACCATGGGGCCGACATAGGTTATAACCGGCAGCAGCGCGTTCCTGAGCGCATGCTTATACGTTACCTTGAATTCGGATATGCCCTTGCTGCGCGCGGTGCGGATGTAATCCTGCTGCTGAACCTCCAGCAGGCTTGTGCGGGTAAGGCGCGTTATAAAGGAAAGCGAGAATGCGCCTATAACGACTATCGGCCCTATGTAGCCCGCCGCCGTATCAACGCCGAAGGCCGGCACCCAGCCGAGCGTTTTGCTGAATATGAACAAAAAGCCCGTTGCAAGCACAAAGCTTGGTATGGTTGCGCCCAGCGTGGAGAGCACCATGAAGAAACGGTCAATGAATTTGTTCTGATTGAGCGCACACATCACGCCGAAGCCTATGCCTGCAAAGACCACAATCAGCGAAGCATACAGGCCTATCGTCAGCGAGTAGGGAAAGCCGTCCGCAATTACCTTGTTAACGGTTATGCCCGCGCGGGTATAGGACACGCCGAAATCCCCGCGGATAAAGTTGCCGAGATACACGAAGTATTGCTCGATAACCGGCTTATTAAGGCCATACTTCTCCATCATCGCCGCCCTTATTTCGGGATTGGGCATTTTCTCGTCCGCAAACGGATTGCCCGGAATCGCTTTCATAAGGAAAAAGGTGATTGTAATAATCATAAAGATCGTTATTACTGATGATACGATCCTTTTGAGGAAGTATTTTAACATAGCTCCATCTTTCCAATCTGGCGTTTTAGGTTTATTTTGTTGGATTATAGACCAAAATTATCGTGACAATATCAATATTTGATGTGATTCTTCACATAATTGCGCAAATTATATATCCTGCTCTTCCATATCCTGTTCTTTTTCGGCCATCAGATCCGGATGCGGAATACTATGCCAAACGCAGCGGTCGCGATAATCTTCCATCAGCGCAAAATACCACCCGCTGTCGCTAAGGGCATATATTATATGCCCCGCCATGCCCGCGCAGGCAATAACGTTGAGCGCAGCGCTCAGCGCGCTTTTGTTCAGCACTGTTATCAGCGCGGCAACGCCCGCCGCAATGCACACCACGCGGTTGACGCGCATATCCTTCCAAAGCCGCCCTATTGCGCAAATAAGCTGCCGCGTACCGAAAAAGCACACAAATGCGGCCATTATTGCTTTGGCAGCCCCGTTAGCGTCCGCTTCAAGTTCAAAACAGAGCATGAGCATGCCCACTACGAATGCCGTTATTACAGCCGCGCTCCACCTGAGCTGATAATACACGGCTGCATATATCGGGTGCGGGAGCATATCCGCATTTTCGCCCGCAGAATACGCATTCAGCAAAAACAGCCCGGCGCTGAGGCACGCGCCAGCGCCCATGCATGCGCCCAGGCCCATGCCGCTATGGGCAAACACTATGCGCCCAAGCTGCACGGCATCTGTGAGCATTATTTTTAATATAAGCATTATGTTCGCCGCGTTTTTGAGCAGCGCCGCAATGATAAAAACCGCAAACGCCGCGCCTGCGCCGATGAATATGGCCGTGCCGCGTTTTATAATCGGCAATGCGGCCGCCGCCATGCATACCGCCGCGTAAAAGATTATGCTGCCGCTCCCGTGCCGCGCACTGCCGCATAGCGCATATGCAGCCGCCGCCACCCCAAGCGCGGCAAACGCCGCCTGTATGCACAGCATTGCCGCGGCGCCGTTTTTGCCCGTGCCGATGCCTTTCCGCTTTGCGGAGCATATAACAAGCGCCGCCGCGCTGCCCGCCCTGCCATAATAGGTTCCGAGCGCGCCCATTGCCCCCTGCACGCATTTAAGCAGCAGCGAAAACACCGCGAACCATACTATTGACCCCGCTCCGCCCGCAGCAATCGCCATGCGCAGCATTATCATAAACGGAAAGCATATGCTTTCCCCCGCCTGCATCAATATGCCCGCGGCATAGGCGCGGCGCAGCGGCTTGCCGCAGCGGTTGAACAGAAAGGATACGTCTGTATCGTTATGCAGATTCTGGGAAAACACACGGTTTGTGCGCACGGCAAAATAAGCCCCCGCAAGCACCATCATCAGCACGATGGGCCTATGCCAAAGCTCCTGCATATCGCCTTACCGCCCTTCCCCCGAATTTGCCCAATATAATAGCATAAACAGAAAAGCGGCTCAAGGCCGCTTTTTCATGTTTCCGTATTTTTACTTTATCTTCCTGAACAGCATCTTCAATTCAGAATCGCTCGTCCTGAGCCTTAAATCGCTTCCGTCGGGCCAAAGCTCGATATGGTCGGGAACAAGGCCATCCAGCGTGCCGGGATAGCCGCAAATCATGCCGTCCGCCTTGGCGAAGGAGAGCGGGGTTTCAAAGCTGCCGTAGCTGAACCAAAGCCTGCCGCCGCGGTTTTCCACGTCAAACGTTTCGTAGGCGGGGTGCTCGTATGTGCCGATGAGCTGCGGCGCGTTTTCTATGGTCACGTCCTCGCCCTCAACGCCGTTTTTAATCGTGGCAATCATGTCGTCCCGCTTTTTCAGCCATGCGTCTATCATGTCGTCATAGCTTTGCTTCGGCGCGCCTGTGGTGAGCATATCAAGCGCCATTGTGCGCGCTATTACGGAGGCGGGAGTGGTGCCGGTATTGAATATCATGGCGTAGCCGCTGTTTTCGCCCTTTATGAAGCCAACCTGGGTATTGAAGCCTTCAAGCCCGCCGCTGTGGAACACTATGTCGCGCCCGTTGTATACGCCCGTGTGCCAGCCAAGTCCGTAGCAGCAGCCGCGCAGGGAATCCATGTCCTCCTCGGCGGATGGTATAACGGGCGAGGTCATCGCCGCGTACTGCGCCGCGCTGCAAAGCCGCTCCCCGCTTTCGCATACGCCGCCGCGCGCCATTGCCATTACCCATTTGGAAAGCTCCTTCACGTTCACCTTTATGCCGCCGCAGGGGCCGGAAAGCGGAGAATCGGAATATTCGCAGCGGTGCGCCGCATAACCATCGGAAACATAGGGCAGCGCGCGTTCAAGGTTATCCATGTTGCCGGGAAGTCCGCGGAAGCGTATTGTCTCCACGCCAAGCTTATCGGCTATGTTGCGCTTTATCTGGCTTTCCCAGCTTTCGCCACCGCGCAGCACCTCCATAAGATAGCCAAGCACAATATACATATGGTTATTGTATTGATACGTTTCCCTAAAGCCCGCGCTCGCGTCAAGATTGGCGCATTTGAGCATAAGGTTGCGGCGGCTGCCGCCCACCCTGTTGCGCATAAAATCATGGCACGGCAGGCCGCTTCTGTGGCTTGCCATATCGCGTATGCTAAGATGCGCGCCCGCGTAATGATCCGGCATGTCAAAATCCTTCATGGCGTGCTGAACGGGTTCGTCCCAGCCGATAAGCCCTTCGTCCACGGCCTGCGCCGCCAGCATCACCGTCCATGCCTTGGAGCAGGAGGCAATGTCGAAGGAAGCGTTGAGCGTCATGGGGATGTTATTCTCCCTGTCCTCGTATCCATAGGGCGCGGCAAAGGTTATTTCGCCGTTTTTGAATACTATTGCTACGCCGCCCACAAGGCCGGTCTCTTTGGTTATGCGTTCAAGCGTTTTTGTAAAAACATTCTGCATCATGCGGTACTCTCCTTATTAAATATCACATATACTATACTATTTTATGGCCCATTTAGCAACGTAGTCTTTGACATATGCACAGCCATGTAATATAATAAAGCATATTAGATACGTTTGATCCAAGGAGGATTTACCCATGGCATATATTCTTAGCTGCTGCTCCACGGCGGACCTTTCGCGCGAGCATTTCGAGTCAAGAGATATTCATTATATCTGCTTCCACTTTTTCCTTGACGGCAAGGCTTATCCGGACGACCTTGGCGAATCCATTCCGTTCGATAAGTTCTATGCCGCAATGGCAAACGGCGCCGAAACCCGCACCAGCCAGATAAATACGGATGAATTTATTGCCTACTTCACCCCCTTCCTTGAAGAAGGCAAGGACATTCTGCACGTTTCCCTTTCAAGCGGCATTTCCGGCGTTAGCAACAGCGCAACGCTTGCCGCAAAGGAGCTGAGCGAAAAATATCCCGAGCGCAAGATACTCGTTGTGGATTCCCTCGGCGCGTCCTCCGGCTACGGCCTTATTATGGATAAGCTTGCCGACCTTCGCGACGAGGGCAGGAGCATGGACGAGGTTTACGACTGGGCAATGGCAAACAGGCTGCGCCTGCACCATTGGTTCCTTTCCACCGACCTTACGTTTTACGTTAAGGGCGGGCGCATATCCAAGGCCGCGGGCTGGTTTGGCACGGTGATGAACATTTGCCCCCTGCTTAACATGGATAACCTTGGCCGCCTTATCCCGCGCTATAAAATCCGCGGCAAAAAAAAGGTGCTCAACGCAATAGTTGACAAGATGACAGAGCATGCCGAAAACGGGCTTGATTATTCCGGCAAGTGCTACATTTCCGAATCCGCCTGCATGGACGATGCGCGCTACGTTGCGGACAAGGTGGAGGCCGCCTTCCCGCACCTTAACGGCAAGGTTCTGATAAACAGCATAGGCACCACCATAGGCAGCCACACCGGCCCCGGCACGGTTGCGCTGTTCTTCTGGGGCGACGAAAGGGTGGACTGAGGCGCATAGGCGCATAAGCGCATGATTTCGGCGAAAGGGGAGCCGAATGACCCCGAAGCCGAAAGGCCGAACAGCATAATTGACATTGAAAGCGCCCGCAGCAAAAAGCTTCGGGCGTTTTTATGCGCAGGCGGTAGATTTGTTCATATTTGCATGGTATGCTTTAGTTAAAGCTGCGTACTTGACAGGCTTCGGTCTTAATTGAGTTTTTCAGTATTTGCGGGGTAGAGGCATGGGAATTATAAAAAACGATATACCTATATTGGAGTTTGATACGGAGCAAAAGGCAGTAATAAGCCCCGTTCATGAAAATTTGAATCTCGCTCTTCCTAAGAAATGCGTGTTTGCATTCCTTGGCAATTATATAGACGAGTATGCTTACAAAACCGATGCCAAACAAGTATCGTCGTTCATCAGCGCCACCAAGAATTACCCTGTTTATATAACCAAATATAAAGGGGAGGAAATTGTTCTTTGTCAAGCCCCCGTCGGTGCGGCGGCGGCTGTTCAAATACTTGATTGGCTAATAGGCTATGGGGTCTGCGAAATCATTTCCGCCGGCAGCTGCGGCGCCCTTGAGCATTTTGAGGAAAGCACGTTTCTTATACCAAGTAAAGCATTGCGTGATGAAGGAACATCATATCACTATGCGCCGCCTTCACGCTTTATGGAAATCAGCAAAAGAGCAAGAAAGGCTATTGAAAAAACGGTGCTTGAACACCATATGAAATATCAGGAGGTCATAGCATGGTCAACAGACGGCTTTTTCCGTGAAACAAAAGAAAAAGTAGAGTATCGTAAAAGCGAAGGCTGCTCCGTTGTAGAAATGGAGTGTTCGGCGCTTTCGGCGTGTGCGGCTTTCAGAAAAGCTACATTTGGAATGATATTATATACGGCAGATAGCCTTGCCGATGTTGATAAATACGACGAACGGCATTGGGGCGGCAATGCATACGAATATGCGCTTACATTGTGTCTGGATGCGGTATTGGCCTTATAATGCCCGATTTGCCGAACCGATAAAATCCATACGCCTGCGTTCGTTCATTCTATGCAGCAAAGCAATTTCAAAAAAAGCATCCCCGCATAAAACGGGCGGCGAAGCCTAACCCCGCTCCGCGCCCCGCAACGGCTTAATTTACGCATACAGCAAAACCCTCCGCACGCCTTGGTGCATACGGAGGGTTATATTTTGCCGGTTACGGTTGGCGCTTGAGTGGGCTGCCTCACGATATGCCCTGCCCCTGCGGTTCTGCCGCGTTCCGTGCGGCTATGCTCTTAAGCGGAGCTCCTTTGCAAAGGCTTTTTTCTTATCCTCCGAAAAATGATGCGTGATGACAAAAACGATCCCGCCCGATAATTCGCTGAGTATATCCTCGATTTTTTCGGCGGTTTCCGAATCCACGTTGGCAAGCGGCTCGTCAATTATGGTGATGGGAGCCTTGCGCAGCAATGTTCGGGCAAGCGCTATCCTTTTGCGCTCGCCGCCCGAAAGGTTGCTGCCGCCCTCGCTGATTATGGCGTTCAGCCCCTCCCGCGATGCGAATTTGCTTAGATTCAGCTTTTGCAGCAGCGCAATAAGCTCATCATCGCCCATATCACGATACATGGTAAGGTTGTTGCGCAGGGTATCGTTGAACAGAACGGGATCCTGCCGCATAATGGCTATCCTTTCATTCAGCCCTTTCACGCAAAAGGCGTTTGCGCCGTTTATCAGTATTTCGCCGCTGCGGGGTTCGTAATACCCAAGCAACAGGTTCATGCTTGTTGACTTGCCCGAACCGCTCTGCCCCGTAATGATGCATTTTTCGCCCGCGTTCACCGTAAGCGAAAAGTCGTTCAATAACGGCGCTGCATCCCCATAGCCGAAGCAGACGTGCCTGAAGGCCACGCTGTCAATATTCGGAATATCCAGCGTCCTTTTGCCGTCCTCCGCCGTCTGTTCAAATAGCGCCTCAAGCTTTTTTGCAAGGGGCTTTGTGCTTAAAAACTCCTGCAAATATACGGAAATGGCAATTATGGGGTATGAAAGCTGGTCTATAAGACCGACTGCGATAAAGAAATCGCCTGCGGAAAACTCCCCGCTTAAAACAAGCGCCGCCGTAGCCACTATTACTATGAAATGGCTCATATAGGACAATAGCGCGGTAATGGTTTTTGATAAATAGGTTATCCTTTTGAAGCGGAACAGCTTGACCGAAACATCATCGTTGCTTTTTTGAAATTTAGAGCGTATGACCCTTTCGATGGAATAGTTTTTTATAAGCTCAAACCCCGAAAGCCATTCCACAATATTCCCAAGATGCTTTTGGAAGCTGTCTATGCTTTCCTTTTTGGCATTTTGAAGCCTTTTTTCTATAAGCTTTGGCACATATAGCGGCATGGTCAGCAAAAACAGCGTCAGAACTGCTATGCGGTAATCCAACCAGAACAGCGCCGCGCTTACCGTTACCGCCTTTGAGGAAATCTCTATCAGCAGGGGAATGTTGTCGAGATAGCCGTCGTTAACCTGGTCTATTTGGTCGGTGTACTGCGCGACGAATTCGCCCTGCTGCACGCTCATAATCTCTATCGGACTGCGCGCCAGCAGCCAATCAAAGAACCGGCCGCGCATGGAATTTTTGTTTGCAACGGAAAAGCGCCCGCGGAAATAATCGTAGCCGTAATACGCAGCCAGCTCAACCGCCACAACGGCGAAGAATGCTGCCGAAAGCCTGAACACGTCCGACGATATGCCCTCAAGCGCGGCGTCCAGCAGCTCTCCCTTCAAAAACTGCACATATGTTCCGGCAAGTCCGGCAACGAATACGAAAACAAGGCAAGCCGCCAACGGCTTCAGATGGGCTTTTATTATATTTTTCATTGTATTATACTGCTTTTGCCGGCGCCCGCAGCAGGCCGGCAATTCGCACCTTTCTTTCTTTTTTTGTTCATAAGCAGCCGTTTGGCTCCCGAAAGGCAAAACGGCAACGGCGTTGATTTGGAATTGATTCGGCACAGAACAAAAAAGCTGCGATAGGAATATTACGTCACATAAAGCAGTAATATGTAAAGGTATTATTCAACTGTTCGTGCCGCTAAAGGGCCAACCAGATGCGAATTTTCATCGAACCTCTCCATTCACGGTGTTATTTATCGAATTAAGTATATCAAACGCGCAATAACGCTGTCAAGCAAAAGCCACCGGATTGACCGATGGCTTTGTATGTTATCTCGTCTGTATCTTCTGCGCAACCAATATAAAGCGGTGCTGAAGGCTTTCTATGAAGCCCATCTCCTGCACCTCTTCATGGAGGGCAAGCAGTTCGCGCCGGCACCTGTCCACCGAAAAGCCGGGAAATTCCCAGCCCACTATGTGCGCAAAGTACGCAAGCGCGCCAACGTCATTGAACCTTAGCTTTGGGAAATACTCCTGCCCATAGAGAATATTGAACCCGTACCCGCGGAAGGCTTCCGCCGCGTTTTTAAGGCAGTGGCCGGGGAACGGGGGTTCATATTCGGGCAAAAGCCGGCGCGACAGGGCGCGGTTGTCCCGCTGGCCAATCTGTTCGGTTATGAACAATCCGCCGGGCTTGAGCACGCGGAACAGTTCTTCTATCATATATCCGCCATGGCGGCTTAGCACCATGTCGAACATATCGTCTTCAAACGGCAGTTCTTCTTCATCCACGTTGCAGAACATTGTCCGTATGCCAAGGGGGGCAAGCTGCTCCACGCAGCTTTCATAATCCCGCTCGTCCGATTCGGTGGCGCAGGTAAGCTCATACGGATGCCTAAGGCTAAGGAGGAAGCCGCCGTCGCCCGTGTCCATATCAAGGAGCATATCCGTATCCTTTAGCCGCATCAGCACCTCTTCGCGGTAATCCCACGGGAGCGGCTCGCTTTCCCACCGCCCGTCAAGGTGCATCAGCTCCCATCCGCCAAACGGGAACTGCTCTTCAAAGCGCCACATGTCTATAAGCTGCTTTTCGTCTGCGTAATACATAAGTAATGCCTATCCTCAAAACCCGCAATACAGCTGTTTGTATATCCCTCGCCTTACAGCGCGGCGTTCAGGCGCGCGCGGCTGAGCTTAAGCCTTCTAAGGCTTTCTTCCCTGCCCAGAAGCACCGCAATCTCTATCGCGCCGCCGGGGGTAACGGCCTTGCCCGCCATGCCTATGCGCACGGGCCAAAGCAGCGTGCCGTTCTTCATGCCGTTGGCTTCCGCCATGCCTATAAGCAGGCTGTGCAGGCTTTCTTCTTCCCAAGCCGGCAGCGCCTCAAGCGCGGGAATTGTCATATCAAGCACCCGCGCCGAAACCTCCGCGTTTGTCTTGGACTTTTTGTTTGTGAAAAGGGCAATGTCAAATTCCTCGTCCATTTTGGTAAGGAAGTCGGTTATATCCGCCATCTGGGAGAATATTTCAAGTCTGGGCTGCAAAATGCGGCGCAGCACGCCCTTATCCATATGGGCTATGCCGGCCTTTTCGTACCACGGCTCGGCCGCCGCGTCGAACTCCTCCGCGCTCATGCGGCGTATATATTCGGCGTTCATCCAGGTGAGCTTTGCAACATCGAATATAGCCGGGGACTTGCTCATGCCCGATACGTCAAATGCATCAACAAGCTCGTCAAGCGTGAAGAACTCCCTGTCGTCGCCCGGGTTCCAGCCAAGAAGGGCAACGTAATTGACTATTGCGTCCTTCAGATAGCCCTTGGCAAGATAATCTTCAAAATATGCGTCGCCATCGCGCTTGGAAAGCTTATGCTGCGCATCGCGCATAATGCTTGTCATGTGTATATACACGGGCTTTTCCCAGCCGAAAGCATCATAAAGCAGATTATACTTGGGCGTGGAGGAAAGATATTCCATGCCGCGCATAACGTGGGTTATGCCCATAGTATGGTCGTCTATAACGTTTGCAAAGTTATAGGTGGGCATGCCGTCCGCCTTGATGAGTATCATGTCGTCAAGCTCCGCGCAATCCACCTTTATGTGGCCGTATATGGCGTCGTCAAAGCTGGCCTCGCCGTGCTCCGGCACGTTCTGGCGGATAACATAAGGCTCTCCCGCGGCAAGGCGTCGCTCAACCTCCGCCTTATCCATATGCAGGCAATGCTTGTCGTACTTAAACGTTTCGCCCCTTTCGGCGGCGGCGGCGCGGCGCGCGTCCAGCTCTTCGTTGGTGCAGAAACAATAATAAGCCTTGCCCATTTCAACAAGCCGCTTTGCGTAGGGCAGATACATATCCTTCCTTTCGCTCTGCACATACGGGCCGAATTCGCCGCCCACGTCCGGGCCTTCGTCCCAGTTCATGCCTATGCTTTTAAGCGTGCGGTAAATAACCTCCGTCGCGCCTTCAACATAGCGGTTGCGGTCGGTATCCTCAATGCGCAGTATGAATTTGCCGCCATGGTGGCGCGCATACAGCCAAGTGTAAAGCGCGCTCCTAAGGTTGCCTATGTGCATATACCCCGTCGGGGACGGGGCAAATCGTGTTCTGACCATATCAGCCATTTGTGTGTCTCCCTATGAAATAATAATCTGAGTGTTAAGCCTCTTTTTGCTTGTCGCAACCCCTCAGTCAATACGTCGTTTCCAAAAGCTGTCCCCGCAAGCGGGGAAAGTGGCACGAAGTGCCGAAAGGGGTACAGCTAAAAAGCCATGTGCCGCGAGTTATTCCCCCTCAGTCTGTTCACTATCGCTCACAGACAGCTCCCCCGCAAGCGGTGGCGCCTTTCGGGGTAATCCCCATCCTTACATCTTAAAACTATCCTTCAGCCCGACTGCGCGGTTGAACACGGGGTGCTCGCTCGTGTGGTCAAGGTCGGTGCAGAAGTAGCCTATGCGCATGAACTGGAACTTGTCCCCGGGCTTGGCCGCGGCAAGGGCGGGTTCAACGTAGCCGTGCTTTACGGTGATGGAATCGGGGTTCATCAGCTCCACAAAGTCGCGCTCCACGCCGTCGTTAGGATCGTCCAGCATCATGGCCTCATACAGGCGGAACTCCGCGGAGGACGCGGCTTTGGCGTTTACCCAATGCAGCGTGCCCTTCACCTTGCGCTCGCATTCGCCGCTGCGGGTTTCGGGATCGTATGTGCAGTAAACGGTTGTAACGCTGCCGTTTTCGTCGGTTTCGTAGCGGGTGCATTTTACTATGTATGCGCCCTTGAGCCGCACTTCGCCATCGGGCTTCAGGCGGAAATACTTCTTGGGCGGGTCATAGGAAAAGTCGTCCCGCTCAATGTAAAGCTCCTTACCAAACGCCACCTTGCGCGTGCCTGCGGTTTCGCTGCCGGGCAGGTTTTCAAGCTCTACATCTTCTTCCTTATCCTCCGGCCAGTTTTCTATAACAAGCTTTATCGGGTCAAGCACGGCGCACATACGGTACGCCTTGGCGTTAAGATCCTCCCTCAGGCAGTGTTCAAGCATTGCGCTGTCCACTATGCTGTCCGCCTTGGCAACGCCTATCCTGTTGAGGAAATCCTTTATGGCCTCTGGCGTATAGCCGCGGCGGCGCAGCGCGCAAAGGGTGGGCATGCGCGGATCGTCCCAGCCGGAAACGTAATGCTCCTCCACAAGGCGCCTGAGATAGCGCTTGCTCATTATGGTATTGGTCAGATTGAGCCGCGCAAATTCAATCTGCCTGGGCTTATGCTCAAATTCGCACTGCTCTACCACCCAGTTGTAAAGCGGCCTGTGCGCTTCGTATTCAAGGGAGCAGAGGGAATGGGTTATGCCCTCGATGGCGTCCTGAATGGGATGCGCAAAGTCATACATGGGATAGATGCACCATTTTGTGCCGGTGTGATGATGCGGCACATGCTTTATGCGGTATATGGCAGGATCGCGCATGTTTATATTGGGGCTGGCCATGTCTATCTTGGCGCGGAGGGTGCGCGCGCCGTCCTCAAATTCGCCGTTGCGCATGCGGTAGAACAAATCAAGGTTCTCCTCAACGCTCCTGTCGCGATAGGGCGAGTTTTTGCCGGGTTCGGTCAGCGTGCCGCGGTATTCGCGCATTTCGTCCTTTGAAAGATCGTCAACGTAAGCCACGCCCTTTTTGATGAGCTTCACGGCGTATTCAAAGCAATCGTCAAAATAATCGCTGCCGTAGCACAGCTTGTCCCAGTTAAAGCCCAGCCAGCGTATGTCGTATTCTATCGCGTCCACAAACTCCTCCTTCTCCTTGGTGGGGTTTGTGTCGTCAAAGCGCAGATTGCACTTGCCGCCGAACTTTTCCGCCATGGAAAAGTCTATGTACAGCGCCTTAACATGGCCAATGTGCAAATAGCCGTTAGGCTCCGGCGGGAAGCGGGTCTGGATATGGGAAAGTCCCTTCTCCTGAATGTCCTGCTGTATAAACTCCTCTATAAAGTTTTTTGGTACAAGCTTGGCTTCTTCCATATCCTTTTCACGTCCTTTCAAAAATAAAAAATTTTCCGCCTATGGCGGTACATATCATTATCTTTAATATTGTCCCTATTGTCAAGAATTTTTGCCCGTTTCACTCTATATGCACGCGCTTTATTTCGTTGCCGGCCCTTCCTATATATTTAAGCAGGTCCTCCATGCTTATTGCAAGCGACGCCGTGGCCACGCACGGATGCACGCACACCATGTTCATATCAAAAATATCCTCGTCAATAGCCACCACAACGTCCCTTGCGCTTTCGCGGTAAAGCGCCATAGGCGTTACGCTGCCCGCAATAAGCCCCAGCTTGTCCATAAGCTGCGCATCGGAGCAAAAGCTCAGCCGCGACGAACCAAGCTGCTTTGAAACCTCCCCCGTCCTGAACGGCTTGTCCGCGCATATCAGCAAAAGATAAAATTTTGTGCCGCTGCGGTTGCACAAAAACAGATTCTTAAAATGCTGCGCCCCTATGTCCGCGCCTATGCCTTCGCAGTCGTGCATCGTGCGCGCGCAGGGATGCTCGTAGCGGCGGTACGGTATGCCCATTTCGTCAAGCAATTCAAGCACCGGCCTTTCGCGTTCGTCTATCGCCATCGTTCTCACCTTCCCGGCATATATTTACACATAAATATATATTATAGCATAGCACGCTTTGGGCGAAAAGGGCTAAACAGTCGAAATATAGCAAATGCTTATAATAAGGCGTTAATATTTATACGCAAACGTAAAGCTCCCCTAAATCGCAGGCTTAACGGGGGCATTCGCCGATAAATACATAACAAACGATAAAACACGGCTTTAGCCGCTTGCAAATAAACATTCCGTTAAGTATAATGATAATAGGCATAGTTGCCTTAACATCGGGTTTATGCAACGGAGCATGCACTGATATGCCATATATGGCAGCTCTTTATAATAAGCGCTGCTTATGGCATAATTATAAGCAAAAGGAGGAAAATGCCTTGGCAACCATGATTGAACGCATCGCGGCGGTGGAGGAACGGGCCGCGGCGATAAAGAAGCAGGCAGCGGCGGATGCGCGCGCACGCATAGACGCGGCGCAGCAGGCGGCGGACAAGGCCACCGCGGACGCGCGCGCAGAGCAGCGCGCAAAGCTGGCGGAAGCGGAAAAGCGGGCCGAAGCCGAAGGGCAGAAGCTTTTTGACGCGATAATGGCCGAAAACGCCGAACGCGCGGACAGCGAGTGCGCCGCAGCGGCGAAGAAGCTTTACGCGGCGGCGGAATATATAATAGGAAAGGCGGGACAGGCATGATAGTTCCAATGAAGCGGCTCACGCTTATCGGCCTATCCTGCGAAAAGGAAAGCACCCTGAAGGCGCTGCAAAGGCTGGGCGCGGTGCAGCTCATTTCCGAAGGGGAACTGACCGACAGCGAAAAGCTTAGGCAGCTTACCGCCAAGGCGGACAGGCTTAACGCCGCGCGCAGGGCCATAAAGCCATATTATAAAAAGCCCATGCTCTCCCCCACCCCGCAGTGCACCGAGGCTCAGCTTGAAGCCATTCAGCCGGAGGGCGACGCGCTTTGCCAAAGCATAGAAAAGCTGGAAGCGGAGCAGGCGGAGAAGCGGGCGGAGCTTGAAAGGTTGGCGGCGCTGAGGGCGCAGCTTGAGCCATTCCGCGAGATGCTGACCCCGCTTGAGGCCATACATTCCACCAAGCACATAGCATACATACTTGGCACGGCGGACGCGAAGGTGATGGACGCAGTGGATAATATTGAAGCAGCGCTCGATACGCACATCGGCCTTGAAGCATACCCGAACGAAAACCTTACGGCAGTTGTTATAGCCTGCAACAGGGACGAGCGGGACGCCATACTGCGCTACGTTAAGGACGCGGGCTTCAATGAGTTCATACCGCCTAAGCTTACCGGCACGGCGAGCGAGAACATGGAAAAAGCCGCAAAGCAGATGGACGCGACAGAGGCGGAGCTTTACAGGATAGCATCCGAGCTGACGGCAGCAGCGGAGAAGCGCAGCCGGCTTGACATGGCTGCGGACGCATACGCCATAGAAAAGCAGCGCGCGGAGGGCGAAACGGCGCTCAAGTCCACGCAGTATGCATATATACTGGACGGCTGGGCGCGTGCGGACAAGCTGGACGAAATTCAGCTTGCGGTATCGAGCGTTACGGACGCATATTATATCGAAACGCGCGATCCTTACGCCGACGAAAACCCGCCCACGGCCACGAAGAACAAAAAGCTGATCGAGCCGTTTGAGGTCATAACCGAAATGTACGCGCTGCCCTCGTATCGCGGGGTGGACGCGGCGGCGGTCATGGCGCCGTTTTACTTTTTGTTTTTCGGCATGATGCTGTCAGACTTTGGGTACGGCATGCTGCTTTTCATAGGCGGGCTGCTATTCACCCGCTTCCTAAAGCCCAAAGGGGACACGGCCAAGCTTGTTAAGGTGATAACCTACGGCGGACTTTCAACAATGCTGTGCGCGCCGTTTATAGGCACGTTCTTCGGCGTTGAATGGAACGACCTGTTCAATACCACCGTATTCCCCCTGCTGTTCGATCCCATGACGGACGTTATGCAGATGATGCTGCTTTCCTGCGGGCTGGGCATAGTGCATATGTACACGGGCATAATCGTGAAAATGTATATGTGCTTCCGCGATGGCGACCCGCAGAGCGCCATATTCGATCAGCTAAGCTGGATGCTGCTTTTGACGGGGCTTATACTGCTCTTTGCCGCGCCCGCGATAAAGACGGTATCGCTCGTGCTGATAGCCCTTGGCGGCGGCATGCTGCTGCTGTTCTCCGGCCGGTCGGTAAAGAACCCCATACTGCGCCTTGGCAAAGGCCTGAGCGCGCTTTATAACATAACCGGATATTTGAGCGATATCCTTTCCTATGTGCGCATATTCGCGCTTGGCCTTGTTTCGGGCGCTATGGGCATGGTGTTCAATCTTATAGGCGGCATGGTATACGATGCGCTGGGCGGGCTTGGCATAATAGGCATTGTGATAGGCTTTATACTGGCGGCGGCGCTGCTTATCGCGCTGCACATGTTCAGCCTTTTCATAAATACGCTGGGCGCGTTCGCGCACACGGCAAGGCTGCAGTTTATTGAGTTCTTCGGCAAGTTCTATGAAGCGGACGGCGTTAAGTTCAAGCCGCTCGCCATGAATACGGACACCGTGAACGTTATAGATTCCGGCGCGGAATAATTTGCGTTTAACCCGCCATGGCGGGGTGAAATAATAACCAATTACAACAATTTTTTCAGGAGGAACATTAAAAATGGAAGGCAGTATTTTTTCCACCCTTACTTCAAACGAACTCGGCATATTCTTCACGGGTCTCGGCGTTGCGCTTTCGGCCATACTTTCGGGCATAGGCTCCGCCATAGGCGTGGGCAAGGCCGGTCAGGCCGCCGCCGGCGTTATAGCCGATCAGCCGGAGCGTTTCGGCAACTGCCTGGTGCTTGAGCTGCTGCCCGGTTCGCAGGGTATATACGGTTTCGCCGTATCCATACTTATACTCATATTCTCCGGCCTTCTCGGCGGCAGCACCGAATCAATAACCTTCAGCCGCGGCCTTGCGTACTTCGCGGCCAGCCTGCCGGTGGGCTTCGGCGGTCTGCTTTCCGCCATACATCAGGGCAAGGTTTCCGCAGCCGGCATACAGATGCTTGCAAAGCGCGCCGACGGCTTCGGCAACGGCATGATGCTTGCGCTGATGGTTGAAACCTACGCGCTGCTTTCGCTTATAGTCAGCGTGTTCCTGGTGCTCTTCGCGTAATTTTTGCGTGGGGAGGAAACCAAACATGGCAAACAACAATTCGGGTGCAGATGCGCTGATAGGGCGCATATTGGCGGACGCGCAGGCCGAAGCCGACGCAGCCCTTGCGGATGCTGACAAGGAGGCCGAACGCATAGCGCTGATAGCCAAGGACGAACGCTTCCGCATAGAGAACGAAACCGCGCAGAAAACAAAGCGGCTCAACGACGCGGCGCAGGAAAAAAGCCGCACCAACGCCGCGCTTGATTCGCGCAAATACGCGCTGAAGGTAAAGCGTGCGCTGATAGACGAAGCGTTTGCGCTGGCGGCGGAGCGCATGGAGCAAAAGAGCGACGAGGAGCGAAGCGCGCTGATAAAGGCGCTGCTCATACGCGAAGCGGAAGGCGGAGAGATGATAATCCCCGCCGCGCGTGACGAAGCAAATGTGAAAAGCGTGCTTGCCGAGGTGAACGCCGCGCTTGCCCAAAGCAACCGCGCCCCGCTTACGATTGCTCCGGCGGATGCTGACATTACCGGCGGCTTTATACTGAAGGCCGCGGGATACGAAAAGAACTGCTCCTTCGCGGCGGTGCTCAGGGAAGTGCGCGCGGCGGAGGAAAGCGCGGTAGCCGGAATACTGTTCGAGCGATAAAGTCTAAAAGGAAGGCGGTAACACGATCATGCCACAGAACAGCGCAATTTACGCCGTTTCGCGCATACGCTCGCGTGAGCGCAGCCTTATAGACCGCGAAACGGTAAAGCGAATGAGCGAGGGCACGGCGGAGGAAGCCTGGCGCATGCTTACGGAAATGGGCTACGGCGCCAAGCCGGACGCCGAATATATGGACAGCGAGGCGCTGATAGAAAGCGAGCTTGAGCGGACAAACGCGCTCATAAAAGAAGTGACCACGGACGAAAGGCTGACGGACATTTTCTTCCTGGGCGCAGATGCAACGAACCTGAAGCTGTTCCTCAAGCGCAGGCTTATCGGCGCGGACGCGGGCGGAATTTATGCCCACGGCGGGCTTTATGAGTCAAAGGAGCTGATGCGCATGGTGCAGGCGAAGGACTATAAGCCCCTGCCCGAAAAGATGGCCGCGGCTATGGACAGGGCGGAGGCCGAGATAGCCGCCGGGCGCATAGACCCCGCGCGCATAAGCACCATAATAGACCAAGGATATATCGACCACGCGCTTGCATCGGGCAATGCGTTCGTAACGGCATATTTTAAGGCGACGTGCGATTTTGACAATCTTATCGCCATGGCGCGCATGAAGGCGCTTGGCGCGGACGAAAAGCGGCTTGAAACGCTGCTGCTCACAGGCGGGGACATCGACCCAAAGGTGATAGTAAAAGCCTACCAAAGCCACATGGGCGAAGGCCATGCAAAAGGCCTGCCCGCGGGCGAAATGAAGGCGGAGCTTCAAAGGGCGCTTGAGGAATACGCCCAAAGCGGAGACGCTGCTGCGCTCGAGCGGGCGCGGGACAATGCGCTCATGCGCTTAGCCTCCCGCGGGAAGAACGACATTGACACCATCGCGCCCGTAATAGGGTTCCTGCTTGCAAAGCGGCAGGAGGCGAAGGTTGTAAGGCTTATTATGACGGCGCTGAGGAACAGGCTTGGCGCGGACGTTATCGCGGAAAGGATGAGGATGCTATATGGCGAATGATTTCCATGAAATAGCCATGATAGGCGACCGCGACAGCGTGCTGCTTGCAAAGGCGGCGGGGCTTGCCGTGTTCGCGGAAACGGACGGCGCGGCGGCGACGCGGCGCATACACAGGCTTGCCAAGGGCGGCGTAAAGGTGATATTCATAACGGAGCCGCTCTTTGCGCAGTGCGGCGAGGCAGTGGAACAATACAAGCGCGAATCCGTGCCGGCGATAATCCCCATTCCCGATTCGCACGGCAGCACGGGCGTTGCCATGGCGCAGATAAAGAGCAACGTTGAAAAGGCGATAGGCGCAGACATATTATTTAATTGATAAGGAGCGGCAAATGGCAATAAAAGGAACCATAGTAAAGGTATCGGGCCCCCTTATAGTGGCCGACGGCATGGCGGACGTGCAGATGTACGACGTGGTGCGCGTTAGTGAAAAAAAGCTGATCGGCGAGGTTATAGAGCTGCGCTCTGACCGCGCGAGCATACAGGTATATGAAGAAACGGGCGGCATAGGCCCGGGAGAGCCGGTTGAATCCACCGGCGCGCCGCTGAGCGTTGAGCTTGCGCCGGGGCTTATAGAATCGATATACGACGGCATACAGCGCCCCCTGAACGTTATACGCGAGCAGGCGGGAGACAGAATAAACCGCGGCATAAGCGTAAACGCCATTGACCACGAAAAGCTTTGGAACTTTGTTCCGGTCGCAAACGTGGGCGACGACGTGAGCGCGGGCGACGTGCTTGGTACGGTGCAGGAAACAGAAGCCGTGCTCCATAAAATAATGGTGCCAAACGGCGTAAGCGGCAAGGTAACATGGATATATTCGGGCGAAGCGAACGTGCTTGAGCCGATAGCGAAAATCGCTACCGATAAGGGCGAAATAGAGCTGCCCATGCTCCAGAAGTGGCCCGTGCGCCGCGGCAGGCCCTATAAGGAAAAGCTTGCCCCCACGGAGCCGATGGTAACGGGCCAAAGGGTAATAGACACGCTGTTCCCCGTTGCAAAGGGCGGCGTGGCGGCGGTTCCCGGGCCGTTCGGCAGCGGAAAGACGGTTGTGCAGCATCAGCTTGCCAAGTGGGCCGATGCAGACATTATAGTATACGTCGGCTGCGGCGAACGCGGCAACGAAATGACGGACGTGCTTATGGAGTTCCCCGAACTCAAGGACCCGCGCACGGGGCTGAGCCTTATGAAGCGCACGGTGCTTATAGCAAACACGTCGGACATGCCCGTGGCCGCGCGCGAGGCAAGCATATATACCGGCATAACGATAGCCGAATATTTCCGCGACATGGGCTATAAGGTGGCCATAATGGCGGATTCCACCAGCCGCTGGGCGGAGGCGCTGCGCGAAATGAGCGGCCGCCTTGAGGAAATGCCCGGCGAAGAAGGCTACCCCGCGTATCTTTCCAGCCGCCTTGCGGAGTTCTATGAGCGCGCGGGCTGCGTAAAGGCGCTCGGCAAGGAAGGGCGCACCGGCGCAATAACCGCCATAGGTGCGGTTTCACCCCCGGGCGGAGACATAAGCGAGCCCGTATCGCAGGCAACGCTTAGAATAGTTAAGGTATACTGGGGACTTTCGAGCAAGCTTGCCTACGCGCGCCACTTCCCCGCGATAGACTGGCTGCAAAGCTATTCGCTTTATCTTGACAGGCTGGAAAGCTGGTTTGACCGCAACGTGAGCGGCGAATGGGCCGGCATGGTAAAACGCACCATGACCATACTTCAGGAGGAGAGCGAGCTTGAGGAAATAGTCCGCCTTGTGGGTATAGACGCGCTCAGCTTTGCCGACAGGCTCACGCTTGAGGCCGCGCGCAGCATACGCGAGGATTATCTGCACCAGAACGCTTTCCACGAGGTGGATACCTACACCTCCCCCGAAAAGCAGTGTATGATGCTAAAAACCATACTTGCCTATTACGATTTGGGCAAGGACGCGCTTGAAAACGGCGCAAGCTTCAATAAATTGAGCACGCTGCCCGTGCGCGAGGCCATAGGCAGGCTGAAATACGTTCCGGAAAGCGAAACCAAGGCGCGCTATGACGAAATAATGGCCGAGCTCAATTCCGAAATAAGGAGCCTTACGGACGGAGGTAACGAGGATGCGTAAAGAATACCGCACAATAAAGGAAGTCGTAGGCCCGCTGATGATGGTTGAAGGCGTGGAGGGCGTTAAGTACGACGAGCTGGTTGAAATAGAGCAGGCCAACGGCGAAATACGCCGCGGCAGGGTGCTTGAAATAAATCAGGACAAAGCGCTGCTTCAGCTTTTTGAAGGCTCGCAGGGCCTGAGGATAAGCGATTCAAAGGCGCGCTTTTTGGGCCACAGCATAGAGCTTGCCGTTGCGCCCGATATGCTGGGCAGGGTTTTTGACGGCATGGGCCGCCCCAAGGACGACGGCGAGCCGCTCATCGCCCAAAAGCGCATGGACATAAACGGCGCGCCCATAAACCCCGCCGCGCGCGACTATCCCTCCGAATTTATTCAGACGGGCATAAGCGCGATAGACGGACTGAACACCCTCGTCAGGGGCCAGAAGCTGCCCGTATTCTCCGGCAGCGGCCTGCCGCACGCGCAGCTTGCCGCGCAGATTGCGCGCCAGGCGAAGGTGCTGGGCGCGGACGAAAGCTTCGCTGTTGTTTTCGCGGCTGTCGGCATAACGTTTGAGGAAGCGGACTTCTTCATAAACGATTTCCGTTCCACCGGCGCAATAGACCGCACGGTAACGTTCGTTAACCTTGCAAACGACCCCGCCATAGAGCGTATCGCCACGCCGCGCATGGCAATAACCGCCGCGGAGTATCTGGCATATGATCTCGGCATGCACGTGCTTGTTATAATTACGGACATAACCAACTATGCCGAGGCCCTGCGCGAGGTTTCCGCCGCCCGTAAGGAGGTTCCGGGCCGCAGGGGTTACCCGGGCTATCTTTATACCGACCTTGCAACCATGTATGAGCGCGCGGGCAGGATAAAGGACAACAAGGGTTCAATAACCATGATACCCATACTCTCCATGCCCGAGGACGACATTACCCACCCCATACCCGATCTGACCGGCTACATTACCGAAGGGCAGATAATCCTTTCGCGCGAGCTGCACCGCCGCGGCATTACGCCGCCCATAAACGTGCTGCCTTCGCTTAGCCGATTGAAGGATAAGGGCATAGGAAAGGGCAAAACGCGCGAGGATCATGCCGACACCATGAATCAGCTTTTCGCCGCGTATTCCCGCGGTAAGGACGCGAAGGAGCTGGCCGTAATACTGGGCGACGCGGCGCTGAGCGACACGGATAAGCTTTACGCAAAGTTTGCCGATGCATTTGAAGAGCAATACGTTTCCCAAGGGTATTACACCAACCGCACCATAGAGGAAACGCTGAACATAGGCTGGCAGCTTTTGTCCATACTGCCGCGCACGGAATTGAAGCGCATAAGGGACGAATATTTGGACAAATATCTGCCCAAGGCGGAAGAATAAGCCGCACGGCATAGCAAAGGAGGCGAACTATGGCTGCATTGCAGGTAAAGCCCACAAGGATGGAGCTTTCCAACCTGAAAAAGAAAAAGAAGGTCGCCGTCCGCGGTCATAAGCTGATGAAGGACAAGCGGGACGAGATGGTGCGCCGCTTCATAATATACGTCCGGCGGAACAAGGAACTGCGCGAGCAGGTGGAAGAAAAGCTTGGGCAGGCTATGCAAAGCTTTGTGCTGGCGCGCGCGGGCATGGGCAACGCGGATATAGAGGAGGCGCTGTGCTACCCCGCCCGCCCTGCCAAAATAACGGTAGGCACGCAGCAGGTGCTCGGCGTGCAGGCGCCCAAGCTTGACCTTGTTGCAAGCACGGACGCGATAGAGCTGCCCTACGGCATGGCCAACACCAGCGCGGAGCTGGACGGCGCGGTGAAGCAGTTCAGCGAGCTGCTGCCGCTGCTCATTGAGCTTGCGGAGGTTGAAAAGATATGCAACCGCCTTGCGGACGAGATCGAAAAGACCCGCCGCCGCGTGAACGCGCTTGAATACGTTATGATTCCCCAGTTTGACGAGGCTATCCGCGCCATCACCATGAAGCTGGACGAAAACGAGCGCGGCAACCTGACGCGGCTTATGAAAACAAAGGAAATGCTGGCGAATAAGTAAAAGGCTTGCAAAGCAATTGGACGCGGTTCATAATCGCGTCCCATTTTATTGTGCTATAATAAATTTTATCCTTGCCGCAATAAAACGCGGCGTTTTTCCGTTTACGTTATGAAAGGAGCGCTGAACGATGCTGATATGCCTTAATACCGTTGCCCCGCAGAGCGCGGACGAACGCGAAACGATGGAGCGATGCATTGCCCGCCTGGCAAACGGCGACGCGGCAGCCATGGAGCCGCTTTATAACATTGCCAACGCGGCGGTATACGCATTCGCGCTGTCCATGCTGAAAAACCGGCACGACGCGGAGGAGGCGGCGCAGGACTGCTTCGTGAAGGCATACGCGGGCGCGGGAACATACAGGCCGCAGGGGAAGCCGATGGCCTGGCTTATAGCAATAACCCGCAACATATGCCTGGACCGGCTGCGGGAGCGCGCAAGGCACGCCCATGCCCCGATGGAGGATTGGGAAAGCTATGTTGAGCAGGCGGCGGTATCCAGCGAGGACAGATTGGTGCTGGAGCAATGCATGAACGCGCTTGACGACGCGGAGCGGCAAATAGTCGTTCTGCACGCGGTGGGCGGCATGAAGCACCGCGAAACCGCGCGCCTAATGGGCATGACCCTTACGGCGGTACTTTCAAAATACAGCAGAGCCATAAAAAAGCTGAAGGCAAATATTATGCAGACGGAGGGCATTTAGCATGAAAAACGATAAGATAGAGCGGAGCGTGAAGCGCGCATTTGTCAATGCCGCCCCGTATCAGCTGGACAAGGTGACGGAAAAATGCAAAGAACAGAAAGGCAAGGTAATACCATTGGAAAATAAACAGGCAAAAAAGAGCATTAACAAAACATTCGCCCGAATAGCGGCCGCTGCCGCGGCGCTGGTGCTGATGATAATAGGCGGCTATGCATACGGCGAAAGGTACGGCGTTGCGTCCACCGTTGCGCTGGACGTGAACCCCAGCATTGAAATAGGCGTAAACAAGGGCGAAAAGGTAGTTTACGTTACGCCGAAGAACGAGGACGGCAAAAAGGTGATAGGCGACATGAAGCTTGAAGGCAGCGACATAAGGGTTGCCGTGAACGCGCTGATAGGCTCCATGCTGCGCGAGGGCTACATTTCCGAAATGGCCAATTCAATACTTATAAGCGTTAACGGGGACGATGCCAAGAAGAACGCCGCAATGCAGAGCGCGCTCAGCGCGGAGGTGACGGATATGCTGAACACCGGCAGCTTTCAGGGCGCTGTGCTGAGCCAAACCATAACGAGCGACCCCGAAACCAAACGCCTTGCGGAGGAATACGGCATAACGGAGGGCAAGGCGCAGCTTATACGGCAGATAACCGAAAACAACGCCGCGCATACGTTTGAAGAATTAGCGGGGCTGAGCGTGAACGAGCTGAACCTGATAGGCGAAAGCGGCACAAAGAGCATAACCAACGTGACCTCCGCGGGCACGGCAAGCGAGCGCGCATATATAGGCGAGGCCGAGGCAAAGCGGATAGCCCTTGCCCACGCGGGCGTGAACGAAGGCGACATTTATGATTACGAGTTTGAAATGGACTACGAGCACGGCGCAATGATATACGAGCTGGAATTCGACTGCGCCGGCTGCGAATACGAATACGACATAAACGCCAAAACGGGCGAAATAATAAAGTTTGAGGCCGACAGGCGCGGCAGCGTCTCCCCCACCGCCGCGCCCGACGCAGCGACCGCGCCCGCATCCACCCCCACCCCTTCATCCACCCCCAAGCCCACCGCCAATGCCGAAAGCGGATACATAGGCGAATCAAAGGCAAAGCAGATCGCCCTTGCCCATGCGGGCGTAAGCGAAGGCAGCATACGCGAATTCGAATGCGAGCTCGACCGCGAGGACGGCATAACGGTATACGAAATAGGCTTTGAATGCGGCAATTACGAATACGAATACGAAATAAACGCCCTCACCGGCGAAATAGTGAAGCATGATATAGAGGAGGAGTAAGCAATACTCAAAAGGGGACGCACAGCGTCCCCATATCTTTACAATCTCTTACGCTCACCCGCCGT
>ERZ779894.58-NODE-58-length-117817-cov-21.500051_pt1 | contig 117817 bp, 85 predicted proteins | sample MGYA00511587_ERZ779894 | MGnify/ENA primary metagenome ERZ779894 (study PRJEB29588, sample SAMEA2160490) | human gut metagenome | biome: human gut; feature: human-associated habitat; material: faeces | place: Denmark | collected 2008/2010 ... | reverse complement strand
TATATATAATTTTTTATCCATATTTTTTCCTACTTTTGATTCCTAATAAAATATACGTCTCGACATTAAAACCGAGCAACTTATTTGTAACCGCTATCAACCTTTATTACATTTGTATCTAATGAATAAAATTTAGTGTCGAAACTGTTCATCACTTATGTAACAATAGATTTATCACTATACAACAATGAAAAAAGTATTTCTCATTTTCCTTTCTTTGATTTTTATTTTCACGTTTCAAGTAAAAGCTATTACATTGGAAGATATTACTTCCGGGAAATTTCAGTCCAAAGATATAGCAGAGGTTTATCCATCAGCCGATGGCGTTCATTATTTCACAGCGACAAACGGGAATACACGTATCGTAAAATGTGAATACCGGACGGGACACGAAGTCGATACTCTCTTTGACGTAAAAACCGCCAGAGAATGCAATTTGGAACAATTCGACGGTTTTTCTCTCAGCCCCGATGAAAAACATCTATTAATTTATGCCGACTCGGAACCTATTTACCGACGCTCATTCAAAGCCACTTATTACACGTTCGAGATACGCAGGAACTTATTGAAACCGCTTTCCGACGGAGGGAAACAACAAGCTGCCGTATACTCTCCTAACGGCCGAATGGTCGCTTTTGTAAGAGATAACAACATCTTTATCAAAAAACTCGATTACGGTACAGAAGTAGCCGTCACCCGCGACGGAGAGAGAAACAAAATCATCAATGGGATTCCCGATTGGGTTTACGAAGAAGAATTCGCTCTTACTTCTACCCTGCAATGGTCACCGGACGATGCTACATTAGCTTTTGTGAGATTTGATGAAAGCCATGTTCCCGAATATTCTTTCTCTCTCTACGAAGGTTACTGTCCCACATACCCGGAATACACCCTATATCCGGGAAGATTCACTTACAAATATCCGGTAGCAGGCGAGACCAATTCACAAGTATCGGTACTCTCTTATACCGTCGAAACACGAGCCTTAAAAACGATGAAACTGCCTATATCATCAGACAGTTACATACCTCGAATCAAATTTACGACCGATCCGAACAGACTCGCGGTTGTCACGCTAAACCGCACACAAAACGAAATGGATATATACTCTGTCAATCCTAAATCGGGAATCAGCAAACTGCTATTGAGAGAAACAGACAAAGCTTGGATCGAAGAATCTATATTAGACAATATCTCGTTCTATCCCGATTTCTTCGTGATTGCCAGCAGTCGTAGCGGTTATCAACACCTTTTCCGATACAATTATAATGGAACATTGGCTAAACAAATCACCAAAGGCGAATGGAACGTTTCGGCATTTTTGGGTTATGATGAAAAAAGTCGCTCTTATTTTTACGAATCGAATCAAGAAGGTCCTCTTTACAAAGCCATTTACAAAATAAATGAAAAAGGGATAGAAACCAAATTATCGGAACGAATCGGGACAAATCAGGCTTCGTTCAATCCCTCGTGTACTTATTTTATCAACAAATACAGCAACAGCAATGAACCTTTGCTCGTAACCGTATGCGATGCCAAAGGGAAAGTAATACGCACACTGGAAGACAATGCTACGCTAAAAGCACGAATCGCCCAAACCGATTTGCCACGCAAAGAATTTTTTACCTGCCCCAATCACGCAGGCGATCAAATGAACGGTTATATTTTGAAACCCACGAATTTCGACCCATCGAAACGCTATCCGGTAGTCATGTCGCAATACAGTGGCCCGGGTTCCCAATCGGTTCTGGATAAATGGACAATAGACTGGGAATACTATTTAGTCAGCAAAGGGTTCATCGTCGCCTGCGTCGATGGAAGAGGAACCGGCGGACGCAGTCGGGCATACGAAACCTCTGTATATATGCAATTAGGGAAACTCGAAACCGAAGACCAAGTAGCGGGTGCGGAATACATGCGGACCCTACCCTATGTAGACGGCAAACATATAGGTATATATGGTTGGAGTTACGGTGGGTACGAAACTCTTATGGCCATGTCTACAAGCAACGGTACTTATCAAGCCGGAGTGGCTATCGCTCCGGTAACCGACTGGCGTTATTACGATACGATTTACGCCGAGCGCTTTATGCGTACGCCGAATGAAAACAACGAGGGATATGAGCAATCCGCCCCCATTACTCATGCCGAAAATTTAAAAGGAGATTTGTTGATTATATCGGGGACAGCAGACGATAATGTTCACTATCTTAACACGTTACAATATTCCGCTGCTTTAATCGAAGCAGGAATACAATTCGATACTCAAATATATACCAATAAAGATCACCATATACGAGGTTGCAACACCCGTCATCATCTGTATACCAAAGTATGTAACTTTTTCCTCGATAAACTGAAATAAAAGGAATAGCATCCCAACCCTATGGAAAAGAAAAAAAGTAACAAAATAAGTTGGTCTACCATCTATTCTTTGGGATTGGTACCTGCTATTCTCGTATGGGGATTAGCTCCATCGCTTAAAGAAAATGTCATTGTCCTGACATCGATTATCGTCGGTATTATATGGATTATATTCTCCCGGCTTTACCTACATTTTTTTAAAGGATGTGGAATAATTGGGTGGATAACAGGGTGGTCTATGATATTTGGAGGAATAACAAAAGCATTCTTGCTCCTTTTCGGATATTATAATATCCCTATCGTACTTTTTTGGGCTCCCTGCATGGCGGTCATATTATATCTGTTCGAACATCGGAATATACACCCCCCATTCTGTTATCAGTGTATCTTGAAACGAGGAGGAATTCGAGAACGACATTTACTGGGAGATTTCAGCCGCTATGAAACTCATTATATCGTACGCTTAATCCTAATAGGCTCTATATTAGTAACTATGTTATCATGGATACTTTTCGCTTTTGGCGTGGAAAGGCAAAGCCGTGCCGGGAATTATTTTTACTTCTATTTTCCTTTGGGGTTAAGTATAGCTATCATTATCTTCGAAATTATTCGCCGTCTGTTGATCCAACAACTTATCGAAAGTCACGAGAAAAAATGTAAACGTTATATCAACGACAAAACGAACAATCCCGATATGGATTACTTTTTCACGGTAATTCGTATCATGGTCATAGGCCAAGAAAAAATCTACTTAATCGAAAACAAAGGAGATGAAATAGAATTCAATAGCGGCAAAGGGTTCGATATTCCTATACATCGTTATACAGACTATTGTACGACGCAAGAAGAAGAGGAACAAAAAGCCCGGCAAATCATACGCGAAGAACTTCAAATAGAAAAACCCGATTTACGCCACATATCATCGGCTATCGCCGAAGATTCTTGGCGAAGAGTCGGACATTATGTATTATTTATCTCAGACGAGGATCAAAATAAATTAAACAGGTACAACGGCCGTTGGTACACCATAGAAGAAATAACAAGATTATTCCATAGCAACAGGCTTTATCCTCTATTTAAAGAAATCTATGCCCGTTTCTATACGATTGTCAATACGGCCCGTACCTATTACAGCAATGGAAAAAGGAGATATCCGATAAGAGGATATAAGCCGTCCTTTACATTACACAGAATCGATTTGCTGGATATCGAATTAGATGACCCGGTTTGGCTTTACGTAAGCCGGCACAATGACGACCGCCTTTTATACCGTATAGACAAATGGATTCGAAAAATTTTAGGTAAAAAATGTTCCTCATCAAATTGCTGCGATGCTTGATTTAATCACCATATTGGGTCCCACCGCTTCCGGTAAAACATCTTTGGCGGTGGCGCTGGCCGCCCACCTCGACACCGAAATTATCAGTGCGGATTCCCGTCAGATATATCGCTCAATGGATATCGGTACAGGTAAAGACTTATCCGAATACACCTATGAAGGACACGCTATTCCCTATCATCTAATCGATATTTGCCCACCCGGATATAAATATAATCTATTTGAATATATTCGGGATTACAACACCGCTTACGCAGATATTATCAATCGGGGCAAAACGCCCATTCTTTGCGGGGGTACAGGTCTGTACATAGAAGCCGTACTCAAAGGATACTCGTTACCTCCCGTACCCGAAAACAAGGCCCTGCGCGAAAAACTTGCTGAAAAATCGCTATCCGAATTGGAAGAGATACTCAAAAACTACAAGACTCTACACAACCAAACAGATACCGATACTTGTAAGCGAGCGATCCGCGCCATTGAAATAGCCGAATATTATTCTCGGCAAGAGCCCGAAAAACTTATTCCTAATCCGGTAAAAAACGCTTTGATTATCGGAGTGAACATAGATAGGGAAAGCCGACGCGCCAAAATTTCGCAACGTCTGCGCGATCGTCTCGAACAAGGCATGGTAGCCGAAGTTCAAGGTTTGCTCGACAGCGGCATCGATCCAGAATCTCTCATTTACTACGGGCTCGAATACAAGTATATTACCGAGTACCTCATCGGGCGCACCTCATACGATCAAATGGTTTCATTGCTCGAAATAGCGATTCACCAATTTGCCAAACGGCAAATGACATGGTTCCGGGGTATGGAGCGTCGGGGATTCTCCATTTTTTGGCTCGATGCAGCCCTCTCTCTCGATGAAAAAATAGCTAGGATAGATGAGAAGATAACCCAGTCGGTATAATGCGATACCCCATGTGTTCCATAAATATTAAGAGCTCTTTTCGAGAATACAAAATAAGAAGCTGTTTTAAATTTATTCCGAGACAGATTGAGACCTATGTTGAAGCAGATTGGAGTCCGAGATAGGCAGTCAATAGCGGGCTATTGACAAAAATCAAGGGATTCTAGATGCGAGACAGGGGCTCAATATGGCCGGAACATACCTGCTTGCAATGACAATATTATTTCTCAATAAATTTAAAACAGCTTCTAAATTTTTACTTGCATATATCAAAAAATTTTACGAATATTGTAAGCAAGAAATTTCACGAAAAGGGAGGCTGTGTAGGGATTAACCTTACTTCATTTTATTCAAATTGAATGTTCATCACACAGTTTGCCTCATGAGTAGTATGGAAGCAAAAGTCGAAATTCTTTGGAATAGCCTATTGTTAACATGGTCGTATGATTACAGAGTCGCCGGAATCCATACGTTCGATAAAGATGGTTTAGCGATCGGAGAGAATTTGATCGAACGCCTGAATCTCGAAACATCGTGGGGAACCTTAACAATTCTGGAAACTACCGATACTTCCATAACTTTTGTACACAATGGCACGAGGATAATATTGGCCGATGGAGCAAAATATCATTTCGAAGTTCCACAAGTGCTCACCGGCAATCAAGGAGATTTTTACATCGAATTGATTTGCTCCCAAGTACGACTCACTCACTGGGACGAATTTTTCGAATGCTCTCGGCAATTCACGGTCGATAAAATCGACTGGGATCTCATGCAAGACGGCGATGTAGACTCTGCTTTACTCATTGCCGAATCTATCGCCGAACAATCGCCGGAATCACTCGAAATCATCGCAGAATATATGGCCGTTGCTGATAATCTGGGGAGTAAAGAGGCTCATGAATGGTTACGCGACTATTACAGCCCCGGCGATATTGCAGAACCTTACAGTTAACCAAAAATGAAACATTATGATAGATTTCTCCAAAGAACACAAGACCTTACTTAGCCGATTGGCGAAGAGCCCGAACGACATGGAAGCCCGTGCCGACCTACTGCGTTGTAACTGTCTCTGGGCCGAAGAAAATATAAAGGGCAACAAAAACACATGGCAAAATGCGAATCTGATACGTGAAGTATTACAATATGGGCCTCTTTTACTCGAAACGGGAGAAATGAGCATGTATGACCTCGTTTACAAAACATGCGACAGAATAAAAAGGACTATATTTTCACATCCTCGCCTATCTGTAAAAATTCTCGAATTGGAAAGGGAAGCCCTTTATCGTATCGAAGCCGAAACCGGTCACGAACTGGGTATCACCGAAGACGTTCAACATGAAATTAGCCTATTAGGAACAAATATATGGTATGCCGACCGTGGTGAATATGATAAAATTAAAGACGAGGGACATTTGAAACACGACCCGGTAGAATGGACTGCCCGCTGGGAAGAGGTTATCGACGAAGCAGAAGCAAAAGCATATGCCAGATTACAAGAACACCCTCAGGGTATGGGATTTTGTCATGCCTATTGGCCGACGTTATCTGCTATTTTAGCCGAAGACTACGATATCCAGTGGCGTAGCCCGTCCCAAATGAACCCCAAAGTTCTGTTCGACTAGCAGAGTCTTAGCCTAAAAAACAGAGGAATACATCGTTAACATGTATCCCTCTGTTTTTTTATTCTATTTTAAAATCCTTTCTTATTTACAAATCGAACTTATAGCCTAACGAAAGCATGAACATTGTATTATTAGGACTACCCTCCTCATCGTAGACATTAGAAAGTCCGAAATTATAACGGGCATCGATCGTCATACCAAAATCAAACTCATACCCGACACCCAAAGCAAGAGAAAAATCGAATGTTTTAGCCTTATAGCCATATCCATATGGTTCCAAATCTTTGGACGAAATCTCTTTTCCCGCCAACTTCGCTTTATATTCATCATCGACACAGAAGCCAAATTGAGGACCAAAATGAACATTTAAACCTGCCCACGGATAAATTTTCAACAAAACAGGTATATTCAGATAGTGTGAAGTATAGTTCGATTCCAAAGTTTTCGTGAGAACCGGTATATCATCAAAACCAGCCCCCTGCATCGAATAATAAAATTCGGGCTGAATCGCCAATAATTTATTAATACGATAATTAGCAAAGATCCCCACATTCACTCCTGCTCTGAAATTCGATCCATCTCCGGTCAAAGAAGAGACGTTAAGACCTAATTTCGGCCCCATAGAAAGTTGAGCGAAAGCTCCACCCATGCACATCACGGCAGCGACTACCAATAAAATCTTTCTCATTTCTTTTTAGTTTTGTTACACCTAGTTCTCCAAAGGGGTATTTTAATACAATTTCTGCGGGGAGAACTTCAGTAATTTTTTCTCAAAAATATTTACTGATCGCATGTTAATAAGGCGCAAATATAGCCATTAAAGCTACATATAAAAACTATTTATATTTTTTTATCCGCGCCATAAAGACACATTTTGCAAGCCATTATATATCAACTATATACATTACCAACAAAATAATAATAAGATAACGAATGTTTATATAATCATGCCATAAAAATAAAAATGTCGACTATTTTCTTTGTAGCGAACTTAAAAACAAAAATCTATGGCAAATAATTCGTACAAAAATCCATCGATGAAACAACTCGACATTTTAAAAACCGAAAATGAAATAGAACGCTCTCACTACCCGATACTGTTACAGGCTCAAAAAGCATGGGAGAATATAGAACATTTCAGGCAAAAGCGAAAACGAAACAGGGACTATACTTATGGAAAACAATGGAACGACTTGATAAAACTACCCGACGGCAGAGTTGTAAGCGAAGAACAGTATATACGGGAACAAGGAAAAGTTCCTCTGAAAAACAACCTGATCCGCCAAATGGTCAAAGCCGTTTTAGGACAATTCAGAAACAACCAAACCCAACCCGTATGTATAGCTCGCGACAGGCAGGAACAGAGTTTGGGGGAACTGATGAGCACAGCCGTCCAATACGCCTACCAGCATAATCGGTTACAAGAACTCGATAGCCGCACATTGGAAGAGTTTTTGATTTCGGGTATTTGTTTCCAGAAAATAGGATATGGACACCGTAGAGGAAAAACCGACGTCTGGGTAGATGAAATAAATCCGAACCGAATATTCTTCAACGCTATGGAGGATAGCCGCCATTGGGATTGCACTCTCATAGGCGAACTACACGACATGTCTATCGCCGAAGTAATATCGAGATTTTCTTTCGGATCAAGGACTCGTGCCATACAATTACGTAACATCTACTCGGAGGCCGACAATGAAACGATACGGCACAACTTCGAGAACCTCACGGCAAAAGCAATCGACCGGCTCGACTTTTTTATGCCGGCCAATCAAGATATGTGCCGAGTCATAGAAATATGGAAACTCGAAAGTCGGGAAGTACTGAACTGCCACGATTTCCGTTCCGGTGAATATTACCACATACCTGTGACAGGAGCCGAGGATATAAACAAAGAAAATAGGAAAAGAGTACACGAAGCTCGCACATCGGGACAACCGGAAGAGACTGCACAGCTTATCGAAACAGAATGGAGTATAATGCAAACATGGCGGTATCGCTTCTTCTCCCCACTGGGAGACTTATTGGACGAAGGAGAAACTCCCTACTGGCATGGAGAACACCCTTATGTGTTTAAACTATACCCTCTCATAGACGGTGAAGTACATGCCTTCGTCGAAGATGTAATCGACCAGCAGAGATATATCAACAGACTGATTACCATGATAGATTTTATCATGGGTTCGAGCGCAAAAGGCGTATTGCTATTCCCGGAAGATCAAATTCCCGATGGCATGACAATCGAAGATATTGCCGACGAGTGGACCAAATATAACGGTATCATTTTATTCCGTCCCAGACCGGGCTCTCCCATGCCCCAGCAAATAGCGGTCAATGCCACACAAGTGGGAGCTTATGAAATGCTTTCGTTGCAAATGCGCTTGTTCGAAGACATATCCGGCGTCCACGGTGCTATACAGGGTAAAGCAGCCCAATCCGGTACTCCGGCCTCTCTATATGCCCAACAAATACAATATTCTTCGACCAATCTGCTCGATCTATTCGAGTCGTTCAAAACATTCCGAGAAGACCGGGATATAAAAATCATGAAAACAATCCAGCAATTCTACTCGGATAACCGTTATTTAAACTTAGCAGGAAACAATTACGGAAAAGAAATCTCTACCTATACCCCAGAGGAAGTTCGTAATACAGAATTCGATTTATCAATTGCCGAAACACTATCGACACCCGCTTTAAGAATGGCATCCAACGAATTTCTTATGGAGCTGTTTCGTTCCGGGAAAATATCGCTCGAAATGCTTCTGCAAAACGGAGCCTTTCCTTTCGCCGACAAACTGCTGCAAGCTATCCATCAAAGTCAAGCCGAATCGACACAACAAAACACCGCACCGCAAATTTAGACGATCGGTTTATCTTAATCGAAACAAAGACAGAATCCGCTTGGGATTCTGTCTTTGAACTCTAACCATAAATATAAATCAAAACAGACACTACTTCTGTAACACATATTCTTTCATATGAGCTATATCGTCTAAATAATCTTGTAAGTCTTGTTCATGATCTTCTTCCTCTGCCAAAATATGTTTGGCGATATCGCAAGTCGTAAAATCCTTCCCGTCGGTCAATGCAGCGATCGTCTGATAACGTAATATAGCGCAACGTTCTGCTGCGACATTCTGTTTCAGCAACTTGACTATATCTACATCAGTAGGAGGAGTATAAGCACATTTTGCCAAATCGAACCATTTCTTAGGATCCAATACGGGAACACCCTCCAACTCGATAATACGGTCGGCTATCAATTTAGCATGTTCGAACTCTTCCATAGCATGTTCCTGAAATTCTCGTTGTACATCACCTCGCATAGCGCCTTTCACAACAAAGGCTCCCACCCAATATTGATAAAACGCCAACCATTCTTCCGACAAAGCGGCATTCAACTCATCGAGAACTTCCGATACATCTATTCTTCCCTTCAAAATAGCTACACTTTCTTTTGCCATAATTATATCTCTTTTAGATTAAAAACTTTCCTTAATAACAATCGCGATATCTCGTTGGTTCACCACGACACCTACAATTCTACTTCCATATTTTCAATAACCGATATTCACGTCTCCATACTTAGAGTCATTGAGTATAGAGGAGGTTCGAATAAAAATGAAATTAGTCGCGTTATCTTTTTCTCATCTTTCGCTATATTTGTAGAATATAGGATACGGTTCGGCAGAGTCAAATCGGAAATGAAATTTCCGTTTGCCTTTGCACTTGCCTTTCGCTATATTTGTAGAGTTTTTCTTTAATTATAAAATTTCTGTAATGAAAAACATACGCACAGCCATTATTGGAGCCGGTTACCGGGGACGGTACTTAATAACCCTTTTGCAAAAAATAAATCTATTCGATATTATCGCTGTCAGCGATATATCTCCCAACCTATCAGAAATTATATCGCAACTATTCGCGGGAGAAAAGATTCCTAAAATTTACAATTCTGGGACTGACGATTATCGACGAATGCTAAATGAAAACACGATAGACCTCGTCATCATAGCTTCCCCGTGGCATCTCCACAAAGAACAAACCATCGAGGCATTAAAATCTGGATGCCACGTCGCAATAGAAGTGAAAGGAGCATTGGATATAGACGAGTACGCCGATATTATCCATGAAAGCCGACAGAATAAAAAGCAGGTCTTTCCTCTTGAAAACACACTATTCAGAAACGATATTCTGGCTATAAACAACATGATACATGCCGGGATATTCGGTCGCTTGGTCTTTCTTCAAGGAGGATACCGACATGACCTCACCCATATACTCATAGATCAAACCGGAAACTTCGGTGTACAGAATGGGTCTGAATCAGAGTGGAGATCGAAATATTACGAAACCGAAAACGGCGATTTATATCCGACCCACGGATTAGCCCCCTTGTGCATGTTCCTTGATATCAATCATACAGACCATATAAAAAGCATCACGTCTTTCTCCACAAAACCGGGATTAGGACTCCACGCTTGTATGGCCAAGCGAAACGGAATGAAATATACCGACATACACCAACACACATTCCGAATGGGCGATGTCGTCACTTCGATACTCCAAACCGATTCCGGGGCTCAAATAAACTTATTGCACGATACTACTCTCCCACGTCCCCGTTCTCTCAACTACGAAGTTCAAGGAACCAACGGAATTTGGAATGCCGAGAAAAATGCCATTTACATCGATGGGTTAAGTCCTTTCGAGGAATGGGAACCCGAAGATAAATACATCGAGCAATACAAACATCGGTTCTGGCAGCAATGGGAATCGGAAGCTCTTCGCTATGACGGGCATCATCAAGGCATGGACTACATCATGCTAAGGGTCTTGGGTGAAGCTCTGCAAGGCCGGGAAAATTATCCGGCAACGTTGGAAGATATGGCAACTTGGGCGGCAGTATCGCCTTACTCGAAAATATCCATTCAAAAGGGAACTTCGATACCCTTTCCCCATTTCTAAACCATCTCGAACAGACATAGAAAAGAGTCGCTCCGGATTTTCGGAGCGACTCTTTTCTATACTCTATAAATCAATCTTTACTACAAAAGGCTCCAAGCGACCGTCAATCCCGCCATCACAATAGCGACCATGCTCATTAGTTTAATCAATATATTCAAACTCGGACCAGACGTGTCTTTGAACGGATCGCCCACCGTATCTCCAACAACCGTCGCTTTATGTACTTCACTGTGCTTTCCTCCGAAATTACCCTCTTCGACATACTTCTTGGCATTATCCCAAGCCCCTCCGGCATTCGCCATAAAGATAGCCAAAACAAATCCTGCGCTAAGACCACCGATAAGTAACCCGACAACACCCGATACACCGAATATCAATCCCGTAGCAATAGGAGCAACAATCGCCAATAACGAAGGGAATACCATTTCCCGTTGCGCTCCCTGAGTAGAAATGGCTACACAACGCTCATAATCAGGTTCAGATTCTCCGGTAAGAATACCTTTTATCTCCTTGAACTGGCGACGCACCTCTTCCACCATGTGTGCAGCAGCGCGTCCCACAGCATTCATCGTCAATCCGCAGAAAAGAAATGCCATCATCGAACCGATGAACATACCCGACAAAACTTTCGGATTCATCAGCGTAATATCATAATACCGCATAAAATCGGTAAATGTCGCCTCACTAATCAAGACCGATGTACCATCGGCAAATTCAAGCACCGTCTCTCCAATACGAGTCAACCCGATACGAATCTCTTCCATATAAGAAGCCAGCAAAGCGAGACCGGTAAGTGCAGCAGAACCGATAGCAAATCCCTTTCCGGTAGCCGCCGTTGTATTTCCCAAAGAATCGAGGGCATCGGTTCTTTTTCGCACCTCCTCGCCCAAACCGCTCATCTCAGCATTTCCTCCCGCATTGTCGGCAATAGGACCATAAGCATCGGTTGCCAACGTGATTCCCAATGTCGAAAGCATTCCCACCGCAGCAATACCTATACCATATAAACCGAGAGTGACATTCGATAAATCGAACCCGGATGCAAACAAATAGGAAAGGATAATACCAGCGACAACGGCAATCACAGGAACGGCAGTTGAAATCATACCCAACCCGATACCCGAAATTATGACTGTTGCAGGGCCCGTTTTCCCGCTCTCCGACAAACGCTGTGTCGGACGATAGGATTGAGAGGTATAATATTCCGTACTGCGACCTATAACAATCCCCACTAACAATCCCACGATTACCGAACCGCCGATAAATGCCCAGTTTTCTAACTTTAAAGCCCATAAAATTCCAAAAGTAGCGAATACGATAAGTACAGAACTGAGGTTTGTACCGAAGGAGAGAGATTTCAACAAATCTTTCATCTTTGCATCTTCCCGTGTACGAACCGAAAATATCCCGATAATAGAAAGCAATATACCCACTGCCGCAATCAACATAGGAGCGATTACGGCTTTCATCTGCATGTCGGTTTCGCCGGCTCCCATAAAGGCCGCAGCTCCCAAAGCCGATGTCGCTAATATCGAACCGCAATACGATTCATACAAGTCGGCTCCCATACCGGCCACGTCTCCTACATTGTCACCCACATTATCGGCTATCGTTGCCGGGTTGCGAGGGTCATCTTCTGGAATCCCCGCTTCGACCTTACCGACAAGATCGGCTCCCACATCGGCAGCTTTTGTATAAATACCGCCTCCCACACGGGCAAACAAAGCCTGAGTAGATGCTCCCATTCCGAAGGTAAGCATCGTAGTCGTTATTACACAAAGTTTATGGGCAGGATTCATAGCTTCTGCCGGAATCACTGCATTCAACAGAAGATACCAAAACGATATATCGAGAAGACCTAACCCTACAACGACAAGTCCCATAACAGCCCCGCTGCGGAAAGCGATTCGCAGTCCACGATTTAATGAAGTACGGGCAGCATTAGCCGTTCGGGCAGATGCGTAAGTGGCTGTCTTCATTCCCAAATACCCCGATAAGCCGGAGAAAAAACCGCCCGTAAGAAACGCCACCGGAACCCATTTGTTCTGGACTCCAAAACCGAACGCCATGATAGAAAACAATATCACCAGAACTAAAAACACCAAACCCACGACCTTGTATTGCTGACGTAAGTAAGACATAGCTCCTCTGCGAACATAAAGAGCTATTTTTTTCATTTGAGGCGTTCCCTCGTCCGTTTTCATCAACTGCTTATAAAAATACCAAGCAAAGAGTAATGCTAATACCGAAGAAATAGGCACAAGCCAGAATAATGCATTTGTCATAGCAATTATATAATTAAGTTAACATTTTTAGACTGGTTAAAGGTAAGTTGGTTTGCATAAACTGCCAAATCTTTTTCTCTAATTTTTGTTTTTTAGTCCTCAAAAAACAGTATCGATCGGTATGAAACCCTCCTTTTTACATTCAAACATTTTGGGAATATTTCTTGGAAGTTACAATTAAAAAAAATATATTTGTTCTTGTTTCCTTTTTATCTTTACCATATTACTTATGAAAAATAGTTCCAAATTCAATTCATTAGGAGGTTTTCCCGATCTTGAATCTTTCAAAGACGAATCTGGGAAATATGGGTATCGAGAGAAAAAAACTCAAAAGATATTTATCGCCCCGCAATTCGATGCAGCATATTCTTTTCACGAAGGAATAGCGGCAGTGAAAGTTGATCATAAATATGGATACATCGACCGACACGGATTAATAGTCATCAAACTCGACTACGACTGGGCCAGTTCCTTTCATAATGGATTAGCCATGGTAGAACGAAACAACCGATATGGATATATCAATCAAGAAGGCAAAGAAATCGTTCCTATTATTTATGAACACATCGACGATTTTCACGAAGGGCTGGCTCCGGTAAAACTAAATGATAAATGGGGTTATGTAGATTGTTCGGGGAAAGTTGTCATTCCCCCTCGATACGACGATTCTTGGTGTTTCAACGAATCATTGGCGGCTGTCAGAGTCGATGAGAAATGGGGCTTTATAGATAAAACCGGACATTTACTCATACCTTTGCAATATGATTATGCTTGGAATTTCAAAGAAGATGTCGCAGCGGTAAAGCAAAATGGGAAATGGGGTTTTATAGATAAAGCGGGGCAAGAATTTCTACCGTTCCTATATGACGAAGCAGATTCTTTCTCAAAAGGATTCGCCGAAGTCAAAATGGATACGCTTTGGGGAGTTATTGACAAAACAGGTACATGGGTAAAAAACGAGGATTGCATCTGACCTCTCTACTATTCTAAAATAACTTGATCTGAATATTTTACAGGCATCCGATTTTCATCGGATGCCTTTTTATTTTCCCCTCCCGTATGTTTTTCGATCCTGCCACAATTTCCCCCTCTTTCTCATAGATATTTGCAGTAGATACAATCGAACGAACTAAAAAACTCACTAAAATGCTAAACTTATTTTTAACGGCACTTCCCCTGTTAGGGAACTATTTGTTTTCACAAAAGAATAAAAAACAGTCTCAACAAACCATTCAAACAAATCAAAAACGCTATGAACAAAAACTATCACAACTAGATAGTCTCTTCAATAGGAACTATTACAGTAACATTCTCGATCGATCCGACGTGAGGGGGTTACTCGGCAATCTACGCGAACAGATGTCAGAAACGACCCGAAATCTAAAAAATAAGGCAACCATTACCGGAGCTACACCCGAGACCGTCGTCACTGTCCAAAAATCTCAAAACCAAGCATACGGCAATGCTGTCAGCCAAATAGCAAGTCAAGCGGCGACATGGAAAGATAATACGCTTCAAAATTATTTGTCGGCCCGTAGTGCTTTGGAAGATTTTTACCGTCCGTTGAAATCGGATTATATGAACAATATACTCGGTAAAACATTTCCCTCCTTCAATCCTTTACAAAATCTGTTCAACCCAAATACACAATTTTAAGATCATGGATACAATTTTTACAACAGAAAATTCACAACCGACCAAAACATTAGCAGACTATATAAACGAAGGGAAAAGTTTTTTGGAAGCCTATCAAGCTCAATCACCAAAAAGACTTGCCAGAGGCAAAGCATACGAACAGGTAGAAATGCTGAAAGAGCTGTTAAACCTGTTACATCAGCCAGATAATACAGAGGTACAGCAGGTTACAGATGTTTTAATTCCGAAAACATATCCCGAAAAAGAAAAGAGGTTCCTTAACTATCTCTCATGGTTAGCGTTTATCTCTGACCGTAACAAATTGAAACACACTTGTCCCCCTTTGAACGAAAAAATTTTATTGCAAGCCTTTCGTATGGGACGTAATGAGTTCGAGCGCAAACATCACATATTCAATCTATTGGTATCCATCGGATACCCTTTACAACAAGCCTGCCTGCTTGCCAAATATTTAAATAATAATATTCATTAAAAAATTTCCAATAAAATATGAGCACTTTAAACCCCGATTTACTACAAGAAGGTAATGGTATATATGGTTGGGATTTAATCAATCCCTATCTACAAGAATGGTATCGAAAAAAAGAAAATGGAGAGAACGAAGAATCACCCGCTTTCATAGCTCCGTTACCGGGAGAAAATTCGGTCGTACCATTCCCCTCCATTCCTAAACAAGAAACGCCAATACCCCTAAAACCCGACTACCCGATAAACCCCGAACCGGAAACCCCGATCGAAGCACCTCGCAAATTAAAGTCTTTAACCGAAGGAATAAATCTAGCGGGCGAACGTATTTGGAACGATCTAAAATATTCCCGAGGATACATACAAGACAAACTATCTGATAGTGAAATGTCCGAAGCCGCCCAAAAAGCGTTGGAGCGACTTCCCGAATATCAAAGAAGCACCGAGTCCCAACTACAAAATAAGGAAGACTCTTTACAAAATGAAACCGAACACAGTACCTCCGATCGTCCTCGTCTTGAATTAAAAGGACTCGAAGAATATCGTCGATTAAGGAATGAGAATATTTCTCCAAACGAAATAAGCAGACAACTCTCCGAGACAGCCCGATGGGGAAACGAAGGGAAAAAACTCATGGAAGAAGCTCGCATGGCGAATAACTCTTTTCCCGAAACCGAAGGCTGGGCAACTATTGGTGAAATCATAGCTAATATAGGGAGAGTGGGAATACCGGTTGCCGCCGGAGCCGCCTTCGCTCCGGCAGGTATCGCTGCTGGTATTGCTAATGTTGCCTCTTCCGTTGCCGAAAGCCACGCACAAGCACAAATGGAACTGGATAATTTCGAACAAGAAACAGGACAACGTTTAACCGACGGACAACGTACCGGATTCGTAGCTATTTGTATGGGAGCCGATCTTCTGTTTGACACAATCTTACAAAGCCGATACCTTAAAAATCTAAAATCGGGAGCCAAAAAGAAAGCATCGGAATATTTCAAAAAGACGATTCTTAAAAATCAAACAGCACAGACTGAAATAAGTAAAATAATGAGTAAACTGTCAAAGACCGATAAATCGGCTCTTATAGCAGGAACCTTTAACGATGCAGTAACAGGAGGGACCGCCGAAGCTCTCAATTCGGTCGCTCACGATATGGCTAAAACGATTTACAACGAACCGGGACAATATCCGACTCTCGAATCGATCCTACAAAACGCTACTACCGGTATGGTATCGGGTAGTTTGGGCGGAGCTGCCGTTGGGGGTACGGGACGAGCCATCAATCTGAAAAAAAGAAATATGCGGAGAAACAAGCAAACCACCACAGCCCTTGTAGACCAACATGGATTTGCATGGGAAGTCCTCGACTACGACCCGGAAAACAAAATCGCCGAAGTACTTTCGCCCAATGGAAAAAATACAATAAATGTACCCGATATTGAGCCCGACATGATTCATTCCTTCTCCGTAGGAGAATATAAAAATGCCGGCAAAATAAAAAGAGAGATAAACGAACCCGATCCGTTCGCCCCAATTATACCGGACCAGACCAAAGATAAAGTATGGCAAAAAATGTCTACACGTGGAAAATACAGACTAACCAAAGATTTAGCCGAACGTATGGGGCTCGATAACGTTATTGTTTATGAACATGAGTCCGACCTACCGGTCTCCGTCCGATCTCTAAAAAAACAAGGAGGTAAAATAGGCGGATATTATATGCACAACGGTAATATAGGTATCGTTCTCGACAATATCCCTTCCTACACGAGATTGCAGAGAGTCCTATTGCACGAAGCGATAGGGCATCAAGGCCTTGATGCTCTTTTCGGCGACTCTTATTTCAAAGACGAATTTTTAATGAAAGTCTATCGGTCTATGCCCTCCGAATGGAAATTGAGAGGCAATTCGTGGAATGCTCGAAAAACCGATGCCGAAGAGTATTTGGCCGATTTGGCGAGTAACGGCGTATCGTCTTCCGCATGGGATCAAATCTATGGGGAATTGAGAAATATGCTCCGAATATTCATTCCGGGACTAAACTTCTCGGAAAGAGAAATACGTAACATTCTCATACGTTCCAAAAACGCATTAAAAAAGGACGATTCAATTTCCGAGATGAACAAAAAAATCCGACAACAGCATTTAAACGAATCGGACGACTTAGGGACACCACTAACCGAATCCGACCCGGAAACATACCGTTTCTTGTGGGAAAACGACCATGAATGGGAAAAATACAAAAAATTCTATGACCACGTATATGGAGAAAGTACCGACATAAACGATTAAAAATCGCCCCCGGCTGTTTCGGTCGATCAACAGTCGGGGGCAGTTCTATCTAAATCAAATTACCAAACTTATCCATAACAAATCTCACCATTCTCATTTCGATATTCATCGAAACTCTTATTATATTGAGTCATCGCCCGCAAACTCATACCCATACTCGAAAATCCTCCGTCGTGATACAAGTTTTGCATAGTCACTTTACGAGTTAAATCGGAAAACATTACGATACAATAATCGGCACACTCGTCGGCATTGGCATTACCGAGAGGAGACATACGATTCGCAAAATCCATCAACGATTCCATACCTTTCACTCCGCTACCGGCAGTCGTCATGGTAGGAGACTGAGATATAGTATTGATTCGAACATTTTTCTCCCTACCATAAATATATCCAAAACTACGGGCGATAGACTCTAACAAAGCCTTCGCATCCGCCATGTCGTTATAGCCGAATAAGGTTCGCTGAGCCGCGACATAAGACAAAGCCAAAATAGAGCCGTACTCGTTAATGGCATCCATCTTTTTAGCCACCTGTATCATTTTATGAAACGAAACAGCCGAAATATCCAATGTCTTGGATAACATATCGTAGTCCAAATCATCATAAGGACGCTTTTTCCTTACATTCGGAGACATTCCGATAGAATGCAACACAAAATCTATCTTACCCCCCAAGACCTCCATAGAGCGCTTGAAAACACTTTCAAGATCCTCCACGCTGGTTGCATCTGCCGGAATAATCTCAGCATTTAATTTTTCACCTAATGTATTCACCTCCCCCATACGCACTGCCATAGGCGTATTGGAAAGAGTGATCGTTGCACCTTCCTCCACAGCTTTTTCAGCTACTTTCCATGCAATGGACATTTCATTAAGGGCTCCGAAAATAATACCTCTTTTTCCCTTTAATAAGTTATAACTCATAATTTATACTTTTAAGCACAATATTGCACAGTTTGTGCAATATTGTGCCGTTTTGCGGCTGCAAATATAGATACTTTTTTTTAACCGCAAAACAAAAAGTTCGATTTTGTTATCTCGACATTACAATTCAACACTCTATAATCTCGAACTTACAAATTGACAAAACCAAACGACCAATGACTCGCTCAAACGACATCGACCATCAAAAAGGATATTTCATTTATTAAATACTTTTAGAATAAAAAAAGCAGCTCCCATCGAAAATTTATCCGTATATTTGACTTTATCAAATATAGATCTCGATTTGGACAAGACAAAATAAAAAAACTTGTTGTTCATTTTGTCCCACCAATCATCTTTCGCTATATTTGTATCGTGAAATTAACTAAAATAATAATTTTATACACACAAAACCATGAGTAAGCCATATGTTGTAGGTATTGATATAGGTGGTACCAATACAGTATTCGGAATTGTTGATGCCCGCGGTTCTATCTTAGCCACAGGTTCTATCAAGACTCAGAAATATACCGAAATAACAGACTACGTAAATGCACTGCACGAAGAACTATCTCGTCTTTTGGCGCAAGAAAACGTAACCGATCAAATTGCCGGTATAGGTATAGGAGCTCCTAACGGGAACTATTTTAACGGAACAATTGAATTTGCACCTAACCTCCCGTGGAAAGGCGTAATCCCCTTAGCCCAAATGGTACGGGAAAAATTCAATATTCCGGTAACTATCACCAACGACGCTAATGCCGCTGCTATCGGTGAAATGACCTATGGAGCTGCCCGCGGTGTAAAAGATTTCATCATGATTACCCTCGGTACAGGTGTAGGTAGCGGTATCGTCATTAACGGTCAAATGGTCTATGGGCACGATGGATTTGCCGGAGAACTCGGACACGTAATCGTACGTCGTGGAAATGGCCGCCTTTGCGGTTGTGGCAGAACGGGTTGTCTCGAAGCCTATACCTCCGCCACAGGTGTTGCGCGTACGGCTCGGGAATTCCTCGAACTTCGCAACGACGAATCCACTTTACGGCAGCTTCCTATTCAAGAGATCACTTCGAAAGACGTTTACGATGCGGCCGTGTCAGGCGACAAACTATCTCAGGAGATTTTCGAGTATACCGGTACAATCTTAGGAGAAGCATTCGCCGATTTCATTGCATTTTCAAGTCCCAAAATGATCGTCCTGTTCGGAGGATTAGCAAAGTCGGGTGAATTGATCATGCGTCCTATCCGCGAAGCTATGGAAAAAAATCTGCTTGCTATTTACAAAGGGAAAGTAAAACTGGTACTTTCGGAATTGAAAGAGAGCGATGCCGCCGTATTGGGAGCCAGTGCTCTGGGCTGGGAAGCCAGTTAATCGGCATTCGATATATTAAAAGAAAAGGGCTGCAATGCAGCCCTTTTCTTTTAATATAAACTTATTTATTTCTCCTGCAAAGCCTTGTGCATAGCAGCCGCAGCCCGCCGACCGTCTCCCATAGCAAGAATAACCGTAGCGCCACCCCTCACAATATCTCCTCCTGCATAAATATCAGGTATTGAAGACTGCAATGTGTCGGCATTGACGACAATCGTCCCTTTCGGAGTTACTTCAAGGCCCTCTATGGAATTAGGGACCAACGGATTAGGAGAAACTCCCACACTGACAATCACCTCATCGATATCGATGGTCTCGATAGCTCCCGGAATAGGGACAGGAGAACGCCGACCAGAAGCATCCGGCTCTCCTAACTCCATCTTTTGAAGTCGCATTTGACAAACTCTTCCCCGTTCGTCCCCTATATACTCGACAGGATTATGCAATGTCAAAAATTCCACACCCTCCTGCTTGGCATGATGTATTTCTTCTTTACGAGCCGGCATCTCGTCCTCTGAGCGACGATAGATTATCATAACTTTCTCCGCTCCCAGCCGACGAGCCGTCCGGACTGAATCCATCGCCGTATTACCTCCTCCGATAACCGCCACTCTACGGCCTCTCCACACCGGAGTATCGGAATCGGGATTAGCGGCATCCATCAAATTCACTCGTGTCAGATATTCATTACTCGACATCACTCCATTCAAATTCTCGCCCGGAATATTCATGAATCTCGGCAAGCCGGCTCCGCTGGCGACCATGATACCCTTAAATCCCATCTCATGAAGGTCGTCATACGAGAGAGTCTTCCCGACAATACAATCGGTCATAAACTCGACTCCCATACGACGAAGGTTCTCTATTTCAACGTCGACAACCTCGTTGGGCAATCTGAACTCGGGTATACCGTATTTTAGAACACCTCCTATCTCATGCAAAGCCTCGAACACAGTGACTCTATATCCCCATTTAGCCATATCTCCCGCAAAAGAAAGTCCACAAGGGCCCGAACCGACTACGGCTATTTTCACTCCGTTACATGGCTCCATGGCAGGGAGAGCGACCTCTCCCGAAGCGTGTTCATAATCGGCAGCAAAACGCTCCAAATAACCGATAGCGATCGGTTCTTTTTTCAATTTTTGAGTATAAAAGCATTTCGATTCACATTGACGTTCCTGTGGACATACCCGCCCACACACCGCAGGCAAAGCACTCGTTTCTTTCAATGTACGAGCCGCCGACAAAAAATCACCCCGTTCTATATTTTTAATAAATTTTGGTATATTGATCCCAACCGGACAACCAGTCATACAAAGAGGCTCTACGCAATCGAGGCAACGAGTAGCCTCCAAAACGGCTTGTTCACGTGTAAGCCCACAATTCACCTCTTCCCGATTAGTTATGCGATAAGCAGGATCGAGCTCTTTCATTTTCACCCGAGGTATATCGGTACGTTCCTTAGCCTTTCTACTTTTACGCAGATCTTCTCTCCATTTTTCGGCACGTTGTGCTGATAATTCTTCTTTATTCATAAATATAACAAAACTTGTTACTTCGATTCCAAATCTTTATAGGAAGACAATCGCATAAGCATTTCGTCAAAATCCACTTGATGGGCATCAAACTCCGGCCCGTCTATACATACGAAACGAGTTTTTCCGCCCACCGTAATCCGACATGCTCCACACATACCGGTTCCATCTACCATAATCGTATTCAGAGATGCAACCGTGGGTATATCGTACTTTCGAGTCAATAGAGAAACAAACTTCATCATCACCGCCGGCCCTATGGTCACACACATGTCTACCTTCTCCCGATTGATGACAGCCTCTACACCTTGTGTTACAAGACCCTTATTACCATACGAACCATCATCGGTCATAATTATTACTTCATCTGAATATTCCCGCATTTGTTTTTCAAGAATAATCAGCTCTTTCGTGCGAGCGGCCAACACCGTAATCACCCGATTACCGGCTTCCTTCATCGCCGCAACAATCGGCAATAAGGGAGCACAACCGACACCACCGCCACAACAAACTACCGTACCGAATTTTTCGATATGAGTCGCCCTGCCCAACGGACCTACTACATCTGTAATATAATCCCCGGGATTAAGAGCACACAATTTCGAAGAAGACTTTCCTACCGCCTGTACGACCAAAGTGATTGTCCCGGCCTTGACATCGGCAGCAGCAATCGTAAGCGGAATACGCTCGCCTTTCTCACCGACTCTCACGATAACAAAATGACCTGCTTTACGAGCCTTCGCAATCAGAGGGGCTTCTACGACAAATTTTACAACTTTTTCCGAAAAATATTCTTTCGCTACAATCTTATTCATCGATTTCTATATTATCTCTCTTTCTTACAAAATTATAAATGACACGCAAAAATTTCCCTAAATACCGACTACTCTCGATTGAAAATCCTCGACATTCCCTATTGCAAAGATAGTGCAAACGAAAACAGAAACAAATTAAAATATATTATATAATCCAAACTTCTCCCCTAAGAGGAGAAGAGTGAAACGTCGCTTTCTCTTGTTACAGCCCAGCAAATTTTCTATACAACAAGATGGGACTATACAGCCCTTCTTGCCGTGTCCCGTAGCATTACGGAGAGCCGCGTTAGCATTATAGGAGAGACACCGAAGAAACAGGAGTTTCTGAGGAGAGGGGTTAAAAGATTACAAGGAATTTTTTTGACAGTGTTTTTTAACCCCCTCGCCCTATGGGCACTCCCCCTATATTCCCTTACGGAAACACAGGGGGAGAGGGTAATACCCGATTTGTTACTGTTACTGCCGATGTTTTCTAACCCCTCCGTCCTGCGGACACCTCCCCTATATTTTGCGTGGCAAGACACAGGAGAGGAAGAGGAATAAAAAAGAACGGAGAGCCGAATTCGGCTCTCCGTTCCACAAAATATGTTTCAAATTAATTACTCACCAAGTTGCCAGCCTTCTATATCGCGGACTCCCGGGAGACCTGTAAACATAGCTCTTTTTGTACCTTTCACATACAATAACTTACCGATATTACCCGGATTCTTATCCAAAGAAATCTTTGATGTCATTCCTGCTGCACCCGGAAAATCCGACGTTTTATCATTGGTCTTTATCCACAAACACTTCGACAAGTCTGTTTCATCAGCGTTATCGGCGATAATAACCGTACTATATCCTGTATAATTTCCTGCATCTTGCATTTCAACATGATCCGCAGCAGCAACAACATCAGCAATAGAACTCGGACAACCTTTTGCCAATGTTCCTACAATATAACCTTTTACCGTAACTGTCTCGTTGTTAAGCTGCAAAGCATTAGCTACGCTCACTGCGCTCGACCAATCAATTTCAGGAGAAGGATCAGGGGTATCACCGCCCCCACTTATCTCATGTGCTACTTGACTGCGACCGAATGCGAAATCATCTATACAATAAGTCGTAGAGTTAGATTTACCGCCCTCGGCTACATAGCGGAAACCAATATATACAATATCGCCTTTACCTTCCAAGCTGATATCGCCCGAAGCCACCCATGTATAATCACCATCGGCAGAAGTCGCAATCTTCACATTAAGTTTTTCTTTAGAAGTTGCGGTCGATTTAGGTTCGTTCAGAACATACACTTCAAGCATAGAGGTTTCTTTCCAATATGCCCCTTCACTATAAAATGAAAAGACTTTATTAGTAGCATCTTTTACATTCAAAGCAGGGGTAATCATCCATAAATCATATGACTTACCAGCATTTTTATCACTACCATCGTGAGCGGTGGCCTGAATGTATTTTTCAGTGACACCAACAGAAGTATTATTAAACGTTTTACTTTGCCATGTGCGATCGTCATCGGTCGGAGAAATAATTTCGTGAACCCAACCTGCGCACAATTCATTAATAGCAGTATAATCCCCGGTAATGTTATCGAACGTATAGATCGTGTCGGTCAACATCACGGTCGAAGGGTCGGGCAGAGGGTCGGGCAGTTCACCACCACCCTTAGCGGCTTGGGCACGACCAAATGCGAAATCATCTATACAATAAGTCGTAGAGTTAGATTTACCACCCTCGGCTACATAACGGAAACCAATATATACAATATCGCCTTTACCTTCCAAGCTGATATCGCCCGAAGCCACCCATGTATAATCACCATCGGCAGAAGTCGCAATCTTCACATTAAGTTTTTCTTTAGAAGTTGCAGTCGATTTAGGCTCGTTCAAAACATACACTTCAAGCATAGAGGTTTCCTTCCAATATGTCCCTTCACTATAAAATGAAAAGACTTTATTAGTAGCCTCTTTCACGTTCAACGCCGGGGTAAACATCCACAAATCATACGACTTACCAGCATTTTTATCACTACCATCGTGAGCGGTGGCCTGAATGTATTTCTCCTCTTTAAAGACCTTACTTTGCCATGTACGATCGTCATCGGCCGGAGAAACAATCTCGTGGGTCCAACCCGGACATAATTCATCAATAGGAGTATAATTAGCTTCAATGTTATCGAAAGTATAAATCGTATCGGTCAACACTTTCGAAGGAGTAGTACCGTCACCCCCATTACCCCCTGTACCGGGTAAAAGCTCATCTTCTACATTGGAGCATGCGGAGAATCCTGCAACTGTCATAGCTGCCATAAAAATCCATGCAAATTTTCTCATTTTTTTCATATTAAAATTTATTTGGGGTTAAAAATATTATTACGATTCATGCAAAAATAGATCGCTCCTCAGCATAACCAATTTCATTTGATTTTGCGCCCGACTCACCCTATTGAGGGAAATCGAATCCTTTGAGATCGGCAAACGGCTTATCCAGCGACCGTACGGTCAACTGCCAAGTTCCGTCATAGGCCTCGTTATCTTGGAACCACCCTACAACCGCAGTAATTTCTCCTTTATTGCCGCTACCGGGGGTAGGAATACGACGATCGGCAAACCGGGCATATTCACTGGTTGAGATATATACATCTACCGTATTGCCACTATCATCAGCAATCTCTCGGGAGCGAGGGAACCCGATATTATATTTTTTATTGTTATCGTAAGTCGCAGGAGCAAACGTAGGGTTCAAAGCGTACTTCGCCAAAGCGGCCGTCACATTCTTTCCGTCCGACGGGAACGGGAAAATCTCATCGTTCAATTTCTTTCCATCGGAATCATATCCTGTAAAATAGACATCTTTAATCTTCACGATTTTGAAATAACCATACTTGTCCATTTCGGTGATCTCTTTCAAAGTCTTTTCTTCCACAACTATTTTAGAAGGATCGGGAGTTCCTATCTTCTGGATATGTTTCATCGCCAGCGTATAAGGGATACGACCGGGCTCTTCACGAATCTTGTTGTCATTGCGATATCCGCGTACTCCCAACTGGGGTGCTGCCGCATAACGTCCCAAAACCAATCCGTTACAGCGAATAGCTACCACTTGTCCCAACGGCAACATACCCGAAAGACTGCCGGCATCGACCGAAACTTTCAAACAAGTATGGTCATCGTCCAGACTTTGTATAACGAAATATTTATATACGTTACCCGCACGGTCATCGGTAATAATCCGACCTCTAACGATGATATCGTTGGGAGAATCGATCGTATCGATTGTAAACAGGCCCTCTTTCGTATCGAAATTTTCGATAAGGTCTTTAATAGTTACCGTCTGGGGCCAAGCCTCATCGCTGCCCTCGGGAACCGTAGCAAAATCTTCGGGAATGGCATCGAATTCTTTTTCACACGCCGTAAACAGCATAAGAGCTGCAAATACGACACCGATATATTTTAATTGTCTCATACTCTAAACGATTTATTAAAATTTGAAACCGACATTGATAAACATATTGAAGCCCCAAGCATAATAATATTTATTGGGGAATTTGTCCACCGATTGTATATCTTTGGTTACACTCTTGTTATCCCGGCTGACACGACCTTGTTGATAACCGCCGGTAATCATGCTGGTATTATTGAGAATATTATTGAAGCTAAGGTTGATATTCAACTGTTGCTTACGATTGTTGAGATAAATCAATTTACCTACCGAAGCATCGAGCAAGAACCCGCCTTTAAGTTTCTCCTGCGAACCGATCATCTCCTTCTGATTGTAGTACTTAACGATATCGGAACCTTTATTCCCGGTATAGTCTCTAACAAGAACCGGTTTACCGGTCTTTTCATCAAAGCTCCAAACCATAGAAGTTTGGCCATTCTTATCGATACCGATAATGCGATAGCCGTTATAGTTCTGCTCCAATCCTACTTCATTGGGATATTTTCCGCCATACATGTTCATGTGCGTGAAACGCGACGGAGAGAAATCGAGGTAATTGTTATCGAAGTAAGAAAGCGTTATGTCGGCAAACCACATCTTCGGGTGAAAATAATCCAGCGTAATGCTTGCGGCCAACTGAGGACCGTTGCTCACATGAAGCCCTTCGGTGTAAACTTTTTCGGTATAATCGGTCGAAGCGGCCCGCCCGTCAACTATAACCGGCAATTGTTCGGTAAAGAGATTCATACCGTTCTCGGCACTCATCGTTCCCATACAATCGTTGGTATATTTGTAGCTGCCATACGTTCCTGCCGCCGATATAGTGAAGCTGCTATTCAACTTCACACTCACACCGGCCTCGACACCAAAGTGACGTTTATTCACGCCCGACAATGTATGATTTACATACGTGCGGAACTCATCGTGATAATATCCCGTACTTTCTACGCCATCGCGGAATTCCGTGAAGAATCCTGTTACCCGACCTTTTACAATCGATGTATTCAATTGATAGGTCAAATCGGCCGAGAATACTTTCTCCGATTTCAAACCTCTGATACGAGTGTCTTTAATACGAGGCGCTACATAGGCATAACCGGCCAACGGAGCCCGAGATTCTGCCAAAGCATTTAACGACAAACGATTATGTCCGTCTATCTTATATACGATACCGGCTTTGATACTGGGATCTATAAAATACATCTGTTTACCGAAGCCCTTAGACTTAGCTCCAATAACCTCGGCACGACCGTTTCTCATCAAACCTTCACGTTGGAAAGAGGTATAGGATAAACGTGCGGCATAATAGATATCGAACAAGGGTAATTTCCAATCGTTCTGTATAAATGCCGAAGCATTGATAACATGCATATTGTAATTATATCCGAACTTATCACCTTTATAAACAGCTCGGTTCGGGTCGTCCAAATCATTCTGGATAATATCCTGATTGTCGGTAAAGTCACGCTCGGCAAACTGATCTATATCGATCCACTGATTAGCCCCTAACAAGTCATCGACGGTTTTGTAGTGCATTCCTTTCGCATACTTGGCTTCGATACCGGCCGTCAATTTGAGTTCGCTATTCAACTGATTGGTGTACAAAAAGTTCAAAGGTATTTCCATCAAGTTGTTGTGACGACGCTCCAAAATATACTTGGCACTTCCGTTGGGATTAATAGCATTGTTGGTATAGTTCGCGCTATACATCGCATTCCAATTAATCTGGGTAACGTTAGGATCGCCGGCTCTCCATAAATCGGCAATCTGATTGGCCAATCCCTTATTCACCTCTTTGTAATAGGCATTATAAATATCGTCGGGACCATCTACCGCCAACTGATAATATTGCCAACTGGGCAAATTACGGTAATAATCGGGACGGGGATCGGGAGCGTTATAAAAAGCTATCGCCGAATTACTGTATTGGCTGTAATGGAATCCTACGCCGGCAGACAATTTGCTCTCATCGTCGATTTTCCAGTCCCAATTAAAAATTGCCGTAGGGTCATAGCTGTGGACAATGCGGGAATTACGCTTTTCTCCGTCTTGGTATCCCCAATAAGGATTGTAATAAATTCCCCGATAATCGTAAACCTCCTGTGAAACGGCAGCCGACTGTGCCCGTTTGGTCGGTGCACCGAATGTCGTCAAGGCAAATCGATGGTCGCCCAATACTTTCTCGGCAGCAAGGAAATAGCCGAAAGAGTTGTAAAAGGTTCCTTCCGTGCGTCCCTCATCGGCCCAACGATAAACGACCGACCCGGTAAAAGCCCAACCGTTGTCCATAATACCGGTCGAGTAGATAGCCTGTCCGCGCAATTTATAAGCACGATTCGTGTAAGCGGCATTTACATTCGTACCTGCTGCATAGTTGGTTGCCCGCGTGTTGATGTTCGTCGTTCCTCCCAAAGAACCGTAAGCATATCCCGGCATTTCAAGACCATTCACGGCATCTTTATTTCTCATGGCATTGTTCAATCCACCGAGACTCGAATAGTTGAAACGACCGCGTTCCAAATCATTAAAGTTAAGTCCGTTTATATAGGTAGAAGATTCCCGTTGTTCATATCCCCGCACATTAAAACGCATAGGGCTATACGAATAACTGGCTGCTTGCAAATAAACATCGTCGGCAGCGCCGGACAGATAGGATGCCGATTGAGATGCGGCACTGCCCTCGTCGTCTATCGCCGACTCGTCGAGCTCGAAAATATTATCTTCGAGAGCCTGTTGATTGAGTGTATTGTCTACTTTCTTAGGTTGCAAAGAAGCATTCAAGGTATTTACGCCGTCATTTACCACAAAGTCGACAGAATAAGCCTTATAATCAGCCGCCGTAAATACAACAACCACAGACCCTGCCCTAACTTTCTTCAACTCGAAATTTCCGTCAAAATCCGTAATAGCCGACACGTTCCGTATCGCAACTTTCACATTCGCAATAGGTTTGTTTGTTTCATAGTCAACGACAACGCCTCTTACTGATGCGGCCTGAACAAAAGCCGGTACGACAAGAAGCCATGTCATTAATAACCATAGTTTACGATTCATTACATCAAAAGGTTTAATTATAACTGTGTTTATGTTTACAACCCTATTCCCCCTTTTATCAAGGGGCAGAAAAGGAATTTGCAAATTAAAAGATTATTTTCCATTATACAAACTTCTACGTTGGGAATATTTATTACAATCGTGTTAAATTGTAACCCTATATAAAATGTTAATTATCGGACAAAATGCAAGAATTTTTGGGAAATAAGCTAACTTTCAAGTTATTAAACCTATCACTATGTTAAAAATACCTTTCTAAACGACAACTGCTAAATCATATCTCACCCATCGTCCTAATACATTATCGCCATCATAAACATTAGAGCTAATGATATAATATGATTCTTACGAACGTCGCACACGGAAAGATGTCTTTAAACGCATTTCTTCCTACCGATAGAGATTTATTCCTAAAAAAATTTCGCTTATTTGTCAAATTAGAGTTATCTTGCGCCACATTTTAATTTAAGTCGAAAATTTCAAAAACAAAATTCCACACGAACTATGAAAAAAATAGGATTCTTGCTATTAGCCGTATTCTTGACAGGAGTGACTGTTACACAAGCACAAAAGAAACAATACGCTATATATGCGGTAGCATTCTACAATCTTGAAAACCTGTTCGACACGATTAATCAGCCGAATACGAACGACGAAGAATTTACGCCTTCGGGGTCGTACCGTTGGGGCGGATTAAAATATCGGAATAAACTCAACAACCTAGCTTATGCGATTAGCAATTTTGCCACAGACAACAGCAGCCCGTTCAAATTAAAAAACGGACCTGCCGTTATCGGCGTATCGGAAATAGAAAACGAACAAGTATTGGAAGATTTGATTCATACCGGCGAATTATCCAAACGAAACTACGGAATCGTACATTACGACTCTCCCGATTTTAGAGGAATCGATGTGGGTCTTATATATGACAAAGACCAATTTACACTCGAATCGAGCCGTAGCGCACGACTTCATACCCCTCAATTCCCCGACCTACATACTCGCGACCAATTAGTCGTTTCGGGAATATTGGCCGGCGAACGGGTACACTTTATTGTCAACCACTGGCCTTCAAGACTCGGCGGAGAAAAACAATCGAGCCCAAAACGGGAAGCCGCTGCCGCACTGACCAAACATTTGGCTGACTCTCTTTTAGCGGCCGACCCCGACTCGAAAGTCATCATTATGGGCGACCTCAACGACGACCCGTCGAACCGCAGTTGCAAAACCGTATTAGGGGCCAAAAAGAAACAACAAGAAGTTCAGGTTGGCGGATATTTCAATACCATGTGGGAAATGTTCGACAAAGGCATAGGCACGTTGGCTTATAACGGTTCTTGGAACTTATTCGACCAAATTATTATTTCGGGGAACCTGTTAGGTAAAGATCGCTCCACCTTGAAATATATCCGGTCGGAAGTATTCAACCGGGATTTCCTAAAACAAAAAGAAGGCAAGTACAAGGGTTATCCTTTGCGAACCCATGCTGCGGGAGTTTATCTAAATGGTTACAGCGACCACTTCCCCACTCTCATCTATTTAGCCAAAGAGATAAAATAAATAAAGCTCGAAACACAAAAAGAGGGGTGATAGAAAACAATATCACCCCTCTTTTCATTTTCTCCGGAATTAAAATATAACACGACGAGTTATCCTAGCTTCATTCGATGACAATACGATAACATAAATTCCTCTGGGATAATCGGCTGTCGACAAAACAATCTTCCCCCGACCATCTAAGTATTCACACCAAACCATACGACCGGAAATATCGACCAATTCGATCATTCGAAATTTTGTATCATTCACAGCAATCTCTAAATTTCTGCCATTTCGAATGATAACTATATCATCATCTCTATCCACCTCTTCAATTCCGCTATAACAAGGATCATTCACCGCATCCGACGTTTCATATTCGATGTTACCGTCAGGACCTTTGACATAAACCAATTTATCCTGAGTATCATCCAACCCACTCACATCGGTAGAACAACCCGGGCGCAGCAAATCACCGTCTTCTACACCTATCCCTTCTATCCACAAGACCTTATCTCCCGTCCAAAATCGCTGCCGAAGTGTATTGGCGATCTCTACCGTATCGATTTTACTAATTGTCGAAGATACGGATTTCTGAGTAATCCAATCGAAATGAATGATGGTCTCACCCTCCTTTACGCCGAAATCATAAATAAGATATTCCCTATCACACAAACTCTCGACAGGCATAAGGAGTTTATTAAAAGTTATATAAACCTGTTTCCCGGATTCTCGGATAAAAGCCAAATTTTCATCGGCCGTCTCCGAACAAGACTTAAAAGTGTAAAACTTTTTATACGCAATGTCATTGACAATGGTATCGGCTTGTATCAGATTTCGATAATAACTCTTTCCGAATAATTGCTGGGAATATCCCCACTCGACACCGTCTCGCACCAAAGGGACATACTCATAATGCGCAGCTTTTATATTCCCGACCACGGCGAACAAAAGAACGAACAACGTAATTTTTCTCATAACTATCACTTTTTCTTTAAGGTAATGAAATAATTTATTTGTAAAAATAATATATATCATTGAATGAATCTATTTTTATTCAATCTTTTTACCGAGATTGCGATTTCTACAAAAAACATGAAAATAGACTGTAACCCTACTCAATCAAATAAATTGATTTCTGCTCTCATTTGCACCATCTTTGCGCAGGATGCGAAAATAGGCTACATTCGGCAAAGTCAAGCGAGCTTGCTTTTGCCCTCATTTGCACTATCTTTGCATCGAATTTTCAAAAGGGATTGCCCCATGACTCAGAAAGCGAAAACTTATATGCTACCCGTCGCAATGGCTACCGGAAGTTTGGCGGGATATTTACTCCCCGACCTTACAGCCCGATGGGCTACACTTCTGGCCCCTATCCTTATTTTTGCTATGCTGTTGGTTACCTACTGTAAAATTTCCCCGAACGATCTACATATAAAACCTCTACACGGCTGGCTTCTCGCTGTTCAGATTATCGGTGGATTAACCATATTCGGTGCGCTTTATTTTTGGGATCCTATCATAGCGGAAGGAACTTTCATCTGCCTTTTCTGTCCCACAGCGACAGCCGCTCCCGTCATTACCGGAATGCTCGGAGGAAATGTCCCGACACTAATTTCATACAGTCTAATCAGCAATATGGCTGTGGCCATTTTATCGCCGATTATTTTTTCGTTCATGGGAATACATGCCGACATCTCTTTCCTCGACTCTTTCCTAACTATATGCAGTAAAGTGTTACCACTACTTATCCTACCCTTAGGAGTGGCAATCCTCTTACGACAAAGCCTACCCAAAATCCACACGGTATTGAATAAGCGACAATCCCTATCGTTTTACATGTGGGCAGTTTCGCTTTTTCTTGTAGTAGGCAAAGCGGTCACATTCATCATCGGACAAGGGAGGGAAGCTATACCTCTCGAAATCGCTATCGCCCTCCTCTCTTTGATCGTTTGTATAGGACAATTCTATATAGGACGAAAATTAGGTGGACGATACGGCGATAAAATTTCAGGAGCGCAAGGATTGGGACAGAAAAACACCGTGCTTGCCATTTGGCTGGCACTCACTTATTTGTCGCCTATCACATCGATAGGCCCGGCATCATATATCATCTGGCAGAACAGCATCAATAGCTATCAACTTTACTTGAAAGAAAAGCAGACAATGAAAGGCTCTTAGAAACTGTTTTCATTTTTTCAAATCGAATCTTTTCCGGTCGAACGACCTCAAAACTATTCCAAATTCAAATATAAAAGGCTAATTTTCCTCTTCCTCCTCATTCACCGCCGGAAGATTCTTTTTCGCTTTCACCCCCATGACTTTAAGTTTCTCTACACGTCCTATCAGATTTCCGTTGCCGGTTTTCAGTTTTTTCATGGCATCGGTATAGGCCATAGCCGTCGTATTCAACGATTTACCAATCTTCTCCATATCCTCGACAAAACCAGCGAACTTATCGTACAATTTTCCACCCTCCTCGGCTATATCGATTGCATTGCGGGTCTGCTTGTCCCGTTGCCACAAATCGGCTACGAGTTTCAGCGCAGCAATCAAATTCGTCGGGCTCAACAAAAGCACTTTCTTTTCATAGGCATATTGCCACAAAGCGTGATCGGCCTGCATAGCAGCCAGATAGGCAGCCTCGTTGGGAATAAACATCATTACATGATCGCCTTTCCCGACATAATCTTGATAGCTCTTCCCGGCCAGCTCGTCTATATGTTTCCTCACCGATACCAAATGCTGCTTCAATGCCAATCGGGCTTCATCGGCATCTTCCGCATTGACGTAATTGACATAAGCCGTGAGAGATACTTTCGAGTCGATCACCATTTGATGATTTTCTCCACCGGGATAACGGATAATGACATCAGGACGCATCTTCCGCCCATCGGAGCCCTGTATGGTATGTCCCTCTTCGTCTCGCAAAGTTTCCTGTCTGAAATATTCCCGATCTTTTTCAAGTCCCGATTTTTCGAGAATACTTTCCAATATCATCTCCCCCCAGTCACCCTGTATTTTGGAATCTCCACGCAGAGCATGAGTCAGCTGTTTTGCCTCCGCACCTATGGATTCGCTTCTCTCTACCAGCTCTTTAATCTGTTCTTTCAACGAAAACCGTTCGCGAGCCTCATTATTATAAGTTTCTTCCACGGTCTTTTTAAATCCCTCCAAACGCTCTTTCAAGGGATTGAGTATTTCGGCGAGACGTTCGTGGTTCATCTCGGAAAAGCTCTTCGATTTCTCCTGCAATATCTCGTTAGCCAGCACCTTGAACTCGTTGTTCATCTCTTGCCGGATACGTTGGACTTCCTGCTTTTGAACTTCCATATTTTCGGAAAGCATTTGATTACGGGCTTGTAGATCGCCTTTCTCACGGTTGAGTTTCTCTCGCTCCCGGTTAGCAAAATCGAGTTGTGCCTGCACCTCGGCCAACCGCGCCGTACAGCTTTTCACCTGCGCCTCCAACACACCGTTGCGTACCTTCAAGTCAGCCGCCTCGCTTTCGCGTACCGCCAGCGACTGCTGCCACCCTTTACGACTCGAATTATACACGACAAAAAATACCACGGTAGCAACCAAAGCCACCAATATACCAACCCCTACTGCTATCATAATGATCTAATCTATATTCAACACCTCAAAAAATCGTTGTGCAATCTGCTCAAACCCGTTATTACCCGGATGAGAAGCGATATCCTTATCGGTAGTTATCGTTTCATATCCTTGCCAAGTCAATGTTTTAGCCTCGGTATTATCGCTATAACTTTCCGTTTGCACAATGGCTTTGTATTTCTTTCTACTGACATTAAAATCTATTTGTAACCGATTATCCGACAACACGGTATAATGGATATAATTCAAGGACTGAGAAGTCGGTTCCACACGGGTGATAACCGTACCTATCGAACTGCGATTACCGGCTTTGTTAATGCCGTCTATCGCTACGAGGGTCACGGCATATTGTTTACACGCATTTTTTACAGACTTGATGACACTATTCGATACATACCAGCCATAAATCCACACGATACGAGCCCGAGGCGCATAGGCTTTTATGGTTGCTATCAGCTCTTTTGCCCCTTGCTCGAAGGCTTCTCTTTTACTCGATGTATTTACATTATCGCCAATCTGTATAACGACCAAATCCAAATCATCGCTCAGCACGGGGCACAATCTATTATCCAACCAATCCATCTGTTGAGCCCGGTTTTCACAAGACTCAAAATCGACTCCCGATAATTTCGTATCGGTATAGGCTGGATTGGCTTTTAAAAACTTTCTTTGGATAACGGCATGATAATCGCTCGCCGAGTCGGTCGCATTCATTCCGAAAGCGCCATTACCCAATAGCAAAGAATTCCCGATAAACAGAGCCTTATCAGGCATTTCAAATTTTCCATGATCGAAAATCAAGTCGGTTAGCTCCTCTCCAAAAAATTTGTCGCACGAGGCCATCGTTATCGACAAGATGATAAGGCATAAGTAAGAAGAGAAATATTTCATAAGCCTATACAAACAATTGTATTTGAACAATGTGACAACAAAGATATTAAATAACACGAACAGAGGCAAACGAAAAAATCATTCCCGCATAAATATTCTGCATCACACCTCTACAAACAGACGATAAATTTCACTATTCACACTTTTATAATTACTTTTGTACAAGTAACCGACAAAATTCCAACGCATGAAATTAGGAGATGTATGGTTCTCGGCCATTGCCGAAGCCGAAAACAGTGACCGCATGATTGTCGTTTCGGGACGTACCGAGATAGAACCGTTCATTCAATCGGGCAAGTTCAAAGAACGTGTTGAAATCACATGGAAATACGAGGCCGATAGTAAAGGTATGCCCAATGAGACTACCGGGAAACTGATGGAAGAAGTGCAGACCGTATTGAAACAAGCTATGGAAAAAGATAAACTGGCCATTTTCACAGGAATCTATACCGGAGACGGCGAACGCACATGGGTATTTTATACCCGCAATACACCTGCATTCGGACGTATGCTCAACGAAACTCTCGCTCCGTTCGAAACGTTACCTCTCACCATCTATACCGAGAAAGACCCCGAATGGAACGAATATCGGGAAATGTGCGAGCTTCAAGATCAGGATAATGACGATGAAGACCTCGATGAATGAAAGCGATACAGCACTGAACGTCCATTCGCACAATGAAAAAAGCGCTCTTACATATAGGCATATTCATTCTGTTTTCGGCTCAAATGGCATGTTCACATGGAGAAGACGAACCGGAAGATATTACTACTATCTCTGTCAATGAACCGGGCTCCCTATCTGAAATCATCGCGCCGAGCCAACGAGGCAGTATTACTAAATTAGCCGTAAAAGGATCTCTAAATTATAGCGATATCTCCTATATCCGCCAAATGCCGGAATTACTTTACTTAGATGTAGGAAACGTTGTACTGCCCAACAACTACTTCCCGGATAATGCCATTTCCAGCCATGAAAAATTAGAAGCCGTGATTCTCCCTGTATCGCTCGATTCTATCGGGGCATCGGCATTTCGATGGTGCGAAAGGTTGCAAGCCGTCCGCCTGCCCAAAAAACTTAAATCCATCGGAGCGTATGCATTCGCCGGCTGTATCAATCTGTACGATATAGAATTACCCAACTCTTTGCTATATCTCGAAAAATATGCCTTTTCCGGTTGTAAAAGTTTATATACCTTGAAAATACCATCGAAATTACAACGTATATCCGACTATACTTTTTCCAAATGTATCAGCCTTACCGAAATAAAAATACCGGGAAATATCCGGGAAATAGGGTATAAATCATTTTCGGGTTGCAGCGGACTCCGAGAAATTAGCATCCCCTCGACTGTCAAAACAGTAGGCATCGGAGCCTTTGAAAATTGTACCGAATTAAAGGATATATCCTTGCCAACGACTCTTACCGAAATCAATTACTACACATTCTCAGGCTGTACCAGTCTCACTACTCTTACTCTACACAGCAAGCTCACCGCTATCAACAACTATGCTTTCGCCGGATGCAAAAGCCTTACTGAAATACATTGTAAAAACAGCAACCCGCCTTTGATCGGAGAAAATACATTTCGAGACGTAAACCGCATCGGCTGTAAAATATTCGTCCCGTCGAAACGAGCGAAGAAAAGTTATAGTACAGCCCTCTATTGGAATGAATTTACCATTTATATAGAATGATGCCTACCGTTGTTCTTTATTCGAATCAATTATAATGAACAGGAATTATAATACTAAAAAACGTATTTTTATCAAATCAAGATTTTAATTTATAATTTTTTTCATTATACTTGCATTAAACAAAAAAACAATCTGCTCCATCAACCAACAGTACATACACTATTTATATTCTTGTAAAATCCTAAACGATAAAGCCATGAAAAATACATTACTTCGAACAGTCGTTATCTTCGTCGTTCTTTGCATTTATCCCAGTATCCACGCTTATGACTTTGAATATGACGGATTCTATTACGACATTACCTCCGATTCGACAGTAAGTGTCACTTACGAAGGATCCACCGAATATGAATACGAAGGCGATATTATAATCCCTGAAAAAGCAACCTTTAATAACAAAACTTACCAAGTCACAGAAATTGGTCCATTAGCTTTTTTGGGGTGCGATATCGGAACAATTTCGATTCCAAACAATATTATTGCAATTAGAGAAGGAGCCTTCACTTCATCTTCATTAGACTCCATCGATATAGGATCAGGAGTCTTGACAATCGAGCCGTCAGCTTTTAGCTATTGTACCTTAGGCCATATCAATATCCCCGATAATGTCACAAGAATAGGGCATCATGCCTTTTATGCAAGTTTTGGTTTAGAAACTGTAATAATCGGTAATGGAGTTACCCAAATAGAACAATCAACATTTCATTTTTGTCCAAATTTAAAGCACATCGCATTAGGAAATAATACCACCTCAATCGGAGCAGAAGCATTTCTCTCTTGCGATAGCCTAAAATATATAGAACTGCCCAATAGTATCAGCGAAATAGGTAAAAATGCATTTAGTGGCTGTGAGGCATTATCATCTATTACACTCAGTGAAAATCTATCAGAAATAAGAGAGGGAACCTTTGATAATTGTACAAGTCTAACCTCTATCGTAATTCCCAATAAGGTATCGACCATAGCAACATCTGCATTTTGGAATTGTAATCATCTGGTCTCCCTAAAACTGGGAACAGGTGTTACCGATATATTTTACGGAGCTTTTAGGGCTGCCCCGTTAAAAGAAATTTACGCTTCCTCGACAATTCCACCGATAGCCTATCATACAAACTCATATACGGACACCTTTGACGCAGACATTTTTAATCAATGCACTCTGTACGTCCCTGCCGGTAGTTTACAAGCCTACAAAAATGCAGAAGTATGGAAAAATTTCAAAAACATCGTGGAGAATGATTTCACAGGAATAGAACGACCCTCACCGGACAAAGCAAAAATTTTCGGAAACAAAAATAGCATTGCATTTCGAAATATCGAACCGGGTACGGATATAAGTATCTACGACACAACTGGGAAATGTATAAAAACATTTGCAGTGGACGGAGACAGCGAAATACCCTTCCCCAGCGGTATTTATCTAATCAAATATGCCGGGAGAACCGTAAAAATAATATTATAATCAAATAGGCTCAGTAAAAATTGGTGGAGGTAAACATGAATTTTAGCGAATGCGATGGACTGCATTTTCCTTCTCCCCTGCCGTGTCCCGTAGCCTTACGGGGTGCTGCGTCAGCAATATAGGAGAGACACCGAAGTAACGGCAGTTTCTGAGGAGAGGGGTTGAAAAGATTTCATAAGTTTTTGAGCTGTAAGGATTAACCCCTCCGTCCGACGGACACCTCCCCTATATTTTGTTTGACAACAAAACACAGGGGAGGAGGTTAATACCTTCCTATGTATCGTGAGATTATATAAAAGTACAATCCCCTCTGATTCCCTACTGAGAACCTATAAAGAAGAAATGGCACTATAAATAAAAAGAGATGTTTTAACAAACATCTCTTTTTATTTATTCCACAAGATAGTTGTGCTCTATTTTTATTCTTCGTCTTCCTCTTCTTTCATATTGTGGAAAACATTTTGTACATCTTCGTCTTCCTCAAAACGTTCGATCAACTTTTCGATAGAAGCGCGTTGTTCGGGTGTTACATCTTTCACATCGTTAGGAATACGTTCGAATTCGGCACTGACGATTTCATAACCGGCCTCTTCGAGATGGTGTTGGATATTATTATTCTCCGAAAACTCGCCATAAAGTATGATTTCTTCCTCATCGGCCTCCACTTCATCGACTCCATAGTCAATCATTTCAAGTTCGAGATCCTCCACCGAGACTCCCTCTTTGGGTTTGATATGAAACACACATTTGTGATCGAACAAGAAAGAAAGACTACCGGTCGTACCCAACGATCCTCCGGCTTTATTGAAATAACTGCGCACATTGGCGACAGTACGGGTCGTGTTATCGGTAGCTGTTTCTACGACGATAGCGATACCGAAAGGACCGTATCCTTCATAAACCACCTCCTTATAATCGCCGGCATCTTTCGACGAAGCTTTTTTAATAGCCCGTTCTACATTTTCTTTCGGCATATTCGCCGCTTTGGCATTCTGCATCAATACACGCAGACGCGGATTGGCATCGGGATCGGGGCCACCGGCTTTAACGGCAATAGAAATTTCTTTCCCAATTTTCGTAAATGTACGGGCCATATTGCCCCACCGTTTCAATTTTCTGGCTTTACGATATTCAAAAGCTCTTCCCATAGGATATCTTTACTTATATTTTATTAAATCGAATTATCTTAGCTGTGCCTCCAATTTCTGTTGAAGATTGGCTATAATTTTATTCATGATAGCATCTATCTGCTTATCGTTAAGCGTCTTATTCTCGTCTTGAAGAATAAACGAAACGGCATAGGACTTCTTACCTTCGGGGAGGTTCTTCCCTTCATAAACATCGAAGAGATAGACCTCTTTGAGCAATTTACGCTCGCTTTCCCGAGCCACTTTCTCGATATCGGCAAAAGAGACCGCCTGATCGACCAACAAAGCCAAATCCCGCTTCACCGCTTGAAATTTAGGCAATTCGCTGTACAATACCACATGTTTCGCAGCCATTTTCATTAGCGAATCCCAATTCAACTCGGCAAAAGAAACCTCGACATCGATATCGAAACGTTTGAGTATCTTATGCGAGACAAGCCCCATCTTTCCTAGTATCTTTCCTCCCCGGTTGCTATAAGTCAAAGCTACCGAATAAATCTCGTCGCTTGTCTGTGTCGCGATAATATCACCGGCTATTCCAAGACGGGCAAAAATATTCTCCACATAAGCCTTCATTTCGTAAACCGAAGATTTCTCATCGGCATGCGCCCAGCTTCCTTCCACTCGATTACCGGTCTGCCACAAAGCGAAATGTTTTTCTTCGGAATAGCCCGACAAAACTTTCTCTTCATTATGAGCCTCCGGATCAAAGTAATAACAATTACCACATTCGTAAAAACGCAAGTTGGCCCGGCGACGATTTATATTGTGTGAAATACTTTCCAATCCACCGAATAAAAGGGTTTGGCGCATTACATTCAAGTCATTGCTCAACGGATTAAGCAAAGCTACGCAATGCGCACGAGGCCAAACTTGCAAATCGTCGTAATAAGCGCCACAGGTTAATGAATTGTTCATGATTTCATTAAACCCGCACCCCGTGAGCTGTTCCGAAACTAAATTTTGGAACTGGTGACTTTGGTCGGTTACGGTCTTATAAGAAAGGCTGGAATGTACCCGGTCGGATATTTCGACATGATTATATCCGTAGATACGAAGTAAATCTTCTATCACATCGACATCTCGCTGCACATCGACCCTATATGTAGGAACTTGCAACGAAAGTTCCTTTTCTGTTTCAGAAACGATCTTTATTTCAAGACTGTCCAATATGCTCTTGACCGTATCGGCCGGAATATGTTTCCCGATGAGAGTATCGATTTTTTCATACGTAAGGGTTACAGGGAACGGAGCTACCGGATTGGGATATATATCCACAACTTCACCGCAAATCTCACCTCCGGCCAATTCTTTCACCAATAGAGCCGCCCGTTTCAAAGCATATAGAGTATCATTGGGATCGACACCACGCTCGAAGCGGAAAGACGAATCGGTATTCAATCCTTGACGGCGAGCTGTCTTACGCACCCATGTGGGATTAAAGCAAGCCGACTCCAAGAAAATATCGGTCGTATCGTTGGTTACACCCGATTTCAAACCGCCGAACACACCGGCGATACACATCGATTCCTTCTCATTACATATCATTAAGTCGTTGGAGGTCAACGTACGCTCTACCTCATCGAGTGTGACGAATTTCTCACCCTCTACGGCAGGTTTCACGATGACTTTCCCTCCGGCAATTCGATTCAAATCAAAACAATGCAGCGGTTGTCCGGTAGCATGGAGTATATAATTGGTAATATCCACCACATTATTGATCGGACGCAATCCGATAGCAGACAAACGTTGCTTCAACCAATCGGGACTTTCTGCCACTTTCACATTCCGCATCGTCACTCCGCTGTACCGGATACATGCTTCATGGTTCGCTACATCGACATCGATCCCGCCCTCTTTTCTATCGATAGCGAAATCATTTACCGACGGTCTGTGCAATCCGGCATCTTTACCCCTTTGTGTCAAATAAGCAGCTAAATCACGGGCAACGCCATAATGCGAAGCTGCATCGATACGATTCGGGGTAATATCCACTTCGAGGACATAATCGCTCTTTATATTATAATAGTCTTTGGCCAGTGTGCCGGGCTTTACCTCTCCCGGCAACACGATAATGCCATCGTGCGAAGTTCCTATACCTATTTCGTCTTCGGCACAAATCATACCGAAAGATTCCACTCCGCGAATCTTCGATTTTTTAATCGTAAAACTTTCTTCACCACTATACAAAACAGTACCCAACGTAGCCACTACCACGTATTGTCCCGCCGCGACATTCGCAGCTCCACACACAATTTGAACAGGCTCGGATTCCCCCAAATCCACGGTAGTAATGTGCAAATGATCTGAGTTGGGGTGATCCTCACAAGTGAGAACCTTACCGATAACCAACCCGTTAAGGCCGCCCTTGATGGTCTGCACCTCTTCAATTCCACCGGTCTCCAAACCGATAGAGGTGAGAGCTGCCGAAAGTTCCTCGGGAGAAAGGTCAAAATTCACGTAATCTTTCAACCAATTATACGAAATATTCATAACGAACTAATTTTATCTTCTTTCTAAAAAACGCCGAAAAAGCCTTGAAAAAGCTCTTCCGAAAATTTTGCCAAAGTTAATAAGAAACTGTTTAAAAAGCCAAGCTATCGACTAATTTAAAAGGTTCTAAAAGCTATTTCTCAGCAGTATTTATTCTATTTGTCCCCGATGTTATCGACAAGAATCGAGCCGGTATGGGAGTCTCGAAATTCATCTCACGCCGTGTTACCGGGTGAGCAAAGCGTAATTTAACCGCATGTAGAGCCACACGTCCCAAAGGACTGCCATGCGCACCGTATTTGCGATCTCCGATAATACTATGACCGAGATCATGCATGTGAACCCGTATCTGATTTTTACGTCCCGTCTCCAAATCGAGTTCTACCAACGAAAAACGGCTGTTACCTCCCAATACCTTATAACGAGTAATCGCCAACTGCCCCTCATCGGGATTATCGGTCGAATAAACTTGGAAAGCCGCATTTTCGGTCAAATAGGAACGAACCATTCCCTCGGGTTGCTCCATCACGCCCTCTACTACTGCTACATATTTACGTTCCAATACGATATTGTGCCAATTATGCTGCAACTGTTCCTGTATTCCTTTGCTTTTAGCAAACATCATCAAACCCGAAGTATCCCTGTCGAGACGATGCACGATGAACAGCTTGTTCTCCGGGTTCTGGGATTTCACATAATCGCTGAGTATACTATATGCCGTTCCGGTCTTTATACGTTCTGTCGACATCGAAAGCAATCCATACCCCTTATCTATGACAATGATATACTCATCTTCATAAACCATCTTCAAACGATTGTGTTTAAACACACTGAAACCTCGCTTAAAATTAATTTTCAATTCGTCCCCAACATGCAACATCGTGTCGAATTGGGTAACCGGCATATCATTGACAGCGACTTGCCGGTGAGACAGATAAGATTTGACCGTCGTGCGGCTTTTGTCCCCAAACAAAGTCAATAGATAATTCAACAATGTATCGTCGTGCTCTACTTTGAAACGCTTGATATCTTTTTCGGAAAACCGACGTAAGGGCCGTTTATCGGAAGGTTGGCGCATATTATTTATTTTTTGTGCAAAGATAGTGTAAACCAAGAGCAGAAACAAATTTATTTGGAAATGCCGAAGTATAGCCTATTTTCGCATTAACACGGTTCTATAAAAAAACAGTGAGGATAGACATGAATTCTAGCGAATGCGATGGATTGCATTTCTCCTTCTTCCCTGCCGTGTCCCGCAACATTACGGGGTGCTGCGTCAGCAATATAGGGGAGACACCGAAGAAACGGCAGTTTCTGAGGAGAGGGGTTGAAAAGATTTCATAGACTTTTTAGTAGTAAAGATTAACCCCTCCGTCCGGCGGACACCTCCCCTTTATTTTGCTGTGCAAAACACAGGGGAGGAGGTTTAATTTAATCGCAAAGACAACTTCACTTCTCTCTTTTTTATATGCTTCGAAAAGGTGTAAATATTAGAATAAACCATGCCCATTTTCTAATCGGGCAACATTCCCAATTTATCGGCGACACCCACGACAAGTCCCCACACAAAGAAACTGACGACACCGGCAATTAACGCAGAGAAAAAACCATCGCTAATCCAAACAGAAATCACCGTAACAATAATGCTCAACAATCCTCCATACAAAATGATATACCCCATAGCCTTCCATATGAAAACCACCGCCGATAAAATAAATGCCAACACAGACCAAACAAAACCGAAAAATCGAGAAAAACCATCGCCTACCCTTCGCCAAAACGAACGCCTCGGCCGGTGAGGATATTGCGGCCTTCCCTGTGAAATGATTTCACCGGTCGACATATTCACACGAGTCCCGTTACGCAACGTAATGATACGATCGCCCATAGCCCCAAAAACTATCTACACTCCAAGCACTCGGAATCTTTTTTCAATTTTACTCCATACCAACGGAGTATCGTCAAATGTCTATTCGGATTCCGATTGAATGGAGCCCAGTTGGCAAACTGGAAATCCCGACGATTGGCCCAAATATAATAATCATAGGTCAACTCTTCTATCAACGAAGATATACCGCACTCGATTCCCCGAGATAACTCGTTCAATGCCAATTTTACCATCATATTGTTAATCGGTGCGATATCGGTCGACAATCCCACCTGAACCATCGCATGAGCATCCTCGTCCGACACATATGCCGGTATAACTCCCAGCTCTCTGGCCCGACGCACATCGGTAATCTCGTCATTCTGATGATAAATAGGATTCCCTGTCAAGCAGGCATAACACGGTCCACCCGGTCTTACGCGTAATATATCGCCACCCTCGGCGCGAGTGACAGCTCTGCCGAACAATCCCACTTTACCCAATTTCACCAAACAGGCATTGATGTTATATCTGCTCGCATACTCGTCCGTCGCAGCTATGGTAAGATCCGATTCTGCCACACATTTTTCAAGAATATCGAGATGCTTATTCATATCGATATCGTAGGTCTCTACTTGCGCATACGGATTTTTCAATAATATGGCATCTTTCACGGCATTTACTTTGAGCCGTCCCAATTCGTTCACCCCACAGATATGACGAGCGATATTGTGCAATTCTATACGATCGAAATCCATCAGTATAAAATGCCCTACACCGGCTTTCGCCAACTCGACGGCAATAGGTGCGCCACCGCTGCCTAACCCTACGATAAGAACCTTTTTCGACTCCAACGCTCCCACTTCGAGTAGCCCTTTACTGCGAGTATAAAGCTCACTCTTGCGAGGCACATATTTCACAACCGCTTCGATGATTCTTCCGTCATCGACAATAAAAGCACGAGAGCTGACTTTCGTGTCTTCGACATGAATGCAAACAATAACGACCGGAACTCGTTTTGCCTCTTCCGGCATCGATGCATAAACAGACAAAGCCACATCTTCGGCCTTTTCATAATCGTCAGTATCGACTACCCGAAAGAGACAAGGCATGGAATATCCTGTCGGAGCCACCTGCGGATACTTGATGTAGACATGGTAAACCTGTTCGCCTTTCCACTCAAAAGCAGCGCCGAAACATTGTGATTGCCCGCTATTCCAAAAATCCTGCAAATGATCCTGATAAATGTACACTATCGGTTCCATAGCACCTTATTCTTTATCATTATAATATGGTTTGGTTCCTATCGTCGTGCCCACTTTTTCCTTTCCGCTTTTTTCCGCTTCATCGGGAGTCATCGCTTCCAGTTCTCCATCGTCTCCGATAACCAATTCTACTTCTCTACGTCCACTGTTGGTTTGAGCCAGAGCTTCACCCAAATCTTCACAATCGTCAGTTTGTTTTTTTCCAAATAGTCCCATAGTTAGTTATATTCTTTAATAGATTAATAATTTGCCCCTTTCAAAAATTCATCGAGCGTCTTTCCTGTTTTCAGATGACATTCATACATTTCGAGCCAAATGCGAACCTTAATAATAATCTGATACAAAGTTATTCGATTCGGAGCCCAATCCTCATAACCGTAATGGCAAACCCTCACACAGCCGTTTTCTCCGGTAAGCGTATGCATACTGTGACTGGCTTGCAGCATACTACCGCCGGAACGCGTCAACAAGGGTTTAGGACTCGTAATAAAAACCTTCGGTATATTATAGGGATAATTGTCCGAAAGGTCTATTTTCACCACGTAGCATCGTAGAGAATTAGTCTGAATGGCGACCGCCAAATACGGATACGGCGTGTCCATATCCATAAATTTGTACTGTTTCGATTTTATCGTCGAATTTTGCAATACACCTAATTCTATTTGATATCTGTCATAAGTCATATCGATAAATATTTTAAACTGTTAATAACCGATTGTCCCATCTCTGAAAACGACGAAAGCCAGTGAGGTGTACCGTTTTTTCCCAATGCCCCTAAGCTCCAAGAAGTAGTTTCTCCCGCTTCATACCGGACAACGTAAGGCGCCCGATTCGGAAAATCTTTATCGAAAACAATCCTCCAAGAAGACCGGCGAGGTATATCGAACCTGATTTCAATAGTCATGTCGTCTACTTTCAACAGTTTCACATCGGAATATTTCGACTGTATATAAGAGACGATACGCTTCAACTGCAAACGGTTTTCTTTATTATTCAACCAAAAACCGGTATCGAACGTCACGCCATTCTCCGGCGGCATCTGTTGTACCGGAATCATATTCAACTCATGATACACAGCCTCTTTGACCTGCGGCATTATCACAGAATCCCGATAAGCCGCATCATAACGACTCCTTACCGAACCGTCTCCTTGCACCACATTCCACGGCACTAAGTTCATCTTTACCCCTTCGCCAGTACATACAAAAGAAAAAGCATTGACAGAGGCTCCCTCCCTATCGCAAATTCCAATAGCCAATATACACCGCGACAGCCCGTCTGCCAACATACCCTCTTGTATCGATTGCACATCGCCACCGCTCGGATGCGACAGTCCCAAACCATGATGCGAATGCCACACACCGATATGGGAGAGATGGTACTCTTCGAATAATCTATCGGCATGCAACTGCAAATAATCGGCATCTTGTATAAAACTGGTAAAACGACAGACCGACCTTCTACCGGGGCCCAATACATACATGATTACGGCATCTCCGTTCGGCGTCCAATAGCCAAACAAATTACCGCCGGTTTCCATGTGAGGAGAATCCAATATTGTCCTCGCCATGAAATCTAATTCCTCCCGATAAATATATACGCCCCCATGAGCTATTCGCCCGATATCCATAATCTCTTGTTTTTCATGATTACGCAATATAAATAAAAAATATCGACATTTACAAACTTATAACTATAAAATTAATTATGAACAGGTCTATAATCCTCATTCACTTTCTCAATCATACAAAAAAGAGTTCTTGTTTTTGTCTTTCCGTAAATAACTATTACCTTTGTTCGCTACTTCTAAATCGAGTTAAAAGATGAAAATGAAAATACACCGAGAAGGGAAAAATATATTACTTATTCTTTTTATCATTCTGGCTCTTTTGAATTTGCCGGTTTATCTATGGATAAAAATAACATGGCTGGCCTATCTAATCCACGCCGCCTCCATTATATTTTTCTTTCTGGTAGTTAATTTTTTCCGGTCTCCCAAACGGCATTTCAAAGGTGATCCTAAAAATGCCATAGTCGCACCGGCAGACGGTGTCGTAGTCGTTCTTGAAGAAGTTCTCGAAGATGAATACTTTCATGACAAACGTATGCAAGTTTCTATCTTTATGAATATATTCAACGTACATGCCAACTGGTTTCCCGTTGCCGGAAAAGTAATCCATGTAAGTCATCAACAAGGCCGTTTTATGGCAGCCTATTTACCTAAATCGAGCACAGACAACGAAAGATCCACGGTAGTCATCAAGGCTGAAAATGGTGAGGAAATCTTAGTCAGACAAATTGCCGGTGCAGTGGCGCGTCGCATTGTAACTTACGCCGAAGTCGGTGATACCTGTGACATCGACGAGCACATGGGCTTTATAAAATTCGGTTCGCGCGTAGATTTGTACCTTCCGCTCGATTGCGATATTAAAGTAGCTCTACACGATAAAACAATAGGCGACCTCACCGAAATAGCCCGTCTAAAATAAAGCTCTCATGAATGCCATTACAAAAAATATCCCTAATAGTATTACTTGTCTCAATCTCCTTTCAGGGTGTTTTGCCTGTCTTTTCGCATACAAAGGAGAGTACGACATAGTTGCTTTATGCATAGGGTTATCCGCATTATTCGACTTTTTAGACGGTATGGCGGCACGTTTGCTCCATGCTTACTCTCCGATGGGAAAAGAATTGGATTCACTCGCCGATCTTATCAGCTTCGGGCTTGCACCGGGATTCATGGCCATGCATTTCATGCTATACGACAGTGTCTTTCATGGAATAAACGACTCCTATCAAATCTGGTGGGCATTAAGCGCATTGCTCATTCCTGTTTTCTCCGCACTCCGTTTAGCGAAATTCAATATCGATGCTCGTCAGACAACCTCGTTCATCGGGTTGCCCGTCCCTGCCAACGCTCTTTTTTGGATAGGAATATGTCAAGCCGGCTTACAAATAGAGAACAAAGCCTGTGGATACGCTATCGTCTGTTTAGTCATTCTCTTTTCTTTCCTATTGATTTCGGAGATTCCCATGTTTTCTTTAAAATTCAAGAACTTGAAGTTAAAAGAAAACTATCTTCGTTATTTGATTTTAATCGCTGCCGCAATTTTCCTTATCTTTTTCGGACTGGCAGGCCTTGCCGCAACAATAGGCTTGTATATAATATTATCGCTGTTGACAGCCAAGAAGCATTAACAACAAAAACGGAACGGTTTTTGTTCTAACATACATAAACTTAACAAGTATCAATTATGCATGCTCTTGGACTGCTCCTCATCATAGCTTTTATTATCTTCATAGTACCCATTATAGGTATATTTCAACTTATCCTCCGGTTCTTCTTCGGAAAGAAAAATAGCGTTAGGAATCCCTTTGGACAACAAGGACAAAACAACAAAGGGCGTACCACATGGTACACCCATACGAAAAAGAACAAAAAGGTTATCCAAGACGACGAAGGAGAATATATAGATTTCGAAGATATAAAAGAGAAATAGATAATAAGTTTATTATCTATTTTCTACTTTACAGATAAAATCTCTTCTACTATAAAATTGCTATATCCACGCCAGGGCAAAGCTCCAAGATATTCGTTATATTTCAGCTCCACATGACGGCCGCTCAATCGCATGAGAGAGTCTGCCAAATTGGCATTATCCACAGAAAAGACAAATTGATTGGACTGTAACGTTCCCCGGCTCTCGGTGCGAAAACCTTCCATAATGAGAATTCCCTCATAGGTTTTGAATACATATCCTTTTTTTACGACATAATTCAAAGTACCGGCTTTTACCCCCGATCCAAAGACAAAATAATAACGCACATAAAAAAAAGCTCCCCCAACCAATAGGAGCAATACAATGGCAACCCGAATGAAACGACGGAATGATCGACGCACCTTGCCAGAGACTTGGTTACTCGATTCATTTTGATTTACATAACTATCCATCTCATTTATATTTTTCAAAATTTACTCAAATTATCCTACTTTTCAAAAAGTATCTTCCTATCCAATTACAAAAACACTTTGTCGAACAACGAACGCACGCCCTGTTTTCACACCAGCGGAAAACTTACCGGAAGGCTCTCTTTTTCCATGCAAAGATAACATTTTTATATACGACATATACAACAAACAAAAAAGCCGTCGATACCGCTTTCCATATCGACGGCTTTTAACGAATATTGTATTTAATCTTTTTCCGGAATATTTTCAAGGACTGCCACCAACAACTTCCAGAAAGTCTCGACCGTAGAAATCTCAACTTTTTCATTCGGTGAGTGAGGGTGTTTAATAGTCGGCCCAAAGGAAATCATATCCAATCCCGGATAATTAGCTCCGATAATACCACACTCCAATCCGGCATGCATCATTTTTACGTCGGCTTCTTTCCCGGTAACTTGCGGATATATTTTTTTCATTAGGTTCAATATATCCGATTTAAAATTAGGTTCCCAGCCGGGATATGCACCATCAAACTCCACTCTGGCTCCTGCCAAAGCAAAAGTACTTTCCAATTCTGATGCCAAAGCCATTTTCATGGTTTCACTGGAGCTCCGCACCAAAATCTGTATTTCGACAAGCCCCTCCGAAGTACGTACAATAGAAAGATTGGACGATGTTTCTACCACCTCTGGGGCATCAGGAATCATACGATACACGCCATTATGACAAGCGACAACGGCATTGATAAGATCGTCTTGTATCTCTTCCGGCAAAAGAGTTTTCGGGAGTGAAACCTCCTCGGCTTTAAAAACCAACCTATCTTCAATAAAACCATACTCCCGTCTCAAAGTGGAGAAAAACTCATCGACAGCGGCCATAAAATCGGTTTTATCTTCTGATAAAATAGTCACCACAGCCTCTGCTTCACGCGGTATAGCGTTTCGCAACGTTCCTCCGTTATAATGAGCCAAACGAGCTCCATACTCCGATACAGCCTCTTTCAAAAACCTGAACATCTCCTTGTTAGCATTCATTCTTCCCAAATGAATATCCACACCCGAATGACCGCCATGCAATCCGCCCAAAGTCAATTTCAAAGCTATTTCACCGGCAACCGGAGTATAAGCCTCCTCTTTGTATTTAAATTCGACATTTACATCTACCCCTCCGGCACAGCTCATATACAATTCGCCATCTTGCTCCGAGTCGGTATTCAATAATATTTCACCTTGCAGCTCACCCGGTTCAAGCCCTATGGCTCCATACATACCGGTCTCCTCGTCGTTAGTAAACAAAGCTTCGATAGGTCCATGCTGTATCTCTTTCGATTCGAGAATCGCCAAAATCGAAGAAATACCTATACCATTATCAGCTCCCAATGTCGTTTCGGTAGCGCTCACCCACTCACCGTCGATACGAGGAAGAATCGGATCGGTCTCGAAATTATGGTTCACCGATTTATTCGCCTGAGGAACCATATCCATGTGTCCTTGAAGAATAACCGGCTTACGGTTTTCCATACCGGGTGTGGCAAGTTTGCGAATAATGACATTCCCGGCCTTATCCAAAATGGTCTCCAATCCCAAAGAACGACCTACACCCATTATATACTCGGTAATTTTATCGAGATGCCCCGACGGACGAGGCACTTGACAAATCGCATTGAAATATTTCCATACTGCCTGCGGTTGAAGAGATGTGATTTTGTTGTCCATAGTGAAAATTTTATTTACCAATAATATTTTTAAGGGCGATCCGACTTTGGGAGTTCAGTCATGACCTCTGCCATAATCCTTTCACCCTTCGGTTTCTTTTTGTCACACGCCATCGAAATAAAGGCATATATACCTATCAAAACGATTAGCACCATTTGAGAGCCATGTGCCACAAAAGCAAATGCCCCCGCCTCGTTACCGGTTATGCCATAATAGGACAATCCGGCAATCACAGCAAAATGCCACGGCCCGATTCCGCCCTGCACGGGAAGTAACATACCCAAACTACCCAATACATAAAGCAACAAGACCGCCGAGACCGTCAAATCTTCCATACCGGGGAAAGCGAATATGCAGACATACAGTTGCATAAAATAACAGAACCAAATAAACAGGGTATAGAATACGAACCAAAATTTCCCTCTCATCGTAATAATCGAGGCAAAACCGTCCCAGATGTTGGCCATAAAATTCTTTATCTTCAATACAATCTTGCTCCGACTGTTCGTATAGAAAAACCAAACGACAGCGACAATACATACAAAGATTCCAACATAGAGCCACACCGAAGTCAATACATTCATCACCCCTGTTTCGATAGAAGGATTCTCATTCAAAAATTGACGGAACGGCTTCATTTGAATCATGAATACCGCAAACGTAAGCATTGCGAGCATTATCGTATCGGAGAGCCGATCGGAAACCATAGATCCCAATACTTTCGTAAATGATGCTTTTTCTCGCTGGGCCACATAACCGCAACGCCAAACCTCTCCCAACCGGGGAAACAACAAATTCATGGCATACGTGCCGAAAATAGCGTTTATCAAAACCCGTATTGACGGGGTTATATTCAACGCCCGCAACTGCAAACGCCAACGAAACGCACGGGCAATATGGCTGAATGCTGCAATAACCATAGATAGAATAATCCAGAAATAATTCACATCTGATTTGAGGATTTGAAAAATGGTATTCATATCCAATTTCTGGTAGACATACCAAAACAACCACACACCACAAAGCAGAGGAAGCAGATATTTTACAATATCCCGTATTATCCTTTTCAATTTTCCCGTTTTAAAAATTTGTTATACTTTTGTAGGTTGCAAAGATAAAGGTTTATCTTCAACTTTGTAGCTGGCAGAGGTATGAAAAATCTCTGTGAGAAAAAATTTATTGACTGACAACTGAAACGAACCCTTCATGAGCTACATAGTTAGACCTAAAAAATCGTTAGGGCAACACTTTCTCATCGATTTGAATATCGCACAAGCCATTGCCGATACGCTCGACAATTACAAAAATACTCCCATACTTGAAGTAGGCCCCGGCATGGGAGTCTTAACTCAGTATCTCCTATCCAAAGGACACGATTTGACAGTCGTCGAACTCGACCATGAATCGATCGAATATTTACAAGAAAATTTCCCCGAATTGAAAGGACATATTTTAGAAGAAGATTTTTTAAAACTCGATTTATCGAAGTTGTTCTCTGGAAATTTCTGCGTTATAGGAAACTATCCCTACAATATATCCAGTCAAATATTTTTCAAAGTACTCGAATACAAAGATCATATACCTTGTTGCAGCGGCATGATTCAAAAAGAAGTCGCCGAACGAATGGCTGCCCCTCCGGGCAGTAAAACTTACGGTATTTTGAGTGTATTGCTGCAAGCTTGGTATGAAATAGAATATTTATTCACAGTCCCCGAACACGTATTCAATCCCCCACCGAAAGTCAAATCGGCAGTCATCAAAATGACACGAAACCAAGTCCGGCAATTAGGTTGTAACGAACCTCTATTCAAACGAATCGTAAAAACCGCATTCAATCAAAGGCGAAAAACCATGCGGAACTCATTAAAAAGTATGGTCGGACAAGATTGTAAAATATTGGCAGAACCGATTTTCAACGAACGCCCCGAACGTCTATCGGTCAAACAATTCATAGATTTGACAAATCTATTGGAAAGTTACATTATAAAATGAATAATCAACCGGAATATTTACGAAAACGACATTTCGGTCTCAAAGTATAAGGAGGGAAAAACATGGATAAATTTACACCCGAATATATCCAAAATGTTCAGCAAATCATCACGAACGACGAAAAAGACAAAGCCCGTGAATTACTGAAAGATTTGCACCCGGCCGATATAGCGGAACTATATCAACAGCTGAACCTCGATGAAGCAGAGTATATCTACATGCTTTTGGACGGGGAAAAAGCGGCAGATGTACTTCTCGAACTAGATGAAGACGATCGGGAAAAAATGTTGAAACAACTACCAAGCGAAGTCATCGCCAAACAGTTTATCGACTACATGGATTCCGACGATGCCGTGGACCTCATTCGGGAAATGGACGAAGACGCTCAGGAAGAGATCCTCTCCCACATCGACGACGTAGAACAAGCCGGAGACATCGTTGACTTGTTGAAATACGATGAAGACACCGCCGGTGGTCTCATGGGTACAGAAATGGTTGTCGTAAACGAAAATTGGAGTATGCCCGAATGCGTCAAACAAATGCGGATACAAGCAGAAGAGCTAGGGCAGCTTTATTATGTCTATGTAGTGGACGATGACGACAGATTGAAAGGAGTTTTCCCCCTAAAAAAAATGATTACCAATCCCTCTGCCTCAAAGATAAAGCACGTCATGCGTAAAGACCCTGTATCGGTAAAGACCGATACTCCTATCAATGACGTAGCTATGACTTTCGAAAAATACGACTTGGTAGCCGTACCGGTGATAGACAGCATTGGGCGTTTGGTAGGGCAGATTACGGTCGACGACATCATGGACGAAGTTCGTGAACAATCGGAACGTGAATATCAATTGGCATCGGGTTTGTCCCAAGACGTAGAATCGAACGACACTGTTTTCACTCAAACGGCAGCCCGACTACCGTGGCTGCTCATCGGTATGGTCGGAGGGTTGGCAAACTCGGTAATCTTAGGAAATTTTGAATCGAACATCGCTAAAAATCCGGCCACAGCACTCTTCATACCGCTGATCGGCGGTACGGGAGGAAATGTGGGAATACAATCATCGGCCATCGTAGTACAAGGTTTAGCAAACGGTAAATTAGATTTAAAAACAGCGGGAAAACAATTATTCAAAGAATTAGGCGTAGCCCTAATCAACGCCTGCATGATATCCTTGCTCGTATTCGTTTACAACTGGTTTTTCCTCGACAATATAGCGACTACGGTATCCGTATCGCTTTCCTTGTTTGCCGTAGTGATTTTTGCCTCCATTTTCGGGACTCTCGTCCCTTTAACCCTCGAACGATTCAAAATAGACCCAGCCATAGCCACAGGGCCTTTTATCACCATCACCAATGACATTATAGGTATGCTCATTTACATGAGTATCAGCTATGCGCTCTCTATATAAACCCTTATTTGAATAAAATATCGCTATCAACCGTAAAATTCTGCCAGTTATTTGTATTTTTGCACTTTTCGATTTAACCGACACAAGCTCAAAAATGAAAAGATACGTATTAAATATATCCGACTTACAAGACATTGCCCCCCAGTTCAAAAGCGAAAGTGGAACCAAGATTCTCAAATACCTTTTCAACCTTTGCAAAATCAACGAGATCAATGCTTTGTACGATCGCTCCTGCGATTATCGGGGAGCAGCATTTTGCAATTCTATTATAGACGATTTGGACATCACTTGCCAAATCGACCACGAAGAGAAACTCGATAACTTACCCGAAGGTGCTTTCATCACGGTCTCGAATCACCCGTTCGGAGCGCTCGATGGCGTTATTCTCATTAAACTACTCGCCAATCGCCGCCCCGATTACAAAGTCATGGTCAATTGGATATTGAACCATGTCGAAGCCATGTCCGACAATTTCATTGCCGTAGACCCCTACTCCAATCCAGACAGACGAAAAGTCTCCCTCAATGGAATAAAAGAGGCTCTACTTCAAGCTAAAAACGGACATCCTCTCGGCTTTTTCCCCGCCGGGGCTGTCTCCAAACTAAGATGGGATCTTCGCATTGAAGATAGAGAATGGCAATCCAGTATAATCAGATTGATTCAGCAATTAAAGAAACCCGTCGTCCCCATTTTCTTTCATGGACATAACTCGCTATTTTATACGATATTAAGGATATTCAGTTGGAAAATGTGCGCCATGCGATTACCTGCCGAAGTATTCAAAAAAGAACACAAAACTATACGCATTTCTGTGGGAGACGCCATTTCCCCCGAAACGTTGGCTCAATACCCCACCATTAAAGAATTGGAGAAATTCTTAAAGCAAGAAACCTATAAATTGAAAAAACGATAATAACTATAAATTTACAAAGGAATCCGTTTTAGTGATTGTTACACTAAAACGGATTCCTTTTCTTCTGTCGTGGCAAAATCTCTACCTATAAAAAGGAGCCATAATCATACGGCTCCCGATTTCGCCCCGTTCAAAACCTATCCGAATTTATTCCTTTACCGGGATAAAAGTAAAATCAAACTCATAGGATTCTAACGGCAGCCAATAGACAGGCAGCACACCCGGTCCGCAAGTCGCAGTTCCTACCCCAGTTTGTGCAGCATCCACATGTACTGTCACTTCACCGTCAAAATTCAGGTCATTGATATGTGTAGCAGCTTCGATGTTTATATCCGAGTAAGGTAATACGCTAAACTGGAACGGTTTGTCGGAAATTATTTTCCAGCCACTACCCTTTTCTCCGGTTAACGCCAGCCAACGGGTATCTATGCGATTACCGGTAGACTGGGGCATCACATAATAATGAAACATAGCGAAAGGCGAAGTCTCATAAATTCCTATCTTCCCGGCAGCCCTATCTACATAGTTCTCAAAATCACCCCGACCCAAATAAGTCACATCGCAACAATTCGCCACAGGCATACGGAATGTCAATCCCACCCGAGGCAATGACTTCACGATAGCTGTATCGGGAGTAAAGACAGTATTTATCTTTAACATACCCTTCCGATCCAATGTATAGACAAAGCTCCCGGTTCCTATCTCATTGTCTTTTGCGTTGAGAACAGAAACATCGACCGTAAAACCATTCTTAGAGGGCTTTATCGATGTCACTTTCTGGGAAATTTTATCCAACCCCGCTTTCTTCCAAAGCATGCCTCCATGTTTGTCTTTTTTGTCATTCTCGGTCAAGGGTCGATATAGCGACAGTTCCACCGGTTGTGAAAGCCATTCTTCACCTCGATATTTATATGAAATCAATGCACCTGTCTCAGGAGAAACCGTAGCTGATACTTTATCGTTAAACCACGTATATCCGTCTCTTTCTAATTTTGTACCTGACGGTAAATCTATTTTTGCTTCATATTTGGAATTGGCAAGAAGTACAAACTGGTCATATGCCACTTCACAATTCGTGTCCACAAAAGCCGAGGCTTGATTAGGAGTCCAACTAAGATTCAGATAGGCCTCCTTCACATCACGAGGCAGTTTCACTTTCCCAAGAACAATCTCTACCGTCTCGTGCGGGGCACAAGCCGTTATCACCTCTCCCTGAGCCAATATGTTCCCGTTATCGGCGGTCACATTCCAATGCAAAGTATAATTTTCCAAATCGGTAAAGTCATACCAATTCTTGACCGTAACCGTCAAATTCTCATTATCTATCAAACGAGATTTAATATATTGATATACTTTTTTCACTGCAAACAAATGAGGATGTGGTTCCCGGACAGCATTTACCAACCCATTACAACAAAAACTACCAAAAGAGGGGACACCCTCGGGACCATAATCCCCTCCGTAGCTCCAATACCACCGACCGTCGGAATCTACCTCTCGGAAAGATTGATCCACCCAATCCCAAATACAACCGCCCTGAGCCATCGGTTCTGACTCGAAAACGTCCCAATAATCTTTCAATCCCCCCACGCTGTTACCCATAGCGTGAGCATATTCACAAAGAATGAAGGGGCGATAAATATCCGGTTGTGCAAGATAAGCCTTTATCTCGTCTATACTACGATACATACGGCAATAAATATCGGTATTGAAATTTTGTTCTGCCCGTTCATATTGTACCGGACGGTTAGTCTCCACCGATTTCAGCCACTCGTAAGTTTTCTCAAAATTAATCCCGTTACCGGCTTCATTACCCAACGACCAAATCGTAACCGAAGGATTATTCTTTGTCCGCTCATACATACGGCGGGTGCGGTCCATGTGTGCACTCATCCACGATGTATCCTTAGCCAAAGTCGCCGGACCGTACCCCATTCCATGAGATTCGATATTCGCCTCGTCTATAACATAAAGACCATACCGATCGCACAACTGATACCAATAGGAATGATTAGGATAATGGGCACAACGCACTGTATTGATATTATTTTGCTTCATCAGTTGTATATCTTTCAACATCAACTCTTTACTAACCGTACGGCCCTGTTCTGAGAACTCGTGTCGATTCACTCCTTTTACCAACACAGGGACTCCATTGATACAAAAACGACCATTCTTAATCTCAGAGGTTTTAAAACCCACGGGACACCCCGTCGTTTCTATTACTTGCCCCTGCTCGTCTTTCAAATCGACAACCAACGTATAAAGATAAGGATGCTCGGCATTCCACGGTTTAACATCAGGAATAATCGCATCAAACGATACGATACTGTCTCGCACCGGAGAACCGCCGTCCTGTGCGACCATTCGATGATCGGCATCGAATAATCCATAATGAACCGTTATGCCGTGTCGGCCTTTCAAACCACCTATATGCACGTCCAAAGAGAACTCCCCATCTTTATACAAATTTTTATCCAATGGAGAAACTACTTTATAATCGGCAATATACTCTTCGGGAGTGCTATACAGATAAACATCGCGTTCGATTCCACTTAATCGCCACATATCCTGACATTCGAGATACGCCCCCGCACTCCAACGATAAACTTCGACAGCGAGTGTATTCTCACCCTGTTTCACCTTATTAGTAATATCCCATTCAGCCGGAGTTTTGGAATCCTGATTATATCCCAAAAGCTCCCCATTGAGCCACACATAATAAAATGAAGTAACACCCTCGAAACACAAGACGATACGACGTCCTATCCAAGATTCAGGCAAAACGAATGTACGGCGATAAGAACCGACCTCATTATCCTCATAGGGAACAAAAGGAGGATTTTTCTTAAAATGAAACATCGGATCGTCAAACTCGTATGTCTCATTCACATATATAGGGATACCATAATTCTGGCATTCCCAGTTCCCCGGAACCTGTATATCATTCCAGCCACCGGTATAAAAGTCAGGACGGTAAAAATTCACCGGACGCTTATCGGGATTCCGTACCCAATTGAATTTCCACGTGCCGTTCAAGCTCATATAATAAGGAGACTGTTCATAGTCTTGTGCCCGCACGCTGTTTATATCCCCCTCTTTATACGGCCAAACATAAGCATGAGGAGCCAATTTATTCAAGCCTATGGCATATTGGCTCTGCCACTCCGGAGTCTCTACCCGAGCGAAAGTCTTTCCCAACGGGCACAACAACATACAAATCAAAAACAGGATATTATTTTTCATCATCTTATTCTTAAAATGGATATATTTCAACAAATTTTTTCCGTTATCATTTAAGCGGAAGAGCAACTCGCCCGTCTTTTATTTCCAATAATTTCGCTGCTAATTCTTCGACGACATCGGGGTATTGTTCGGCTACATTTTTCTGTTCTCCCAAATCCTTATGCAAATTGTACAACTGGGGAAGAGAACTGTTACCGGTTTCAATACCGACATTTTTATTGAATGGCTCTCCTTTTCCGGGTTCTATATACTTCCATTCGCCAGAAGTAATCGATAAATTATTTTGTGCATTCTGTTCAACCAAATAAGGACGCCCCTCGGCTTCTTTTCCCAACCACGTATCTAAATAATTCTCACTATCAGGAGCAGCCCCCTCGGGTAAATCGGTTCCCAGCAACGAGGCAAACGAAGCGAACCAATCAATTTGGCATACCAACGCATCCGAAACGGTCGGCTTCACTGTGTCTACCCAGCGAAGAATACAAGGGACTCTGGTCCCCGCCTCATAAGAACTATATTTACCACCCCTGAAAGGCCCTCCGGGTTTATGTTCTCCCAATAGTTCCACAGCCTTGTCTTTATATCCGTCGTCTACAACCGGGCCGTTATCGCTCGACAAGATAATAATTGTATTTTTATCTAATCCGTTTTTCTTCAAAGCCGATAAAATCTCACCCACACTCCAATCGAACTGCAACAAGACATCTCCTCTCGGCCCCATACCCGATTTCCCGGCAAAGCGTTCATTAGGTACACGGGGAACATGTGCATCCTGCGTGGCAAAATAGAGAAAGAAAGGTTCGTCCTTATGATTCTCGATAAACGAAACGGCTTTGCTTGTAAGCTCATCGGCAATTTGGTCGTCTTTCCATAATGCAGATTTTCCGCCTTTCATATATCCAATACGAGAAATGCCATTGACGATACTCTGGTTATGGCCATGCGAAGGATGCATAACCAACAAATCAGGATTCTTTTTCCCCGTAGGTTCTCCCGGAAAATTCTGCTTATAACTGACATAAATAGGATCTTCCGGATCAAGATTTACAACCGCCCCATTCTCTACAAATACACAAGGGACTCGATCGCCCGTAGCGGCCATAATATAAGAATAGTCAAATCCTATATCGGCAGGATTCGGCGACAACCGTTGATTCCAGTCTTGTGTCCCTTTTTCATCTCCGAGCCCCAAATGCCACTTACCGACAACCCCGGTAGCATATCCGGCATCTCGGAACATATCGGCCAACGTGTATCGTTCGGGACGGATAATCATTCCCGCATCCCCATCGGCAATACCCGTACCTTCCCTACGCCATGCATATTCGCCGGTCAACATCGCATAACGGGAAGGTGTGCTGGTAGCCGCAGCACTATGGGCGTTAGTAAATCTCACTCCCTCGGTAGCCATGCGTTGCACGTTCGGGGTATTTATAGTCTTAGACCCATTACAACTTAAATCGCCATAGCCTATATCGTCGGCATAGATGAACACGACATTCGGACATTGCGGCATCTCCACGTTCCCTCTCTTTTCGGCTTGTCCCGAAATTGGGAGTGCCATTAACGGTAATATCAACGGTATCGATTTCATATCTATTTTTCTACTAAAATAAACATATTTTTTTACACTTTCCCTCGAACAGGCTATTTATTTACAACCGGAGAAAAAAGTATTAATTATTTTAATTTACAATCAACTCATCGAAATACATCCATATCTTCTGATCCTCACGTATATCTCCGATGGGACAAAGTCCGGGATTTTCCATTTCGAGCTTCAAGTATCGGGCATTCAAATCCAACCCACTGAAAACGGCATCTTCCACCGCTGTACGATTCTTAAAAATATCCTCCTGAGAAAAAGTAATCTCTCTTACCGGAACGAATGTTTTTTTATTGTTCGATACAGATAACCGAATTAGCGAAGGTTTATGAACGGCCATTCCAGAGTTAGTGATACACCCTATACGAACTTCTTTCACCGGAGTCCTTTTTCCCATATCCAGAACAAACGATGCATCTTCGTCATACCACCCGGCCCATTCAAAATCGGTATGACGCAAACTGCCTCTAACACCATTGGTCAACACATATCGTTTTTCATTTGAAGCCAATACCTCTTTTCCCGTAGCCTTGTTCCACTGTAAATCCAGGAGCAAAGTCTCCCCCATCTTCTCTCCGTTCATGAAAGTCGCGGCTTTCATACAGGTCGTACTCTTTACCGTCAAGGGAGAAGCGTAAAGACTCGACGATGCGACAGGTTCTGTTCCATCTTCGGTATATCGGATTTCTACATCAGGCCTAATACACGAAAGCTCCACCATCAATTTTTTCCCCTTTGGGGTAACCTTATGATCTATATTGTACATCGAGCGGGCACAAGTAATATCCATTGCCTCGATATGAGGCAAAACCTTATCGATCCTTTTCAAAAAATCGGGCCAGTCTTTTGTCCCTTTTTTTGCCCAAGCGATGTCAGACAATGCCAATAACCGAGGGAATAACTGATATTCCACATCATCGGGAGAATTACAAAATTCTGTCCACATAGATGCCTGTACCCCCATCAACAAATCCTCATAAACAGGGTTCCATTCCTCTTGAACCGGCTCATAAGTATATACGTCTTTTAATGTATTATTTCCGAAATAAGTCAAAGGCTCAAACCACTGAGGCCCCTGATAGCGGATAAAGTAAAGAATCCTAGCAGGCGTCATAATAAACCGATGCCCTTGTGCGGCAGCTTTCAACGCCGCTTTTCCAAAACCTTGCCAACCATAAATAATCGCACCTTCGGGCAATGTGCTGTTCGTTAATTCGTCCCAGCCCATCACTTCTTTACCCTTGCTCCTTACATAATTGCTCATACGAGTCATGAAATAGCTCTGCAACTCCTCGGTATGTTCTATATGCTCGGCCTCCATGCGAGCCCGACATTTCGGACACTTCGCCCAATTTACCTTCGAGGCTTCGTCTCCCCCCAAATGAATATACTTGGAAGGAAACAGTTCCGACACTTCGTCAATTACATCTTCCAGAAACGAAAAGACACTGTCATTACCGGCACAATAAACGATCTCTGAATTTTTACCACCGATACCGGGCAACACACCGATAAAACGATCTACGACCGGACATGCCAATTCAGGATAAGCAGCCAATGAAGAGTTCGTATGAGCCGGCATCTCTATTTCGGGAATAATCTCGATTTGCCGTAATGCGGCAAATCGAATAATCTCTCTCATATCGTCCTGAGTATAATACCCTCCGACAGAGACAGGTTCGCCTTCCTCTTGATTCCTACGATTTGGAAAAGGCTCGTCGCGTTTCACCCGCCAAGCTCCCACTTGCGTCAATCGCGGATATTTTTTTATCTCCAATCGCCAACCGTTATCATCGACCAAATGCAAATGTATCTTATTTATTTTCAAAAACGAAGCTGCATCTATAATCTTCAATAAATTGTGCTTAGGCATGAAATACCGCGATACATCTATCATAAGCCCCCGATAACCGAACCGAGGACGATCGTTAACAGTCATCACAGGGATTTTATACTCCATCGTTCTATTCTGCTTCTTGCCCTCTACCACACCTGCCGGCAATAGTTGGCGTAGCGATTGTAAAGCATAAAAGAATCCGGCATCGCCCGCAGATTCTATTAGAATTTTTTCCGAGGTAACGATCAAATTATATGCCTCATCGGGCAAAGACGTAACTGTTTTCAATCGTACATCGGCCGTTTCGGAACCGATCATAATGCTAGGTATAAAACCGGTCTGCCGCCCCAATAGAGTTACAAAGTCGGATACCATACGTAACTGAGATTCATTTTCAACCCCGAACTTCATATCGGCATTGAAATAGAAATATCCCTCTCCTACTGAATACTCTGCTGGAACCGGAACCACAGGTAAAAAGGTATTTGCGACCGGAGCTCCTATACAAAAAGATGCACAAAACCAAAAAGAGCCTAAGACTAACGCTTTTCTTATCTTCATATCAACCATTCACCGTTTTATTCATTCACCAATAGGAAATTCTTTCAAAATAGGGTCGTCATACTGGACTTGCAGTCGCTTCAACTCTTTCATCAAATCGGCTGTAACCTGCTCGGTTCCCTCTTGTCCGAAAATATTGTGCATCTCCATCGGGTCGTTTTGCAAATCATACAACTCCCACACATCTATATCGTTATAGAAATGTATCAATTTATATCTATCGGTCCTAACGCCGTAATGACGTTTTACCGCATGCTCTGCCGGATATTCATAGAAATGATAATACAGAGAAGTTCTCCAATCGGCAGGCGACTCTCCTTTTAGCAACGGGAGCAACGACACACCCTGTATATCGGAAGGAACAGAAACACCCGCCAGTTCGAGGAATGTCGGAGCATAATCTATATTCTGCACCAATTGAGGTATGTCTCCTCGCTTATCAAAGCCTTCTGGAAGACGCATAATCAAAGGGGTACGCATTGACTCTTCATACATGAAGCGTTTATCGAACCACCCATGCTCTCCCATATAGAACCCTTGATCCGAAGTATATACGACAAGCGTATTATCGAGCAATCCTTCCTTTTCCAAGTAGTCAAGTACCTTTCCCACATTGTCGTCCAATGACTTCACCGTCTTAGCATAATCCCGCATATAACGTTGGTATTTCCAACGTACCAAGTCTTCACCCTTCAAATCATCTTTATAAAATTTATCGATAATAGGAGTATAAAATTTATCCCATACAGCTTTCTGAGCCGAATCCATACGCCCATAAAATTGTTCGTATAACGACTTTAAAGGAGTTTCCTTATCAGATCGCTGCATTTTCAAATCGTAAATCAAATCCATATCCTTTGCAATACTCATTTCTTGCGAAGCGGCAGCCAAACGACCATCATAAGTATCGAAGAAATTTTCGGGATAAGTAAACTCCTTATCTTCATATAAATTCAAATCGCAAGTATCGGCCATCCAATTGCGGTGTATTGCTTTATGATGGATAAAAAGACAGAAAGGTTTACTTCTATCCCTCTTGTTTTGTAACCAATCGAGACTCTCGTCTGTGATGATATTGGTCACATATCCCCTTTTATTCACGGTATCATTTGTCTGCGTAATAAAATCGGGATTATAATAATCGCCTTGACCCGGCAGAATTTCCCAAAAGTCGAATCCCGTAGGCAATGTTTCCAAATGCCATTTCCCGACAATAGCGGTTTGATAACCAGCCTGCTGCAACAGTTTCGGCATGGTCTGCTGAGTTCCATCAAATTTACAGGTCGTATTATCGGTAAACCCGTTTTTATGACTGAACTTCCCGGTCAACATACAAGCCCGGCTCGGCCCGCTGAGCGAGTTAGAAACAAAACTGTTGGTAAACCTCACTCCATCTTTCGCTATGCGGTCGAGATTAGGAGTCTCTATATACCGTGTGTCATAACAACTCATCATCTGAGACGTATGATCGTCGGTCATAATATAAACGATATTCAATGGTTTCTGTCTACTTTGACAAGAAACGAGACCACCCAATACAGCAAAAGAGGCCGCCGTGTAAAAGAAATTAGGACTGATCGATTTCATAAGCAACGGTATAATATTATATAATTTTATATGACACAAATATAGCACAGGAATACAATTTACGACACATCGAATCGTGTACGAAAGTATTCCACAAAACACTTTGTAAAATAATGAATGCCCGGAAAAACCGAGTCATTCATTATTTATACGGTATATCAATATCCGAAGTTTTGATCTGCGGCCGACAATCCGTCGTTAGCACTTAATTCGGAATGAGGAATCGGTAAATGCAGATTCTTTTTCAAGAAACTCTCGTCGCTCACTTTTCCATAGAACGTCGCATCCTCCCCGAAATAACGATCTCTAAACCTTTGATCCGGATTGTTGTGTTGAGCCTCTCCTTCACAATGCTCGTAAGTTATATCATGACGGTTCACGATTTCCAATGCCATTTTCAAAGTCTCCGTTCCCCCTCGACGTATATCGAAATACATCTCAGGCTCGGCAGCCAACTCAAACAACCGTTCATAAAATATTTTCTTACGCATTTGGTCTTTGGACAATCCACTGGGAAAGTCAACCGGTTGCGAAGCTTCTGGCGAAACCGAAGTACGCGCCCTTCTCAAAACCTCATTTACCAGATTGGCCGCTCTATCCGTTTCATCTAATTCGTTATACACATCGGCCATTAGCAACAAAAAGTCGGCATAACGGTACAATATGATATTGTTGTTGCTCTGTTGCGCTTGACAATTAAAGTCGATCTGTTTTTTCCACAAAGGCCACCCGGCATGATCCCCCACCGACGTAGCAAACTGTCCCACCAAATTAACGACGTTCTTTTCGCCTGTCGTCGTATTCTCGGTGTAAAACTGTTCCTGCAAAACCGTCAATTCCTCTACGGTAGGGTTAGTAGGATCGGCCATCTGGTCATACGGGATATAAGCAACTGCATCCGCTACACGGCTCGTCGATTTGGTCTTATACGTCTTATATGGATAAGTATATACCGAATCACTTATCAAGTGATAAGAACTGCCGTTTTTCACATCGTACCACCGAGTCAAAAACGTAGCATCATACCGAGGATCTCCCGGATAAGTTCCACGGAACAGATCGTGAAATGCTTTGGTCGAACGGATACGCTGATAAGCTGTACCCTGCGATGCATTGTCGGCAGCAAAAATCCAGTTCAATCTATTCCAAGAATAATCCGACGAAGTGGTAAAATTCAACTGGAAGATAGATTCCGGCGAATTCTGTACATGGTTTACAAAAAGATCGGAATAACGGCTCTGCAATGAATACTTTCCATAAACCAAATCGCACCAGAATTTAGCATCTGCTAAGTAATCAGCTTTGCGGTCGGCCAAATCGGGATTACACGAAAGCATCCAATTCAGTTTGGCCAAATAAGCGGCAACTCCCAACTTATCGATATATCCGTCAACGTGTTCGCCATTCTCCGGCAAATTGTCATACGCATACTTCCAATCGATGAAAATCTGGCCGACAACGTCGATAAAAGACGATTTCGGTTCCGAAATCGCATCATGCGCCGACGGTTCGATCCGCAAAGGAACATCACCCCACATCATAGAGAGATAGTAATAACACAACCCGCGAATAAACGAAGCCTGCGCCGTGTAGTTTTCTTTCAGATCTTCACTCAACGAACCGTTATTCATATTCACGATGAAAGTATTACATTCCTGTATAGCTTTGTACAACCCTCGCCAAGCCCACAGCACGGCATCACCGGCCGTAGTGGCATTCAACGAAGCGTAACGGTCCGGTTCCGAACCATTTGTCTGCGACCACGAGAGCCCCGATGACCCCACTGACATTTCATAAACACCCTGTCCGAAACAGTCTTGTGTCGTCAAATAGCCATAACAAGCATCCAAAGCCTGCTTAGCAGTCTCTTCCGAATCGAATATAACGGTATTATCCACAGAGTACTTGGGATTCTCGTCGAGCCAGTCTTCACAAGAAGAGAAAGTGACACCCGTCACTATTCCCAAGACAATTATATATTTTAGCGATTTCATAAATTACTATATATTAAAATGAAACATTCAAACCAAATATAAACGACCGAGCATGAGGGAACGAACTCATATCCACTCCCGGACGTAAACCATCGAATGCAAAAGAGTTAACCTCAGGATCGTAACCACTGTAATCGGTTATAATAAAAGCATTTTTAACCGATCCGAAAATATTGATCGAATTAAACCCGATCTTTTTCATCACCGCCTTCGGCAAATTATACGAAAGGGTAATATCGGTACAACGCAAGAAACTGGCATCCTCTACATAACGATCCAACACAGCCGGCGTAGGCAATGTATAATTTACTCTCGGATAAGCGTTCGAACGGTTTTCGGCAGTCCACGCACCTACCCAAGCCTCGGTTCGCAAGTTGCCGCCCGTACGGTTCGGGATTGCTTGGTAACGAATATTCGTATTGATCATATCCTTCCCGTGCACTCCATTAAATTGAGCCGAAAGACTCAGACCGCGCCAAGTAAAACGAGTTTGGAAACCGTAGGTAAAATCGGGATTCGGGTTACCGATAATCACACGGTCATCGGTATTGATCACACCGTCTCCGTTCTGGTCTATGATTTTAATATCACCAGCCTGAGGCGCTCCACCCGTACTTAAATCTTGCGTTACATTATACGAACCGCCATTTGCCGGCAAATCTTCTTCCTGAACGATTCCATCGGTTTGATAACCCAAGAATAACCCCGGCGCATGTCCTACCCAGAACAAGTGTGCATTCCCGAAGTGGTTACCCAACGAGTTTCCTTCATAAGCCAATATATTCTCATACACGCCGAAATTACCTCTCGAAACACCCAGACTATTGATCTTCGGATTATTTTTCCCGATATTTCCCCCGAACGTCCATGTAAAGTCTTTCGTTTGGATAATATCGGCTTCGAGACTGAATTCGATACCTCGGTTCAACAAATTCCCCGAATTATAATAAATGCTCGGGAAACCGGCCGAAGGAGGCAATACTCTGGAAATGAGCAAATCTCTCGTCTCTTTATTATAAAAGTCGAACGACCCTCTCAACCTGTTTTTCAATACCCCGAAATCCACACCGACATTCCACGACTCGGTCGTTTCCCAAGTCAAACCTTCGTTCTGTAATTTATCGACAGCCATAGCGAGAACCTTGTCACCCACAGCATTAGCATAGTCTATAATTTGGCTATAATTCGAGAAACTACTATACGGATCGATAGCCGAGTTTCCGGTCTGCCCATATCCCACTCTCACCTTAAACTGGTCGAGCCAATGCACATTATCCTTTATAAAATCTTCCTGTTCCATACGCCATGCCAATGAAAAAGAAGGGAAATATGCCCAACGATGTCCACGGGCGAAACGACTCGAACCATCGGCACGGAACGATGCCGTCGCCAGATAACGACCTTCGAGGAACGACATGTTCACGCGTCCCAGATAAGAGAGTAACTGATAGTCTCTTTGTACGGGTTCGAGGTAAGATATGCGTTCGGCCATGTGCAATCCGTCTATACCGAAACTCATATTGGAGAACTGACGGCCCTGTGTTCTCTTATTCAGATAATTGTAATCGTCATAAGTAATAGCCCCGGTTACATCTAAATCGAGAATACGGTCGAACGTATGATGATAATTCAACATATTCTCGACAGTGATATTATTTTGACTCAAATCGGTGATACCCAAAGAACCTTTATCGTTATTCCCCCGGAAAGTCTCCGTGCCAAACCAACGAGCACGATATTCGTCCCTCAAATTGCCACCTGCACGAAGATTATATGTGAGGCCTTTCCATATTTTCCACTTCAAGTCCATCGAAGCACGAAAGGCGTTCTCAGTCGTTTGGTCGTCATAATCATTCAACCAACTGAATACAGTGATCCTCTTCTCCATACCGTTCGTACCACTCAACGAAGGGTCATCGGCGGGATACTCAAACGGTTGGGAAGTAATAGCGGTTACCGATACCGATCCTTGTGCACCACCGTTGGCATTGCTACCCGACATCATATCGTTCTTTTTCAACGACCCGCTTAACGACAAATCCACCGATACGGTCTTCGACAAGTCCATCGACAAATTCGCACGTAAGTCTCCCTGTTGTAAACCGGTCTGTTTCACAATACCGTTGATATCTTTGAAAGAGGCCGACACAAAATAACGTACCTTGTCGGAACCACCGTTCACCGAGACCGAATAATTCTGTGAGAAAGCCGTACGATAAATCTCGCGCTGCCAATCCCGTTCCTGTAATACGCGATACGAAGCAGGGTCGGTCTCGTCGTATTTTCCACCCGAGAAAATATAACGCACCTCGTTCCCCGATTTGAAGAACTGGCGATCGTCGGGACCAGACTGAGCATTCCGGTAATCGACATAGTCGTTCAAATTCAACATATCGTACAATCGAGTGGCATTCGCAACAGTAAAGTTAGCATTCACGTTTATGCGAGGTTTACCGCTCTTTCCTTTTTTAGTCGTAATCAATATGACACCATTAGCACCCCTCGAACCATATATCGCTGTGGCCGAGGCATCTTTCAAAATTTCAATACTCTCTATATCCGCAGGATTCAAACTGCTCAACGGATCGGCCGCGGTTTGATAATCGTCATCGCCGAATGCAGAAGCGGCGAACTCACCCGTAGAGGCCTGAGGAATATTATCGATCACATATAACGGTTGGTTATCGCCACGTAACGAACTGGCTCCACGAATCGTTATAGAGGTAGCGGCTCCCGGAGTCGTGTTGGTAGACCCTACCACCAAACCGGCAACTTTACCTTGTAACAAGTTATCGAGAGTCACGCTCTTCGAAGCGTCCATCTCATCGGGACGTATCGATGCGATAGCTCCCGTCACATCGCTTTTCTTGACACTACCGTAACCCACTACGACCACCTCGTCCAGCAACTGGGCATCGCCTTGCAGAACCACATTGACAACGGTCTTATCACCTACCTTAACTTCTTGTTTCTGATAACCCACGTAAGAAAACACGAGTACAGCATTCTTATCCGGTACAGAAATCGTATAATTTCCGTCCAAATCGGTTGCCACAGCTTTTGTCGTACCTTTCGCCTGTACAGTAACGCCCATCAATGGTTCAACATCGTCACGGACATTACCCCGAACGGTTATACTTTGTGCGTATGTAATTTGCATGCCCGACAGCATGACAATCACAACAGACAAAGCCTGTCTAATCATATCCTTTATTTTCATGTAATTATATTTTAAGATACTTATTTAATCCTGAACTTAAAAACATCTACTCCCTCCGACGACCTCACCCGAGCGATATACACACCCGGAGAAAAAAGATCGGTCGATATGGCATATTGCTTTCCCGAGATTCTTTCGTCCCGAAAAAGGACACCCGAAGCCGAGAAAAAAGCAACCTGCGATAAATCGGCATCCGATGTCGAAAGCACTACTATTTCCCCCGACCGGTCATTGCAAATAAGATTGGTCTTTTTTTTTCCTTCTTTCGATAAAACCGGCAGTGAAGACACCCCATCTGTCCGAGTGATTAGTGTATCTACATTGGCCGAAATAACCGAGTTCGCAGCACGAATCAAACTCAACGGGTTGGAAACTGCCACATCGTTCCCCATGTCAAAATACATGACCGTACCGCTATTCTGTTCGAGAATGAAGTTCATCTTGTCCTTTACGCAATCGACTCCATTAAAAGTATAAGAAAACCCCGACATAGTCGCCATATTCGCATCGGTAGACAAATCGGGATTGGCGGCTACGATATTTTTATATCCTGTAACGTTGCTTCCTGTCGTCGCCGTAGTAGGATAAGACATACCTATTTTTTCTTTCGGAAATCCCCACGACACAAATCGATTGTACGCCGAAACATAATTATCATACGAAAACCAAGTCACCTGAGGCCCGTAAATCTGGAACGTATAATAATCGGGCATGTCGATCCACTTCGTAGGCAGAAAATAAGCTACCGGATGCAACGAAACACTGAACACTTTACCCTCGGGAATAACAGCACGCAAAGCCTCTACCATCGGGCCATATCCCGAAGTCCACCTTGAATCGCCGCTATACAACCACTCGAAATCGACATCTATGCCGTCGCAATAAGGCAGCAACTCGGCAACGTCCGCAGCCAATCGTTCGCGCCATGCGGCATCCGAAATATGCGAAGGCCACACCTTGTTCCCGTTCTCACTGTCGGAAGAAATCAAACCCAAACGTATCTTGAAGCCCCTGTAACCATCATACATTTTCCTAATCTGAGACAACAATTCTTTCCAGCTCCGAGTGTTTTTCCCGGGGTTATCCACATCATCGAATTGCCAATACGACAACAAATAAATAGCTCCGTCGCCACCGCTGGGAAAAGTGAGGTCGCCAGACGTTCCGGCGGCATCCTGTGCTATCTGGGAGCTTGTCCGGGCATTTCCCCAAACCGTTACCTCGTCGATGTATCCTTTGAAATTCTCCCCGATAACAGCATCGGCCGAAGTATTCATAAATGTAAAATCGTCTACATTGGGTATCGTCGTAATGTTATTGGCATAAGTTTGACTTGCTCCGCTATCGGTAAACAGACGAATACGGGATATAGCCCGACCGGTCGTCGAGACGATAGACACGGCAATATGTTCCCACCCTGCGGCAGTGAGCGCATTCTCAAAATTATACGTATAACCGTTGATTCCTACCAACAATTCCTTCTTCGACTCATTGCCCAATTTTATGGAAAACTGATTGGATTCATCGCTCTTATTAAAAATCGCTGCCCCCGTTTGCCATTCTTCAATAGAAATCCAAGCCTCGATAGTAGCGTAATTCATTGCTGGAAGCCCGCCGGTATTCTGCAAAACTTCTTCGCTCACATTCATGCCAGCGCCTTCGCCATTCAAATGAAGGACTCCGTTTCGCCCTTCATATTCGGCCACATACGAAGCATTGGACAGCACACCTTGATTATCGGGGTAAGTCATCGTCACTGCTCCGGTATAGCCCGACACTTGCGCATCGAGAAATATCAAATCATTAGTCATCAAATGCATATCCCTATCTATCTGCAAACGGTCACAATGACGCACGAAAGAAGAATAACCCGTTACCACTCTATATTTAAAGTAATCGTTATCGATAACGGCTTCACGCGTCACATTCGTGGGTTCGCCATGATGTGCCAATTTATAGTCCACAATATCTTCGCACTGGTCTTGGTCAAACTTGTAATAAAACAGAAGATCGTCATATTTCGGGTGGAATTTGTTCACCGTATTACGGAACATCAGGTTCTCGGGTTCAGCACCCGGCATCTCCGTTTTCCAGAAACGGAATTCGTCGATACGTCCTTTAAAGTTTTCTCCTATGACAAATGGCTCCGATGTCTCAGGAATAGCTGCTCCACCGGCAGCAGCAATCCACTTTTTCTCACCATTAGTCCACACATCGATTCCATTGGCAAATGCCGAAATGGTAAGTTGCGTCCACGAACCTATCGGCAAATCGTTCGCTACGATAAATTCTTGTGTCGCTGTTTTATAAATCAACTGCCCCGAGGTTCCGAACCGTAAAGAATATTCTTCGTCTCCGTTTCCTCGTTTAAAAACATAAGCATTTTCCACCCATTCGGACGGATTCACCAAACACTGAACCGAATAAAGATCCAAATTATTTAAGTCCGATATAGTTCCGCAATCGACTTTTCCGTCACCATTGAAGCGTAACGCAAAATTTGTAGTCTGTGAAAACAGCGAACCATAAAAAAACGAACTGAAAAGAATAAGCAAAAGAATCCTCGTTTTCATGCATATTTTATTTAAGAGTATAACAAAACAAAGAAAAATAAAGCCGAGGAAATTTATCCTCGGTTTTATAGGTCTCATTTATAAGTTATTAAAGCACGACTTTCGATGCTTTGTTTCCATATTTCACCACATAAGCACCGCGAGACATCGGAACTTCCACGAACGAATCGGTTACCTTCACGGTTTTCACCAATGCACCGTTCAACGAATAGATAAATACCTCGGTCCCGAAGTCTATATCATTCAAATAGATATACTGACTATCCCATGCCACGAATCCGTTGGTTTCACCGATCGCGTCGATGCCGGTAGCAGGTGATCCATTCGGGGTATCCCAACCATCGAAATTCACAGGATCGAACTCAGGGCATTCTCCGCTCGGATTAGCCGTAAATTGTATCGTTGCGATATAAATGGCTCGATTGCCCAAGTGTCCTCCGGGAATATTGTACCGTATCCGCAAGGGAATCCTATCGTCGCCTGTAATGCCGGCAATATTCAAATCGGCATATATCGGCCACCATTTCGTATCGATCGAACTGTAAGTAGTAGTTTCGGGGAGTGGTACATTGGTCGTTGCCCCTCCGAAATTCCAAACAGAAATCTTATAATCCGCAGTTATAGGATCTCCTACGACTTTCGACACGAAATGGAAACGCACCGGAGTATTAACCGGGAAATCTTTTCGTGTAAACATACTGATATTTATATACCCGGCCAAAGCATCGGCGGCTGACAACTTGGGTTCTTCCGTACTGCCGTTCCCTTTTATCAACAACATATTTCCATAATCCGAAGCAACGATGTGACACCCTTTATTAAAACCGGCCACACTGGCATCTTCACTTTGAACTTGACCTCCGGTCAGCACGACAGTTCCATCTTCTTTCAACTTCTCGTCAGGATAAGGTTGAACAGGATTAGCGCCGTTCTCCGAATGGTGAACAAATTCATACGAACCGACCGCTTGATCGGCAAATTTCAAATGACCGGGAGTAACATCTTCATCGGCAGCCCATGAATAATTAGCACCCAGCAAACATAAAGTCGAAATAAGTAATGCTTTCGTTTTCATACATACAAGAATTAAGAAATTAAACAATAAAATAATTTGCTTTCACGAATGCAAATATAAAAGCACCCCCAACAAAGGCATGTTCGAAATTGTCTAAATCATTTTCGAAATCGTCTAAAACAAGTATAACAGGCTATTGAGAAAAAACAAAACGTTTGAAATTAAACCGATGGCTCGTTCCTTTTCTGCTCTCGGTACTCCCGAGGAGTCATCGATGTAAACTGCTTGAAGCAGGTGCTGAAATAACGAGCATTGGAAAACCCGATACGCTCCGATACCTCTGCGATCGGGATATCGGTATCGGTAAGCAATCTCATGGCTTGCTCGATTCTTATACGATTGATTAAATCGTTCACGCCTAAACCTGTCAATGCCTTCACTTTGTTATACAAAGAAGCTCTGCTCATGCCCATTTCGACCGTTAAATATTTCACATCTAAATCGGAGTTATCTATATTATCCAACACCAGCTTATTCAATTTCAACAAAAATTGTTCGTCAGCATTACTGAATGTCTGGTTTTTAGGCATGATAGAAACCTGTACGGCATCGCGATAATAGTTCTTTATTTGCTCCCTATTCCATAACAAATTGCGTATAACAGTCAAGAGCACATCATCATCGAATGGCTTGGCAAGATAAAAGTCTGCACCCAGTTTATATCCGGCTGCGAGGCTATCGGGGTTATCCCGTGCAGTGAGCAAGATAACCGGGATATGACTGATTTGAATATCGCTCTTCAACAAACGACAAAATTCGAATCCGTCCATGTGGGGCATCATAATATCGCAAATCACCAAATCGGGTTGGTACTGATGAACGACATGCAAACCGTTCACTCCGTCATCGGCCGTATAAATTTGTTTAAAAACACCGGAAAATGAAGTTTTAATAAAAGAACGTATATCCATCTCGTCATCGATAATGAGAATAGAATAATCTTGGAGAGGAAAATCTTTTTCGGGAACTGTCGTCTCCGGCATATCGGTTGCATATCCTATATCGTTCAAATACATACCCGGAGCACATGCGACATCTTCATCGTTATATGCCAACGGTAACTCAAACCAAAACGTGGCCCCTTTGTCCTCGTTATTGTATGCACCTATTTCCCCGCCATGCAATACCAGCAGAGTCTTAGAATAAGACAGACCTATACCGCTGCCGCTCAACCGGTGATCTCCCTGATAGAACCGAGTGAATAAATGGGATAGGTCACTCTCGTTCAATCCTATTCCGTGATCCTTGACAGAAATGCGCACACAACTTTCTCTACGTTCGGTGAAGACCGTTACCACAGTTCCTTCCTCACTGAATTTAAATGCATTCATCAACAGATTGGACAATACGATCTCGCATTTCTCTCTATCGAAAGAGATTTTATCTATCGTCTCATCGGGATTAAAAAGAAGCATTATTTTCTTGGACTCGAACTCTTCCGAAAAATCCCCGATGACAGCCCTTACCCACTCATTCAATGAATAAGGAGCCAAATGCAATGCTTCATATCCCACCTCCATACGCCGCATATCGAGTACCATATTGATGATATTGCGCATACGACGGGCCTGTTTGAAAATCTGCATTAACTGTGTTTTCAGCATATCATCGACAGTGCCGCTCTTTAAAAGTCGCTTTAACGGAGCATAAATCAAAGTTAAAGGAGTTCGAAGTTCATGACTAACGTTGATCAAGAACCTTACCTTATCTTCATACACTTTACGTTCCCTCTCTTTCATTTCGAGTTGCAACCGGGAATTTTTTCTTTTTACAGTGTAACTTATCATCAAATAGCACAAACCGGCCGCTACAATCACCACGAGAGCGATAAACCAAAACGATTTCCACCACGGTGGAACAACCTCTATTTGTAATATGCACCGGGATTGGCTCCAACCGCCGTCTTCCGTACTACACGAAGCCATTACCCTATATGTGCCTGCCGGCAAAGTATATAAAGTCAGAGTATGGTCGTAAGTTTCTATTTCCGATCGACCGAGGCCTTCGATGTTGAACCGGAACATCTTCTTCCTGAAAATATCCTTCTCCCGTACCATCGTCTTCAAAGTGAGCGAAGTATAATTCCATGCAACACGCAAGCTCCGGTCTGTATCGCCCATTTTGTTCATCACCGATTTTCCATCGAGAACGACATCAGACAACTCGACCGACGAAGGAGAGAGGGAATTGTACTCCTTGTATATTTCCCGATCGATATGTAAAAGTCCAGTTACACCGCCCATATAAATGTGAGCTCCGTCCCGAGTTACCAAAGTAGATTTATGCAAATATTCGTTAGGTATAGCGCCGTCGGATTCGCCGTAAATAAAAAATTTATCCTCGCCTATGGAATATCGGAAAAGCAGACCGTCGGCGCCTAACCACAGATATTGATTGGCATAGGCAACCGAAGTCACCTCCCTAAACATATTTGTTTTTATTTCGTTCAACGCCCGGGTATTCACATCGTAGTGGAACAGCCCCTTGTCGGTCCCTATCCAAAAGTTTCCTTCGTCGTCCCTACAAGCCGCATTGATGACCGCTTTTGAACCGAAAGCAAGAAGACACACAGCAGCATTCTCCGCATGGTCGAGCCGCAAGATATAATTGCGGCCAAAAAGATAGGTAATATCCTTATCGGAATAAAACCGCTGAACCGTACCGTAATACCGAGACGAATCGGCAACATGCGCAATGGTAAAAGAGCCTGTCGATTTATCATAAGTATATATCTTGTCCGCAAATAAATGGATTTTATCGGTATCGAAATAATCGACATTGACCGATATGCCCGAATGTATAATCTCCTCGTTACGCCTATCGTTCAATAAAGTAAAAGGCCTTAAATTACCCGTACGTTTATCGAACAAATATAACCCTTTGGAAAAAAAATACATCAATAATTCTCGCTCGTTATAACGGGTTATCGAGGCAACTTTATATCCGTAAGTATTGGGATAGTGGGTAAATCTATTGCTCTTCGGCTCCAAACGGTTCAGTCCCCCGCCATCGGTCCCGACCCAGATAATTCCGTCCTCATCTTCATATAAGCACAATGCCGTTTTATCGCTCATGCCGTAATGATTGCCCGGAGAAACATCGCGATACGTTCTCATATGTACCTCTTTGATGCCGAATAATCCACCTCGTATCGTTCCGGCCCACATATTGTCGTCCCTGTCCTTATATAAACAAAATACCGAACTATACGGAAATGAATAGATATTGCCGGGCGTATATCGAATATTGGAAAAAGTCTCGTCTTTCAAGTTCAAGATACTGATTCCACCGCCATCGGTAGCCAGCCATAAAGAACCGTCCCGCTCTTCTATATCGAGAATCACATTATTGGTTAGATCTGAGTTCGACACATCGTAATGCTTTTGTTTTCTACCGCCGTCGATATACCGGTCGAGCCCCTTGCCATAGGGCGAAATCCACAAATCTCCCTGGGTATCGACTTTGACCGACATAATCTCTTTCTCCTTACAGAACGTCGGTCGTTCTATTTCCCCTGTACGGCAGTCCAATAGCCACAATCCGTTCCATCTCGACGATAATACCCAGCAATGCTCCGACCACGGTATCATGTGATTGAAAAACGCGTATGACTTATCTTTCCACCGAACAGGAACCGTATCCATGACAGCCCGGTGATAATCCCATCGGTATATTACTCCCCTTCCTCCCAAAAAAAGAGCATCGTCAGTCAACAAATAAGAATGAGCCTGCAAAGCCTTCTGCCTCCAAAGAACAGTCTTGAAATCGTCGCTTTCCCGCTGATAAACACATACACCCTTATCGGTCGAAATCCAAATATTATGACGGGCATCCTCAACAATGAAATGAACTAAATTGCCCGGTAAAGAAGCGGCTGAATCGGGAACAGACGAATAATTCTTGAACTCGTGATAATCGAAACGACTTATCCCCGACTTCGTCCCGACCCACAGAAAACCATCGTGGTCGAGCATGATAGAACGCACAAAATTTTGAGAAAGCCCATCTTGTTGGGATAATTGTTTGAAATAAAAATTGGGAGCCGCTTCGACAATAACTGTCTCACACGCTATAATACCTGCGATTAATAAGAGATAAATATAAAGCAAGCGTCTTCTCATACAAAACAAAAATTCAAAAATAAAATACGGCGACAGCGAGTTTCCTCAATGGTTTTATCACCCCGATTCCGATATCCTAAATATCTCTTCCCGGTGTCGGTTAGATTAACCTCTGTAATCTAAATAACTAGCCATATACAAATATATTCCTCTCTCTCTAAATTTCAAAAACGATTTCATAGAATGATATCAATCAAAAACAAAATTATGAAAATCTTGATGTCTTTCGATATATTTTCACGAGAATTTCCATACCACATTCGGAATAATGAATTTTAAAGCAAACAGAAATTCTATCCTATTCCCAAAGAAATAAAAGAATTACAATTCTCTTAAAAAGTTCAAATAAGTCTCTATACCGATAAAATCTCGCCGATAAATCACATTATCGCTTTGCCCGACAAATAGAAAAATATGTATCTTTGCATAAAATGCAGAAATAGCATCGGTTCAGTTTGGAAAACGAATCTATTCATTTCGTTCTGCATTTACTTTTCGCTATATTTGTAAATACATTTTTATTAGAAAACAGATGATTCCGGCAGAAATACAGCAAACCAAACAACGATTCGGCATTATAGGAAATGCTCCGGGTCTGATTCGAGCCATTACAAGAGCTCTACAAATCGCACCTATCGATTTGGCTGTGCTTATTACCGGAGAAAGCGGTGCGGGAAAAGAGTTCTTTCCACAGATTATACATGCCAACAGTTCCCGAAAGCATGGAAAATATATTGCCGTAAACTGCGGAGCGATACCCGAAGGAACCATAGATTCCGAATTGTTCGGGCATGAAAAAGGAGCTTTTACTGGCGCATTATCTGCACGAAAAGGTTATTTCGAAGAAGCCGACGGAGGAACAATTTTCTTGGACGAAGTCGGCGAATTACCCCTCACGACTCAGGCTCGATTATTGCGCGTACTCGAAAGCGGAGAATTTCTAAAAGTCGGTTCTTCCACTGTTTTGAAAACCAATGTAAGAATCGTCGCTGCGACCAACTTGGACATGGTAAAAGCCGTTTCGGAAGGAAAATTCAGGGAAGATTTGTATTACAGGCTCAGCACGATACACATCGAAATTCCCCCATTGAGAGAACGGTCTGAGGATATTCTCCTATTATTCCGTAAATTTTCTACGGACTTTGCGGAGCGTTACCGAATGCCCGTAATCCAGCTGACGGAAGATGCACGCACCGTACTGCTCAACTATCGTTGGCCGGGAAATGTAAGGCAGCTAAAAAATATCACCGAACAAATCTCTATTTTCGAAACGAACCGAGACGTAGACGGAGCAACGTTGCAAAACTATCTGCCCCAATATAATATCGAAAAATTACCGGCTCGCGCCACCTCGAACGAACAAGAGCACTCCTTCTTCGAGAAAGAAAGAAAAATGCTCTACAAGACACTGTTCGAAATGCAAAAAGAGCTGGCAGACCTACATGCGAAAGTAGAAGAACTGACTAGGGAGAAAATTCAAGGACAAACGTCTTACGCTCAAACACCCCAACCGGTTCCTGTCGCACAATCGATGGCTCTTACTCCTATCGTACCATCTGTTCCGGTACATGTCCCGTCCGCCAAACGAACGGCCATAGAAGACACCGTAGGAGAGATAATACCCAACGAACCCGAATATATCGAGGAACAACCTACGACACTCGAAGATACGGAAAAAGAGACCATCAAAAAAGCATTACTACGGAATCACGGAAAACGGAAAAAAACAGCCGAAGAATTAAAAATATCCGAAAGGACTCTTTATCGTAAAATTAAAGAATATAACTTAGAATAGAGCCGCACGACAATGAAACGTTTAACGACTATATTACTCGTCATACTGTCGTCATGCAGTATCTCTTATAAATTCAACGGAGCTTCGATCAATTACGAAACGACCAAGACCATATCGGTAGCGAACTTTCCCATTAAAGCGGCATTGGTTTACCCTCCATTGGAAGAGTTGTTCACCAATTCATTGAAAAACGCTTATACCCGGCAAACGCGATTACAAATGGTTAGCAGCGGAGGAGACCTGCAATTGGAAGGAGAAATCACGAATTATGACCTCACCCCGCAAGCCGTAACAGAAAACGCATACGCATCGCAAACGCGCCTGACTATTTCTGTAAGGGTAAGATTCACCAACACCAAAGACCCTCAGTATGACATAGACCAAACATTCTCCGGGTATAAGGACTTTTCCAGCGACCGAATGTTAACCGATGTGCAAGATGAACTTATTCAACAAATCACAGACGAGCTGGTAGATCAAATTTTCAACGCGACGGTAGCCAACTGGTAACACTATGATAACCCGGGAACAAATACGAAACCTTCTAAACGGGATTGGCGATGAAACAATCTCGAAATCCGATGCCGACCAAATGGCCGCGGATTATCCCTATTTCAATATCCCGCAACTTCTCTATCTGAAATTCACACCGGGAGCCATGCCCGACGAGAAGCGCATACAACAGGCTCTGATTTACGCCAGTCCTCATGCGCACTTAGAGACCATTCTCGGAGTCGAAGGAGAATCTTTCGCCGACCTCTATCCGAAAGCTCCCCGAACCGACAGCACCATGCAGGCGATCGATCTGTTTTTGGGGACATATCGTAAAGAGCAAAAACGAGGCAATGAAGAAGAAAGCCTCGACCGAATTATTTCAGGCAATATACTCACTCAATCGGACTATATAAGCAACCTGCAAAAAGAAGAACAGGCCGATTTAGCCGCAACGCCGGTTCACGAGCACGAGACAAATCCATCTCCTGCCGTTCTACCGGAAACAACCGGTCGCGATCAAGAGAATACAGAACAATCCGCCTCCTCCGAAAGCAGCAACGACGACACTTTCTTCACGGAAAGTTTAGCAAAAATCTATATCAAACAAAGACGATATGAGAAAGCATTGCAAATAATTAAAAAATTAAGTTTGAAATATCCAGAAAAAAATATTTACTTTGCAGACCAAATAAGATTTTTGGAAAAATTGATTATTAACATAAAAACAGAATAATAAAAAATGTCAGTAGTATTAACCGTTTTTATCATCTTGGCATCATTGCTGATGATAGGTATTGTATTGGTTCAGAAATCAAAAGGAGGAGGTCTTGCTTCTAACTTCGCATCATCGAATCAAATCATGGGAGTTCGGAAAACAACCGACTTTGTGGAAAAGGCGACATGGACCCTTGCTATTGTTATCATGGTTCTGAGCATAGCTACCGTATTCGTTTCTCACAACGGGCAGCAATCCTCCGTATCGGAAATTAAAGACATTGTAAATACCGAAGCACCGGCAGCTCTTCCCGGATTTGAAACGCCTGCTACCGGAAATAACGCAGCACCGGCACAAGAGGCTCCTGTTCAAGAAGCTCCTGCAAACTAAAATATGAAAAGACTTTTATAAATTTTCATATATCAAGCCCGAACGTAATGTGTTCGGGCATTTTTTTACATATCGAAATTTTACTTTTACCATGGACGACACAAAACCATTCTGGCATCTTTTCCGACATAACCGAAACGATGAAAAACCTTCGGAAATAGAAATCGAAGCAAAGCTCAAAGAGCAAATACAGGCACTTGTTCGTAACGGAATCTTTTTCGACTTTGAAAAAAGAAAAGCAGCCCCCGTACAATCTAAATTCGGGGGAAAACCGGCCTTACCGAAAAAATTCGAATGGCCTCACTACACCGATGAATACGGCGAACACATCGTTCTCCCGTTTTTCCTGCAACTATCTTGCGAAGAACTATCGGTTTACGACACAGACAATCTCCTTCCACACGAAGGCATGTTCTATCTCTTTTATGATCTCACGAATCAACCGTGGAGAAATAGTAAGGGAGCAAAACTATTATATACCCCCACTCCCATTTCTGAATTAGTACCGGCCGATTTCCCCGACAATCTCCCGGAAGAACACAGGCTTCCCGAAATGGCACTCAAATTCACAGCCCATGCTTGTGCTCCCGATTGGGAAGATTATGTCGGTATGACAGGCGATGACAACACCGCATATACCGATTGGGATATCATAGAACGAAAATTAGGAAAATGGGGATATCCCCACATGGAATCGGCCGGACGTATCTTGGGATACGCCTCACTCATTCAAAACGGTATAGCCGAAGCATGCGAATCGAGAGCGCAAGAGGAGAAACAACAGACATATAGCAAAAAGTCTGCCCGCGAATGGATTTTACTTCTGCAACTCAACTGTATCGAGGAAGAAGAGGTAGATATACCGTTCGGGGACTGCGGAAGCCTTTACTTTTATATCCGGCAACGAGACTTGGAAAGGCGAGATTTCAGTCAAATTCAATTCGAGCTGCAATGCTATTAGAAAATTCGGCTCAGTAGAAAATCAAGGGGGAAACATGAATTTTAGCGATGTCGTGCCGACAAGCACATTCCGGTTCCCTCGGCGAATGGTTAATCAAGCAGCCGAATAGATTTTTGACAAAAATCAACCCCTGCTTTACTACGCGACACCCGCCCTATATCTCGCTTGACAACAAACACCCCGTGAGACTGTGGGGCACAGCAGGAGGAGAGGGTGAAATCCACTTCGAACATTTTTAAGCTCCTCCATTGCCGTGCCCCGTAACATTACAGGGTGTCACGTATAAAATCGGAATAGAAGCGAAAGGGAAATACATCTCACCCTCCTCCTCTGTGTTTTGCGCAGCAAAATATAGGGGAGGTGGCACGTAGTGACGGAGGGGTTAAAAAACAGCGACAGTAACAGCAACAAAATCAAATCTCAACCACTCCCCCTATCTCATCTACGATGAGCAGAGGGAAAAAATTAAAAATAGTATTTCTGCATAAGGATAGATTTTAAACTTCTCCTCTGTGTTTTGCGCAGCAAAATATAGGGGAGACACCGAAGAAACAACAGTTTCTGAGGAGAGGGGTTAAAAGATTGAATAGCACAATCCCCTCTGATTTCCTATTGTGCCGAAAACTCCAATCTATCTTAACCCGACATTATAAAAAGAAAAAGAGCCGAATTTTTTCGGCTCTTTTTCTTTTAGGCTACCCAATATATTTATTTTACAGGTTTCAAGGCCTCCATTATAGCGGCTTCCAATTCATCGGCCAATTCAGGATTATCCTCTATACATTTCTTGGCGGCATCACGACCTTGCCCAAGTTTAGTATCCCCGTAACTGAACCAAGAACCGCTCTTCTTGATAATGCCTTTATCAACACCCAAATCGATAATCTCTCCTGCACGGGAAATCCCTTCGCCAAACATGATGTCAAACTCGGCTTTGCGGAAAGGAGGTGCGACTTTATTCTTCACCACTTTCACCCGAGTCTGGTTACCGATAACCTCATCACCATCTTTTAACTGACTGACCCGACGTATATCGAGACGCACGGAAGCATAGAATTTCAATGCATTACCTCCCGTCGTTGTTTCGGGATTTCCAAACATGACCCCGATTTTATCGCGCAACTGGTTGATAAAAATACAGGTCGTGTTTGTCTTACTGATCGTCGCCGTGAGTTTACGCAACGCCTGTGACATCAACCGGGCTTGCAAACCCATTTTCGAGTCACCCATATCTCCTTCCAACTCAGCCTTAGGAGTTAAAGCGGCAACCGAGTCGATAACGACTATATCGACAGCCGATGAACGAATCAACTGGTCTGCAATCTCCAACGCCTGCTCTCCACTGTCGGGCTGCGAAATCCACAGATTCTCCACATCGACACCCAACTTTTCGGCATAAAAGCGATCGAACGCATGCTCGGCATCGATAATAGCCGCAATGCCACCCGCTTTTTGAGCCTCTGCAATGGCATGTATGGCCAAAGTCGTTTTACCGGACGACTCCGGTCCGTAAATCTCGATGACACGGCCTCTCGGATAACCTCCTACTCCCAACGCTGCATTCAAAGCGATGGAACCGGTGGGTATCACAGCGACTTCCTCTACCGAGTCGTCTCCCAGTTTCATAATAGCACCTCGGCCATAACTCTTTTCTATCTTGTCCATGGCCGCTTGTAAAGCCTTCAATTTCTCAGACGAAACCGGCACTCGTTTGCCGGCAGTTTCTTGTTGTTCTTCCATAACGATATATTTTTATTTATTTTTCAAAATTTGTGAAGCATGATTCTTTGTATCCACCTTTTCTATAATATCGGTGATCACACCGTTCTCATCTATTATAAAAGTAGTCCGCACCGTTCCCATATAAGTACGACCGGCCATCTTTTTCTCCCGCCACACACCGAAGGCCTCGTTCAATTTACACTCAGTATCGGCTATAAGAGAAAACGGCAAAGACTGCTTCTCGATAAACTTGCGATGAGATGCCTCGCCGTCCTTGCTCACGCCTATCACGGCATAGCCCGATGCTTGTAATTCGGCGTAATGATCCCGCAAGCTGCATGCTTCGGCTGTACACCCGGGCGTATTGTCTTTCGGATAAAAATAAAGTATCAATTTACTTCCGGCAAAATCACTTAGCCGAATCTCCTTACCTGTCTGATCTACGCCCAATATCTCGGGCGCTTTATCTCCTCGTTTCAATGCCATACTATATTCTATTAGTTTACAAAAATAGTGTACAAGAAAACAGCGACAAAACCGTCCTATCTATACCGCACACACTTGCCTTTGTTCATTACACAAATATACCACTTTTTCTCTCTCCTTCCATCAAAACCAAATAGACAATTACCTATTTTTTCTCTGACGAAGGCATGAAAATCAGCCATGCCTCGGTATAATCCGGTAAACTCATTTCCATTCTCTTTCCGCTCTATCTTTAAGCGATACAAATATAGAGTCGGATATGAGCAGATTATATACACATAAAAGTTAATATATACTAACAAATAAATCCATCAATCGAAATGATTAACTCACAATTTAACAAATCCTCTATAACCATTTGGTCAATAAAATATTCCCCTATTTCAAAAATATTGTTATATTTGCATGTGATGATAAAAAATATTGCCTATGATTATATAAAGAATCCGATACATACACTATAAAAACATATTGAAAAAAGCGTTTTAGCTATATTCTTCCTATCTAAAAGTTTGGCGACTTAAAAGGCAAAGAAGGATAATAGGTGAAATGCTCACGTGTAGCGTGGGCTTTTTGTATTATCTTGTTTGCCTGGGTTTCGCCAAACACCTTAGATAGCAAGATATGTTAAAAAGTGCCACGCTTTTTTTGTGTACGTATCTAACCTACGATTTCTGGCACTCAAACAACGGAGTATTCCGAAAGGCCGATAATAAAAACGAGTAGGAATTTTTACATTTTACTATTATGAAAAATTTATTTTTAATTCTGTTTCTAATACTAGGAATAGGTATAACTTATGCAGGGAAAAATTATAAAGTTACCGTTACATACGAAATAATATATGAATATTACGACGATAGTAACGGTAGTTACATGGGAGAAAAACCAGCAGGCACAAGTAGTAATAAATTCTCCTTTTATGCCGAAACGCCCCATGAAGCCGAGGAAAAGGCTATAAGTCAATGCTCATCGACATGTTCTTCTTCTGGAACATATCAAGGTCCGGGAGAATACAAGGGTAAAAAATGCAAAGTATATCAAAAAAGAAGGGTTATTTCTGCAAGAGCACAATAATAAAAAAGCGAGTATGAAAGTTAAAAATTTCAGATCAAATTCAACAAAGACATTCTTGTTCATTGTTACCACAACATTATTGTTTTCATCATGCGCCTCATTCATCAGCACAATGGAATCGACCGATTGGAAAAAAACGACCAACGATAACATCGAGTTACTGAATGATGCCATGCAAACAGGGTCTAACAAAGATAAGTAAATAGTATAATCTTATTAAACCCATAAGACAGATGTAATAGAGGACTCATTTATATCCTCTATTACATCATAAAAAACAGAAAAAAAATTATTCTTTAACTCAGTAAAAAATTCCAAGCGAAATTCGACAAAATCTTATTCCAAATCAAGCCTGCTTTTTATACGTCAATGCCGCCATACTATTGAACAAAACGGCAAAGACGGCTAATGCCACGTAATTAGGCCATAATTCGATAAACATCGTTCCTTTCAGATAAACCGAACGCATCACCTCGACAAAATAACGAGGCGGCAAAATGTATGTAATCCATTGCGCCCATGTCGGCATAGATTCTATCGGAGTGAACAATCCGCTCATCAAAATAAAAATCATCACGAAAAAGAACATGACAAACATGGTCTGCTGCATGGTCGACGAGTTATTAGCGATTGTCACCCCCATACCCGACATCGTAAACACAAAAAGCAAAGCCGCCAGATAAATGGAGCCGGGAGAACCTTCGGGCGAAAGCCCGTAAACCAACCATGCCAACACCATAGCGACGGTCAATACAAGAAAACCGATAATCCAATAGGGTATCAATTTAGCCAATGTAAACGATAAACGACTAACCGGAGTAACATTGATTTGCTCGATAGTACCTATTTCTTTTTCGCTTACGAGATTCAAAGCCGGTAAAAAACCGCAAATCATTACCAACAACATAATCATCAATGCCGGTATCATGAAATGTTTATAATCGAGAGTAGGATTATACCGATTCTGTACCGTAAACAAATCGGGAGATACAACGACCGATTTCTCTCGCTGTAATTCACCGAAAGTCTGCATGACGAGCTGTACCATATACTGTGAGCCAAGTCCCCCTTTCATAGCGTTTATACCATTCACGTCTATCCCTATCCGCTTGGGTGAATCACCAAATAACGAAAGTTCGAAATCGTTCGGGATAGTCAGTATCACATCGGCCTCACCCCCTTCCAACAAGGAGAATGAGTCGTCATAACTTTCGGTAACGCCTCTCAAATTAAAATAGTCCGAAGCCTCTATTTTCTGGATAATCCGCCGGGAAGTCTCCGAATGGTCATTATCGAACACCGAAACGCCTATATGCCGTACATCCATCGTTGTTACCCACGGAATAATCAATATCACCATCACAGGGAAAACAATCACCAACTTCGGCAAGAACGCATTCCGAAAAAATTGTCGTATCTCTTTATCTAATAAAACAAACAATGTTCTCATCGTTATTCGAGTTTATCGTTAAACTTTTTAAGGGCGACACCCACCAGAACAGCCGTCATGACAAAAAGAATACAGGCTTGCTGCCATACTTCGGCGAACGGCATGCCCCCTATCATCAGTTTTCGCACGGCATCGATATACCAACGAGCCGGCACGATACACGATAATGCCTGTAAAATACCGGGCATATTCTCCACCGGAAACAACATTCCCGACAACATTATAATAGGCAACATCAGTACCATACCCGAAATGAGCATTGCCGTAACCTGCGTATTAGCCATTGTAGAAATAAACAACCCTAATGCCAGCGAAAGCACCAAATAGAGCAAAGAAAGCCCTACTAAACCAACCATCGAACCCGACATCGGTACTCCGAGGACGTATCGCGCCAATACCAGAATAACGACAAGATTCACGCACGAAAGCAAAAAATAAGGAATCATCTTGGCAAAAATGATCCATATCGGTCGCACCGGCGACACCAACAGGACCTCCATCGTACCGGTCTCTTTTTCCCTCACGATAGATACAGAAGTCATCATGGCACAAATCAAAATAAAAATCAATCCCATGATTCCCGGCACGAAATTGTAAGAACTCTTCATCTGCGGGTTGTACAACACCCGTGTCGCCGGAGCGACCGACGCGACGGAAATTCCCGACTGAAAAGAACTTTGCAAATATCCTAAACCTGTACCTGCATTATTGGGGTTCGACGCATCGAGAATAAACTGCACCGCCGCCTCTGAGACTTCCTCAATCCCGGCATTCGTCACCAACCGATCATAATCCTCAGAAAAAACCACCACCGCGGTAACATCGCCTTTCCGCAAAACATCGTCGATCTCGGCCTGAGAAATATATCCTTTGAATGTAAAATACGGATTGGCTTCCATACGCTCGATTTGCTGTCGAATAGTTTCCGTACGATTGGGAGCCACTACGGCAAAATCGATATTATTCATTTCGGTCGATATAGCGAAACCGAACAAAAGAATCTGCACGATAGGGAGCAACAGCACGATCAGCATCGTGCGTTTATCCCGTAAAATATGCAAAGCCTCCTTTTTGACAAATGACAAAAATCCTCCCATATCTATTCTCCCCGTTTAGCGCTGCGAGCCAAAATCCTGAAAACTGCGTCCATCGACCCGACAGCATATTGTTTCTTCAATTCGGCCGGAGAACCCAAAGCCTTTACTTTTCCATCGACCATGATAGATACCCTCGAACAATATTCCGCTTCATCCATATAGTGCGTAGTTACAAAAACAGTTGTTCCCCCGGAAGCGGCTTCATAAATCATCTCCCAAAATTGACGACGGGTAACCGGGTCCACTCCTCCCGTGGGTTCGTCGAGAAAAACCACCTCCGGGCGATGCAAAGTCGCAATGGAAAAAGCCAACTTCTGTTTCCAGCCTAAGGGAAGAGAACCTACCAGCGTATCAATTTCCGATCGGAAATGCAATCGATTCAACATCTCCACCGTCCGGCGAAGCATTTGGTAACGGCTCAGCCCATAAATTCCAGCATACAGACGGATATTCTCGCGAACGGTCAAGTCATCGTATAACGAAAATTTCTGACTCATATAACCGATATGCTTCTTTATCTCCTCTCCCTGCGTCATCACATCGTACCCGGCAACCATTCCGCGACCCGATGTCGGATAACTCAACCCGCAAAGCATACGCATGGCTGTGGTCTTACCGGCTCCATTAGCGCCTAAAAAACCGAATATCTCCCCTCGTTTCACATCGAACGTTATATGGTCGACCGCGACAAAATCGCCGAAACATTTACACAAATCCCTAACCGATATAATTATATCATTCATGCTGCATCAATTTTATAAAAACATCTTCGATTCCGGGTTCGACCGGACGAATCGAAACATTATGAAAACCTTGTCCGTTCAAATGAGTCACAAACTCATCGGAATCGAACATACTATCGGCAACTAAATGATGAGACTCACCGAATGGGTAACATTCCTTCACGCCTTTTATCCTACGAGCCTCGACGAGTAATCCGTACATATCGTCTCCCGATAACGCATACAAAGGTTCATCGAACCGCGCCGTAATACCGGCAGGAGTATCTATCCCCAGAATTTTTCCGTTATTGCACAAGGCTATACGGTCGCAACGACAAGCCTCGTCCATATAAGGCGTAGAAACAAGAATCGAAATACCTTTGCTTTTCAACTCCGACAACATATCCCAAAATTCACTTCGGGAAACGGCATCGACCCCGGTCGTAGGCTCATCGAGAAATAACACCGACGGACGGTGAATCAAAGCACAACACAAAGCCAATTTCTGCTTCATGCCACCCGACAATTTCCCCGCACGCCGTTTTCGAAATGGTTCTATTTGAGTGTAAATAGGAGCGATCAAATCATAATTATCTTTCACGCCTACCCCGAACAGGGCTGCGAAAAATTCAAGATTTTCCTCGACCGACAAATCGGGATAAAGCGAAAAACGCCCCGGCATATATCCCACCCGTTTTCGGATTTCTTTATATTGCCCGACAATATCGAATCCATCTACTGTCGCCACTCCATCATCGGGATTCAGTAACGTCGCAAGCAGACGGAAAAGCGTGGTCTTGCCGGCTCCATCGGGACCTATCAAACCGAACAACTCTCCCCGCCTCACCTCGAACGTTATATTTTCGATTGCCGTGAGCGAACCGTACTGCTTGGTCAATCCTCGTATTTCTATGGCATTCCGTACAGCCATCTCTCTATTTGTTTTAAGTTGTTATTGATGAAGACGCACCTCTCCGTAAAGACCTATTTTTAACAGGCCATCGTTCTCGACCGCGATTTTCACCGCATAAACGAGGTTGGCTCGGGTGTCACGGGTCTGAATCGACTTGGGTGTGAACTCGCTCTCCGATGCAATCCATGTAATGCGACCCGGATATTCTCTCTGCTTATCTCCCCCGAAATCGGCCACGACGGTAACCTCCTGCCCCACGCTCAAATCGGACAACTGATCCGATGTGAAATAAGCCCGCAAATACAATCGGTCCATATCGGCGACTTTCATCAAAGACTTACCGGTCGCAGCCAACTCCCCGGCCTCGCTATACTTCACCAATACCGAACCGTCGATAGGAGAAACGATACGACATTTGGAAAGACGGTCTTCGACCTGAGCTATTTGCAAATCAATAGCCGATGCATTTTCATCGATCGACGACGTATTGTTTTTCAAAGTCGAGAGTAAAGCATCCAACTGCCCGTTCAAAACCCGCAGAGATGCATTAATATCGTCCAACTGCTTTGTAGTGGCCGCCCCGTCTTTCAACAAATTTTCCACTCGGCGACGTTCTGTCTCCTGTTGGGCGATTTGTCCCCTCAAAGCCGCTGCTTGCTTGGAAATGTCGGGACGGTTGCTATGCACCGAAGCCCGCTGACGTTCCAATTGCAACTTCTGTAAATAGAGTTGCACGGTATCTATCGCTCCTACCTGTTTCCCTGCCGAAAGAGTATCGCCTTCCTCGACATCGAAGCTGAGAATACGGCCTGCTGCTTCGGCCGACACGAGGACCTCAGTTGCCTCGAACGTTCCTGTCGCATCAAAATCTCCACCGTTGCCACAAGCTGCCAGCACGACAGTCATGGCGCTATAAACTGCTATCCTTTTCATTTTACGCTGTATTTATCGATTAATGGTATGTTTATATTCATAAATTGCTTTCAGCAATTCTATTTCACGCATGCTACGAGCCATAGAGGCCGTGGATTCGTCGGTAATTTTCGACAACAAGTCATGGGTATCTATAATTCCGTTCCGCAATTTAGACTCGGCCGCCTCGCGTACCGACCGACGAAGAGCCACAATACGGTCGTCATCGGCAATCGCCTTGCGTAAGCGTACGATATCCCCATTCTCCTGAGCCGCCTGCAAATTCATATTAAAAAGGAATACATCTCGCTGAACTTCGACCTGCTGCCGAGAAGTACGCAATTTATTTAAATTATTTTTCTGTGTATAATAAGCCCCGAAATTCCAAGACAATTTCACACCGAGCATAGCATTCCAACTCCAATCGTTATTCATCATGCTCTGCATATAGTCCAATCCCGGATAACCATAATATCCCTGAGCAAAAAATCCCAAGCGGGGCATAGACGACGATTTTACCATCTTTTCTTGCGCCGTAAGCCTGTCTATCTTCGCTGCGAACATAGCCAACTCGGGACGTGCCGATTCTCCCGACAGGGGCTGTACGGCACTGGGACGCTGCAACTTTCGATCGCCCACCTTTTGTCCGATGAATATGCCTAACATACGACGATAACTATCGCAAGAAGACTCGAACTGAATAAGCTGCTGTCCTACCGAAAGCAACTCGGCCTCCAAAACATCGGCATCGGACTGCATCGCCACCCCGTTCCTCTGCAACGCCCGGACTTTTTCCAAATTACTCCGTAGAAGATTCAGAGTCAGATTCGTTTGAGCTATACGTTCATCGAGCAAAAGGATTCCGAAATAGAGATCGTCCACCCGGCCTTCCAGTTCATAAAGATCGACATCGGTCATCGTTTTCTGTTCAGCGGCCTCTGCTCTGGCTATACGCTTGTCGGCAACCGACTTGCCCCCGTCCCAAATCGTTTGGTTCAATTCCAACGCCACTTTATATTGGTCTTTTCTCAATCCCGGAATTTCCAGACCTTGCTGAGCCAGCATACCGGTCAGTTCCTTCGGGAAGTTAGGCGCATCGGTCTGCCAAGTAGCCTGAGCAGAAAAAGCAAGCTGCGGTATCCATGCCCTCGCAGCATTAGAGAGGTTATACTGTTCGGTTTGGTGAACCAAATCGTACTGATGAATTTCTGGATAATTTTCCCGGGCAAGTCGCCGGCATTCGTCGAGCGAAAGTTGAGCATACCCGGCAACTACCGAGAACAGCCATACACACAAAATAACAACTCGCTTCATAATTCATTATTTTTTTATACGACGCATAATCATTTCAATATTCTCAGCCTTACGCAATTCAAAAAAGCGATTCCGATCGGCAGCAATATCTCCCAATATAGGCTCTATAATCGGATAGGCAATAAACGGAAAAACATTAAGAGAAATAATATCCAACAATAACATTCGGACATCGACCCATTCTACCTTTCCCTGCGCATGCAACTCGTCCAACTCCTGCTGAATACCCTTCATCAAACAACCTGCCACTTTCACGATTTTATCGCTCATAAGTTTATATCGTTCAGGACGGCTAAAAACCTCGTTTACGATAAAACGAGGTAATTGCGGATTAGCGGCAATGAAATCAAAATGACAGGTAACTCCGTCTTTCAGTCGCTCCAAAAGAGGCAATCCCGGTTGACCGAAAGCAGCCAGAACCGACTCGCTCATCAATTGTACTTTTTCTGTAAGAATACGCTCGAACAACTGTTCCTTCGTTCTGAAATAATAATGCAACATGGCGTGTGTCACGCCGGCTGCATGCGCGATCGAAGTAGTCTTTGCCCCATCGAATCCTTTCAACATAAACTCTTGCTCGGCCGCTTTCAAAATCTCCGATTCGGTATCTTTCGTTTTCATATTTTGTATTAACAATATAGTTTAATAATTTAGTCTAACAATTTTGTTAATACAAATATATAAGATATCATTTCAGAATAACATCACTCTTCTTTCTTTTTGTATTTATTTAACACTATCGTCCGCTAATCCAATAGGAAAAACGAAAGAAATAGCTGTTTATCAACACATAGGCAATAACCCCTATAACCGAAACAACGACAGGCAATACCAAGAATAGAGCGATTAATTTCCACGAAACATCTGGAAGTAAATAAGATTCAGTAGAAAATTCGTGGGGACAGACTTGAATTTTAGCGATTACACGTCTCCCCTATGTTGCGTCAGCAATATAGGGGAGACACCGAAGAAACACCCATTTCTGAGGAGAGGGGTTAAGATTAATAGTTTAGAAATTTTTGAGGATAACGTTAGATAAAATAAAATATTTAGCATTTACCCTCTCCCCTGCTGTGCCCCGTAGCATTACGAGGCGCTACAAAACAATATAGGGAAGAGGTCGCTTTTCAATCCTCCTCCCCTGTGTTTTGCAACGTAAAATATAGGGGAGGTGTCCGAAGGACGGAGGGGTTAAAAAAAACAACGACAGTAACAGCAACAAAATCAAATCGCAATCTCTCCCCCTACCGTGTCCCGCAGCATTGCGGGGCACTACAAAACAATATAGGGAAAAAGGCTGCTTTTCAATCCTCCTCCCCTGTGTTTTGCAACGTAAAATATAGGGGAGGTGTCCGAAGGACGGAGGGGTTAAAAAAAACAACGACAGTAACAGCAACAAAATCAAATCGCAATCTCTCCCCCTACCGTGTCCCGCAGCATTGCGGGGCACTACAAAACAATATAGGGAAAAAGGCTGTTTTGCAATCCTCCTCCCCTGTGTTGTGCACAGCAAAATATAGGGGAGGTATCCGAAGGACGGAGGGGTTAAAAAAACAACGACAGTAACAGCAACAAAATCAAATTGCAATCTCTCCCCTGCCGCGTCCCACAGCATTGCGGGGCGCTACAAAACAGTATAGGGAAGAGGTCGCTTTTCAATCCTCCTCCCCTGTGTTGTGCAACGTAAAATATAGGGGAGGTGTCCAAAGGACAGAGGGGTTAAAAAACTGCGACAGCAACAGCAATAAAATCAAATCGCAACCTCTCCCCCTGCCGTATCCCGCAGCATTGCGGGGTGTGGCGCAACGATATAGGGGAGGTGTCCGAAGGACGGAGGGGTTAAAAAGAAACAGAAGAACGAAAATATTGAATCTGCGATGAACAGAGGAAGATGATTGAGAGTAACATTTTGAACAGCCTTTCAACCCCTCCGTCACTTCGTGCCACCTCCCCTATCGCACATTCGTGCGCAGAGGAGGAGGAGGTTAATACTTTCGGCCGTTTCTTCGGTGAGGGGTTGGAATATACAAAGACAATCCCCTCGAATTATCGACTGAACCGCAGATAATACTCAACCGACTTAGATAAAAAGAGTAAAGGTTGATATGTCTAAACAAAACACAAACCTTTTTCTCAAAAAATAGGGCTATCCGTTGTACAGACAGCCCTATCCAAAAAAGTCTTTATTTACTATAATTACAACTCTATATCCCCATTGAACACTTCGTGCCACGGCAGACCTTGTTTATTGAGCTGTTCCATGAAAGGATCGGGATCGAATTCCTCTACGTTATAAACGCCCGGTTTTTTCCACTTGCCGGTGAGGAACATCATGGCTCCGATCATAGCAGGAACGCCCGTGGTATAGCTCACACCCTGTGCTCCGGTTTCGAGATAGGCAGCATGATGGCTGCAATTATTATATACATAATAAGTAAGTTCCTTTCCATCTTTTCCAATACCCCGAATGCGACAACCGATAGAGGTCTCTCCCGTGTAATTCTTACCGAGGTCTCCCGGGTTGGGCAAAACGGCTTTAAGGAACTGGATAGGTACGATCTCTACTCCGTTGTACATAATAGGATCGATACGTGCCATACCGATATTCTGAATCACACGCAAATGAGTGAGGTACTCTTGCCCGAAAGTCATCCAAAAACGGGCACGCTTAATCGTAGGATAATTTTTAACCAGCGATTCCAACTCCTCGTGATAAATCAAATAGGATTCTTTGGGGCCTATATTAGGATAAGTGAGAGGACGATGAATCTCGTGCGGCTCTGTCTCGATCCATTTTCCGTTCTCGTAATACTTACCTTTTTGGGTTACTTCCCGGATATTGATTTCGGGATTGAAATTGGTAGCGAATGCCATACCATGATTACCGGCATTGCAATCGACAATATCGAGATATTGCATCTCTTTGAAATAATGTTTCGCCGCATAGGCCGTATAAACCCCGCTCACACCCGGATCGAATCCGCAACCGAGAATAGCCGTCAGCCCGGCTTGTTCAAAACGTTCCCGATAAGCCCACTGCCATTTATATTCGTATTTAGCTTCGTCGAGAGGCTCATAGTTGGCCGTATCGAGATAATTGACACCGCAATGCAAACAGGCATCCATAATCGTCAAGTCCTGATAAGGCAAAGCCACATTGACAACGATATCGGGCTTATGCTTTTTGAACAATGCCACCAAATCCTCAACCTTGTCGGCATCGACACGGTCGGTCACGATACGATTACCGCCAATGGCATCGGCTATGGCATCGCACTTGGACTGCGTGCGACTCGCCAAAACGATTTCGGTAAACACATCGGGATTCTGCGCTATTTTATGCGCCACCACCGTTCCTACTCCTCCGGCTCCGATAATAAGTACTTTTCCCATTTTATATCTCTGTTTTTTTATTCGTTATTCATTTCCACACTCAAAAACGATGTTCGACACAAACCCTTTTTTCTTCTTCCAAGAAAACGACTCATTCACCTTTATCGGTATCGGACGTCATCAGGTCGAGTACCTCCTTATCACCACTTTTATCGAAATACTGCTTCCTTAACGGAGACGCTGTTATTTCTTTATAAAAAGAACGATTACGAAATACATCTATCGCCAAATAAAGAGCGTGACGGAACGACTGCTCGTCGGCTCGGTTCTGTCCGGCTATGTCGTATGCCGTACCATGATCGGGAGAAGTACGAACTACCGGTAATCCGGCCGTATAATTCACCCCGTCTTCCATCGCTATCGCCTTGAAAGGAGCCAATCCTTGATCGTGATACATAGCCAATACACCGTCGAATTGACGATAATGTCCGGTCCCGAAAAAGCCATCGGCCGGATAAGGGCCAAAACAAAGCATTCCTTTGGCATTGGCCTCTTGAATGGCCGGCTTTATGATTTCAATCTCTTCTGTTCCCAAAAGACCGTCGTCTCCGGCATGAGGGTTTAACGCCAACACGGCAATCCGAGGTTTTACCACACAAAAATCCTGCCTCAACGACTGTTCAAAAATTTGCAACTTTTCAAGAATGGTTTCCTTCGTAACAACAGACGAGACTTTCGAAACAGGCACATGCCCCGAAACCAAAGCGACCCGTAAAGTATCGTTCAACAATATCATCAACGCCTTTTGTCCGTTCCCCAAGCGACGTTCAAGATACTCGGTATGTCCGGGAAAATCGAACTTATCGGACTGTATGGCATGTTTGTTTATGGGAGCTGTCAACAATACGTCTATCGAACCGGCTTCCATATCGGCAGCAGCTCGTTCAAGAGCGGCATAAGCAGCCTCCCCTCCTATTGCCGTAGCCTTTCCTATTTCCACTTTCACATCGTCGTCGACACAAGTAATCAAATTCACTTTATTTTCATCGGCTGCCGATGCATCGGTAATAATATTAAAATTAACAGCCGGAATATCGAGAGCTTTCCGGTGATAGGCGGCAACCTTAGCCGAACCATAGACGACAGGTGTACAAAGCTCCACGATATGTGGGTCGGACAACGTTTTGAGTATAACCTCATACCCTACTCCATTGATGTCACCCTGGGTAATCCCCACTTTTATTTTATGTTCCATAACTCCAAATCTTTATAACTTAATTTTCTCGGCATACGATCGCCGACCTAATTTGAGCTCACTAAGGTAACAAAAATCCACGATATACCCTGCCGGATATAAGAACTATTTAAAACCCCGATTCTATTTCTTGTTTTTCTCGGCCGTAGACAACATACCGCAAGCCGCAAATATATCTTCTCCTCTCGAAGCCCGTATAGTCGCCACGACTCCACGATTATTCAATCGATCCCGAAAAGCCTCCATCGATTGCATATCGGTACTTTTAAGAGTTACCCCCGGGATAGCGTGAAACCGTATCAGGTTCACCCGGCAATCCATACCTTTCAACAAACGAGCCAATGCATCGGCATGATCCAAACTATCATTGTACCCGTTAAACAAAATATATTCGAAAGAAAGCCTACGTTGGTGAGAAAAGTCGCGCCGACGCAATAAATCCAAAACATCGGTCATCGGGAATGCTTTCTCCACAGGCATAATTTGCAAACGCTCCTCCGGGAAAGGAGAGTGAAGACTCACGGCCAAATGGCATCGGCTCTCATCGAGAAAACGACGTATGCCGTTCAAATGGCCTATCGTAGACACGGTGATTCGCTTCGGGCTCCATGCAAAACCCCATTCCGATGTAAGAACAGACAGAGCCCTCATCACCTCGTCGAGATTATCAAACGGTTCCCCCATACCCATAAATACCAGATTCGTCAGTTTATCGCTATACTCCACCGAAAGAATCTGATTAATTATTTCGGCAGAAGACAAGCTACGCTTAAAACCCTGTTTTCCGGTCATGCAAAAACTGCAATTCATCTTGCAGCCCACCTGAGACGACACACACAAAGTAGCCCTGTCGCGATCGGGAATATAAACCGTTTCCACAAAATCATCGCCCCCTACCCGAAAAAGATATTTTATCGTTCCATCGGTAGAACGAAGGGACTGAACCGGAGCCTCCCGGCCTATATCATAGCGCTGCGACAATAACTCCCGATGCTTCAACGAAAGGTTCGACATGCCCGCAATACGATCTATACGCTTTTCATAAAGCCACGAAGCTATCTGTTTCGCCGCGAAACGAGGTAATCCGTTCACCTCGGCTACCGTCTGTAACTCCTCTAACGTTTTTCCCAACAAATGTTCCTTTTCCATGACTATCGAGAGATTCTACAACACAAATGCAGAGTGCGTGTATCGAGCCGACAGCCACGATATACGCACTCTGTGTTTATCAAAAAATCCGTTTATTAGAAGAAACGAATCATCGTATTTTCTATTTCCGCTTTATCCCGAAGAACTTCCATCAAGCGACTGTTGATGAGATAGCCGTAATTCTGCTGAATCTTCTGAGTTTCTGTCTGGGCATCGAACGGTTGTTCCGAAACGGTTTTGTCCGTAACCGTAAACACATACACCCCTCTCGATCCCTTCACTGGACCTACGAGCTTTCCATTCTCCGAAACGGGAGCCAAACCGCTCAACACCGGTTCGTAACCGACACCTGCGATAGACGGGGAAGAGAAAGACACGAACTTGGCGCTATCCACTTGTGCCTTCATAGCCTCGGCATATCCGGCCAAAGAATTGAGATTCTTCGATTTCAAGTCACCGATAATCTTTTCGGCTTTCTTATCGTTACGAATCTGCATAGCCAATATATCTTTCACTTGTTCCAGAGGAGCATATCCTTCTTTTGTAATGTTGTCAAGAGCAGCGACTACGAACGAGTTATCGAGAGTAAAGATTTCCGAAACCTCGCCTTTGTCGGCATTAAACGCCCAACGAATGGCTTGACGGGCATCATTGATTCCGGGTAATGAATAATCTTCGGCACTGCATTCATAGCTGTTAACCGTATATCCGGCCTCTTTCGCCCCCGTATTGAATTCCTCTGCATTATTATTGGATGCACTATAAGAAGACAACTGGTTATAAAGAGCGGTATGAGTTTCTGTACTGGGATTGACAGCCAAAACATAAGCCGCTACTTTGGCTTTTTTCACCGGAGCCGTACGCGACAATATCTGTACGATGTGTTCCCCGCCCAAGCTCTCGGCCTTGAAATAACCGTTTCCGTTCTCGCTAAATACTTTGTTGATAAAAGGTCTTCCCACGCTGGAAGCCATATTTTCCATTAACCAAATTTCATCATTCCCGTTGTATTTCGGGGCAAGTTCGGCGAAACTTCCTCCATGATTCAACACATTCAAAACGCTATCGATCTCTGTCGAACGGGGTTGAAACGAAAGCAAACGAACTTTGATCGAATCCGGGGCGACTTTCGTATCCATCAAACGATACATCGTATAAGTATCGTTTTCGAATTCCATCGGAGACGATTCATTTACACTGGCCGTTTGTGCAAATTTTTTCATTTTTTCGGGCATCGACGAAATAGCCACGAAAGAATCGTCATAAGACTCATCGGAATTATTGGCGATAAAAGCCACCACATCGTCCGTCGTAGCGAATACCGATTCGTTCATTTCTGCTTTTTCCTTAGCTTTGGCATAATCGGCCTCACTGGGTACGATATTTACCGTGATGTATTTGATCGAACGACGTTCGGGTGTTTTATAAAACGACTTCATCTTGTTGTATTCGGCTTTAAGCTCGCTGTCGCTTACAGCGATCGTCGAATCGGCAATCGATGTATACGGTTGTAAAGCATAAGCTATATTGGCCGAAGTTTTATTATCCTCGAACGAATTTTCAAGATCCAGCTTATTCGGCATAATCGCACGATTCAATAAATTGGCGAATTTCTGAACGGCACGATTTTGTTTAACCTCCTGTTCGAGTCTGAGCCACATTTGGCGTTGAGGCTCTATTTGCGCGAGCAACTCCGGTGTATTGTATCCATGAGATTCCGGATCGAGAACCACCTGCATAAAATTAAGCAAACCTTGACGGTCGAACTCTCCGGTTTGAGGATTCGTAAAATACTGGCGCACTTGCGGAGATATATTGTCACCGCTTAGCAAGTCGGCAAGTTCTTCTTTGCTGACAACGATTCCCAGTTCTTCAAGTTCCTCGCTCAACAATATTTCATTCACCATCTGGTCATAAACCTCTTGATTGATACGGGAAACATACCCTTCGGGCAAAGTCATTCCGCGTTGTCCATACATTTGTTGTAATTCATCTGTACGTACCTTTACACGTTCTTGAAATTCTTCGACTCCGATATTCGTCCCGTTCACGACAGCGACTTTGTTTTGATTCATGGCGTAGAAGGTATGTCCCGAATTCAGGAAGTCCCCTACGATAAAAGCGAGCAAGGCGACCCCTATAATTACCACGAGCAGGCCGGCTTTACTTCTGATTTTGTTTAACGTAGCCATTTGTTACTTTGAATGAATTTTAGTTTTATATTTTATTATTTTTTATCCTCTTTTACTAAGGGCACGAAGATACAAAAATTTGGATTTATATCGGCAGCGAAAGTACAAAAAAATCTCTTATTTCTCTATTTTCATGCGTACAAGTTCTATTTTCGTAGCTTTTCGTTGTAAAATAGTAAACCGGTAATTCCCTATTTCCACGGTCTCCCCGAGCCTCGGCAATGTCTGATAATGATACAAGATATACCCGGCGATCGTGAGATAATCGTCCGATTCGGGAATATCCAATCCGAACTCCTCGTTGATTCGCTCGATTTCCATACGTCCCGAAAACTCGAATTCGTCGTCGCTCACTTTACGGGCGACAAGATTTTGAGTATCATGTTCGTCCTCGATGTCTCCGAATATTTCCTCGACCAAATCTTCGAGAGTTACCAGTCCGGCAGTTCCCCCGAACTCATCGACCACAATAGCCAAACTTTTCTTCTGTTGCATCAAAGTGCGCATCAACTTATTGGCCAACATGCTCTCGGGAGCGAAAACAGCCGGGCGAATACTCTTTTTCCAATCTTCGTGCCGACGAAACATCTCCGATGCATGGATATATCCCAGAATATTATCGATATTCTCACGATAAACCACCACTTTCGATATGCCGGTACTGATAAACGTTTGCAACAACTCCTCCACCGTAACCTCGTCGATATCCACAGCCACGAGTTCGGTACGGGGTATCATGCAATCCCGTAAATGAATATTCGAAAAGTCGAGAGCATTTTGGAATATTTTCATCTCCGGCTCCACCGGTTCGCCCGAATCAGATTCTTCTATGCTTTTCTGGATAAACGAGTCGAGTTCTATCTTGCTCATCAGGGCTCCATAAGGTTGATGTGCGATCTTCACTCCCCCCAGTCTCATCACACATTTGGAAACGACAGATGTAAACTTCGAAATCGGATATAAAACGACATAAAGCAACCACACGAAAGGAGAGAAAAAACGCATTGTCGCATTCGGGTTAACACGGAAAATCGTCTTGGGCAAAAATTCACCCACGAACAAAATTAACAAAGTGGACAACAACGTCTGCATCAAAACGACAAAAGCCTCCTGATTCCACACCAAAGCTATGACCGGCTCCAAAAGAGCCGCCATGCCCATACCGTAAATAACCAAAGCTATATTATTGCCCACCAGCATGGTCGAGATAAACTGCTCCTCGTTTCCATAAAACAGCCCCAATATCTTCGACATCATGCCCTGCTGTTTCATATCCAGTTCAACCCGCACTTTATTCGACGATACGAAAGCAATCTCCATACCCGAAAAAAAGGCCGAGAAAAGCAACGCTATGATAATAATCAAAATCCAATTCATGGTTTTATCGCTTGTTTAGGAACGGCAACACTATCGACCTTCGCCGAATCGGGAGGGACAGAATCCCGCTTGATAGGGAATATACCGCTGGTACGACGGATTTTATACCGGGTCATCTGTTCGTTAGACGTAAACCCATACCCCTCGATGACTTCGTCCGGAGTTTCTATATGAATGAACGAATCGGAGTAAATCTCCCGTTTGCGCTGATCCCAAAAGATTTGAGACGTAAGAAAAACCTCTTCTTTCGTATTCTCTATACGCACATTCCGGTCGAGCCGCCACAACTGTTTGTTCTTAAAATAAATAGCCGTATCGCCCTGAATAAGGGCCTCGGTAGCGAAAACAGAATCGAACTTCTCCACATGCAATCCCCGTGGGAAATACCAGTATGGCTCTTGGGCGTTCTCATACATCAACCATTCGGGAGCATTGATACGATACCTCGTCACACCCGAATCCGAAATAAGAGTCATGACATCGAGCGTACGCAACGTAGGAACTTCTGCGGCATCTTCGAATCCCTTCACCACTTCGTTCTTAGGCCCCGAACACGCACTCCACAACAAAGGAAAAGCGACAAACGCCACCACCCACAAACGGGAGATACAGATAAACCACCTATCGGTATTTTCTTTTTTTGCCATTCCAGATAAACTATGTCACAAAATTATAAATAGTTACACGGCTCTCCAAATAATCCCACGAAATTATCCTCTTGGCAAAGCCAATCCTTAAAACAGCAGAGGATTCACATTCCACTATCGGAAGGATATTTTAACCTCCTCCCCTGCCGTGCCCCGCAGCCTTACGAGGTGTCGTATATAAAATCGAAGCAGAAGCGAAAAGGAAATACATCTCACACTCCTCCCCTGTGTTTTGCGCAGCAAAATATAGGGGAGGTGTCCGTAGGACGGAGGGGTTAAAAAAACATCGGCTGTAACAGCAACAAAATCAGGTATCAAACTCTCCTCTGCCGTGCCCCGCAGCATTGCGGGGCGCAAAAACAGTATAGGAAAAAAAGACCACTTTTCAATCCTCTCCCCCTGTGTTCCTACAAGGAATATAGGGGGAGTACCCGCAGGGCGAGGGGGTTAAAAGACGGAGGGGTTAAAAAACAGCGACAGCAACAAAAGCAGGTATCAAACTCTCCCCTGCCGTGCCCCGCAGCATTGCGGGGCGCAAAAACAGCATAGGGAAAAAGACCACTTTTCAATCCTCTCCCCCTGTGTTTCCGTAAGGGAATATAGGGGGAGTGCCCGTAGGGCGAGGGGGTTAAAAAGGGAAGGGTTGAGAAAGAAATAAAAGCACGGGGAAAATACCCGCCTTTATCGAGTGGTAAAGACGCAAGGGATTAAAAAAACGCCCCGGTTCCCCGAGGCGTTTCCTACTATGGCTAATCATACAAATTATTTCACGATAAACGATTTTACCACGACTCCCTGCGACGTAGAGTATTGCAACATATAGCTGCCTTTCGAAAGATTCGAGACATCGACAGTCGTCACGTTATCGTTAATCTCACCGCTTTGCAACGCCATACCCGCCACGTTATAGATAGCATATTTGCCTTCGGCATAAGGTACTTCTATCGTAAGTACATCGGTGGCAGGAACCGGATAAATTTTAACATCTTCGGCAAGCACTTCGTCGATACCCGAAGTCGAAAGCTGCAAATCGAATTTCTTTTCATAAGAATTACGGCTTTCTTTATGAATCGCCTTGATATAAACAGTTTTGTGAACGGCTTTATCCTCGATCAACTTTGTCGTATAAAGTTTACCGTCACGGACTTCGTAACTCGGTTCGGCATAAGTACCGCCGAATTGCATCATTCCTTTCAGTTCGAATTCATATTCGGCATCAGGCATGTCGCTCAATACCGTGACATCGGCGACTGCGACTCCCGCCGGAGTTCCTATTTTCACGCGAGTCGTGCTCAGGCGTATATCATACGGAGTTTCCGATTTCGGAGCCACCCCTACGACCACCCTGTGGTTATCGGGATAGGACCCTTGTACATGGTCTCCTAAGTTATCTAACGTGTAAAATCCATTATTTACACCTCCCCAGCCCCAATTTACATGGTAACTGGTAAATCCGTCCCAGCCGTCGAGGTTAAAACAGTGTCCCACTTGGTTCCCTTCGTTACCGGCATAGATGACCGCACGACCTCGTTTCAACTCGCTTTGAATAAGCTTGTGCCATTCATTGTCCTTTCCGGCATAATCTATGTCGCGAGAATAGGTCGTACATGTCTCCGGGAAACCGTAATAGTGTCTGAAATACCCCGGTATGTTTTGTGTTATGGCTCCTGAACCGTCTGCACCGTATTCCATATCGATCAACACCCCGCAATGGTACAACAATCTGGCTACCTCGCTATAATTATTGGCTCCCGACAAAATCGCATCCCAATCATAATCAGGTTCGTTGTCGAAATTGACCGACAAAAAGCCGGCATTCGTCGATGTATAGGATTTCGTTCCCTGTCCCCGCAACGGATACCGCACTACGGTCAGAGCCTGCCCCATAGCTACGGCCACGCAACCGACGTAGGCTCGCCCGCCCGGACCGCCGGACATTTGAGGACAAAGACTATTGTAAGGTGAATCTTGATTCCATGCTACTGTTATCAGCGGATCGATTCTATCCTCCGCCGCACGGCTTACGAGATCGCCCGCCCAACGATAATGACGTTGGAGAGCCGGGGTTTGACGAGCTATTTTTATTTGGTCGGTATATTCTTTCAACCAACCTTTTATCCATTCCGGTTGGCCTTCCGAAACATACTCGCTATCGAATGAATATCCCAATAAGGGATCTACGGTATCTTCGGCCGAAATCAAAGCCCACCCACCTTTTTCAAACCGAATGATATAATACATCGGTTCATTTCCTTGAAATATGGTTTCTACTTGGGCTTTACCGCCTTTAAACAGAACGCCGCCCCGTTGACTCAACAGCATATTGGCCGTCTCTACCGCCGTGCTTTCGGGCACTACCGCCGCATAATTCCCACCTATCCATGAGAAAAGCACTGCCACTAATAACAATAATCTATATTTCATAATCGGTTTTTGGTTTCGTTTTACAAATATATTTTTGTATTGACTGACAAAAATAGGCAATCCGAATATATTCTGCAACAATTTAACATTTTCTATGTTTTTTATCCGACAAAATGAAGTATTTATTTTCTTTGCACGGCAATACCCTCATAACAAAAGCAGAATTACCCCCTTCTCCTCCAATATTTCCGTAACAATATATAGGGAAATGCCCAACAGGGCAAGAGGCTAAAACAGAGAAATACCACTTTCAAACCTTCTCCCCCTGCCGTGTCCCGTAGCATTACGGGGTGTCGCGTATAAAATCGGAGCAGAAACGAAAGGGAAATACATCTCACCCTCCTCCCCTGCCGTGCCCCGTAGCATTGCGGGGTGTTTTGCACAGCAAAATATAGGGGAGGTGTCCAAAGGACGGAGGGGTTAAACCAGACAATCAAAAGAATTCTGAGTATTCTTTTTTAACCCCTACAATAAAAATGACCTTGTAATATTCCTCAACCCCTCTCCTCTGGAACTTCCGTTCCTTCGGTATCTCCCCTATACCGCTACGCGACACAGGGGAGAAGGTTAAATACTTCTTATCTCACCGACAAAAATCACATAATAAAAGAATACCTCAAAGCTCCTCCCTCTGCCATGCTCCGTAACATTACAGGGTGTCACGTATAAAATCGAAGCAGAAGCGAAAGGGAAATACATCTCACCCTCCTCCTCTGCCGTGCCCCGCAGCATTACGGGGTGTTTTGCACAGCAAAATATAGGGGAGGTGTCCGAAGGACGGAGGGGTTAAAAAACAGCGACAGCAACAAAATCAAGTACCAATCCTCTCCCCCTGTGTTCCTACAAGGAATATAGGGGGAGTGCCCGAAGGGCGAGGGGGTTAAAAAACAGAGACAGCAACAAAATCAAGTATCAAACTCTCCCCTGCCGTGTCCCGTAGTATTACGGGGTGTTTTGCGCAGCAAAATATAGGGGAGGTGGCCGGAGGACGGAGGGGTTAGAAAAGAATAAGAAAAAAAGGAATCGACGTGTAAAAGAGGAATAAGCAAATAAGGATAAATTTATGTTGCATCTTTATAATATCTATCAATCTGAATACAAGATAGATAAAAATTATTTATTACAAAATCGATAAATAATTAAGAAATCACTATAAACTAATTAAAAATATGCTTATATTTGTGATGATACCGCAAATGGACTCGCGGTGGTATCGAACAGATATACCACGAGAGGAGGTTTTATATAGCCTCCGGTCCATGATGATGCAAATAGCGATTTGCATTAAGAGTCCATTTACAGTATCAATTACTCACTCATCAGGGTCGGAGGCTTTTTTATATAAAAAGCGATGACAAAATATTCTTTCTTACGGCTTAGATTATTAAGAACAATCCGGGAATGGATTTGTTCAGCGAACATGATTGATATAGAACATTTTACAAAGATATTCTATTCACTCGGCGAAATCGATCGGTCTATTGTTAAAAAATACATACACGGAGATTCTATAAGAAACATCTCCCGATGTCTCGGTTATTCAGAGTCCTTTATTTACGAAAGGATATACGAATTTCACAAGAAAATACGAAAAGTTTCTCGTCACGAGAAGGCACAAGATTTCGACTAAATCCAGCTTCCGCAGATTTACTCTACAACGACAGACTCGGTACTGACAATAACAAGGCAGCCGGTCTCTAAAAGACCGGCTGCCTTCATACAATATAAAATTTATATCTATCGACACACTCTCACTACCGGGATATTATCCAATGATTTTAACTGAGCCTTAATCGAATTAAGTTTCATAGCCCGATTAATAGAAGGTTCTAATGAAGGAGCAAAAGATGCCGCACTAACCAATCTATAAGGTAGAATCTTAACATCTGACAATATTTCTATAAAACCGTCTATGGAAGTTCCTGCCGCATTCAGAACCAGATAAGCAATCGTTTTTTCTGTATTTAATTGTAGCGGTTCATCAACATCTGCTACAAACGGAACAGAAACATCTTTTGAAATAGAAAGCTCCTGCGTTATTTCATTAAATTCACCCACAACCATGAGAACCATAACACGACTTCCATCTTTCAAAGGAATGTCACATACAGACATATTTTCGGCCATACTAGTTTCGAGGTTAAATGTAGCTTCATCTTCCGAAATATCTCCCGCAAGGATACTAAATCGAGATTGATCATCAGAAAAAGCCGAAGCAAATCCCATCACACCATAATCATGATCAAAAGGCGATCCTGTCACTTCCGCAACCGTAGTCCCTTCGTAAATCATTAAAGCTTCCATATAACTCGGCTCACTAGAAATAAGTGATGTTCCCGCAAAAACATATTGTCCATACCCCTTAGCCTCATCTATTTCTATCTCTATTCCACCACCAGACGAGCTCGGAGTATACTCCCAATAAGGAGCTGCAACGGTTTGAGTTTCTTCATCGACGCCGCCAACCAATGCAGCAGACACATTTCCGCCGGCATCAGCGAAAGCACCCTCGGCAAAATCGAGGAATACATACGATACGGCTTCGTTCTCGTCGAACACTACACTTTCGGGCAAAGTAATCGTAACAGACTCATTATTGATAGCGACACTCTCGATCGTACCGCTGGCATAAGAGGTAAGGTTACCCTTCGTCACATCGTAGGTGATAGCACCGCTTCCTCGAACAACGGTCTCGTTGAAAGTCAAAACGACACTGCGTCCGCCGTTCGTAGCTTTATATTTATTACCGTCGGGAACGTTCACCAAATAAGGAGCCTCTTCGTCGGGCAATTCGACAGATGCCGAAGCCACAGCCCCGCAAACGCCTTTGTCATTGGATGCCACGGCATATACATAGTACGTAGCCCCTAAATTCTGGTTAGAAAGCGTACCGCTCACGCTGGGTTTTTCGGCAGCTTTCACCAATGTAGAGCCTTCGTATTTCGCTTGCAACAACTGGTCGGGATCGACAGTCATCGCCTCGTCGGTCACAATATAAGAATAATATACGGTTCCCTCTGCCGGAGTAATGGTTACCTTGAAAGCATCCACGGCTGTTTTCTCAGCCGTCACCGTTACGGCAGGACCTTCGCCCATATCCACCGGCGTAAAGTCTTCGAATTCGGTGCAACCTGCCCCCATGAGGCAGATTGCAGAGAATAATCCTATAATATATTTTTTCATTGCTCTATAATTTTATTATTCTTCAACTTTTTTCAGAGTGACGGTTTGTGCACCGCTTGCAGCATAGCCCGGTTGTTCCACAATCCCCGCGATCACATAGGTATTTATGGAAATGGTTCCATTAGAAACCTGAGCCGTTGCCGAGCTTGCGCCATTGAAATCGAGGGTCAAAGTATAAGAACCAGCAGTACCCAAATCCTGACCGGCGTTAATCGTTATCGACCTGAAATCGGCACTTACCGTACCCATTACCGATTTATAAGTCGCGCCACTCGCCGACGGAACGATCTGCGTAAACCAAACTCGATCTACATAGTCTGCGTCTTTCACGACTTCGCAAGTCCAATTTTGCATTTGAGACGTACCGAACGGATCCAGACCCGATGCATTATATTTACCCAAGATTCCGGCAGCAGCCAGCGGGTGGTCGTCATCGCTGATGGTGACGGTAGTCGTGTAGTTCGCACCTAAATTACAGCCCTCGGGGGCAGAAAGTTTGATGTCGAAACACACATCGCCATTGTAATCGCCGTTATCGATAGGTTCGATCGATATGTAAGCGACCATCTCGCCGTCAGCGGCAAACGACAAAGTATTCGACGTATTTTTCAAACGGTAATTCACGCCCTCTTTCGCAGCGTTTTTACCGGCATAGGCAGTCGTATCGATTTCAAAACCCACCGACACGTCGAGCCCTTTGGAAGCGACCAACGAAACGGGTATTTTAACCTCGCTACCGGCATTCTCGGCTATGGAAGTAGACTTACTGTCAAAAGCCACGAATGCATCTTTATCGCTGAACATAGGAGTATCCACCGATTGGCACGAAGCTAACACCCCTCCTACAACAGCCGCATATATAAATTTACTTATTTTCATAATTGTCTTCTATTAAAATTTATTTGCTTTGATAACCGGGATTCTGATCCATATTGTCGTTATACAAAATATCGTTCTCGGGAATTGGCAATGCCCAACGATAGCTCGGGAAATCGATATTTTTCGTGAGCGGATCCAAGTCGTAATCGGTCCGAACCAACGACTTCTGCAAACGTTTCATATCGAAGAATACATGGCCCTCGAACAAGAACTCTTTGCGGCTTTCCTCGAACAGGTTGTCGAGCGTTACCGAAGCGTAAGCCTCGGCATTACGGTTCGTGGCTACGCGATTCAAATCGTCGATGGCGGTTACGCCCGATACCGTAGCTCCACGGTAAATAGCCTCCGAACGTATCAGATACATTTCCGAGATACGCAATACCGGCACATTATTGTAGGCCAACAGTCCGTTTTTACCGGGGAACTTGGTAGACCAGCGATAACCCGGATACTTACTGTTGGTTTTCGTCAATCCGGTCAACCGCACATCGGTTGCGTCATACAAATCGATGAGGTCGTTCGATACTCGAACGTCGCCGTAACCGGCTCCGCCTGCAACTTCGGGGGCTGTCAAGTAGTCTCCGAGGTCACTGCGGCTGCCGTCGCTCTGAGATACGTAAACTTCAAATATGATTTCGCTGCCCGATTGGGGGGCTACATCTACCGAGCCGTCCCACATCGATACGAAGCGGTCGCCCGAAAGCAGACGGAAACGCCCGTTCTTGATCACTTTCGTCGCATAATCAGCGGCCAACTGCCAATCTTCATGGTGCAGATATACCCGTGCCATCAAGGCTTGAATAACCGGTTTCGTTACCGTGGCTACGACATCTTTCACACCTGCGCGCACATAGCTGTCGCTCATCAGGCGTTCGGCTTCCACCAAGTCGGGTATAATGAGGTTTTCATACACTTCCGCTACCGTGTTACGAGAGGGACGGGCCGAAAGGTCGTCCTTCAAGACGATGGGCACACCCATCGCTTCTACTCCGGTAAGACCTTTTTCCTTGATATATCCGTAGGGTTGGGCGTAAACTCGTACCAAATCGAAGTAAGCCAAAGCACGCAAGAAAAGATTCTCAGCTTTGATGTTGTTGATTTGCTCGTCGCTTACCCCGTCGCGCGAGAATTTTCCTTCGTCAATAGCCGTGAGGGCTTTATTACAGCCCAATATCGCGCTATATGCGCTCGACCAAAGACCCATCGTGCTGGTCGAAGTATAGTTCCAGGCCGGTTCCTGACGCATACGTCCTGTATTGACTGGGCCTACCATACCGTTGCCGCACATCACGTCGAATGTCAACGGGAACGATGCTCCATACCACGAGATGACTGCCCGATAGTTACCCGCCGTCGCTCCGTCGATGCCCTCGAAGGTCGACAGAGCCAATTCGTCTGACTGATCCATCGGTGGCTCCTTCGTCAGAAAGTCCTCGCAGGAAGAAAGAGCCAACGCTAAAACTGCTATCGATAAAATTATTTTTTTCATTGTAACAATTCTTTTTTAATTGATTAGAAAGTAATATCCACACCCACGATCATCGAACGGGTCATCGGGTAACTGATAATGGTAGCACCCGTGGTTCCATGTTCGGGATCCCAGTAGTTCATGTTGTGGAACGTATAGAGGTTCAATGCGCTGGCATAGATGCGAACACCGCTCATCAATGCCTTTTTGGTCCATTTCGAAGGCAAGCTGTATGCCAACGTAATATCTTTGATACGCAAGTAGCTGCCATCTTCGAGATAACGGGTAGAAATAGCAGAGCTGTTGCTCGAATTGTTGTAAACCGGTTTCGGCAATACATTGGTGTCGCCCGGTTTCTTCCAATAATTCATGGCGCCTTTCCAAATGTTCGAATCGCCGTAAAAGCCGTCTGCTTCGAACAACGAACGGTCTTGGTTCAACACCTTGTTACCATAGCGGGCTTCGAGCTGAATGCCCAGCGATATGCCTCTCCAAGAAAGCTCGGTATTGAAACCGCCCGTCCACAGAGGTTCGGGAGAACCGGCATTGATACGGCGAGCCTCTCCGTAATTCTCGGTCAACAGTCCCTCTTCGTTACGCCACAACGCGTTACCGTTCTGAGGATTCACCCCCGCATAGTCATACAACCAATAGGTATAAAGCTGTTCGCCCTTGACATAACGCAAAGTCGTTCCTATAAAATCTTGACCCGGAGCAAGTTCGAGCACTTTCGAACGGTTAGCCGCAAAGTTCACGCCGGCTGTCCATTTGAAGTCGTTGGTATTGAAAATCTCGGCATCCAACTGAACCTCCACACCGCTGTTGCGAATCTTACCCACGTTCTGGGCCTGCGAAGCAAAACCGGTCGTATAGGGCAGAGGAGACGCGATCAACATATCTTCGGTACGACGGGTGTACCAGTCGATAGAACCGTTCAAACGGTCGAACAGACGGAAGTCGATACCGATATTGTGAGTCTTGTTGGTCTCCCAAGTCAATTTGCGGTTCTGCAACTGAGAAGGCAACTGACCGGTAATACCGTTATACACGATGTCGGAGTACAAACCGTAGTGAGCGTAGGCTGCAATATTGTCGTTACCGTTCACACCATAGCTGTAACGCAATTTCAATTGATTAAGTACCGATTTGATATCCTGCATGAAATCTTCATTGTGAATATTCCACGAAGCACTGGCAGCCCAGAAAGTACCCCAACGTCTGTCGGGACCGAACTTAGAGCTACCGTCCGTACGAATAGAACCTTTTACATAATAACGGCCTTTGTAATTGTATTCGGCTACACCGAAGAAAGAAACCATCGCCATTTCGGTAAGACCGTCACCCACTCGTTGGTCTTCTACCGAAACACCCACAGAGTGGTAAGGACGTTGCTGATTCACATGATAAGATATACCTTGCAAGAAAGAATATTCATACGTATTGGCTTCCTGACCGATCAACACATTCAACGAATGGTCGTCGTTGAACAAGTCGTCATAAGTGATCGTATTCGAAGTAGTCAACATGCGATATTGGCTCTCGGCCGTGTTCAAAGAAGCGCCATAAGAAGCCGTGTTCACGAAAGCCGGACTGTAAGCGCGGCTGGTAGTCGTGGCATACTCGATAGAGTTGTTGGTACGGAACGTCAGTTGTTTGATCGGTTTCCATTCCAAATAAACGGTTCCGTTGAATTTATACTGCTTGTCGTATTTGTCTTGTTCGCGAATAGCGGCGATCGGGTTCACGTTGAACACGAAAGGCAAGTCGAAGTTATAGCTTCCGTCCTCGTTGTAAGCATTCATGGTCGGCGCCAAAGCCATACCCGAATAGAAGGGGTTCGTAGGAGCCAAACCGTTATCGCCCAACAAACTATTTTGCACATCGGAAACCTTCATATAACCGCCATGCAGACGAGTACCCATTTTCAACCATTTGTTCAACTCGGTATCGAGGTTCGCACGAATCTGCATCTTCTCGAAACCTACGGTCGGTACGATACCGTTTGTTTTATTATAAGACAATGAAGTATAGTAAGTAGTCTTGCCCGCACCGCCCGAAGCGATCAACTCATACTCTTGCTGGCTGCCGTTACGCGTCAACTCTTTCATCCAGTTGGTCGCGCGTCTGCCGGCCATAGCCTGCGGGAAATAGTATTCCGACGAGGGATCATCGGGATTATACCCGGCATTGATACGGGCATCGCGTTGATATTGTACATATTCTTCGAGATTGGCCATACCGAAGTCATTGTCATTGGCAAGCGTGGACACACCGTAACGGGCACGGGCGGTAATCTTGGATTTCCCGGCTTCTCCCGACTTGGTGGTAATCAAAATCACACCGTTGGCAGCACGCGAACCATAGATAGAAGCGGCAGCGGCATCCTTCAACACCGTCACCGAAGCAATATCGCTGGCGTTGATCAAGGCAATAGCGTTCATACTGTTGGAAAGTCCGCCTACATCACCGCTTTCTACGGGAATACCGTCGACTACATACAAAGGGTCGTTACCGGCTCCGATAGAACTGGTTCCGCGCACCCGAATCGTAGCCACAGATCCCGGTTGCCCGTTGCTCGACGAAACCGACACACCGGCCATTTTACCGGAAAGCATCTTATCGACCGAAGTCTCGGGGATAGAAGCCAACTCGTCGCCATCGACCGTTGCGATAGAACCGGTTTTGGCCTCCTTCCGTATCGTCTGGTAACCTACCACCACGACATCGTCGAGAGTATGATCGGCAGAATTCAATTTAACGACCATACCATTACGCGCAAAAACCTCCTGTTTTTCCATACCGATGTAGGAAATAACCAAAGTTCTCGATGCCCCGGCAGGGATCTTGATTGTAAACTTACCGTCCGTGTCGGTAATAGTAGAAGCATTCGCGCCCTTCACCAAGATAGACGCACCGATAACCGGCTCGTCATTCTCTGCCGACAACACCGTACCGGAGATACTCGTTTGAGCCACCGCTAACGAAATGCCAGCCAACAGAGCGCACAATAACAATGTTAATTTTCTCATACGACTGAAATTAAATTTAAATAAACGATTATTCCTTCTTCTTTTTTCACATTACACACACTCGACAATCTTTGTCAAGTTTTTTTCATTACACACTACTAACTCTAAAACTTTTCTTTCCTTTTTTAACCTTATTATATATATAAAACTTAATAAAAATAGCGAATCTCTATGCTCAAATCAACCTCCCATAGAAGTATTCAGCATGCAAAGATAACAAAAAAACCTCAATATAAAAATCAAATTGAAAGAAAACATACCTTTCGGGCTTTCTTTTTGATAAAACCCATTCTCTTTTTTCGGAGATTCATAAATATACATTTTTCACAACAAGACTAACTTATTAAGAAACAATATAATAGATAATTCTTAATTTAATTATAAAATAATATGAGAAACGAGAAGTATTCTATGTTAATAAAATATAAAACAGGACGTACTATAATCGTATTATCGCCAAATAGCGCTAATCTTATCAAAATTTTAACTCAATTCGTTTATTCAATTAACATTCGATACTTCTCCCCCTCCTCCCTGCCGTGCCCCGTAGCATTACGGGGCATTTCTCCCTCCTCCCCTGTGTTTTGTTCAGCAAAATATAGGGGAGGTGTCACACAGTGACGGAGGGGTTGAAAAAACATCAGCAGCAACAAACCGGGTATCACACTCTCCCTCTGTGTTTTGCGCAGCAAAATATAGGGGGAGTGCCCGCAGGGCGAAGGGGTTAAAAAACAGCGATAGCAACAAACCGAGTATCACACTCTCCCCCTGCCGTATCACGCAGCAATATAGAGGGAGAAGGTGAGAATGTTTTATATTGTTATATAGAAAACACATCGAACTGTAAAGAAAGACATGTATCACACTCCTCCCCTGTGTTTTGCAACGCAAAATATAGGGGAGGTGGCCGAAGGACGGAGGGGTTGAAAAAACAAAGGGGTTGAAAAAAACATCGGCAGCAACAAACCGGGTATCACACTCTCCCCCTGCCGTGTTCCGTAGCATTACGGGGTGTTTTGCGCAGCAAAATATAGGGGGAGTGCCCGCAGGGCGAGGGGGTTAAAAAAAACAGAGGGGTTAAAAAACAGCGATAGCAACAAACCGAGTATCACACTCTCCCCCTGCCATGCCTCGTAGCATTACGGGGTGTCACGCAGCAATATAGAGGGAGAAGGTGAGAATGTTTTATATTGTTATATAGAAAACACATCGAACTGTAAAGAAAAACATGTATCACACTCCTCCCCTGTGTTTTGCGCAGCAAAATATAGGGGAGGTGGCCGAAGGACGGAGGGGTTAGAAAACAGCGGCAGCAACAAACCGGGTATCACACTCTCCCCCTGTGTTTTGTACAGCAAAATATAGGGGAGGTGTCCGAAGGACGGAGGGGTTAATAAAACAAAGGGGTTGAAAAAAACATCGGCAGCAACAAACCGGGTATCACACTCTCCCCCTGCCGTGTTCCGTAGCATTACGGGGTGTTTTGCGCAGCAAAATATAGGGGGAGTGCCCGCAGGGCGAGGGGGTTAAAACAACAGAGAAGTTAAAAAAAATTACACAAACAGAAAAAACAAATGATTCCAATTAAACACTTTGACCAGAAACCTTTAATCTCCGAACAGTCTCTTTCAACAACTCTATCACAGCCGGCTGATTCTCGAAAATCGCTCGATTTTCAATCCTCAATACGGTTATCCCTCGTGCAGATAGACTGTTATCACGGCTCCCGTCTCTAAGACTCCCTTCGATTGTATAATGGCCTTGCCCGTCCAATTCTATTCCCAACTTCAATTCGGGACAGTAAAAATCCAATATATATTCACCCACCGAAAATTGCCGGCGGAATCTCGCGCCATCGATTTGCCGGTTTTTCAACATCAGCCAAAGAGTCGCTTCGTATTTTGTCCCATTGGAACGAAGCTCTTTCCGCTGGACCTCTTTCTCCTTTCTGTTGAAACTTCGTTTCATATCTCATTTAGAATGATTTACAAATATAACTTCCTAAAATGGGAAATCCAACTACTTCCCCTCTTATTTTTTCAAAGCTCCTCTATAATATTTATTTACCTCTACCGATATTTCTACCCCCTACAAATAAAAATCACCTTGTAATATTCCTCAACCCCTCTCCTCCGGAACTGCCGTTCCTTCGGTCTCTCCCCTATATTTCCCTACGGAAACACAGGGGAGAAGGTTGAATACTTCTTATCCAACCGACAAAATCACATAATAAAAGAGTGCCTCAAAACACCTCCCCTGCCGTGCCCCGTAGCATTACAGGGTGTCACGTATAAAATCGGAGCAGAAGCGAAAGGAAAATACATCTCACCCTCCTCCTCTGCCGTGCCCCGTAGCATTACGGGGTGTTTTGCACAGCAAAATATAGGAGAGGTGTCCGAAGGACGGAGGGGTTAATAAACAGCGACTGTGACAGCAACAAAATCAAATCTCACACACTCCCCCCTATCGTGTCTCGTAGCATTACAGGGTGCGACAAAACGGCATAGAGAAAAAGGCTGCGTTGCAATCCTCCTTCCCTGTACTCCGAAAAAATAAAAAAGTCAACTCTTAGAATAAGGACTTATATTCCACTATCGGAAGGATATTTAAAACTCCTCCCCTGTGTTTTGTTCAGCAAAATATAGGGGAGGTGTCCAAAGGACGGAGGGGTTAATAAACAGCGACAACAACAAACCGAGTATCACCCTCCTCCCCTGTGTTTTGCGCAGCAAAATATAGGGGAGGTGTCCGCAAGGACGGAGGGGTTAATAAAACAGAGGGGGTTAGAATACAAGCAAGAGCACAATCCCCGATTCCGCCTTTATCGGGCGGCGAAGACGCAAGGAAGACGGAGGGAAAAGGGCGAGGACTGTTTGAGCGGAGCGAGTTCCGCAGGCCCCGACGGCGACCGTAGCGACAAGCCAAAAGGCCCGATAACTGCGGCGGCGTTTCTTGGTTCGTTCTTCTCTCTGTTGAGAAGAACGAACCAAGAAAGCGAATTAGTGTAACAAGGACTTTCTTTGACAGGGAAAGAAAGTCCTTTGTATCCCCCTACCCAACCTCACCGAGCAGAAAAAAAACAGCCCCATTCCGAAAACACAAGCGTATAAAAAGGGAGTTGAAAAATAGAAGAAAATAGACAAAATCGCCCCATTAGTATAAATCTGAGAAAAAAAAGAACCGTTCATGCATGCATACACATTCTCTTTTGTACTTTTGTCTAAAATTTTAAGCTGTGAATCTTATCATCGATCAAGGAAACTCGATAACCAAAATGGCACTCTTTCGGGCAGGACGATTGCAAAATGTCTATTTCTACCCGAAATGGGACTCAACGACCGTTATCGACTTCTTGGACGCTCACGAAGTCGATGCCGCCATATTCTCGACAGTGACCGAGTACGATCCCGAAGCCATAGCGATACTGCGACAGCGACTACCCTACTTTTTAAAATTCGACCATTCATCGGAACTCCCCATTAAAATAGGATATGCCACCCCCGAAACATTAGGTCTGGACAGAATCGCCGCAGTAGTGGGAGCCGTCATGCAATGCCCCGACAAAGCAGTGCTCATCGTCGATGCAGGCACATGCGTCACCTACGATCTACTCACCGCCGACGGTACGTTTGCCGGCGGAAACATAGCACCGGGCATCCGATTGAGATTACGGGCCATGCACGAACACACGGGAAAACTCCCCCTCATCGACGATGCAGGAGAGACACCCGAAATAGGATTCAGCACCGAAACCGCCATGCGGGCAGGAGCTGTGCTCGGCGTCGCTTATGAAATAGAAGGATATATAGCCCGGTTAAACAAGGTTTATCCCGACCTTTTCGTTTTTTTAACAGGGGGAGATGCCTTAAAATTGGCTGCAAAAATAAAAAGTCGCATCTTTGTGGACGAAAACTTGGTACTAACCGGCTTAAACAGAATCTTACAAGAAAATGCTAAAATATAAAATTCTCTTTATCTGCTTGTCGATAGGGCTCGTCGCCTTTGCCCAAAACGGGACAAGCTCACCCTATTCCAGATTCGGATATGGTATTTTGGGTGACAACGCCATAGGCGCTCAACGAGCTATGGGAGGCGTAGGATATGCCTTGCACAACAATCGGCAAATCAATGTGATGAACCCGGCTTCCTATGCAAGCATGGATTCGCTCACTTTTCTTTTCGATATAGGACTCACCTATCAAAATACAATCACCAGAGAAGGCTCGCTAAAAGAAAACAGCCAAAGCGGGTCGCTCGACTACGTCGTCATGCAGTTTCCATTGGGACGGTACATGGCCGGTAGCGTGGGACTCCTGCCCTATTCCAATGTAGGCTACTCTTTCATAAACAGCATAGACAACGGCTCGGATAGCCGGTCGGGCGATGGCAACATCTCACAAGCCTATGTGGGAGTAAGCGGTAGACCCTTCAAAGGATTCTCGATAGGAGCCAACATCAGCTATCTCTTCGGGAACCTCACCAACACCAACACTGTAGTACCGGAGAGCGGCAGCAGCGGCATTTTCGAAACCATGCTCAAAGTACGCGACTACCATTTATCGTTCGGAGCCCAATATGCCATAGAATGGAACAAAAAGCATACGATCACGCTCGGTGCGGTTTACTCCCCCGGGAAAACCCTATTGGGCCGAGCATACACCAGTACCTACGATGTAAGCTCCAACACGACGATCGATGCCGATACCCTGAAAATGAAAAATAATTATTCATTGGCCTCGACATACGGCGGCGGTATCAGTTACAACTACGATAAACGCCTTACCATAGCGGCCGACGTAACCTACCAGAATTGGGCCGACGCCAAATTTACGAATCTCACCGCCGGACAATTACAATCTTCCAAAGGACAATTCAATAACCGATTAAAAATAGCGTTGGGAGCCGAATTCCGTCCGAAAAACATGGGAGGAAACTATTTCGAACACGTCAACTACCGGGCCGGTATCTTCTACAATCGCTCTTATCTGAAAATAAACGGAAACGATATGGACGAAATCGGAGCCACTTGCGGGTTCGGTTTTCCCCTTGCCACAGACAAATCGGTAGTCAACGTATCGTTCGAGTACATCAATCGCCAATGCACCCCCGTTAAACTCATTACCGAAGACCATTTCAGAATATCGGTAAGCCTCACTTTTAACGAAATGTGGTTCTGGCAACGCAAGTTCGAATAAAATTCTACTACCTATAAAAACGACGAAGCGATTGCGTCAAAACTAAGAAGCTGTTTTAAATTTATTCCGAGACAGATTGAGACCTATGTTGAAGCAGATTGGAGTCCGAGATAGGCAGTCAATAGCGGGCTATTGACAAAAATCAAGGGATTCAAGATGCGAGACAGGGGCTCAATATGGCCGGAACATACCTGCCTGCAATGATAATATTATTTCTCAATAAATTTAAAACAGCTTCTAAATGACCGTTCTGAAAAGTCACAGATCGTAACCGCTAAACCTCAAAGAGCCGTATCAAAACTCTTATAGAGTAATGATACGGCTCTTCCTTCGTAAAATTGTTTTCACCTCCTTCTTACCTTTTTAGGCTGCCCGAATTTTCATCTAATCTCTCCCCCTGCGTTGCGAAACGATATAAGGAAAAAGATCTATACCCAATTTCGTTTCCGCTGCTGGTATTACCCCACCTCCCCTACCGTGTCCCGCAGCATTGCGGGGTGTCACGTATAAAATCGGAGCAGAAGCGAAAGGAAAATACATCTCACCCTCCTCCCCTGTGTTTTGCACAGCAAAATATAGGGGAGGTGTCCGAAGGACGGAGGGGTTAAAAAAAACAGCGACAGTAACAATCCCCGATTCCGCCTTTATCGGGCGGCGAAGACGCAAAGGAGACGGAGGAAAAAGGGCGAGGACTGTTTGAGCGGAGCGAGTTCCGCAGCCCCCGACGGCAACCGTAGCGACAAGCCTAAAAGCCCGATAACTGCGGCGGCGCTTCTTGGTTCGTTCTTCTCGCTGTTGAGAA